>CAFBMW010000005.1_pt1 | contig 159358 bp, 158 predicted proteins | sample 7269061 | NCBI WGS metagenome assembly CAFBMW01 (sample SAMEA6814074, study PRJEB35770) | uncultured Nocardioides sp. | biome: Freshwater; feature: Freshwater reservoir; material: water | place: Czech Republic | collected 2017-05-23 | depth 30m m | reverse complement strand
TCGGCGTCGGCGGTGAGCCGCGCGCGCATCTCGTCGAGCTCCTTGAGCTGCACCATGCGCATGTCGTCGGCCTCGCGGGCGGCGTCGGCGCGGATGCTGGTGGCGTCGCGCTCGGCGGCCTTGCGGATGTCGGCGGCGTCGCGGTGCCCGGCGCGGCGCACGTCGGCCGCCTCTTCCTCGGCCATCTTCAGCATCGAGGAGGCGCGACCGCCCAGCCCGGCGTAGGTCGGGTTGGCGTTCTCCTGCAGCTCCTCGCGGGCTGCGGAGAGCTCGGCCTCGAGCTCGATGACGCGCTGCTCGCTGCTGGCGAGGCTGGTGGCCAGGCCGGACTTCTCGTTCTGGAGCTGGCCGACGCGCTGGTCGACGGCCGCCTTGTCGTAGCCACCGCGGCGTACGACGGGGAGCGGGGCCGCGCCGGCCGGGGTCGGTGCGACGGGGGACGTGGTGGTCGCCGCGGGACCCGCGGCCGGTCGGGACGCGGGCGGTCGGGCCGCGGGCGGGACCACCGGGGAGCGGCGCGTCGCCTCGGCGTCCGGGCTCGGCGCTGCCGGAGCGGCCTGCGTCGTGGCGCGGCTGCCGGTCTGGGGCTTCGCGACCTCCGGTTCGTCCTTCGCCGTGACCGGGAGCACCTGGGTCTCCTCGGCCGCGTCGTCGGCGGACTCCGGCTCGTCGAAGATGGACAGGCCCTTGTCGGAGCTCATGGTCGAGGCACCCTCTCTCGGTCGAACTGACTGCGTGGGTGCCAGTCTTGCCGATGCCCCGACAACATCACACCCCGGCTCGCGGGCGACTCGGCGCGAGTCGGGCGAACCGGGGTGTGAGCAGTGTCTCGTCGGGGGTGCCGGTGCTGCCTCAGACGCCGCGGAAGCGGTTGATCGCCGCCTCGTGCTGCGCGCGCATCTCGTGGTCGAGGACGCCGAGGCCCTCCTCGGGCGAGAGGCACAGGACGCCGACCTTGCCCTGGTGGGAGTTGTGGTGGACGTCGAGCGAGGCCTGGCCGACCTCCTCGAGCGTGTAGGTCTTCGACAGGGTCGGGTGGATCTTGCCCTTGGCGATGAGGCGGTTGGCCTCCCACGACTCGCGGTAGTTGGCGAAGTGGCTGGAGATGATGCGCTTGAGGTTCATCCACAGGTAGCGGTTGTCGTACTCGTGCATGTAGCCCGACGTCGACGCGCAGGTGGTGATGGTGCCGCCCTTGCGGGTGACGAAGACGGACGCGCCGAAGGTCTCACGGCCGGGGTGCTCGAAGACGATGTCGATGTCCTCGCCGCCGGTGAGCTCGCGGATGCGGGCGCCGAAGCGCTTCCACTCCTTCGGGTCCTGCTTGGTGTTCTCGTCGTTCCAAAACTTGTAGCCCTCCTCGGAGCGGTTGATGATCAGCTCCGCGCCCATGCTGCGGGCGATGGCGGCCTTCTCCTCGTTGGAGACCACGCAGACGGGGGTGGCGCCGCCGTTGAGGGCGTACTGCGTGGCGAAGCCGCCGAGACCGCCCGAGGCGCCCCAGATCAGGACGTTGTCGCCCTGCTTCATGTCGCCGCCGTTCTTGGAGACCAGCTGGCGGTACGCCGTGCAGTTCACGAGGCCGGGGGAGGCGGCCTCCTCCCAGGTGAGGTGCTCCGGCTTGGGCATGAGCTGGTTGGCCTTGACCATCGCGACGTCGGCCAGGCCGCCGAAGTTGGTCTCGAAGCCCCAGATGCGCTGCTCGGTGTCGAGCATCGTGTCGTTGTGGCCGTCGGGGCCCTCGAGCTCGACCGAGAGGCAGTGCGCGACGACGCGGTCGCCGGGCTTCCACTTGGTGACGCCGGCGCCGACCTTGAGCACGACGCCGGAGAGGTCGGAGCCGACCACGTGGTAGGGCAGGTCGTGGCGCTTGGTGAGCTCGGAGTTGCGGCCGTAGCGCTCGAGGAACCCGAAGGTGGAGACGGGCTCGAAGATCGAGGTCCACACGGTGTTGTAGTTGATGGCGCTGGCCATCACGGCCACGAACGCCTCACCCGGGCCGAGCTCCGGCAGGGGCACCTCGTCGACGTGGAGGGACTTGCGGGGGTCCTTGTCCCGGGAGGCCACCCCCTCGAACATGTCGACCTCGTCCTTCTTGACGAAGGCGGCGCGGTAGGACTCGGGCAGCTCCAGGGAGGCGAAGTCCTCCGAGTTGGCGTTTCCGGACTGGATGGCTTCGAGGATGTTGTGCACGGGTGTCTCCTGGAATCAGGGTGGGCGAGGCATCGGTGCCGTTGTCGGGTGCCGGTCAACGTACCGGCGAGTAACCTTGCGTGGTGGGAGGTGTGAGATTCCTCGCGCCGGGCTCGACGAACGGGATCAGCGAGCGGGCTCGACGAGCTCCACGAGCACCCCGCCGGCGTCCTTGGGGTGGATGAAGTTCACGCGGCTGCCGGAGGTGCCGCGCCGCGGGGCGTCGTACAGCAGGCGCAGGCCGCGCTCGCGGAGCACGTCGGCGACGTGCTCGACGTCCTCGACCCGGAACGCGAGCTGCTGGATGCCCTGTCCGTTGCGGTCGAGGAACTTGGCGATCGTCGACTCGGGCGTCAGCGGCGCCAGCAGCTGGATGCAGGAGCCGGAGTCGCCGACGCCGACCATCGCCTCGCGCACGCCCTGCTCCTCGTTGACCTCCTCGTGGAGCACCCGCATCCCGTAGGAGTCGCGGTAGAAGGCCATCGCCGCGTCGAGGTCGGGCACCGCGATGCCGACGTGGTCGATCGCGGTGAAGAGGTGCTGGAGGTCGTCTGGGAGGTCGGGCGCGCTCATGGGGGTCATCGTGCACTCCGGCGGCGTGGGGCGCGAGGGGGTGTGACGTGTGCCTCACCCCGGGCGGCTCCCACACCCTGCCGCACCGGCCGTCGTCATGGGTATCGTCGCTGGAGGTAGCACCCACCACCCCGCATGCCTGGAGGAGAAGCTCATGACCGGTTCCGTGATCGTTGCCGGGGCTCGCACCCCGATCGGCCGCCTGCTCGGCGGACTCAAGGACCAGTCGGCGGCCGACCTCGGCGGCGTGGCCATCAAGGGCGCCCTGGAGAGGGCCGGCGTGTCCGGCGAGCAGGTCGACTACGTGATCATGGGCCAGGTCATCCAGGCCGGTGCCGGCCAGATCACGGCCCGCCAGGCGGCCGTCAAGGGCGGCATCCCGATGAGCGTCCCCTCCATCACCATCAACAAGGTCTGCCTCTCCGGCATCAACGCGATCGCGATGGCCGACCAGCTGATCCGCGCCGGTGAGCACGAGATCGTCGTCGCCGGCGGCATGGAGTCGATGACCCAGGCGCCCCACCTGCTGCCCAGGAGCCGCGAGGGCTTCAAGTACGGCGACACCGCGCTCGTCGACTCGATGGCCTACGACGCGCTCTACGACCAGTTCACCCACCAGGCGATGATCAGCCTCACCGACGGCTGCAACGCCGCCGGCGCCAACCTCACCCGCGAGGAGCAGGACGCCTTCGCCGCCCAGTCGCACCAGCGCGCGGCGCTGGCGTGGAAGAACGGCGTCTTCGACGACGAGGTCGTCCCGGTCACGATCACCAGCCGCCGCGGCGACGTCACGGTCGCGGAGGACGAGGGCGTACGCGGTGACACGACCGTCGAGTCGCTCTCCGGCCTGCGGCCCGTGGCCAAGGACGGCAGCATCACCGCCGGCTCTGCCTCGCAGATCTCCGACGGCGCCTGCGCGGTCGTGGTGATGAGCAAGGCCAAGGCCGAGGAGCTCGGCCTCACCTGGCTCGCCGAGATCGGCGCCTCCGGCCAGGTCGCCGGCCCCGACTCCTCGCTCCAGCTCCAGCCGGCCAACGCGATCGCCAAGGCGGCCGAGAAGGAGGGCATCGCGGTCTCCGACATCGACCTCTTCGAGCTCAACGAGGCCTTCGCCGCCGTCGGCATCGAGTCGGCGCGCCAGCTCGGCGTCGAGCAGGACAGGGTCAACGTCAACGGCGGTGCCATCGCCCTGGGCCACCCGGTCGGGATGTCCGGCGCCAGGATCGTGCTCCACCTCGCGCTTGAGCTCCAGCGTCGGGGCGGCGGCACCGGTGCGGCGGCGCTCTGCGGCGGTGGCGGCCAGGGCGACGCGCTCATCATCCGCGTGCCTGCTCGGTGACCCGGGCCGCGAGGCGGCGCTCGTGACGCGGCGGGGTGCCCATGCGGTCCCCGACCTCGTCGCACGCGCACGTGCGGGCGAGGCGGCGGCGGTCGCACGCCTGATCACCCTCGTGGAGGACGCCTCACCTCTCCTGCGCGAGGTGATGGCCGCACTCAACCCGCACACCGGTCGCGCCCACGTGCTGGGCATCACCGGTGCGCCGGGCGTCGGCAAGTCGACGTCGACCAACGCGCTGGTGGCCGGCATGCGCCGCGCCGGCAAGCGTGTCGGCGTGCTGGCGATCGACCCGTCGTCGCCCTTCAGCGGCGGTGCGCTGCTCGGCGACCGGGTGCGGATGGGTGACCACGCGCTCGACAAGGACGTCTACATCCGCTCGATGGGGGCCCGCGGGCACCTCGGCGGCCTCGCCTGGTCGACCCCGCAGGCGGTGCGGGTCCTCGACGCGGCCGGTTGCGACGTGGTCGTCGTCGAGACCGTCGGCGTGGGCCAGAGCGAGGTCGAGGTGGCCGGGCTCGCCGACACCACCCTCGTGCTGCTGGCGCCGGGGATGGGCGACGGCATCCAGGCCGCGAAGGCCGGCATCCTCGAGGTCGGTGACCTCTACGTCGTCAACAAGGCCGACCGCGAGGGCGCCGAGCGCACCCGTCGCGAGCTGCGCACGATGCTCACCCTCGGTGAGCGGCCCGAGGGTGCGTGGCGGCCCCCGGTGCTGATGACCGTGGCCAGCACGGGTGAGGGGGTCGACGACCTGCTCGGGGAGCTCGACCGACATGCGGCCTGGCTGGAGGAGTCCGGCGAGCTCACGCGGCGGCGTACGCTCCGGGCGCGGCGCGAGGTCGAGGCGATCGCCCTGGCCGCGCTGCGGAAGCGCTGGGGCGGCACCGACTCCGGCGACGACCTCGAGGTCCTCGCCGCGAGCGTCGCGGCGGGGGAGACCGACCCCTACGCCGCGGCGGACCGCCTACTCGACGGCGGCGGCGACTGACAGTGCCTGGCGCAGGTCCTCGGCGGCCCGGCGGGTCCAGGCCTCGAGGAGCGGCGGGCTGACGCCCTCCGCGGTGACCGAGAGCAGGTGGTCCGCGTCCGCCCCGGGGACGGACGCGATCACGGTGTGGCGCCGGCCGGCGGTGAGCTCCACCGTCTCGACCTCGCCGACCGACCCGTCCGGGCGCGTGCGGGTGGCGAAGGCGCTGCCGGCCTGGCGGGAGACGCGCGGGACCTCGGGCTTCGGCAGGCCGTAGGCCGCGACCGGGGTCCCCCCGGCCGTGCAGAGCACGGCCGACGACGGGTCGTCCATCGCGCGGAGCACCTCGACGAGGGACAGCCACAGGGCCTCGACCTGGGCGTCGGTGCGGGCGTCGCGGGAGCCGACCTGCTGGCGACGGTGCTGCGACGCACGCCCTGCCCACGACGTACGGCGCCGGGTGGCGGGCGAGGAGATGAGTTCAGCAGTCACGTGAGCACGTCCTTCCGAATGACGGGAAAGCGACGGAGCCCGAGGCGGCCGCGAAACACTTGTGGATCTCTTGTTGCGAACGAGTGGATGGACCGTAACCGCCCGGACGACGATTGCGGAGCATTTCGCGTGAATCGAGGAGGTCGCGTCGCCGAGCGTTTCTTGCACGGCTGTGCAAACGTGCACTACAGTGCACGGCATGACCCCGGACGGAGTGCGCGAGAAGCGCAAGAACCAGACCCGCGAGGCGCTGTGCGCCGCTGCGGTGGAGATCGTCGGCACCGACGGACTGGACGCCCTCACGGCTGAGCGGATCGCCGAGGTGGCAGGCGTGTCCAGGCGCACCCTCTTCAACTACTTCGCCCGCGTCGAGGACGTGCTGAGCGCCTCGATGGACACCGCCACCGCTGAGATCATCGACGCGATCGTCGCGCGTCCGGCGGGGGAGCCGCTGCGCACGTCGGCCCTGGTCGTCCTCGAGGAGCTGGCCGAGTCGCCGGCCCTCGCCCAGGCCCGCACCCTCGAGCGCGCGGCCGAGCGCTCGGTCGCCACCCGCCGCTTCCTGCTCGATCTCGACGACCGCCAGCGCACGGCGCTCGAGGAGGGGCTGCGGCGCCGACTCGGAGAGGACGCCGACCCCATCTTCGTGACGAGCCTGGCCGCCGCGGCCTGCGGCGTGCTCTGCGCCGGCACCCGGCTCGCCGCTGGCGCCACCGAGGACGACGGGCAGGCGGCCGAGCTGCACAAGGCCTGGATCCGTCGCGGCCTCGAGCACCTCTTCGCCGGCTTCGACGAGTCCGGCGCACACCCCGCCGCCGCCACCACCATCACGGAGTCCTGAACCATGGCCACCCTGCTGCACCGGCTCGGCGCCCTCGCCGCCCGCCGCCCCGTCGCCGTCCTGCTCGTGTGGGCCTTCCTGCTCGCAGGTGCGGTCGGCGCGATGACGACCCTGTCGCGCCCGCTGAGCAACGAGTTCGAGATCCCCGACAGCGAGTTCGGCCGGGTGCTCGAGGAGGTCGGCGAGCAGGTCCCGCAGGTCGCGGGCGGCACCGGCACGGTCGTCGTGCACAGCCCCGACGGCTTCACCGCCGACCAGCGCGCCGCGCTGCGCGAGACGGCGGCGGAGTGGGAGTCGCTGCCGCACGTCACCGAGGTCAGCGACCCGTTCGCCCTCCAGCGTCGCCTCGACGACTCCGGAGAGCAGCTGGCCGCGGCCGAGCGCCGCCTCACGCGCGGCCAGGAGGAGTACGACGACGGCGTGGCCCGCCTCGACGGACTGACCGCGTTCGTCGCGGCGAACCCCGAGGCCGCGACGCCCGACGTCGAGCAGCAGCTCGCCGACGGCCGGGCTCGGCTGGCGCGCGCCGAGGAGCGGCTCGGCGACGGATGGGAGTCCTTCGACGAGGCGAGCATCCTCCGCGAGGCTGGTGAGGGCATCTCCTTCGTGAGCGCCGACGGCACCACCGCGCTCGTGCAGGTCCGTTTCGACACCGAGGTCCAGGCGCTCGACGCCGAGGTGCTCGAGCGGGTCCCCGAGACCGGGGAGGGCCTCGCTGCCGCGGGCCTGCAGGCCGACTACGGCCAGGAGCTGACCATGAGCCGCGAGGTCGGCGGCATCGGCGAGCTGATCGGCGTGGCCGTGGCCGGGGTGGTGCTGCTCGTCATGCTCGGCTCGCTGGTGCTGGCCGGCCTGCCGCTCGCCGTGGCAGCCGTGGGCGTCGGTGTCAGCCTTGCCCTCGGGGTCGCCGCCACCCAGTGGATCTCGCTGCAGCAGATGGCGCCGGTCCTGGGCATGATGCTGGGCCTCGCCGTCGGCATCGACTACGCGCTGTTCATCGTCAACCGGCACCGCCGCCAGCTCGCGGACCTGACGGCCGCGCTCCCCGACGGAGCCGAGCTGGGCCGCGACCGGATCCGGGCGAGCATCGCGCTGGCCACCGGCACGGCCGGGTCCGCCGTCGTCGTCGCCGGGGCGACGGTCGTCATCGCCCTCGCCGCGCTGGCCGTGTCCGGCATCCCCACGCTGCTGCAGATGGGGCTCCTGGCCGCCTTCACCGTCGCCGTGACGGTCGTCGTCTCGCTGACGCTCACCCCCGCGCTGCTCTCCTTGGTGGGACGTCGCGCGGTCCCGCGGCGCAGGCGTCGGCGTACGTCCCCGCCGTGGTCGCAGCGCTGGGTCGGCCTGGTCACCCGCCGCCCGCGTGCCGCGACCGCCGTGGTGGTCCTGGTGATGTTGGTGCTCGCCGTGCCGGCGCTGTCGATGCGGCTCGGCCTGCCCGACGGCTCCTCGGAGCCGCAGGACTCCACCGCCTACGCGGCGTACGACCGCGTGGCGAGCGGCTTCGGCCCGGGTGCCAACGGCCCGCTGCTGCTGGCCGCGGAGTACGACGCCCCGGTGGCCGAGGCCGACGTGGTCGGCCGGCAGGCGGCGGTCGCCCGCGCGGTGACCGCGGTCGACGACCGCGCGTCGGTGCTGCCGGTCGGCGTGAGCGAGGACCGGCGCACGATCGCCTTCCAGGTGGTGCCGGCCGAGGGCCCGTCGGCGGAGTCGACCGTCGAGCTCGTCGAGGGCCTGCACCGGATCGCGGCGGGGGAGCGCGCCCACGAGGTCGCGTGGCTCAACCTCGGCGGGCTGGTCAGCGACGCGAACCCGACCGGTCGCGAGCTGCTGGGCGACGACGTGGAGCTGGGGCTCACGGGGGCGACGGTCGCCAACATCGAGGTCAGCGAGCGCCTCGCCGGCGCACTGCCGCTCTACCTCACGATGGTCATCGGGCTGTCGCTGGTGCTGCTGACGGTGGTCTTCCGCTCGATCCTCGTGCCGCTGGTGGCCACGGTCGGGTTCCTGCTCTCCGTGGGGGCGAGCTTCGGGGCCATCGTCGCGGTCTACCAGTGGGGCTGGCTCGGCGGCCTCTTCGACGTGCACGACCCGTCGGCGGTCTTCAGCTTCATGCCCACCCTCCTGATCGGCATCCTCTTCGGCCTCGCCATGGACTACCAGATGTTCCTCGTCTCCGGCATGCACGAGGCCTACGTGCACGGCAAGGACCCGCGCACCGCGATCCGCACCGGCTTCACCTCTGGTGCCCGGGTCGTGGCGGCGGCGGCCCTGATCATGGTGTCGGTCTTCGCTGGCTTCATCCACGCGGAGATGACGATGGCCCGCTCGATCGGCTTCGGCCTCGCGGTCGGGGTGCTGCTGGACGCCTTCCTGGTGCGGATGACCTTCACCCCGGCGGTGCTGTCGATGCTCGGCGACCGGGCGTGGTGGTTGCCGCGTTGGCTGGACCGGCTGCTGCCCGACCTCGACGTCGAGGGTGCGGCGCTGGCCGAGCGGCTGGCCGCGCAGGTGGTGCCGGCGCGGGAGCCCGAGCGCGAGCTCACCCCGGTCGGGTGAGCCTCAGCTGATCGTCAGCGTGTGGCCGGTGATCCGCGACGCCGAGCTGCTCGCGAGGAACAGCACGGCGTCGGCGACCGCACTGTCGGTGGCCGACCGGGGGTCGCGCACGAGCGTGCCGCCGGCGACCCGGCTGCCGGCGGACGCGGCCGGGCGGGGAGCGAACTGGCGGGGCAGGACGGGACGGGGGGAGCGGGCGACGGAGTTGACCCGCACCCCCAGCCCGGCCCAGTTGTCAGCGGCGCGCGCCGTCGAGGCGACGAGCTCGGCGTGGGCCGTCTCGGCAGGCTGCGACAGCTCCAGCCAGGTGCGTACGGCGCCCGTGTTGACCACGCACCCGCCGCCGAGGGCCGGGCTCTGGCCGAGCTTGAGCCGCAGCTTCGTGGTGAGGAAGGTCGGACCCAGCAGGCCCGAGCGGGCCGCCTCGGCGATGAAGTCGTGCTCACCGACCGGCAGGCCGTAGGGGAGGTTGCAGGTGGCTGCGAGCACGAGCACGTCGATGTGGTCGATGCTCGCCGCGAGGTGGTCGATGGAGTCCTGGCGGGCCAGGTTGACCGACTCGTAGTCGAAGGCCGAGAGGTCGGTGTCGTAGAGCGAGCGCAGCATCATCGTGCCGGTCACCGTCACCGTGGCGCCGCACGAGGCGAAGGACGACGCGATCGCGTGGCCCTCGCCGCGCGTGCCACCGACGACCAGGACCTGGTAGCCGGCGAAGTCGTACGACCCCGATGTCGTCATTGAGTGGCGTCCCTCCCGTCGAACTCCGGGGGGTTTCTACCACGCGCCACGGGTGCGGTGACAGGCGAGACGGTGCACGTCTCGGCCACAGTCGGGACCGGTCAGGTCCCATCCTTCCCAGCCATCACTTCACCCTCACGGATGGGGTCGGCGACATCCAGCCGACCGGTCCGGACCGCCGCGAAGGTCCAGAGCTTGTTGAACACGAACGACAGGGGCGTGACGAGGCCGATGACGATGAGCTGCGACCAGTAGAGCCGGTTGCGCAGCCCCGAGGAGTCGTCGAAGACCTCGGTCGGCAGGCTCACGGGGGAGTGGGGGTGCATCAGGAGGGTGAGGAGCGCCAGGCCCACCAGCTGGCCGCCGAAGCCGACGACCAGGAACGGCCAGTACTCCGACCACCACCGCTGCGCCTTGCTGCTGCGGAAGGTCCAGGTGCGGTTCAGCTGGAAGTTCGACAGGTTCGCCACCAGGAAGGCCAGGGTGGAGTAGACGTGGTACCAGCGGAGGTTGAAGTCGGTGGACCCGATGGCGACGACCGCGTCGTCGAAGTGGGGGCCCAGGCGGCGCAGCACCACGAGGGTCAGCAGGTTGACCAGCACCCCGGACGCACCCACCAGTCCGAAGCGCCCCAGCAGCCCGAAGTTGCGACCGTGGCGCGCCATCAGCGCGGCTCGCCGGGATCCCATGGGGCGAGGCTACCGACCCCTGCCGCTGCCCGTGGCGTCCCTCCCTAGGATTGTGCCCATGACGCAGCAGCCGTTCAGCCGCCCAGGTGCCATCGACCTCTCCGGGCTGGGCAAGCCCGCCCCGCAGCCCGCCGCCCCCGCCGGCGCCCCGACCGGTACGCCGACCGGCGCCGCGTCGTCGTACAGCGTGGTCGTCGACGAGCAGAACTTCCAGGGGATGCTCGAGCAGTCGATGACCGCCCCGGTGCTGCTGGCGTTCTACTCCCGCACCCGGATGCCCGAGAGCGGGCAGCTCGCCGACGACCTCGCGACCGTGGTGGGCGAGCACGAGGGCCGCTTCCTGCTCGGCCTCGTCGACATCGACGCCGCGCCGCAGATCGCGCAGGCCATGCAGATCCCCTCGATCCCGCTCGTGGTCGCCGTCGTCGACGGACGCCCGATGCCGCTGCTGCAGGACCCGCTGCCGATCGAGGAGCTGCGCACCGCGCTGACCCAGGTCGCCCAGCAGCTCACCACGCAGGGCATCACCGGCCGTCACCAGCCCCGCACCGCAGGTGCGCCCGCCGCCGAGGGCGAGGAGGAGGCTGTCGACCCCCGCTACGCGCCCGCCCAGGACGCGCTCGCCTCCGGTGACATCGACGCCGCGGTCGCGGAGTACCAGAAGCTCGTCGACGCCAACCCGGCCGACGTCGAGGCCGCAGGCGGCCTCGCGATCGCCAAGGTCATGCAGCGCACCCAGGGCGTCGACCTGGCCCAGGCGCGCGCGGCGGCTGCCGACGCCCCCGACGACGTGGACGCCCAGACGATGGTCGCGGACCTCGACATGCTCGGCGGGCACGTCGAGGACGCCTTCACCCGGCTGGTGAACCTGGTCGCGCGCACCGCCGACCCGGAGCGGTCGAAGGCCCGCGACCACCTGCTCGGTCTCTTCGCCGCGGTCGGCAACGACGACCCGCGCGTGCTCGCGGGTCGTCGCAACCTGGCCTCAGCGCTCTTCTGAGTCGCGCTTGCCCAGCACGGAGCGTCCGGCCTCGAGCCGGGCGACCGGCACGCGGAAGGGCGAGCACGAGACGTAGTTGAGGCCGACCTCGTCGAAGAAGTGGACCGAGCGCGGGTCGCCGCCGTGCTCGCCACAGACGCCGACCTTGAGGTCGGGCTTGGTCTTGCGGCCCTTCTTGGTGCCCATCTCCACCATCCCGCCGACGCCGAGCTGGTCGAGCGACTCGAAGGGCGAGACGTCGAAGATGCCGTGCTCGAAGTAGCGCGAGAAGAACGAGGCCTCGACGTCGTCGCGGGAGAAGCCCCACGCCATCTGGGTCAGGTCGTTGGTGCCGAAGGAGAAGAAGTCCGCCGACTTCGCGATCCGGTTGGCCAGGAACGCTGCTCGGGGCAGCTCGATCATCGTGCCGATCGCGATGTCGAGCTTGATCCCGCGCTCCTCCTCCACCGCCGCCACCTGCTGCTCGAGCTCGGCGCGCACGATCTGGAGCTCGCGCACGCTGGCCACCAGCGGGACCATGATCTCCGGGCGGGGCGTGCCGTGGACGGCCATCCGGTCGGCGGCCGCCTCGGCGATCGCGCGGCCCTGCATCCGGAAGAGCCCGGGGATCTGGATCCCGAGCCGGACGCCGCGCAGGCCGAGCATGGGGTTCTGCTCGTGGAGGCGACGCACGTGGGTCAGCAGGGTCGCGGCGCGCTCGTCGACCTGGCCGCGCTCCTCGGCCAGGGCGACCTCGACGCTCAGGTCCGTGAGGTCGGGCAGGAACTCGTGCAGCGGCGGGTCGAGGAGCCGGATGGTGACGGGCAGGCCGTCCATCGCCTCGAGGATCTCGGTGAAGTCCTGGCGCTGGAGCGGCAGGAGCGCGGCCAGCGCCTCCTCGACGCCGGCCTCGTCCTCGGCGACGATCAGCTTCTCCACCAGCTCGCGCCGCTCGCCGAGGAACATGTGCTCGGTGCGGCACAGGCCGATGCCCTGGGCGCCGAAGCGACGGGCGCGGGCGGCGTCCTCGGGGGTGTCGGCGTTGGTCCGCACCCGCAGCCGGCGCGCGCCGTCGGCGTGCGCCATGATCCGCGCGACCGCGTGGGCGAGGTCGTCGTCGAGCTTCTCGCCCTCGAAGTGGCGTACGACGACCGAGTCGGACACGGGGACCGCTCCGGCGAACACCTCGCCGGTGGTGCCGTCGATGGAGATCACGTCGCCCTCGCGGACGGTCTCGCCGTCGCGGACGCGGAACTCCTTGGCCCTGGTGTCGACGTCGAGGGACTCGGCGCCGCACACGCACGTACGCCCCATGCCGCGCGCCACGACGGCGGCGTGCGAGGTCTTGCCGCCCCGGCTGGTGAGGATGCCGCGTGCGGCGACCATGCCGCGCAGGTCGTCGGGGTTGGTCTCCTTGCGCACCAGGATCACGTCCTCGCCCCGCGCCGCCCACTCCACGGCCGTGTCGGAGTCGAAGACGCACTTGCCGACCGCGGCGCCGGGGGAGGCGTTCATCCCCTTGGCGAGCAGGGTGCGCTCGGAGGTCACGTCGAAGCGCGGGAACATGAGCTGGGCGAGCTGGTCGCCGGTGACCCGCAGGACGGCCTCGTCCATCTGGATCAGGCCCTCGTCGACCATGTGGACGGCGATGCGGAACGCCGCCTCGGGCGTGCGCTTGCCGACGCGGGTCTGGAGCATCCAGAGCTTGCCGCGCTCGACGGTGAACTCGATGTCGCACATGTCGCGGTAGTGCCGCTCCAGGCGCGTCATGATGTCGAGCAGGTCGTCGTGGGACTGGCGGTCGACCTCGGCCATGTCGGCGAGCGTCACCGTGTTGCGGATGCCGGCGACGACGTCCTCGCCCTGTGCGTTCTGCAGGTAGTCGCCGTAGACGCCCTGCTCGCCGCTGGCCGGGTCGCGGGTGAAGGCGACCCCGGAGCCCGAGTCCATGCCGAAGTTGCCGAAGACCATCGCCTGCACGTTGACCGCCGTGCCGAGGTCCTCGGGGATCCGCTCCTGGCGGCGGTAGAGCCGCGCTCGGTCGGTGTTCCAGGACTCGAACACCGCCCGGATCGCGAGGTCCATCTGCTCGCGGGGGTCCTGGGGGAAGTCGTTGCCGGTCTCCTCCTTGATGATCGCCTTGAAGCGCTCGACGAGTGCGCGGAGGTCGTCGGCGCCCAGGTCGAGGTCGGACTCGGTGCCGAGGGCGCGCTTCGCCTCGTCGAGGGCGTCGGCGAAGAGCTCGCCGTCGACGTGGAGCACGGTCCCGCCGAACATCTGTAGCAGGCGACGGTAGGAGTCGAGGGCGAAGCGCTCGTCGGAGCTGCGCGAGGCCAGGCCACCGACCGACTCGTCGTTGAGGCCGACGTTGAGGACCGTCTCCATCATCCCGGGCATGGAGAACTTCGCGCCCGATCGCACCGACACGAGCAGCGGGTCTCCTGCGTCGCCCAGACGCCTGCCCATCGCGGACTCGAGCCGCTCGAGGTGCTCGGTGACCTCCTCGGCGAGCCCGTCGGGCTCGCCTCCCTCACCCGACTCCTGGAGGGCGAGGTAGGCCCGACAGGTCTCGGTGGAGATCGTGAAGCCCGGTGGCACCGGGAGCCCGAGGTTCGTCATCTCGGCGAGGTTGGCCCCCTTGCCGCCGAGAAGGTCCTTCTGGTCCTTGCTGCCCTCTGAGAATTCGTAGACCCAAGCCATGCAGGCATCCTGCCTCAGCGACCGGACTCCGTATACGGCTCGTGGCCGCCGACCGCGGCCCGGACGCGTCGCGCGGTGAAGTCCGCAGCGAGCTCGTCGACCTCTTCGAGGGTGCAGAAGCGGACATCACGGATCTCCCTCTCCTGCATGACGACGTCGGCCAGGGCTGCGGTGGGCAGCGTGCCGCCGTCGAAGACGAGGCAGACGGCGTCGTCCCAGCCGCCCCACGGCGGCAGCCAGTCGGTGAGCAGGAGGCCGCGCGGCTCGATCGTGAGCCCGAGCTCCTCCTCGACCTCGCGCTGAACGGCCACCTGCGGCGACTCGCCCACCTCGACCACGCCGCCGGGCAGGTCCCAGTCGCGCTTGTAGGTCAGCCGGCACAGCAGCACGCGGCCGTCGGGGTCGCGCACCAGCAGCTGCGAGATGGCGCGCTTGCGGGGGAGGAAGGAGTTGAGGAGCGAGCGGAAGCCGCCCGGCTCGTGGACGGGCTCGTCGGTGACCAGCCGGGCGAAGACGATCTGGTCGCGCGGCTCCCCGTCGGGGCCGACGCCACGTCGTACGCCCTCGCGGTGCAGTCCCGCCCAGGTCGCGGCCCGCTGCGCCGTCGTGTCGTCGGCGTCCACCAGCGCCTCGACGCGGGGCTGCTCCGTCATCGCCTCGGCGATCTCGCGCCGCAGCTCGTCGGTGCTGACCTCGCCGGTCCAGGCAAGGCGTACGACGCCGTCGCCGGGCGTCACGGTGATCGGGCTGGGCACCCACTCACCCTAGCGAGCGGTCCCACCTGTGCCGGTGCGGCGTCGGTCCGTCCGAGCGTCATACGTTCCCGCACGCATGGGTGCGGGAACGTATGACGCAGGCACGGGACCGACGTAGGTGATGCCTCAGGCGTCGTCTCGACGGAACCAGACCGTCGCGAGCGGCGGGACCACGATGTCGGCGTACGCCGGCTGGCCGTGGTGCTCGCCGGCGACCGCGCTGATCGAGCCGAGGTTGCCCACCCCGGAGCCGGAGTAGGACTCGGCGTCGGTGTTGAGCACCTCGGTCCACCGCCCGGCGTCCGGGAGCCCGAGGCGGTAGCCCTCGTGCGGGGTGCCGGCGAAGTTGGCCACGCAGACCAGGTCGGGGTGGCCGGGGGAGCGGCGCACGAACGAGAACGTGTTGCGCCCCGCGTCGTTGGCGTCGATCCACGCGAAGCCGGCCGGGTCGTTGTCGCGGCCCCACAGCGCACCGGAGGCGGCGTACGTGGCGTTCATGTCGCGGACCATGGCGTGCACACCGGCGTGCTCGGGGTGCTCGAGGAGCCACCAGTCGAGCTCGCGGCTCTCGGCCCACTCGGACTCCTGGCCGAACTCGCAACCCATGAAGAGCAGCTGCTTGCCGGGGTGGGCCCACATGTAGGCGAGGTAGGCGCGCAGGTTGGCCAGCTGCTGCCAGCGGTCTCCCGGCATCTTGCGCAGCAGGGACCCCTTGCCGTGCACGACCTCGTCGTGGCTGATCGGCAGGACGTAGTTCTCCGCGTAGGCGTAGACCAGCGAGAAGGTCATCTGGCCGTGGTGGTGGCTGCGGTAGAGCGGGTCCTGGGAGACGTAGTTGAGCGAGTCGTGCATCCAGCCCATGTTCCACTTGAAGCCGAAGCCCAGACCGCCGTCGCTGGTGGGCCCGGTGACGCCCGGCCACGCGGTCGACTCCTCGGCGATCGTGACGATGCCGGGCACGCGCTTGTAGACGGTGGCGTTCATCTCCTGGAGGAACTGCACGGCCTCGAGGTTCTCGCGTCCGCCATGGACGTTGGGCGACCACTCGCCGTGCTCGCGGGCGTAGTCGAGGTAGATCATCGAGGCGACGCCGTCCACGCGCAGGCCGTCGGCGTGGTACTCCTCGAGCCAGTAGACCGCGTTGGCGTAGAGGAAGTTGCGGACCTCGTGGCGCCCGAAGTTGAAGATGTGCGAGCCCCACTCCTTGTGCCAGCCGCGCTGGGGGTTGGGGTCCTCGTAGAGCGGGGTGCCGTCGAAGCGCGCCAGGGCCCACTCGTCGGTCGCGAAGTGGCCGGGCACCCAGTCGAGGATGACGCCGACGCCGGCCTGGTGGAGCCGGTCGATGAGGCGCTTCAGGCCATCGGGGTCGCCGAAGCGGGCGTCGGGGGCGAAGTAGGACGTCACGTGGTAGCCCCACGACCCGCCGAAGGGGTGCTGCATGACCGGCATGAACTCGACGTGGGTGAAGCCGAGGTCGGAGACGTAGGGCACGAGGGCGTCGGCCAGCTGGTCCCAGGTGTAGATCTCGCCGGAGTAGTGCTTGCGCCACGACGCGAGGTGGACCTCGTAGATCGACATCGCCTCGTCGACGGGCTGGCTGGTGCGGCGCGCCTCCAGCCAGGCGTCGTCGTTCCACTCGTGCTGCGAGCGCCAGACGACCGAGGCCGAGCTCGGCGGCTTCTCGGCGTACTGCGCGAGAGGGTCGGCGCGGTCGCCCCACTGGCCGTCGGCGCCGCGGAGGCGGTACTTGTACTGGGCCCCGGAGCCGACGCCCTCGACGTGGACGTGCCACACGCCCGAGCCGTCGAGCTTCGTCATCGGGTGGGCTGCGCCGTCCCAGCCGGCCCACTCTCCGGCCACCTGGACCTCGAGCGCGTTGGGGGCCCAGACCCGGAAGGACGTGCCGGTGTCGGTCGCCTGCGCGCCGAGCACCTTCCACAGCTCCTCGTGGCGGCCCTCGCCGATCAGGTGGAGGTCGAGCTCTCCGGGGGCGTAGGTGCGGGTGGTGCCGTTCGGGTCGGTCATGACGTCTCTCCCAACGCTGCCAGCGGGATGGACAGCCATCCCGGTCGGTTGCGGGCTTCGTACACGGCCTCGTAGACGGCCTTGTCCGCGAGGTAGGCCTCGAGCAGCGTGCCGGCGGACGCGTCGACCTCGGCACCGCGCTGCGCGGTGTAGGCGGCGAGGAAGGCCTCGCGGTTGCGGGCCGACCACTCCGCGGCCCGGTAGGTCCGCTGGTCGCTCTCGCCGGCGTCGTAGCCGCCGCCGGTGAGGGCGACCACACGCGGGGCGTAGTCGAAGGAGCGGATCATCCCCGCGACGTCGCGCCACACCGAGTCGGGCTTGAGGCGCTCGGCGAGCGGCTTGGCCGGCTCACCCTCGAAGTCGACGATCTTCCAGCCGCGCGCGGTGCGCAGCGTCTGGCCCAGGTGCAGGTCCCCGTGGACCTGCTGGACCTCGACGCGGTCGAGCTCGCGCAGCCGGGCGTACGTCGCCCGCAGGCCCGCCTCGTGCTCGACCAGGCCGGGCACGACCTCCAGGGCGGCCTCGAGCCGGCCCTCCATGGCGCTGGCGAGGGCGTCGACGGCGGCGGCGTCGCGGTCCTCGACGGGGAAGTGCTCGGCCAGGTCGGCGTGGACCTCGGCCAGCGCCACGCCCAGACGAGCGGCCTCGCCCGCGAAGTCGCCGCCCACCTCGTCGGCGTGCAGGTCGGCCTCGGCGAAGAGGTTGCGGACGCTGGCCAGCGCCAGGTCCCAGCCGTCGCTGGCGGTGCGCAGGAACTGCTGCAGCATCGCGAGCTGGATGGTCGTGTTGGTCTCCTCGTCCACGAGGTCGAGCCAGCCGTAGAGCGAGGCGACGTGCGTCGACCCGGCCTCGGTGAGGACATGGTGGATCGCCACGTCGGGGTTCACCCCGGGCGTGACCTTGCGGAAGACCTTCATCAGCGCGTCCTCGCCGAACGCGACCGAGGAGTTCGACTGCTCACCGGAGAACAGCGTCGAGTGCGCCTCGAGGTCGAGGTCGTGGCCCGGCAGGCTGTGGAAGGCGAGCTGGCCGCGGTCGGTGCTGGACGGCGGCGCGGCGAACGCGCGCAGCCACAGCGCCATCGACTCCCGGTCGTGGAGCGCGTCGTAGACGAAGGCGTGGCCGAAGGACGGGTCGTCCCACTCGCCGACCAGCGCGTGCGCCAGGCGCTCCTGCGGCTCGGAGTAGAAGGCCAGTGGGAGCTGGTAGAGCTCGCTCTCCTCGCCCCGCTCGGAGCGGTAGGCCACCTCGGCGAGGTCGATCGAGACCCGCAGCCCGGGCGGGGCGTCGGGCAGCTCACCGACACGGCGTACGCCGGCCAGCGACCACTCGCGGCCCTTGCCGCCGAACCAGCGGGCCTCGCCGATCCACGTCGTCAGGTCGTGCGTCCTGCTCTCGTCACTCACTGCTCCACCCCCGAGCCGGTCGGATCCGTCAGTCGCAGCCACAGGAAGCCGTAGCCGCCGAGCGTCAGCAGGTAGGGCAGCTCGCCGATGGCCGGGAACGGCACGCCGCCGAGCAGCTCGACTGGCACCATGCCCTCCCAGTGGCGCAGGTCCAGCTCGACCGGCTGCGGGAAGCGCGAGAGGTTGTTGACGCAGAGGATCACGTCGCGCCCGTCGTCGCCCTCGTGCTCGCGGATGTAGGACAGCACGCTCGGGTTCGAGCCGCCGAGGTCGACGAAGTCGCCGAGGCCGAAGGCCGGGTGGCGGCGGCGTGCGTGCACGAGGCGCCGGGTCCAGTGCAGCAGCGAGGAGGTGTTCTCCAGCTGCGCCTCGACGTTGACCGACTGGTAGCCATAGACCGGGTCCTGGATCGCCGGCAGGTGGAGCTTGCCGGGCGTGGCGTTGGAAAAGCCCGCGTTGCGGTCGGGCGTCCACTGCATCGGCGTACGCACGCCGTCGCGGTCGCCGAGCCAGATGTTGTCGCCCATGCCGATCTCGTCGCCGTAGTAGAGCACCGGCGAGCCGGGCAGCGACAGCAGGATCGCGGTGAAGAGCTCCATCCGGTTCACGTCGTTGTCGAGCAGCGGCGCCAGCCGTCGGCGGATGCCGATGTTGGCCTTCATCCGCGGGTCGTGGGCGTACTCGGACCACATGTAGTCGCGGTCCTCGTCGGTGACCATCTCCAGCGTGAGCTCGTCGTGGTTGCGCAGGAAGATGCCCCACTGGCAGCCGTCGGGGATCGACGGGGTCTGCTCGAGGATCTCCGAGATCGGGAAGCGCGACTCGCGGCGCACCGCCATGAAGATGCGCGGCATCACCGGGAAGTGGAACGCCATGTGGCACTCGGTGCCGACCCAGCGGCCGTCCTCGGTCTGCTCGGGGCCGAAGTACTCCACGACGTCGGCAGGCCACTGGTTGGCCTCGCAGAGCAGCACACGCCCGGGGTAGTTCTCGTCGACGAAGCGGCGGCACTTCTTCAGGAAGTCGTGCGTCTCGGGCAGGTTCTCGCCGTTGGTGCCGGGCCGCTCGTAGAGGTAGGGCACGGCATCGAGGCGGAAGCCGTCGAGGCCCATGTCGAGCCAGAACGCCATCGCGTCCAGCATCGCGTCGTGGACCTTGGGGTTGTCGAAGTTGAGGTCGGGCTGGTGGTGGAAGAACCGGTGCCAGAAGTACTGCTGGCGCACCGGGTCCCACGTCCAGTTCGACGGCTCGGTGTCGACGAAGATCACCCGGGCGTCCTGGTAGAGCTCGTCGGTGTCGGACCAGACGTAGAAGTCCCCGTAGGGACCCTCGGGGTCGCTGCGGCTGGCCTGGAACCACGGGTGCGCGTCGCTCGTGTGGTTCATGACGAAGTCGATGATCACGCGGATGCCGCGCTGGTGGCAGGCGTCGAGGAACTCGTGGAAGTCCTCGACCGTGCCGCACTCGGGGAGGATGTTGTTGTAGTCGGCCACGTCGTAGCCACCGTCGCGCAGCGGCGAGGTGAAGAACGGCGGCACCCACAGGCAGTCGACGCCGAGCCACTCGAGGTAGTCGAGCTTCTCGATGAGGCCCTTGAAGTCACCCGTGCCGTCGCCGTTGGAGTCGCGGAACGAGCGGACGAGCACCTCGTAGAAGACGGCCGTGCGGAACCAGTCCGGTTCCGCGTTGAGCACCGCGGTGGCGGCCCCCGCGTCCGTCGGCATCTGGGCCGACGTGGGATGGGCTGGCGTGTGGTGCTCGGTCAACGGTTGCTCCTGACGCTGATGACGTGGGCGGGCTCGTGTCCGGGGTCGAGACGGACGTAGTTGTGCCGGCTCCAGCCCCAGTCGGCGCCGGTGATCTCGTCGTGGGCGTTGAACGACTCGTGCCACTCGAGGCCGAGCGCCGGCATGTCGAGGTGGACCATGGTCTCCCGCGTGCCGTGGGGGTCGAGGTTGATGACCACCAGCACCACGTCGTCGCGGCCGTCGGGCAACGTGTGGCGCTTGGAGAAGACCAGGACCGAGTCGTCCTCGCTCTCGTGGATCGTGATGTTGCGCAGCAGCTGCAGGGCCGGGTGATGGCGCCGGATCTCGTTCAGGCGGGTGAGGTACGGCGCCAGTGTGGTGCCCTCGGCGTCGCGCTGCTCCCAGTCGCGGATGCGGATCTGGAACTTCTCCGAGTCGAGGTACTCCTCCGACCCGGGCTTGACCGCGACGTGCTCGAAGAGCTCGTAGCCGGCGTAGACGCCCCAGCTGGGCGAACCGGTCGCGGCGAGGGCCGCACGGACCTTGAACGCCGCCGGGCCGCCGTACTGCAGGTAGGCGTGGAGGATGTCGGGGGTGTTGACGAAGAAGTTCGGGCGCATCAGGTGGTCGGACTCGCGCGAGACCTCGACGAGGTACTCCTCGATCTCGCGCTTGCCGGTGCGCCAGGTGAAGTAGGTGTAGCTCTGGTGGTAGCCCACGGCGCCCAGGCCGTGCATCATCGCCGGCTTCGTGAAGGCCTCGGACAGGAAGATGACGTCGGGGTCCGTACGCCGCACCTCGGCGAGCAGCCACTCCCAGAAGGCCAGCGGCTTGGTGTGCGGGTTGTCGACGCGGAAGATCCGCACGCCGTGGGAGATCCACAGCTTCACGATCCGCAGCACCTCGCGGCAGATGCCGCTCGGGTCGTTGTCGAAGTTGATCGGATAGATGTCCTGGTACTTCTTCGGCGGGTTCTCGGCATAGGCGATCGTGCCGTCGGCGCGCGTGGTGAAGAACTGCGGGTGCGTGGTGACCCACGGGTGGTCGGGCGCGGCCTGGAGGGCGAGGTCGAGGGCGACCTCGAGCCCGAGCTCAGCAGCCCGGGCGACGAAGGCGTCGAAGTCCTCGAAGGAGCCGAGCTCGGGGTGGATCGCGTCGTGCCCGCCGTCCTTGCTGCCGATCGCCCACGGCGAACCGGGGTCGTCGGGGCCGGGCGTGAGGGTGTTGTTGGGTCCCTTGCGGTTGAGCTCGCCGATCGGGTGGATGGGCGGGAGGTAGAGGACGTCGAAGCCCATCTCCGCGACGCGGTCGAGGCGCTTCGCAGCGGTGCGGAAGGTGCCGGAGACGACCTTGCCGGTCTTCGGGTCGCGGGTGGCGCCCTCGGAGCGGGGGAAGAACTCGTACCAGCTGCCGAAGAGCGCGCGGACGCGGTCGGCGCGGAAGCGGAACGGGCCCGTCACCGAGGTCAGCTCGCGCAGCGGGTGGGCGAGCAGGACGGCGTCCAGCTCGGGGTCCTGCAGGGCCGCGAGGCGCGCACCGACGGGGCGTTCCTGGTCGCTCGCGGCGGCGATCGCACCCTTCACGAGGGCGGCGGACACGCTGTCCAGCTTGTCGGTGCCGGTGCCGGCGGCGACCCGCTCGAGCAGGAGCCGGGCCTCGGTGAACATCAGCTCGACGTCGACGCCGGCGGGGATCTTGATGCCGGCGTCGTGCTGCCAGGTGGCCACCGGGTCGGACCAGGAGTGGATCTCGAACGTCCACTCGCCCTCGGTGTCGGGGGTGACGTGGGCGACGTAGCGGTTGGGGGCAGCTCCGTCGGGGACCATCCGCACCGGGGCGCGACGTCCTCCCGCCGGGTCGGTGGCCACGACCTCGGCCGCGAGCTGGTCGTGCCCCTCGCGGAACACGGTCGCCCGGACCGGCATCGGTTCGCCGACCGTTGCCTTCGCCGACTGCCGACCGAGGTCGACGACGGGGGATACATCCATCACGGGTATGCGTCCAACCATGCCCCCACACTTGCGAACGTTGGGTCACGGGCGCAAGCCGGGAGGGAAGTGGTCTCACCCCTTTGACTCCTGCGAGTTGCAGGGGGCTCGCCGCGCGGCTCTTGGATCGATCCAAGAAATGCCCTAGCGTGCTGGACCGTGCGAGCGTTCAGACGATTCACCGTCCGTCCTGTCCTTCCCGAGCCCCTCGGCGCCCTGTCCGTCCTCGCGGGCAACCTGCGCTGGTCGTGGCACCCCCCGACCCAGGACGTCTTCGCGTCCGTCGACCCACAGCTGTGGCGCGACGTGGCCGGCGACCCGGTCCGGTTCCTGGGGGCGGTGAGCCGCGAGCGGCTCGACGAGCTCGTCGACGACGGCGACTTCCGCGCCCGGCTCGACGCCGCCCACGCGGACCTCCAGCGCTATCTCTCCGAGGACCGCTGGTACGCCCGCAAGGCCGGCGAGGACGCCCCGCGCGCCATCGCCTACTTCTCCTCCGAGTACGGCATCGCCTCCGTGCTGCCGCAGTACTCCGGCGGTCTCGGCATCCTGGCCGGCGACCACCTGAAGGCGTCCTCCGACCTCGGCATCCCGCTCGTCGGTGTCGGCCTGTTCTACCGCCACGGCTACTTCAAGCAGGCGCTGGACCGCGACGGCTGGCAGCAGGAGAGCTACCCCGTCCTCGACCCCGACGAGCTGCCGCTGACCCAGCTGCGGGAGGCCGACGGCACGCGCGCGACGGTCTCGATCGCGCTGCCCGACGGCCCGGACCTCGTCGCGCGGATCCTGGTGGCGCAGGTCGGCCGCGTGCCGCTGCTGCTCCTCGACACCGACATCGAGGACAACAGCGCCCACTACCGCGACGTCACCGACCGCCTCTACGGCGGCAACTCCGAGCACCGCCTGCGCCAGGAGCTGCTGCTCGGCGTCGGCGGCGTACGGGCCCTCCGCGTCTGGTCGCGCATCACCGGCGCGCCCGCCCCCGAGGTCTTCCACGCCAACGAGGGCCACGCCGGCTTCCTCGGCATCGAGCGGATCCGCGAGCTGACCGTGGGCGAGGACGGCCCGCACCTCGACTTCGACACCGCGCTCGAGGTCTCGCGCGCCGGCACGGTCTTCACGACCCACACGCCGGTCCCCGCGGGCATCGACCGCTTCCCCCGCGAGCTGGTCTCGCAGTACTTCGGCGGCAGCTCGCCCACGCCGGGCGTCCCGGTCGACCGCGTGCTCGCCCTCGGCGCCGAGGACTACGACGGCGGCGACGCCGGCGTCTTCAACATGGCGGTGATGGGCTTCCGCCTCGCCCAGCGCGCCAACGGCGTCTCGATGCTGCACGGCCACGTGTCGCGCGGCATGTTCAACGGCCTCTGGCCGGCCTTCGACGAGGCCGAGGTGCCGATCACGTCGATCACCAACGGCGTGCACGGCCCGACCTGGATCGCGCGCGAGGTCATCGAGCTCGCCGCGAGCCGCGGCGCCGACATCGACGGCGACGACACCGACGCGCTGTGGCCGATGATCGACCAGTTCGGCGACCGCGAGATCTGGGACCTCAAGCGCACGCTGCGCACCCGCTTCATCGAGGACGCCCGCGACCGGATGCGCCGCTCGGCGGCCAAGCGCGGGTTCGCCCCTGCCGAGACGACGTGGATCGACACCGCGCTCGACCCCGATGTGCTGACCATCGGCTTCGCGCGCCGCGTGCCGACGTACAAGCGGCTCACGCTGATGCTGCGCGACCCGGCCCGCCTGAAGAAGCTGCTCCTCGACCCCGAGCGCCCGATCCAGCTGGTCATCGCCGGCAAGGCGCACCCGGCCGACGAGACCGGCAAGCGGCTCATCCAGGAGATGGTGCGCTTCGCCGACGACCCGGAGATCCGCCACCGCATCGCCTTCCTGCCCAACTACGACATCGCGATGGCGCAGCCGCTCTACCCCGGCTGCGACGTGTGGCTCAACAACCCGCTGCGCCCCTACGAGGCCTGCGGCACGTCGGGCATGAAGGCCGCGCTCAACGGTGGCCTCAACCTCTCGATCCTCGACGGCTGGTGGGACGAGTGGTACGACGGCAACAACGGCTGGGCGATCCCGTCCGCCGACGGCATCGACGACGCCGACCGTCGTGACGACCTCGAGGCGCACGCGCTCTACGACCTGCTCGAGACCGACGTCGTGCCGCGCTTCTACGAGACCAACCACGAAGGCGTCCCGCCGCGCTGGCTCGAGATGGTGCGCCACACGCTGAAGTCGCTCGGCCCGAAGGTGCTCGCCACCCGCCAGGTGCGCGACTACGTCCGCGAGCTCTACGCGCCCGCAGCGCACACCGCTCGCTCGCTCAACTCCGACTACGCCGGTGCCCGCACCCTGTCGGGCTGGAAGCAGACCGTCCGCGAGGCGTGGCACGGCGTGCGTGTCGAGCACGTCGACTCCGAGGGCGTGGGCGACCAGGCCGAGGTCGGCGCGACCCTCGCCGTACGCGCCTGGGTGGCGCTCGGCTCGCTGTCGGCCGACGACGTCGAGGTCCAGGTCGTGCACGGCCGCATCGGCGCGGACGACGTGCTCACCGAGACCACCGTGACGCCGATGCTGGTGGGGGAGTCCTACGACGGCAACCGCCATCGCTTCGACGCTGCGGTCTCGCTGGACCGGTCCGGTCCGTTCGGCTACACGGTGCGCGCCGTCCCGCGCAACGAGTCGCTGGCCTCCGTGGCCGAGCTCGGCCTGGTGGCCGAGCCGGTCTGACGCCGGCGTGACGCCCGTCTGACACCGGGAGCCGTGGCGCTCAGCTCGAGTGCCGCGGCTCCGGTGCGGCGAGGTCGCTCCCGAGGTCGACGAGCGCGCTCCTCAGACGCGTGAGGACCTGGTCGGGCGACTCGCCGGTGTGCTGTGCGACGTCGTCGTAGGTGCGCGCGCCGAACCAGGAGAGCTCCACCGCGCGTGCGTCGGCTCCCGACAACGCCGCGAGGCCGGCGACCGGCTCCGGCGTGCCCGCCGACTGTCGGGGCGTCCGCTCCGACAGTCGGCTCCGGGCGGCGTGGCGGTGGGCCACGCCCACGATCCAGCTGCGGGCCGACCCCTGCGTGGGGTCGAAGAGGGCCGCTGTCCGGATGACGGCGAGCACCGCCTCGAGCGCGAGGGCCTGCGCGCGCTCCGGGTCGCCCGTCATGCGCAGCGTGAGTCCGTAGACCACCTCGGCGACGTCGTCGTACACCGCTGCGGCGGCCGCGTGGTCGCCACGGCCCGCCTCCATGAGCCTCTGCTCCAGGATCTCCACCACGATCGAACTCCCTCCCCAGGGATTTCTTGACACCTTGTGTCCAATATTCTTGTGCACAAGGTAGCGCTTTCCGGTGCATCATGTCCTCGTGACCGAGATTGACGCCCCCCCGTTGTCGGACCAGCTGTGCTTCGACCTCTACGCCGCCTCGCGGGCAGTCACGGCCGCCTACCGCCCGGCCCTCACCGAGCTGGGCCTGACGTACCCGCAGTACCTCGTCCTGATCGTGCTCTGGGAGCGGGACGAGCGAGCGGTCCGTGACATCGCGGAGGCCCTCCGCCTCGACCACGGGACGCTGACGCCGCTGTTGCGGCGGATGGAGGTCGCCGGGCTCGTCGCACGGCACCGCCACCACGAGGACGAGCGTTTCGTGGTCGTGTCGCTCACCGCCAAGGGGGAGCGGCTGCGCATCCACGCGGAGCGCATCCACTGCGACATGAAGGACGCGCTTGCGCTGAGCGTCGAGGACTTCGCCGACCTGCAGGCGACCCTGCGCACCCTCACGGAGCGGGTCAGCCCCTAGTCCCTCGGCCCTTGCCGCCACCCGCCGGCGTCGCGAGGATCGGACCATGTCCTCGACCCCACCGCCGGACCTCCTCGAGCCGTTCCTCGCCGCCGCGGACTCGGTCGGCGCCCGGCCCGACGTCGACGCGGGGCTGGCGCGAGAGCTGATGGCAGAGGCGGCCCAGGTGCTCCACAACAGCCTGGCCCTCGACCACCTCGACGCGCACGACCGCGCACTCGCGGTCTCCGCCCTCGCCGCCGACCTCACCTCGCTCGACCCGGGCGCCGCCGTACGCGCACGTGCGGCGGATCTGGACGCCACCCTCCACGATCCCGAAGGCACGCGAGGGTCCTACCTGGCCGCGGTGCAGGTCCTCGGCCTGTGACCGCGCCGCCGGACGGACCGAACGGCTGGCCGGAACGCGCTCGCGAGCGTCCCGCGAGCAGGCTCCGGACCGTTGCGTCCGTCCGACCGCGGGCAGGGACGGGTCAGTCGTCGCGCAGTGCGCTGTGCTGGTCGACGTTGCGTACGTCGTCCGGGTCGGGGAAGCGGCTGGTGTCGACGCTCGCGATGGTGTCCTCGACGGCCACGCTGGCGGGGAGCGTCGAGAAGCGCTGGCCGGTCGTGTCCTCGGTGGCTCCCATGGGACGACTGTAGCCCTGCGCGGGGGCGGTCAGCCGAAGGTCAGCAGGAGGCCGATCGCGGTCGGCACGACGCCGAGCAGCAGCCACGGCGAGAGAATGCGACGGCCGTGGATCGCAAGACCCGTCGCGACGGCGATCGCGCCGAAGATCCCGGCGATGACGTTGAGCCCGATCTTCGAGCTGTCCGGTGCGTCGTCGAGCATGACCGCGGCGACCACCAGGCCGACCACGAGGTGCAGGACCGTGGTGACGGCCAGGGTCGACATGACCCACTTCTGCACGCGGGCGAGGTCGCGGGCGTCCTTCTCGGGGTCCGCCACGACGCGACGCGGCGCATTCATGTCGAGGAGGTGACCTCGACCCTTCTCCTGCCGACGTGCGGGGACGCTGCTGGCCATGACCCCATTCTCGCAGGTCGGCGCGGCGGGACCAATCCGTCGAGACCGGTCACGTCTGGCGCATCACCAGCACCGAGCGCGCCTGCAGCAGCATCGAGGTGCCCGCCACGACCGGCGTGCCCACGGCGACCTCGGCGTTGGTCGAGAGCACCACCTCGCCGTGGTGGACCCACTGGTTGTCCGGGAGGACGAGCTCCACGTCGTCGGCCCCGGCGTTGAGCCAGATCATGAAGGACTTGTCCCGGACCTGCTCCCCGCGCGGTCCGGGGTAGCGCAGGGGTGCGCCGTTGAGGAACATCCCGACCGTGCGGACCGAGTCGTCGTTCCAGTCGTCGGTCGCCATCTCGCGGCCGCTGGGGTGGATCCAGACGAGGTCCTTGATGCCGCCGCGGATGGTGGGCCGGCCCTCGAACCAGTGGCGCTGGCGCAGGACCGGGTGCTCGCGGCGCAGCCGCAACGCGGTCTTGGTGATCTCGTAGAGGTCGAGCCACGCGTCGTCGGGGCGCCAGTCGATCCACGACGTCTCGTTGTCCTGGCCGTAGGCGTTGTTGTTGCCGCCCTGCGTGCGCCCCCGCTCGTCGCCGGCGGTGAGCATCGGCACGCCGCTCGAGAAGCAGAGGGTGGCCATGAGGTTGGCTGCCTGGCGCCGTCGCATCGCGATGACCTCGGCGTCGTCGGTCTCGCCCTCGACGCCGCAGTTCCACGACCGGTTGTTGTCGGTGCCGTCGCGGTTGTCCTCGCCGTTGGCCTCGTTGTGCTTGTCGTTGTACGACACCAGGTCGCGCAGCGTGAAGCCGTCGTGCGCGGTCACGAAGTTCACCGACGCGTAGGGCGAGCGGCCGTCGTCGGCGTACAGGTCGCTCGAGCCGGCCAGCCGGGTCGCCACCGTGCGTACGCCGGCGGAGTGGCCGCGCCAGAAGTCCCGCACGGTGTCGCGGAACTGGTCGTTCCACTCGATCCACGGAGGGGGGAAGCGACCGACGCGGTAGCCGTCCATGGATGCGTCCCACGGCTCGGCGACGAGCTTCACGTGGCGCAGCACCGGGTCCTGGCCGATCGCGGTGATCAGGTGGCTGCCGAGGTCGACGACCTGGTTGGTGCGGGTCAGCGCGCTCATCAGGTCGAAGCGGAAGCCGTCGACGTGCATCTCGTTGACCCAGTAGCGCAGCGAGTCGAGGATCATCCGCAGGCTCTGCGTGTGGGTGGCGTCGACGGTGTTGCCGCAGCCGGTCACGTCCCAGTAGGTGTCGGGCATCGGGTCCTCGCCCGGGACGGGCTCGGGTGGCACGACGCGCTGGTAGTAGCCCAGGTCGTCGAGCCCACGGAAGCTCAGCGTCGGCCCGAGCGGCCCCGCCTCGGCGGTGTGGTTGTAGACGACGTCGAGGATGACCTCGAGGCCCGCCTCGTGGAAGGCCTTCACCATCTGCTTGAACTCGGTGACCTGCTGGCCGCGGTCGCCGGCGTAGGCGTAGGCGTTGTGGGGGGCGAAGAAGCCGAGCGAGTTGTAGCCCCAGTAGTTCACCAGCCCGCGCTCGGCCAGGGCCGGCTCGGAGAAGAACTGGTGCACCGGCAACAGTTCGACGGCCGTGACGCCCAGGTCGCGGAGGTAGTCGGTGACCGCGGGCGTGGCGAGGCCGGCGTACGTCCCGCGCAGCTCCTCGGGCACCCGGTCGTGCAGCGCCGTCATCCCCTTGACGTGCATCTCGTAGATCACGGTGTCGCGCCAGCGCCGCCGCGGCGAGGTGTCGGCACCCCACTGGAAGTCGTCGTAGACCACCACGCTGCGCGGCACGTACGCCGCTGAGTCGAGGTCGCTGATGGTGTCGGGCTCGCCCGGCACGTAGCCGAAGATCGCGTCGTCGGCCACGAGGTCGCCCGAGACCGCCTTGGCGTAGGGGTCGAGCAGCAGCTTGGCGGCGTTGAACCGCAGGCCGGCGTCGGGGTCCCACGGACCGTGGGCGCGGTAGCCGTAGCGCGTGCCGGGCGCGAGGCCGGGCACCGCGCCGTGCCACACGCCGAGGGAGTGCTCGGTCAGCAGGTGCCGCGTCTCGACGTCGTCGTCGTCGAAGACGCACACCCACAGCCGCTCGGCGCTGGGGGCGTAGACGGCGAAGTTGGTCGCGTCGTGGGACCACGTCGCGCCCAGGGGGTAGTTGCGACCCGGCCAGACCTCTCGCGTCTCGCCGTCGTGGTTCCAGACTGATGCTTGGTCGGGGGGCGGTGTCACGCGAGCCATTGTGGTGCTTGCCGGCGGGCACGGCAGAATGCGCCCACGCAGTGGTGGACGCCGACACAGGCGCACCGACGCACCGACGAAGGGGAGCAACCATGGAGTTCGTCTCGATCGACGTGACCGACGGGGTCGCGGTGCTGCGGCTGGACCGGCCCAAGATGAACGCGATCAGCGTCCAGGTGCAGGCCGACCTCCGCGAGGCGGCCGCCGAGCTCACCGAGCGCGACGACGTACGCGCCGTGGTGCTGTGGGGCGGTGAGCGCGTCTTCGCCGCCGGCAACGACGTCAAGGAGATGGCCGACCTGTCCTACGCCGAGATGGTGAAGGTCGCCACCTCGGCAACGTCCGCCACCACCGCCATCGCGCGCATCCCCAAGCCGGTCGTCGCCGCGGTCAACGGCTACGCCCTCGGCGGGGGCTGCGAGCTCGCGCTCGCGGGGGACTTCCGCTTCGCTGCCGAGGACGCCGTCCTCGGGCAGCCCGAGGTGCTGCTCGGCATCATCCCCGGTGCCGGCGGCACGCAGCGGCTGACCCGCCTGGTCGGCACGGCGAAGGCCAAGGACATCATCTTCACCGGCCGCTTCGTCAAGGCCGACGAGGCGCTGCGCATCGGCCTGGTCGACCGGGTCGTCGCCGCCGACAAGGTGCTCGAGGAGTCGGTGGCGTACGCCGCCCAGTTCAGCGGGGCAGCGGCCCTGGCGATCCGCGCAGCCAAGGAGTGCATCGACCGGGGGAGCGAGACCGACCTCGACACCGGCCTGGAGATCGAGCGCCAGCAGTTCGCGGCGATCTTCGCGACCGAGGACCGTACCCGCGGGATGACCTCGTTCGTTGAGAACGGACCGGGCAAGGCCACGTTCGTCGGCCGTTGACCTCGTCCACCCCCGCTCATCCCGGGCCGACCCGGCCCCGACAAGGAGACATGCACTGTGGCAACGAAGATCCGGGCCGCCCTCGCCCAAGTCCTGTGGCTGGCCTGCGCGCTGTGCGCCCTGGTGCTCGCCGTCGGCGCGCTGCTGGTCGCGCTGGACGCCAACACCTCCAACGCGCTCGTCGACGCGGTCCTGCAGGCGGCCACGGTCGTCGACCTCGACGTCTTCTCGCGCAAGGAGGGCATCAAGCAGTTCGGCGGGGAGGGTGCCGAGGTCAAGAACGCGCTCTTCAACTGGGGTCTCGGTGCGATCGCCTGGCTGGTCGTGGGTCGCATCCTCGATCGCATCGTGAAGCCCTGACCCCGACGTAGGGTTCCACCATGTCGCGCATCTCCCGGCCGCTCGCCGCACTGTCGGCGGCCGTGCTGGCCCTGGCCCTCGCCCCGGCCGGTCCCGCAGCGGCCTCCGCGCCGCCGTCCAGCACGACCCTCACGCTGAGCGCCACCGAGTCGGCGTACGGGCAGTCCGTGACCGCGTCGGCGCAGGTGGTGAGCGTCGGGGGGCAGCCGAACGGCGACGTCTACTTCACCGTCGACGGCCGCGACGTGAAGGCGAACCTGCTGGGCAACGGCACTGCGAGCGTGGTGCTGTCCGAGCTGCTGGTGGGCACCCACGTCGTAACCGCGACCTACGTCCCCAAGTTCCCGGGCGAGCAGTCCGGCAGCTCCTCGCCCCCCGCGGGCCTGGTCGTCGCACCGGCGCGCTCGTACCTCCAGGTGCAGGTCGCCGGCAGGCGTACGCGCGTCCCGACGACGGTGCGGCTCCGTGTCGACGGCGACTACGGCACCCGTCCCACCGGCCGCGTGAGGGTCGACCTCCGCCGCGCCGGCGCCGGCCGTGTCGCCCGGGTGGGCGTGCGCCTGGATCCCAGCGGTGCGGCCGTGGCCCGCCTCGGTCGCCTGCGCGCCGGCGGCTACCGCGTCGAGGTGACCTACGTCGGGGACAGCCAGCACCGGCGTACGCGGGTGGTCGAGCGGCTCCGCGTCCCGCGCGGCTGATCCGGGCCGCCGCACGCCACCGTGACAGTTCCACTGTGAGCGACTCCACCCGCATCACCGTTCCGCGGGCGGGTGACCGGCTAGTAACCTCGCAATCACATCCGATTTCACAGGAGGGGCCGCGAGGCCACACGCCATGAACATTGTTGTCTGTGTGAAGTACGTGCCGGACGCCACCGCCGACCGCAAGTTCGAGGACGACTACACCGTCGACCGCGTCGGCGTCGACGGTCTGCTGTCCGAGCTCGACGAGTACGCCGTCGAGCAGGCCCTGCAGTTCCGCGAGAAGCGCGAGGGTGAGGACATCGAGATCACCGCGCTGACCGTCGGGCCCGAGAAGGCGGTCGACGCGGTGCGCAAGGCGCTGCAGATGGGTGCCGACAAGGGCGTCCACGTCGTCGACGACGCGATCGCGGGCTCCGACTACATCGCCACGTCGCTGGTGCTGGCCAAGGCGATCGAGAAGGTCGGCGCGGACCTCGTGGTCTGCGGCATGGCCTCCACGGACGCCTCCGGCTCCGTGGTGCCGGCGATGCTGGCCGAGCGCCTGGGCATGCCGCAGGTCACGCTCGCCTCGGTGATCGAGTCGCAGGGCGACCAGGTCCGCATCAAGCGTGACAACGAGGGCTCCACCGAGGTCATCGGCGCGACGCTGCCGATCGTGCTGTCGGTCACCGACCAGTCGGGCGAGGCGCGCTACCCCTCCTTCAAGGGCATCATGGCCGCGAAGAAGAAGCCGCTGGAGACCTTCTCGCTGTCCGACCTCGGCGTCGACGCCGGGCAGGTCGGCCTCTCGGTGGCGTGGTCGCAGGTCGAGGACACCACCGAGCGCCCGCCGCGCACCGCCGGCGAGATCGTCACCGACGAGGACGGCTCGGGCGCTGACGCGCTGGTCGGCTTCCTCGCGTCCAAGAAGTTCATCTGAGCAGGCTGACAGGAACAGGAGAGCCACCATGTCTGAAGTCCTGGTAGTCATCGACCACGCCGACGGCGAGGTCAAGAAGCCCACCTACGAGCTCCTCACGATCGCACGCCGCCTCGGCGAGCCGTCCGCGGTGTTCTTCGGCTCGCCGGAGCACGGCGAGGCCGTGGCCGAGAAGGTCAAGAAGTACGGCGCCGAGAAGGTCTACGTCGTCGACGACGCCCAGATCAAGGGCTACCTTGTCGCGCCGAAGGCCGAGGCGCTGCAGCAGCTGGCGGAGAAGAGCAGCCCCGCCGCGATCCTGCTGCCCTCGACGTTCGAGAACAAGGAGGTCGCCGGTCGCCTGGCGATCAAGCTGGGCTCCGGCCTGATCACCGACGCCGTCGACGTCGCCGAGGGGGGCGTGACCACGCAAAGCGTCTTCGCCGGCAACTACACCGTGCAGGCCAAGGTCACGCAGGGCACGCCGATCATCACGGTGAAGCCGAACTCGGCCGCCCCCGAGGAGGCCGCGGGTGCGGGTGCCGTCGAGGCGTTCGCCGCCACGGTGTCCGACGTCGCGAAGACGGCGCAGATCGTGGCCACCCAGCCGCGCCAGTCGACCGGTCGCCCCGAGCTGACCGAGGCCGCGATCGTGGTCTCCGGCGGTCGTGGCACCGGCGGCAACTTCGAGTCCGTCGAGGGCTTCGCCGACTCCCTCGGCGCGGCCGTGGGCGCGTCGCGTGCGGCCGTCGACTCCGGCTGGATGCCCCACGCGTTCCAGGTCGGCCAGACCGGCAAGACGGTCTCGCCACAGCTCTACGTCGCCAACGGCATCTCGGGTGCGATCCAGCACCGCGCCGGCATGCAGACGTCGAAGACGATCGTCGCCGTCAACAAGGACCCCGAGGCCCCGATCTTCGAGCTCGTCGACTTCGGCGTCGTGGGTGACCTCCACACGGTCCTGCCCGCCGCGACCGACAAGGTCAAGGAGCGCAAGGGCTGAGTCCTTCCGCCCCACCGGACGCCCCCGACCTGCGCGGTCGGGGGCGTCCGTGCGTGCGGAGCCGGTCTCACCAGCGGTCGACCCGCACCGTCCAGCCGTCCTCGCGCCTGACGATGCCCACGGTCTGGCCCTGGTTCGTGCGGGTGCTGTCCATGTCGAAGTACGCAGCCCGGTCGTAGGACTGCTCCACCCCGGCGCACCTGCCCCGCGTGCGGGTGGGGAAGCGCCCGAGGCGCTCCGTGCCGTCGGACGAGACGTGACGGAGGATGGTCGGCCACCTCCGCGGACCGTCGGCGACGAGCTGGACGGCTGCGTCCGGACCGTCCGGCACCACGACGTCGCACCGGCCGGTGGTGCCGCCCGGCAGCGAGACGACGCCGACCTCCGGCGAGATGACGTGGACGTCGCGCGGACCCGGCACGGCGACGTACCGTTCGTCATCCGACTGGCCCAGCGTCCGCCGGCCCATCCGCAGCGCGTCCCAGGCCACGCCGTCGCGCGTGGTGAGCACGACGTTGCCGCGCCCGCAGCCCACGACCGCGGCGATGACTGCCAGGGGCTGGACGGTCTCGTTGGCTCCCCAGCGGCACCGGGTGCGCGACTCGTGGACCGTGACCGCGGCTCCCCACACCTGGGCGACCGGGTCGTAGACCTGGGCCCGGACCCTGCTCCCCGTCCGCGAGCCGAGCGCCACGAGCGGGGCTCCCGGTGCGGTGAAGAACGTCGTGCGCAGGCCGCGGTCGACCAGGACGAGGCCCGGCGCCGTGATCGGGGGCTGCCGTGTCACGGCCCAGGGGGACGCGGCGTCGGCGCGCGAGACGACGGCCACCGAGGACGGCAGGGCGAACTCCCCGAAGACGGCAGTGTTCGCATCCACGTTGGCGAAGTTGCGGTCCTGGCACGCGTCGTCGAGCGCGACCTCCTGGCGGGTGGGCGGGGCGTCCCCGGTCCGGGTGAGCACGACGAGGGCGCACCGGCGACGGGACACGTGCGCGCCGAAGAGGTAGGAGACCTGGGCGTCGTCGGTGATGGTGGCGGTCGCCGTGTACTCGCGCCCCGGGGTCTCGAGGGCGCGGCGGGTGAACCCCTCGGGGCCCCAGGTGACGTAGCCACGGAACTCGAGCCAGACCGCGCGGCTCCCGTCGGGCGAGATGCCGGGCTCGTCGTACGCCTCGCCCTCGAGCGGGTACGACGACCAGGTGATCGTGTCGGCGGACCACACGGCGTGGGACCCGGTGGGCGCCTGGTCGTCGGGGTAGCCGCCCCGGTCGCACTTCGCCATCACGGCCACGGCACCGTTGGCCGTGCGCGCGTCGACGTCGCCGCAGGCGAGGTCCTCCTCCCGGAGCACCTCCTGCCGTCCTCCCCACGTCTCGGTGGCGGCGTCGTAGCGCCTGCCCCAGACCCCCCGGTGGTCGTCGTCGACCCAGACGCGGAACAGGTCGCCGTCGGCGAGCGTCAGCTCGACTCCGCCCTCGAGCTCCCGGGGGAGGTCACCTGCGTCGCGGACCCCCTCCGGTGCCGGTGCGGCGCCCGCGGTCGAGCCGGTCAGGACAGCCGCTGCCGTCGCCAGTGCGACGATCACCCCCGTGATGCGAGACATGACCTCACCCTAGGTCAGCCGGACCTACGCTGGACCGCATGAGCAGCGAGGAGTCCGTCCGCGAGGTCGCCGTCCGTGCCCGGACGGCCAGCCACGAGCTCGCCACCGCCACCCGCGCGGCGAAGGACGCCGCGTTGCACGCGATGGCGGAGGCCCTGCACGAGGCGGCACCGCAGGTGCTGGCCGCCAACGCCGAGGACGTGGCCAGGGCCGAGGCCGCGGGCACCCCCGCCAACATCGTGGACCGGCTGCGGCTCGACGACGAGCGCCTCTCCGCGATGGCGCAGGGCCTCCGGGACGTCGCGGGCCTGCCCGACCCCGTGGGCGAGGTGCTGCGCGGCAGCACGCTGGCCAACGGCCTCGAGCTGCGGCAGGTGCGGGTGCCGTTCGGCGTCGTCGGGATGATCTACGAGGCCCGCCCCACCGTCACGGCCGACGCCGCCGGGATCTGCCTCAAGGCCGGCAACGCCGTGCTGCTGCGCGGCTCGTCGAGCGCCCGGTCGAGCAACGCCGCCATCGTCGCGGCGATGCGCGGTGCGCTGGCCGGCAGCGGCCTGCCGGAGGACGTCGTACAGCTGGTGCCGGGGGAGACCCACGACAGCGTCAAGGCGCTGATGCGCGCCCGAGGGCTCGTGGACGTGCTCGTCCCGCGTGGCGGCGCCGGCCTGATCCGCAGCGTCGTGGAGGAGTCGACGGTGCCGGTGATCGAGACGGGTGTGGGCAACTGCCACGTCTACGTCGACGCGTCGGCCGACCTCGAGCAGGCGCTCGCGATCGTGCTCAACGCCAAGACCCAGCGCACCAGCGTGTGCAACGCCGCCGAGTCCCTCCTCGTCCACGAGGACGTCGCCGACGAGTTCCTGCCGATCGTGGTCGAGGCGCTCCAGGCCGCCGGCGTGCTGGTGCACGGTGACCCCGCCTTCGCCGAGTACGACGACGTGGTGCCGGTGACCGACGAGGACCACGCGGCCGAGTTCCTCGGCCTCGAGATCTCCGCGGCCGTGGTGAGCGACGTGGAGGGTGCGATCGAGCACATCCGCCGCTTCTCGTCGGGGCACACCGAGGCCATCCTGGCGCGCGACCAGGCCACGATCCGCCGCTTCGTCGCGGCCGTCGACTCGGCGGCAGTGGTCGTCAACGCCTCGACCCGCTTCACCGACGGCGGCGAGTTCGGCTTCGGTGCGGAGATCGGCATCTCGACCCAGAAGCTGCACGCGCGGGGCCCGATGGGACTGCCGGAGATGACGTCCAGCAAGTACGTCGTGGTCGGGGACGGGCACGTGCGCTGAGCCGCCGCGGCGCGGACGATAGGATCACGCCATGCTGAACTCCCTGACTGTCCTCGCCTCCGAGGCCGAGCACGGCGACCCCGTCGTCAGCCCCTACATCATCGGCGCCGTCACGCTGGTCCTCCTGCTGGTGCTGCTCCTGGCCGTGGTGTCCTTCGGCGGCGGGCGCGAGCACAGCTGAGGTCGGCGACCTCCGTGAAGGAGCAGTCGGCTGCAGGCCGACGCGTCGGCGTGATGGGCGGCACCTTCGACCCCATCCACCACGGCCACCTCGTCGCGGCCTCAGAGGTCCAGGCGTGGTTCGACCTCGACGAGGTCCTCTTCGTGCCCACCGGCGACCCGTGGCAGAAGAGCGACCGTGACGTCACCGAGGCCGAGCACCGCTATCTCATGACGGTCGTGGCGACGGCCGCCAACCCGCGCTTCAACGTCTCGCGCGTCGACATCGACCGCGACGGCCCGACCTACACCATCGACACGTTGCGCGACCTCAAGGCCGAGCTGCCCGACGCGGAGCTGTTCTTCATCACCGGCGCCGACGCGCTCGCTGACATCTTCACGTGGCGTGACGCCGACGAGCTCTTCGAGCTGGCCACCTTCGTCGGCTGCACGCGCCCGGGCTACGAGATGGACCCGGCGACGATTGAGAAGATCCCGTCCGACAAGGTCACCATGGTCGAGATCCCCGCCCTGGCGATCTCCTCGACCGACTGCCGTGACCGCAAGCGCCGCGGCGAGCCGGTCTGGTATCTCGTGCCCGACGGCGTCGTCCAGTACATCGCCAAGCACGACCTCTACGCTCCCACGACCACGCACGACAGCAAGGACTCTGCATGACAGCCACCGACCACGCCCTCGAGCTCGTCGCCATCGCCGGCCAGGCCGCGCACGACAAGAAGGCCGACCAGGTGCTCGCCTTCGACGTCAGCGAGCAGATCGCGATCACCGACGCGTTCGTGCTGGCCAGCGCCACCAACGAGCGCGCGGTCGGCGCGATCGTCGACGAGGTCGAGGAGAAGCTCCGCGAGGTCGGTGCCAAGCCGATCCGTCGCGAGGGCCACAAGGAGGGCCGCTGGGTCCTGCTCGACTACGGCGAGATCGTCGTCCACGTCCAGCACGAGGAGGAGCGCATGTTCTACGCCCTCGAGCGCCTGTGGAGCGACTGCCCGGTGATCCCGCTCGACCTGACGTGAGGCGTCTGGTCCTGCTCCGCCACGGCCGCACGGAGTGGAACGACTCCGGACGCGCCCAGGGCCACGCGGACGTCCCGCTCGACGACGTCGGGCTGGCGCAGGCCAAGGAGGTCGCGCCGGTGCTGGCGGGCCTGCGACCCGTCGCGGTGTGGTCCTCCGACCTCGCCCGCGCGGCCGGGACGGCTGGCGCCGTGGCCGCCGAGTGCGGGCTCGACCCGGTGCTCGACCCGCGGCTGCGCGAGTTCGACGTCGGCCCGAACCGGCAGGGACTGACCGCGGAGCAGTACGCCGCCGCCCACCCCGAGGAGTACGCCGCGCTCCTGGCCGGCGACCTGGACGCGATCCCCGGCCGGGAGACCCGCGACGACGTGCTGCAGCGCTTCCTGCCCGCGCTCGGGGCGTACGCCGACTCGCTGGCCGAGGGGGAGACCGGACTGGTCGTCTCGCACGGAGCCGCCCTGCGCGTGGCCGTCCCGGCCTTCCTGGGCTGGGAGGGCGACCCGGGCGAGAGCCTCGGAGTGCTGGCCAACTGCGGCTGGGTGGTCCTCGAGCACTCGGCGTCCACCTGGACCGGCGGCGTCGAGCGCTGGCGGCTGACGGCCTGGAACCGCGTGGCGACCCCGTGAGCGGGCGCACCCGCGAGGTCGACGTGACCGCGAGCCGGCGCCTCGCACGCGTCATGGACGACGCGGTGACCGTGCCCGGCACGCAGATCGGCGTCGGCCTCGACGCCGTCATCGGATTGGTGCCCGGCATCGGCGACGCCCTCGGCAGCGCGCTGTCCAGCATCATCGTGCGCGACGCGGTGCGCGCCCGGATGCCGATGGTGGTGCTCGCCCGGATGGGGCTCAACCTCGTCCTCGACGCGCTGCTCGGCCTGGTGCCGGGCGTCGGCGACCTGCTCGACGTCGCCCACCGCGCCAACCGCAAGAACCTCCGCCTGCTGCTCCGCGAGATCGAGCGAGAGCCGCTGCGCGAGCCCCCGACACCGGCGTACGTGGTCGGAGCGGTGGCCCTGATGGCGGTCCCGATCGTCGCCGGACTGGCCGTGACGGTGCTCGGGATCTGGCTCCTGTGGCGGCTCGTGACCTGACGGGGTACCCCGATTTCACCTCCGGGAGGCTGTCGGCTAATGTTCTCGTCGTTGTCCTCCCGGCTCCACGGGAGGACGATGTTGGGGCTGTGGCGCAGCTGGTAGCGCATCTGCATGGCATGCAGAGGGTCAGGGGTTCGAGTCCCCTCAGCTCCACCGACACGAAGAGGCCGGACCGAAGGGTCCGGCCTCTTCGCCGTTTCTCGGCCTCGCCGAGTCGGCGTTCGGAATCGGGCAGTGGCACCATGGGCCCATGACCGCGACCGACCTCTCCACCAGCACCGTCTCCGAGCGCACGGCCGCTCACATCGCGACCACCGAGCGCTACGCCGCGCACAACTACCACCCCCTCCCGGTGGTGCTCGCGGAGGGCGACGGCGCGTGGGTCGTCGACGTCGACGGACGGCGCTACCTCGACTGCCTCGCGGGCTACAGCGCGCTCAACTTCGGTCACTCCAACGAGCGCCTGGTCGCGGTCGCGCGCGAGCAGCTGGGCCACCTCACGCTGACCAGCCGCGCGTTCTTCAACAACCGGCTGAGCACCTTCGCCGAGTCGCTGGCGCGCCTGACCGGCAAGGACATGATCCTGCCGATGAACTCCGGCGCCGAGGCCGTCGAGACCGCGATCAAGGTCAGCCGCAAGTGGGGCTACGAGGTCAAGGGCGTCCCCGCCGGCCAGGCCTCGATCGTCACCATGGAGGGCAACTTCCACGGCCGCACCACCACGATCGTCAGCTTCTCCGACGACGAGGTCGCGACCTCCGGCTACGCCCCCTTCACTTCTGGTTTCCGCCGCGCGGCCTACGGCGACATCGACGCCGTCGCCGCGGCCATCGACGACACCACGGTCGCCGTGCTCTTCGAGCCCATCCAGGGCGAGGGCGGCGTCGTGATGCCGCCCGAGGGCTTCCTGCGCGACCTCCGCGCGCTCTGCACCGAGCGCAACGTGCTGGTGGTGGCCGACGAGATCCAGTCCGGCCTCGCGCGCTCGGGTCGGACGTTCGCCTGCGACCACGAGGACGTCGTGCCCGACATCTACGTCATGGGCAAGGCGCTCGGCGGCGGCATCTACCCCGTCTCCGCGATCGCGGCCGACCACGAGGTCATGGACGTCATCACGCCCGGCTCGCACGGCTCCACGTTCGGCGGCAACCCGCTCGCCGCGGCCATCGGCACCGAGGTCGTCGCGATGCTCGAGGAGGGCACCTTCCAGGCCCGTGCCGCCGAGATCGGCACCCAGATCGAGGCCGGCTTCCGCCCGCTCGTCGGTCGCGGCCTCGTCGACGTCCGCGTCCGCGGCGCCTGGGCCGGCATCGACATCGACCCGGCGTTGATGACCGGTCGCCAGATGTCCGAGGCGCTCATGGCCCGCGGCATCCTGGCCAAGGACACCCACGGCTCGACCGTGCGCTTCGCCCCGCCGCTCGTCGCGAGCGACGACGACATCGCGCTGCTCGTCGACGCCGTCACCGAGATCCTCACCGCCGGCTGAGTCCGCCCCTAGGCCAGCCGGTCCACGACCCGGGCGAGCCCGGCGGCGCGCGCGGCCTCCAGCGGCGTCATCCCCTCCAGCGGCGAGCGCAGGGTCGGCGAGGCGCCGCGGTCGAGCAGGAGCAGCGCCACGTCGGCGCGGCCCTCCTCGATCGCGGCCACCAGCGCCGTGGACTGCAGCTCGGGGTGCACGAAGTCGATGTCGACGCCGGCGTCGAGGTGGTGCTCGACCAGGTCGACGTCGCCCGCGCACGCGGCCGCGAAGAACGCCTTGTAGTCCCCGTGGGACATCAGGCGATCGTCAGGCCGCCGTCGACCGGGATCATCTGGCCGGTGACGTAGCCCGCGGCGTCCGACGCCAGCCAGACCGCGGTCGCGGCGAGCTCGTGCGGGTCGCCCTTGCGGCCGGCCGGGACCCGCTGGAGGGCGAGGTCGAGGTAGCCCTCGGGGTAGGTCTCGGTCATCTCGGAGGTGAAGAAGCCCGGGGCGAGGGCGTTGACCCGGATGCCCTTGCGGCCGGTCCACTGCTGGGCGAGGTCGCGCGTGAGCCCGCCGAGGCCAGCCTTGGAAGCGGAGTACGCCGCCTGCGGCAGGCCGCCGGTGGTGATGCCGAGGATCGAGGAGATGTTGATGATGCTCGACCCGGGCTCCATCACCCGCCCGCACGCCTGGGCCATCCAGTAGCAGCCGTTGAGGTTGACGTCGATGACCGAGCGGAACTGCTCGGGCGTCTCGCGGGTCGCCGGGACGGCGGTGCCGACGCCGGCGTTGTTGACGAGCACGTCGACCCGGCCGAACTTCGCCATCGCCTCGTCCACCAGGTGCTGGCACTGCTCGGGGTCGGCCACGTCGGTGGCGACCGTGTGCACCCGGCGACCGGTCGAGCGGACGGACTCGGCCACCCGCTCGAGCTTCTCGACGCGGCGCGCACCGAGCACCACGTCGGCGCCGGCCTCGGCGAAGCAGTGGGCGAACGCGACCCCCAGCCCGCTCGAGGCGCCGGTGACGATGACGACCTTGCCGTCGAGGCGGAACATCTCCATGACTCCCATGGCGAGACCCTAGGACGTGGTGGTCGTCACCGCAGGCTCCGGGGTCGCCGGTGCCCGGGGGAGCGTGCGCACCGAGCGGGAGCACAGCACCAGCGCGACCACGGCGACGTACGCCACCGCGGAGGCGACCAGCACCGGCCGGAACCCGAAGGCCAGGGCGAGCGGACCGTAGGCGAGCTGGCCGACGGGCATCGCGACGAACGAGCCGAGGGCGTCGTAGGAGTAGGCGCGCGAGAGCATGCCGTCCTCGATGTTCTCCTGCATCGCCAGGTTCCAGCCCATCCCGAAGATCTCGGTCCCGGCGCCGGCCAGGAAGGCGGTGGTGACGAGTCCGACGAGTGTGGGGGAGACGCCGAGCAGGAGCATCGGCGGCGCCATCATCGCCACGCCGAGCATGCCGAGCAGCAGCGGTCGCTCGAGGCGTACGCGCAGCAGGACGACCGTGGTGAGGAGCAGGCCCGCGGCTTCCGCCGACAGCACGATGCCCCAGGCCTGGCGCCCGACGGTGTCGTCGGCGACCGCCGGTCCGAGCGTGAGCCAGGCGCCGGCGTGGATCGCGTTGAGCACGCCGAAGCCGACGACCACGATCCACAGCCACGGGGTCGCCCAGAAGAACGACCAGCCCTCCCGTAGCTCGCGCAGCGTGTCGGGTGCCTCCGCCCGCGGTTGCCGGGCGGGCATGCGCACCGGTATGAGCAGCAGCGCGGCGAGCAACCAGGTGGCCGCGTCGACGGCAAGGGCCCAGCCCGAGCCGACCGTGACGACCAGGAGCGCACCGATCGTCGGGCCCAGCACCATCATGCCGTTGCGCGTCAGGGAGACCAGGGCGTTGGCCGGCTGGAGGTCCTCACGGGGCACGAGCTGGGGAAGCACGCTGGCCATCGCCGGGAACCCCACGCCGGACACGGCGCCGTGGACGATCGACAGCACCACGAGCATCCAGATCTCGGCCTCGCCCGCGAGCACCAGCATCGCGATGGCACCTTGGCTCACCGCCGAGGCGACGTTCGAGAACTGCAGCACCAGGGTGCGCGGGAACCGATCGGCGATGACACCGCCGTAAAGCAGCAGCGCCACCATCGGGATCATGTGGGCGGCCAGCACCTGGCCGAGCGCGGCGGGGGAGTCGGTGATGTCCAGCACGGCGAACGCGAGCGCGATGCTCGCCATCATGTTGCCGAGCGTGTTGACGAAGCGCGAGGCGAAGTACCACGCGAAGTTGCGGTTGCGCAGCGGCGCGAGCGCGGTCGTCCAGGTCATCGCTGCTCCCTCGCCGGGATCCAGCGCACGGCCTCGCCGTCGAGCCCGCCGGTCATCGTGAAGGCGTTGGTGGTGGCGCTGACGTGGACGGTGTCCGGAGTGCCTGCCGGTCGGGCCTCGGCGTGCAGCAGGTGCGACGCCTCGTGGAGCAGGTCCAGGGCGCGGTGCCACACCTGGACGGGGACCCAGGCCTCGAGGTCGCTGGAGGAGGCCGCGCCCTTCGCCGCGTCGCGCAGCCGGCGCTCGACCTCGACGGCGTTGGCGCGGGCGTAGGCGATCCGGTCGTCGATGCCGCTGGTGCGGTCGGCGAGCTCGCGCGACGCGTCGTAGCGGTAGCGCTTGGCCGTGCCGCCGCGGATCTTCTCCTCGCTCTCGACGACCAGCTCGCCGATGTCGTGGAGCACCCGCATGTGGTACGACGCGTTGGCGTGCGTCAGCCCGAGCTCGCGGGCGACCTCCGCGGCGCTCATCGCCTGCGCGGTCAGCAGCGACATGATGCGCAGCCGCACCGGGTGCGCGGTTGCGCGCAGCCTGGCCACGGCCTGCCCGTCGGTCTCGGGCTCTGTCTCGTCCACCACGGCGTACCCCTCCAAGAGTTCTTGGGGAGTGAGTGTGCCCCCATGGCGGGCGACTGTCAAACGGTTGTTGGGCGGTCGGGTGCCACGGGGCACCCGCACCCCACCCTGAACACACCCTGACTCGACCCCGGAACGGGGTGATTCCGGGGTGCGGGCGTGCTTGGCTTGTCCCCAGAGGCAGGGCACCCCGCCCCGAGGAGTGAGTGAGATGTCAGACCAGTACCCGCAGTACCCCCAGCAGCCCCACGACCCGCAGGCACCGGGCCAGCCGGACGGCTACGGCCAGCCCACCGGCTACGGCCAGCAGCCGCCACAGCAGGCCTACCGCACGCCGCCGACCACGATGTCGCCGCAGGACGAGCGCACCTGGGGCGCCATCAGCCACGCGGGCGCCGTCGTCGCGATGATCTGCTCGGCCGGCTTCCTGGGCTTCATCGCCTCGATCGCCGTCTACGTCATCCACAAGGACCGCGGGCCGTTCGTGCGGTCGCACGCCGCCAACTCGATCAACATCCAGATCTCGATGTTCATCTGGCTCGTCGTCGCCACGGTCGTCTACGTCGTCCTCGGGGTCCTCACCCTCGGCATCGGCTTCGTGGTCCTGCTCCCGGTCTTCCTGGTGCCGCTGGTGATCGCCGGCGTCCTGCACGTGATCGGTGCGGTGAAGGCCTACAACGGCGAGTGGTGGAACCCGCCGTTGACGCCGTCCTTCGTGAAGTGACCCCCTCCGAGGTGAGCACCGTCAGCTGAGCCGCCGCAGGACCTCGTCCTGCCACGCGAACGCCGCCCGGGCCCGGACCGCGAGGTCCGGCCCGGGCAGCAGCGCCTCCACCTGCTCGGCCATGCCGGCGGGCAGGTCCGTGCGGAGGTAGCGCAGGCCGAAGTCGTGGCGCGCCGGGCAGTGCTCGATGCGCAGCAGCCGCACCAGCGGCTCCACAGCGAAGCGCAGGTGCAGCGAGGTGGCCTCGGCGAGGTCGTCGCGTGCGATCGCCCGTTCCACCAGCCAGGCGCCGGTCTGCCGGCGTGCCGCGGTCTGTGCGACGGCCTGCGCGTGCTGGGCGGACAGCCCGGCCTCGTCGTCGTCCTCGAGCACCAGCAGGCCGTCGGGGTCGTGGAGCACGAGCGGCACGCCGTGGCGCCGGGTGTCCATGGTGAGCCGCTCGGGCAGCGTCTGGACCACTACGTCGATCAGCCGCGTCGGCCGGCTGAGGTCGGCCGCGTCCGGCTGCAGGTGCACGAAGCACTGGCGGCCCGTGGGCCAGGTGGCCTCCGGCAGCTCCCACACGTGGTCGACCTCGAGCTCGCCGCGCAGCTGCGCCAGCACGGCGGCGTACGTCGTCGCGGCATCGCCGTCGCGCCAGGCCTCGACGTCGAGGTCGGAGTGGTCGTCCCAGCCTCCGGTGACGGCCGAGCCGTTGACCACGACGACCCGCAGCGCCGGCACCCGGCGGGGGAGCGCGTTGAGGAGGTCCAGCACGTCGTCGTACCTGCTCAGGTCAGCAGCCATGGAAGCGAGTATGCTGCTGCTGTGCACCAGAACCTCCTTCTTCCTCAGCCGCGCTGATCACGTCCCACCAGGACGGACACGCGGCCACCCCTCCATGTGAGGGGTTTTTTCATGCCAACACCCCGCAGCACGCCACAAGAGGACACGCCATGAGCAGCCAGGACACGGGAGACACCGCAGCCCCGCAGGAGACGGCCCCGCACGAGACGGCCGAGCGCGCGACGTACGACATCGCGGCCACCGAGACGAAGTGGCAGCGCGTCTGGGAGGAGCTCGACCCCTTCCGGGCCGACGACGACAGCCCGCGCGAGAAGCGCTACGCGCTGACGATGTTCCCCTACCCCAGCGGCGACCTGCACATGGGCCACGCCGAGGTGTTCGCGCTGCACGACGTGGTGGCGCGCTACTGGTGGCAGCGGGGCTACGAGGTGCTGAACCCGATGGGCTTCGACTCCTTCGGCCTGCCGGCGGAGAACGCGGCGATCCGCAACGACGAGCACCCCGACACCTACACGCGCGCCAACATCGCCAAGTCGATCGAGTCGTGCAAGAAGTACGCCGCCTCCTTCGACTGGTCGCGCACCTTCAACACCTCCGACCCGGACTACTACCGCTGGACGCAGTGGCTGTTCCTGGAGTTCTTCAAGCGCGGCCTGGCCTACCGCAAGAACAGCGCCGTGAACTGGTGCCCGCAGGACCAGACCGTGCTGGCCAACGAGCAGGTCGTGGCGGGTGCCTGCGAGCGCTGCGGGGCGGAGGTGACCAAGAAGGAGCTGACCCAGTGGTACTTCAAGATCACCGACTACGCCCAGGAGCTGCTGGACGGCCTCGACGAGCTGGAGGGCACCTGGCCCGACCGGGTCGTCACCGCGCAGCGCAACTGGATCGGTCGCTCCGAGGGCGCCCACGTCACCTTCACGCTGTCGACCGGGCACGACATCGACGTCTACACCACCCGGCCGGACACGCTGTACGGCGCGACGTTCATGGTGGTCGCTGCTGACGCCGCGCTGGCCGCGGAGATCGTGCACCCCGACCGCGCGCAGGCGCTGCAGGACTACCTGGTCGAGGTGCGCAAGGCCTCCGACATCGACCGGCTGGCCACCGACCGGCCGAAGACCGGTGTGGACCTGGGCATCACCGCGACCAACCCCGTCTCGGGTGAGGAGGTGCCGGTGTGGGCCAGCGACTACGTCCTGGCCGACTACGGCACCGGCGCGATCATGGCCGTGCCCGCCCACGACCAGCGCGACCTGGACTTCGCGAAGGCGATGGGCCTGCCCGTGCGTCGCGTCATCGACACGGGGGACGACAACCCCGAGGAGACCTTCGTCGCGACCTCCGGCGACGGGGCGTACGTCAACTCCGGCGAGCTGGACGGCCTGCACGACAAGGCGTCGGGCATCCGCACCATCATCGAGAGGCTCGAGGCCGACGGCCGGGGCTCCGGTGCGGTCAACTTCCGCCTGCGCGACTGGCTGCTGAGCCGCCAGCGCTACTGGGGCGCGCCGATCCCGATCATCCACTGCCCCGTGGACGGCGAGGTCCCCGTCCCGGAGGACCAGCTGCCCGTCACGCTGCCGATGCTCAAGGGCGCCGACCTGAAGCCCAAGGGCACCTCGCCGCTGGGCGGGGCGACCGACTGGGTCAACGTGGCGTGCCCGACGTGCGGCGGCCCGGCCACCCGCGACACCGACACGATGGACACGTTCGTCGACTCGTCGTGGTACATGTTCCGCTATTGCTCGCCGCACGAGGACGACCGGCCGTTCGACCCCGACAAGGTCAACGCCTGGATGCCCGCCAACCTCTACGTCGGCGGTGTCGAGCACGCCGTGCTGCACCTGCTCTACGGGCGGTTCTTCACCAAGGTCCTCAACGACATGGGCCTGGTCGGCTTCCGCGAGCCGTGGTCGGCCCAGCTCAACCAGGGCTTCGTGATCAACCAGGGCAAGAAGATGAGCAAGTCGCTGGGCAACGGCGTGAACCTGGGCGAGCAGCTGACCGCCTTCGGCGTCGACGCCGTACGCCTGACGCTGGTGTTCGCCGGCCCGCCCGAGGACGACATCGACTGGGCCAACATGTCGCCCGACGGGTCGCTGCGCTTCCTGCAGCGCGCCTGGCGGCTGTCCGGTGACGTCACCTCGAAGCCCGGCGTCGACGTCACCACCGGTGACCTGGCGCTGCGGCGTGCGACGGCGCGGACCGTGCACGACGCGGCCACGCTGGTCGAGGCCTACCGCTTCAACGTGATGGTCGCCAAGGTGATGGAGCTGGTCAACGCCACCCGCAAGGCCATCGACTCCGGCTGCGGCCCGGCCGACCCGGCCGTGCGCGAGGCGACCGAGGCGGTGGCGATCCTGCTGTCGCTGGTCGCGCCCTACACGGCCGAGGAGATGTGGGAGCGGCTGGGCCACGAGCCCACCGTCGTGCGCGTCGGCTGGCCCGAGGTCGACGACGCGCTGCTGGTCGAGGACTCCGTCACCGCGGTCGTGCAGGTCAAGGGCAAGGTCCGCGCCCGGCTGGAGGTCGCCCCGGACATCTCCGAGGCCGACCTGGAGGCTGCGGCACTGGCCGACGCCGGCGTGCAGCGGGCGCTGGAGGGGGCGACGGTGCGCAAGGTCATCGTCCGCGCACCGAAGCTCGTGAACATCGTCGTCTGAGGCCAGGCGCACGAACGGCCCCGCAGCGTGAGCCGCGGGGCCGTTCGTCGTTCAGCGGGGGAGCGTCACGGACGGTCGAGACCGAACGTGTAGCTGCCCGAGCCGGAGTAGGACTCCACGCGCCACGAGTAGTAGCCCGCGGTGCCGGTGTAGGTGATCTTCTCCTCCGAGGTGCTGGTCACGCCCTGCGCGACGACCACCCAGGTCGAGCCGTTCCACTTCTCGAGGTAGAGGTCGAAGTCGGTGCCCGCCGGGCCCGACACGCAGCCGACGTGGGTGCCGGCAACGGCGTTGTAGTAGTCGTTGGTGCCGGGGTGGTAGGCCGCGCCACCAGAGGAGAGCGAGCCGGACTCCGTCTCGGGCATCGTGCTGCACGTGGTCGGCGTCGGGGTCGGGGTCGGCGTGGTGCCGCCGGTGCCGATGTGGAGCAGGCGGTTCGGCGAGCCGGTGCCGGGGTTGGTGACCTTGTTGGGCGTCGAGGCCGAGATCAGCGCGTTGCCGACCGTGGCGGGCGAGGCCGACGGGTTGCCCTGGAGGTAGAGCGCAGCAGCGCCCGCGACGTGCGGGGTGGCCATCGACGTGCCGCTGATGGTGTTGGTCGCCGAGGTGCCGGTGTGCCAGGCAGAGGTGATGTTGGAGCCCGGCGCGAACATGTCGAGGCAGGAGCCGATGTTGCTGAAGTCCGAGCGCGCGTCGGTGTTGGTGGTGGAGCCGATGGTGAGGCCGGCCGCCACGCGGGAGGGCGAGCTGTTGCACGCGTTGGCGCCGTAGTCGTTGCCGGCGGCCAGCGCGTAGGTCACGCCGTCGGCGATGGAGTTGTTCACCGCGGTGTCGAGCGCGCTCGAGATGCCGCCGCCGAGGCTCATGTTGGCGACCGCGGGCGAGCCGGCGGTGTGGTTCTGCGTGACCCAGTCGACGCCGGCTATGACGCCGGAGTTGGAACCGCTGCCGGCGCAGTCGAGGACGCGGACGGCCACGAGGCGTACGCCCTTGGCCACGCCGTAGGTCGAGCCGCCGACGGTGCCGGCGACGTGCGTGCCGTGTCCGTTGCAGTCGGAGGTGCCGCGGCCGTCGTTGATCGCGGTGTAGCCGGAGACCGCGCGGCCGCCGAACTGGGTGTGGGTGGTCAGGATGCCGGTGTCGATGACGTACGCCGTCACGCCCGCGCCGGTGGCGTTGTAGGTGTAGGAGTTGTCCAGCGGCCGGTCGCGCTGGTCGATGCGGTCCAGGCCCCAGGTCGCCGGCGACTGGGTCGCCTCGAGCTGCACGGGTGCGTCGGCCTCGATGTAGGCGACGTTGGGGTTCTTGCGCAGGGCGGCGAGAGCCTTGTCGTTCAGCTGGGCGGCGAAGCCGTCGAGCACGGTGCTGTAGGTGTGGGTGACGGTGGCGCCTTCGGCGCGCACCTCGGCCTTGGCGGAGCGCAGGCTCTTGCCCGGGGCCTCCTTGTCGAGCACGACGATGTAGCGGTCGTCGGCCGACGTGCCGCGGACGGGAGCCAGCCCGTCGTCTGCGACGGATGCCGCAGGAGCCTCCTGCGGCTTCTCCTCGGCTGCCTGGGTGACAGCCTGGGAGGCGGTGGGCGTCAGCGCGAGGGTGGCGCCGGCCAGGGAGACAGCGAGGCCGGCGGCCAGGCGGGGGTGGACAGGGTTCATCAAAGGGTTCCTTCCCGAGAAAGATGGACGAGCAGACCCTGACCGGGCGATCGCCCCCGCGACAAGGCTTGACCGTTCCTTAACACTTAACTCAGTCCCCGGGGCGCCCCCTCCGGGCCCGGGTCAGGAGTCCGGCCAGCTCCAGCGGATGCCCGTCGTGCCCGGTGCCGTGTCGGAGTGCACCAGGTGCGCGCGGTGGTCGTCGTCGAGCGTGATCGGCTGCTCGAGGCCGTCGGCGAACGACGCCACGGCGGCGGGCAGCGCGCGGGGGTCGAACTCGACCTCGAGCAGGTACTCGCGCATCGGCAGCCGCAGGCGCCGGGTGTACTCCCGCTCCTGCGGGCCGGGCGAGGCGGACACGACGTCGTAGGTCACGATCACCGTCTCGCCGCGGCGCAGCGGGCGGAAGAAGAGCAGCTCCGCGCCGACGACGCCACCGCTGCGGTCGTGCTCGACGGCACCGAGCGAACAGCCGCGCACGGGGCGGATCCGGGGGAGCGCCGCGTCGGTGTCGTCCTGCGCGTGCATCACCACCCTGCGGTCGGGCCCGTCGACACGCGCGCGCATCGCCTGGCGCACCGTCAGGCTGACCTGACGACGGTCCGGGCCGATGCGGAGCACGTCGTGGACCGACACCCGGGCCAGGTGGGTGTCCCAGCTGGTGTCGAGGCGACCCAGCACCGCGGCGTGCGGCTGCTCGGGCCACAGCGTCTCGAGGCCGCGCACGGTGTGGCGCGGGGTGCGCTCCCGGGTGTCGGGCAGGGTCCGGGTGAGGTCACCCGGGCACAGCCCCAGCACCGCCTCGAGGTGCGGCAGGGCGGCCAGCGAGGACTTGCGGCCGGGGACGCTGCGTCCGGACTGCCAGTAGCTGAGGGTGGCGGCGCTGACGCTCACGCCGCGCCCGGCGAGGTGGTCGGTGATCCGCTCGAGGCTCAGCCCGCGCGCGTCGATGGCCAGCCGCAGCGCATCGGCGAAGCTGTCGAGCTTGTCGAGCCTGTCGGGCATCTGGACATCCAAGCGGAGGGCGCCAAGCCGCGGCAAGGCGGACGGGTCGCGCTCCCGGCTGGTGCCAGCCACTAGCCTGCGGGGTGTGTCCGGCACCGTCATCGTCACCGACTCAACCGCGAGCCTGCCCGCCGAGGTGGCGCTGGAGCGCGACATCCGGGTCGTGCCGCTGCAGGTCGTGATCGGTGCCCGGGTGCTCGACGAGGGACCCGACGGCGCAACGCCTGACGTGGTCGCGGAGGCGTTGCGCGACTTCGTGCCGGTCAGCACCTCGAGGCCCTCGCCCGCCCTCCTCGCCGAGCTCTACCGCGACCTGGCAGCGGCCGGCGCTGACGAGATCGTCTCGGTGCACCTCTCGCGCGAGATGAGCGGGACCTTCGAGTCCGCCCAGCTCGCGGCCCGCGAGGTCGACGTGCCCGTGCACGTGGTCGACTCCGGCCAGGTCGGGATCGCGACCGGCTACGCCGCGCTGACCGCCGCCGACGTGCGTGACACGGGCGGCAGCGGCGAGGTGGCGGCCGAGGCGGCGCGGGCGCGCGGTCTCGCCGCGACCTCGCTCTTCTACGTCGACACCCTGGAGTACCTGCGCCGCGGCGGCCGGATCGGCGCGGCGGCCGCGATCTTCGGCAGCGCGCTGTCGGTGAAGCCCCTGCTCGAGATTGCGGGAGGCAGGGTCGTGCCGCGTGAGCGGGTGCGTACGGCGTCGCGCGCCCTCGCCCGGCTGGCCGACCTCGCGGTGGAGGCGGCGGGCGACGCGGCGGTCGACGTCTGCGTCTCGCACCTCGCCAACGCCGACCGTGCCGAGGAGCTGGCCGCGGCGCTCACCGAGCGGCTGGCCGCCGGCCTGGAGCGGCGCGAGGTGATGTGCGGCGAGCTCGGCGCGGTGCTCGGCGCCCACGTCGGTCCCGGCATGGTCGCGGTCTGCGTCTCGCCGCGTCCGACCTCCTGACGGCTGTCCACAGATCGTCCCGCACCCCTGTCGGTGGCGGCGTCGGCCTTCCTAGCGTGGAGGCATGCGCCGAAACCAGTCGTCCGCCGAGCACGCCGAGGCGGTGTCGCGGCGGCTCGCCTCGCTCAGTGCCGAGCTCGCGGCGGTCCGCGGGGAGCCGCACGCGGGGGAGCCGGCGTCCGGCGAGCCCTGGCCGCACACGCGGGTGCGTGACCGCGGTGGCGACGTCGGGCCCGCGGCGGCGCCGGTCGCCCCGCCCGTCGCGCTGCCGGTCCCGGGGCGCCACGCGTCGCGACGGGTGCGGATCGGCGGGCTCCAGCTCGGTCCGGTGCACCTCGCGGTGGTGGCCGTCGTTGCCGCGGTGGCGGTCGGGCTTGCTGCCTGGTGGGCCGTGCGGGACCAGGCCGAGGCGGTCCCGGTGCGGGTCGACGCCTCCGCGCCGGCGCCGCTGACGTCGCTGAGCCCCGACGCCTCGGAGACCGACGCGGGTGCTGCCGAGGGCTCCGAGGCGACCGGCCACGGGACCGAGGAGGCGGGGGAGGTGGTGGTCGACGTGGCCGGCAAGGTCCGCCGGCCGGGCATCGCGGTGCTGCCGGTGGGGTCGCGGGTCGTCGACGCGCTGGAGGCGGCCGGGGGAGCCCGGCGCGGGGTCGACCTCACCGGGCTCAACCTCGCCCGCCCGCTCGTCGACGGGGAGCAGGTGCTGGTGGGAGTGGCGCCGGCGCCCGGGGTCGCCGGCACCTTGACGTCCCCGCCCCGGAAGGCGCGGCGCTGGTCAACCTCAACTCCGCCGACCTCGCCGCGCTCGACACGCTGCCGGGTGTGGGGCCGGTGACGGCCGAGGCGATCGTGTCGTGGCGCGAGGACAACGGCGGGTTCACCTCGGTGGAGGAGCTGCTCGAGGTGGACGGCATCGGGGAGGCGACCCTCGAGGACCTCGCGCCGCTCGTCACCCTCTGACCCGTGCCCGACCTGCGCGCGGTCGCCCTCGGTGTCGGCGCGTGGGCGGGGGCGCTCCTCGTGCTGCTGCTGCCGGGGTGGGTCGCCCTCGGTGCTGTGGTGGCGGTCGTCCTCGTCGCGGTGCTGCTCGTCGCTCGGCGCACCGTCGCTGCGGCGTGGCTCGGGCCGGTGGCCGCGCTGGCGGCGGTCGCTGGTGTCGCCACGCTCCAGCTCACGCTGGTCGCGACCTCGCCGCTCACCGCGCTCGCCGAGGAGTCGGCGGTCGTCGACGTGAGGCTCGAGCTCACCTCCGACGTACGTGTCGTGTCGGGACGCTACGGCGACCTCCAGGTCGTGCAGGCAACGGTGTCGCGGGTCGAGGGCCGCGGCACCGCTTGGGCGCTGACCGCGCCGGTGGTGGTGATGGCGGGCGCGGGCTGGCCGCGCCTGCCGCTCGGCACCACGCTGGAGACCACGGCCCGGCTGGTCCCCGCTGACGGCGAGGAGGCCGCGCTGGTGCGCCCGACCGGGGAGCCCCGCGTGGTGGCCGGTCCGGACGTGTGGTGGGACGCCGCAGCAGCCGTACGCCGCTCGGTGCGTGCCGCGGTCGCCGGCCGGGACGCCGACGCGCGCGAGCTGGTTCCGGCCCTGGTGGTGGGCGACGACGGTGGCCTCGACCCGGACCTCGCGGACGACTTCCGCACGACCGGCCTCACGCACTTGCTCGCGGTGAGCGGCACCAACCTCACCCTCGTGGTCGGCGCCCTGCTCATCCTCGGCCGCTGGCTGGGCGTGCGCGGTCGCTGGCTGCACGTGCTGGCCGCCGTCGGCATCGCCGGCTTCGTGCTGACCGCGCGCGCCGAGCCCAGCGTCGTACGCGCTGCGGCGATGGGGACCGTCGCGCTCATCGGGATGGGCGGCAACGGCCGCTCACGCGGCACGCGCGGGCTCGGGGTGGCGGTGCTGGTCCTGCTCCTGCTCTGGCCTCGGCTGGCGGTGACGGCCGGCTTCGCGCTGTCCGTGCTGGCGACGGCGGGGATCCTGCTGCTCGCGCCCGTGTGGCGCGACGCCCTGCGTCGTTGGACACCACGGTGGGTGGCCGAGGCCGTCTCGGTGCCGTTGGCGGCGCAGGTGGCGTGCACCCCGGTAGTGGCGGCGCTGTCCGGCCAGGTCAGCCTCGTCGCGGTCGGCGCCAACCTGCTGGCCGCGCCGGCCGTCGCGCCGGCCACCGTCCTGGGCCTCGGCGGTGGGCTGCTCGGGCTGGTCTGGGCGCCGCTGGGCGTCGTGGTCGGTGCGCCCGCTGCGTGGTCGGCGGGATGGATCGTCACGGTCGCCCGGTGGGGCGCGGCGGTCCCGACGGCCGCGATCGACTGGGGCACCGGACCCCTGGCGCTCCTCGCACTCACGCTCGCGTGCCTGGTGTCCGTGCCACTGGCGCCGAGGCTCCTCGGCAACCCCGCATCCACGCTGGCGTGCACCGGTCTGCTGGTGGTGGTGATGCTCGTCCGGCCCCCGACGCCGGGCTGGCCGCCCGAGGGGTGGGTGCTGGCCGCCTGCGACGTGGGGCAGGGCGACGGCCTGGTGCTGCGGGCGGGGGAGCGCGCTGCCGTGGTGGTGGACGCAGGCCCCGACCCGGCCCTGATGGACGCCTGCCTCGACCGGCTCGAGGTCGAGGAGGTGCCGCTGCTGCTGCTCACCCACTTCCACGCCGACCACGTCGACGGGGTGGCAGGGGTCCTCGAGGGGCGTGAGGTCGGGGTGGTCGAGGGCACCGGGCTGCTCGACCCCGTCGCCGGGGTGGAGGCGGTGGAGGCTGCGGCGGGGCGCGACCCGGACGTGGCGGCGTACGGCGGCACGCGCAGATTCGGCGAGGTCGTCCTCCAGGCGGTGTGGCCGCCCCCGGGGGCCGGCCGCACAGACCCCAGCGAGAGCGCGCCCAACAACGCCAGCGTCGTGGTGCTGGCCGAGGTCGGCGGCCTGCGGGTCCTGCTGACCGGGGACGTCGAGCCGTCGGCCCAGGCTGCCCTCGCGCGCGACGTGGCGGGCCTGGAGGTCGACGTCCTCAAGGTGCCCCACCACGGGAGCCGGCACCAGGACCTCGACTGGCTGACGTCGCTGCGGGCGAGGGTGGCGCTGGTGTCGGTGGGGGAGGACAACGACTACGGGCACCCGGCGCCCGACGTCCTCGCCGCCCTGGACGCGGCGGGCACGGAGGTGTGGCGCACGGACCTGGCGGGCGACGTCGTGGTGGTGGTGCGACGGGGCGAGGTCGGTGTCGTCACCCGCGACTAGGCTGGCCCCACCATGGCTCGCACTCCCTCCGCCGCTCAGGTCCTCGGCCGCGTCGTCCTCGTGACCGGCAAGGAGGAATACCTCTCTGCGCGCACGGTCGGCTCGGTCCGCGAGGCCGTCCGGACCCACGACGCGGAGGCCGAGCTCGCCGAGTCGGCAGCCTCCGAGCTCACACTGGCCTCGCTGGGCGAGATGTCCGCGCCGTCACTCTTCTCCTCCATCCGCTGCGTGGTCGTGCGCGGCCTGGAGGACCTGCCCGACGAGTCCGTCGACGGCCTGCTGTCCTACTGCGCCGCCCCGGCCGACGACGTCGCGCTCGTGCTGGTGCACTCCGGCGGGCAGAAGGGCAGCGGCGTGCTCACCAAGCTGCGCAAGCTCGCGGCCGTGACGGAGGTGAAGTCGGAGGAGATCAAGGCCAGCGAGATGCCCGGCTTCGTGACATCGGAGGTCGCCACCCACGGCGCGAAGATCACCTCGGACGCCGCCACCTTCCTCGTGCAGGCCATCGGCCACGACCTGCGCTCGCTGGCGGCTGCGGCCGACCAGCTCACCAACGACTATCCCGGCGAGCAGCTCACGGTCGAGAAGGTCCAGCGCTACTTCGGCGGCCGCGCGGAGGCCAAGTCCTTCACCGTCGCCGACGCCGCCTTCTCCGGAAAGCGCGCGCTGGCGCTCGAGGAGCTGCGGTGGGCGCTCGACACCGGCACCGCGGGCGTGCTCGTGACGTCCGCGATGGCGGCCTCGGCCCGGAGCCTGGCGCGCTACCTCGGCGCCTCCCGTGGCGCGCGCGATGGCGACCTGGCCCGCGACCTCGGCGTGCCGCCGTGGAAGGTGCGGACCGTGCGCGAGCAGTCGCGCGCCTGGACGCCGGAGGGCATCGCCGCCGCCGTGCGCGCGGTCGCGGTCGCCGACGCCGACATCAAGGGCCAGGCCCACGACGCGTCCTACACGCTCGAGCGGCTGGTCCTCACCGTGGCCGGGCTGCGCGAGACCCGCTGAGGCCCGCGACCGGCCGGAAATGCGAAACACCCGCCACGAGGGCGGGTGCTTGCGGAAGAGGGACGACTCAGAGCGAGGCGGCCTTCTTGGCGATCGACGACTTGCGGTTGGCGGCCTGGTTCGAGTGGATGACACCCTTCGAGGCGGCCTTGTCGAGGGCCTTCATGGCGTCGCGGCTGGCAGCCACGGCGCCGTCCTTGTCGCCAGCCTCGGACAGCTCGCGGAACTTGCGAACGGCGGTCTTCAGGCGCGACTTCACGGCCTGGTTGCGCTGGCGCGCCTTCTCGTTCTGCTTGTTGCGCTTGATCTGGGACTTGATGTTCGCCACGTGTGGATCCTCGGATGCTCGAACTGGTCTGGAATGGAAGTCTGGTGCTGTCGGCTGCCTGGCAACCCCGGTCAGGGGCGGGCGCCGGACACGCAGGGAGAAACTCTACCGTCAGGCCTCGTGCGCGCCCAAATCCGTCGTGCGCCGCGGACCACTTCAGCGGCCGGTGCGACGAGCGACGGCCTCCAGCATGCGCCGCGACTCCCGGATCCGGAAATCGTTGAGCGTCGGGAGGTTGACGTCGACGGCGACGAGCGAGCGCAGCGCCATGTGGGAGGCGAAGCCGGCGAGGAAGGCGGTGACCGCCTCGTCCCCTGTCTCGACCAGGGCGGGGGAGGTGGCGAGCGAGTCGTCGAACCACGGCTCCTCGACGCGCTCGAGCCGGGCGAGGAGCGGGTCCGCCCAGGCGGGGCCGCGCGCGGTGACACCCCAGTCGAGGAACACGACCTCGCCGCCCGGGCGCCGGAGCATGTTGTCGATGCGGATGTCCCAATGGGCCAGGTGCGGCATCGGCGTGCGCGCCTGCTCGCGCAGGACCTCCGCCCATCCGTGCGGGTCGGTGCGCAGCCACCTCGGCACCTGCACCTCGTCCGGCGCGTCGGCGAGCGAGTCGAGGCTGTCGGCCCACTTGCCGAAGACGTGGGCCACGTCGACGAGGTCGACCGTCGTCGGGACGTGGCGGTGCCGCAGGACCTCGGAGAGCCGGTCGGTGCCGCTGAGCACCTCCGCGAGCTCGGCGGGATCGGTGAAGTCGGGATGGCGCCCCTCGACGTCCTCGATCAGCAGTGCCACCCAGGCGCCGTCGTCGTACGCCGCCCTCAGGGACGCCCAGAGGGGGTGCTCGCCGAGGTGCTCGAGCACCGCGACCTCGCGGCGGAACAGGCCGGGCGTGTCGGGGTTGAGCTCGGAGCCGACCGCCTTGACGAAGGCGCGGGTCCCGTCGGCGCAGGTCAGCCGCGTCGCACAGCCCGGTGACATGCCGCCCACCTGCTCGGCGGTGCCGACGACGGGGGAGCCCAGCTCCTGCTCGACCCATGCGCGCACCGTGGCCGGCACGGCGGCGTACGGCAGGCGTACGCCGACCGCGCGCGGTGCGCTCACGCCCAGCCCCGGCGCTCCGACAACCAGTCCCAGCACACCTCGCCCTGCCAGCGCTGGTGGTCGCGGATGTGCGGCGAGGTCGGCGGGACCGGCAGCTCGCACTGGGAGAGGAAGTAGCCGACGTAGAGGGCGAGGTTGATGTCCAGCACCTCGGCGTCGAGGTCGCGCAGGAGCCGCCGCTCGGCGATCACCGCGTCGACGTCGATGCCCTCCCCGCGCGGGCCGATGAGTGCGGCGAACGAGTCGAACCACGCCGCGCCGCGCACCGGCCAGTTCCAGTCGCACAGGAGCGCGCGGCCGTCGGCGTCGATGAGGACGTTGTCGGAGCGCACGTCGGTGTGGACGAGGGTGTCGCCGCCGACGACCTCGGTGTAGCGGCGTGCCAGCGCCTCCGCCTCCGCGAGGTGCGCCGGGTCCAGGTCGGTGCGGTCACGGTGGATCGACTCCCAGCCGTCCAGCAGCGGGGCGAAGTCGGCCTCGGCCGTATCGAGGGCGAGGCCGGCGGGCGCGGGGGTCAGGACCTCGGCGACGACCTCGAGCGAGTCGAGGAGCGCGTCGAGGTCGCCCGCACGCCAGGGCCGGTGCGGCGCCCGGGCGGCGACGTGCTCGATGCCGAGCACGACCCAGTCGTCGTCGAGGTGCCAGAGCAGGCGGGGCGCCGGGACGCCGGTGGGCAGGGCGCCGAGCTTGCGCGCCTCCTCACGGTAGGAGTCGGCGAACATCCGCTGCGCCTTGACGGACGCGGCCTTCACGAAGTGGCGCGAGCCGTCCTCGCAGACGAGGACGGAGGCGAAGCCCGGGGTGAAGCCGCTGGTCTGGGAGGTCGCCGTGACGACCGGGGAGCCGCACTTGCGCTCGATGTAGGCCCGGAGGTTGGCCGGGAGGAAGGGCCACTCGAGGCGCCGGGCGGTCCGGTCGTGCGGGACGGGGTAGGGCGCGACGGGTGCGGTGCGGGACATGTGCGGAATCCTCTCCCACCGGCCTGTCGGGGACGAACCGATATCCGCCGGTCTGGCCCGTTGCCCGGTGAAACCCGTGTGCGCCGCGGACCGTCGGCGGGGAAGGATGGCGCCCATGCCCGAGCTCGTCCTGCCCACCACGTCCGTCCGCGAGTCCTTCCTGGAGGCGATGGACGAGTTCGTCGCCGAGGGCGTCGAGCTCAGCCAGACGGCGGCCTGGATCGACCACAACGCCCCGGGCTGGCAGGACCCCGCCGCCTTCGCCGCCTTCGTCGAGGCCGTCCGTGCCGACGCGCTGGAGGAGAGCCCACGCCCGGAGTGGCACGTGCCGTGCACGACGCTGTGGTGGGTGGACGGCGAGCACTACCTCGGTCGGCTCGCGATCCGCCACCGGCTCACCGACTTCCTGCTCGAGGTCGGCGGCCACATCGGCTACGACGTACGCCCCACGCGACGGCGGGAGGGCCACGCCACCGCCATGTTGCGCGCGGCGCTGCCCTGGACGCTCGAGCTGGGCATCGACCCGGCCCTGGTGACCTGCGACGACGACAACGTCGGCTCGATCCGGGTGATCGAGGCCGCCGGCGGCGAGCTGGAGGACGTACGTGGTGTGAAGCGGCGCTACTGGGTGCCGACCGCCTGACGGGCGAGACGCAGGACGACACCGCACGGCGCCCGCCCCACTCAGCCCGGTCGCCGGGCCGCCGCCGCCCACACGGCGCCCAGTGCCGCTGCGGTGCGCTCGAGGTTGGTCGCGGCGCTCCTCAACGCCTCGTCGAGGTCCATCGCGCCCGGGACGACGCTCAGCACAGCGGTCATCCCGGCGGCGACCAGGTCCTCCACGTCGTCCCCGAGCGACCCGGCGAGGGCGATGACCGGGACCCCTCGCTCACGGGCCCGGCGCATCACGCCGACCGGCGCCTTGCCCGCGAGCGACTGCGCGTCGAGCCGCCCCTCGCCGGTGATCACGAGATCGGCGCCCTCGAGCCGGTCGTCGAGCCCGACCGCCTCCGCGACGATCTCGAAGCCGGGACGCAGGCTGCCGCCGAGGATCGCGAGCACGGCGAAGCCGATCCCTCCCGCGGCACCTGCTCCCGGGGCCTCGGGGTCCGACGGGAAGCCGGCCGCAGCCACGACGGCAGCGAAGTGCTGGAGGTGCCGGTCGAGCACCTCCACCTCCTCGGCGTCGGCGCCCTTCTGCGGGCCGTAGACCGCAGCGGCGCCACGAGGACCGGTGAGCGGGTTGTCGACGTCGCACGCGGCGACGACCTCGCAGTCCGCCAGTCCGGGGTGCAGTCCGGCGGTGTCGACGTCGGCGAGGCGGCCGAGGTCCCCACCCCCACCAGTGACCTCGGCGCCGTCAGCATCGAGCAGCCGCACCCCGAGGGCGCGCACCAGCCCGGCGCCTCCGTCGGTGCTGGCGCTCCCGCCGAGCCCCAGGATGATCCTCCCGGCCCCCAGGTCGAGTGCCGCGGCGACCAGCTCCCCGGTGCCGTACGACGACGCGCGGGCGGCGTCGCGGTGCTCGGGGTGGACGAGACCGAGGCCGGTGGCGGCGGCGACCTCGACCACCGCGGTGAGCGGTCCCGGACCACCGAGCAGCCCGAGCTCGGCGACCACGGGCTCGCCCAGGGGGCCGGCGACCTCGCGACGCTCGATCCGGCCACCCGTGGCCGCGACCAGCGCCTCGACGGTGCCCTCCCCGCCGTCCGCGAGGGGCACGGTGGCGCAGCTGCTTCCCGGCGCACCGCGGAGCCAGCCGCGCTCGATGGCAGCGGCGACCTCCGGGCTGCCGAGGCTCTCCTTGAACGAGTCCGGGGCGATGACGACGCGCACGCCGACCGCCTAGACGAAGAGCGACAGGACGAAGACGACGGCGATGGTGGCCAGACCCATGACGCCGGTCGCGGCCGTCTGGGCGGCGTACGCCTGCTTGACGCTCATCCGGCTGAACTGGCTGACCACCCAGAAGTAGCTGTCGTTGGCGTGCGAGACCGTCATCGCTCCGGCGCCGATGGCCATGACGACCAGCACCCTCCCGAAGTCGCTGTCGAAGCCGAGGTCGCCGACGAGCGGTGCGACCAGCACCGACGTGGTGACGAGCGCGACGGTCGAGGAGCCCTGCGCCGTCTTCAGCGCGGCCGCGATCACGAACGGCACGAAGATGCCGATGCCGAGCTGGGACAGCTGCTCGCCCAGGTAGGTGCCGACGGGCGTCGCCTTGATGACCGCACCGAAGGCGCCGCCGGCGCCGGTGATGAGGAGGATCGGAGCGGCCGCGGTGATGCCCTCGGTCACCCGCTCGTTGAAGCGCTGGTTGAAGCCGGAGCGGGGCAGGAGCGCCAGGGCGCACCCGAGACCGACCAGCAGGGCGATGACGGGCAGGCCGAGGAAGCGCAGCGCGTCCGCGAGGAAGCCGTCGCCGAGGGGCGCCGTCGGGTAGGCGGCGACCGAGCCGAGCATGATCAGCAGGAGCGGGACGAAGATGGGGGCGAACGAGGCGAGCGGACCGGGCAGGGTGCCGAGCTCGTCGCGCATCCGGCCGAACTCGGCGATGCGCGCCTCCACGTCGTCGGCGGACACGCCCTCCGGCGTGGCGTTGCGGAAGCGCAGGGCCCACAGGTTGCCGGCGAAGGCGGCGACGAGGGCGATGGGCAGCCCGATCGCGATGACGAGTCCCAGCTGGTCACCGAGGCCGAGGCTGCCGGCGGCGGCGATCGGGCCGGGGGTGGGCGGGACGAGGGTGTGCGTGGCGAACAGGCCGGTGGCGAGGGCGACCGACATCGCCACGGGGGAGATCCGCTGTCGCGCCGCCATCGACTCCTTGAGGGAGTTGAGGATGACGTAGCCGGAGTCGCAGAACACCGGGATCGAGACGATGTAGCCGATCACCGACATGGTCACGGTGGGGAACCGCTGTCCGATCTTCTTGACGATCCAGTCGGCCATCGTGATCGCTGCGCCCGACTTGTCGAGCACCACCCCGATCACCGTGCCGAGGATGATGACCAGCCCGATCGTGCCGAGGGTCGATCCGAACCCTGTCGTGATCACGGTGACGAGGCCGAGGGTCTCGCCGTCGTCGAGGAGCGGCAGGCCGAAGGCGAACCCGCCCAGCAGCGCCGTCAGCAGGAGCGCCATGAACGGGTGGATCTTGAGCACGCTGGCGGCCAGCACCAGTGCGACCACCAGGCCGATCAGCACGAACACGTCAGTCATGGGTCCTCCTCGGGTGACGGCGGTCACATGACGCCGCTGGTCCCATCTTGGGGAGGGGCGCGCGCCGGTGGCTACGGGCACGTGCACGGCGAACGGGGTGTGCGAGGCGGTGGAGGTGTGCAGATGCACTGGAACAGGCATGCTGGTGAGGTGAGCATCCTGACCGAGGACGTCGCCCAGCGCATCGTCGACCGCACCATGGCCGTGATCGGTCGCAACGTGAACGTGATGGACGCCCGGGGGCTGATCCTGGCGACCGGCGACCCGTCACGCCGGCACGAGCAGCACGAGGGCGCCCTCCTCGCTGCCCAGGGCGACCGCGCGATCGTGATCGACTCCGAGCAGTCCCGGCTGTTGCGCGGGGTGCAGCCCGGGGTGAACGTCCCCCTGCGCCACCTGGGCGAGGTGGTGGGCGTCATCGGCATCTCCGGCGACCCCACCGAGGTGCAGGTGCTGGCCGACCTGATCAAGGTCACGGCCGAGCTCATCGTCGAGCAGGCCGTCGCGCTCGAGAGCGGGCAGCGCCTGCGCCAGGAGCGGGAGGACCATCTCGTCGCCCTCGTGCAGGGCAAGCTCGACCCGGAGGCGGCCGAGCGGCGCGCCGTCGAGCTCGGCGTCGCGGACGTACGCCGTCGCTGCACCGTCGTCCGTCCGGTGCGACCGACCCACACGGAGGCGCTGCGGTCGCTGCAGCGGGGCCTGGGTCGTCGCGACGACCTCCTGGTCGCGCGGACGCGCCCGGACGAGCTGGCCGTCTGGTGGCCCGACGGCTCAGCGTCCGGTCACGAGGTGGAGCGCGCTCTCGAGGCCAGTGCCTCCGACGTCGTCTCGATCGCAGGTGAGGCGTTCGCCGGGCCCGACGCACTGCGCCGCGCCTGGATCACCGCGCAGGACGCGTGGTCGGTCGCCCAGGTCGGCACGGACCTCTACGAACGCCGTGACCTGGCGCTGGTGGCCCTGCTGTGCGGCCTCCGTGACGACTGGCGCGCCGACCCCGTGTCGGCGCCGTGGCGACGGCTCGTCGCCGCAGATCCCCACGGCGAGCTGCGGCTCACGCTGCGTGCCTGGTTCGACCAGGACATGAGCCCTCAACGCTGCGCGGCCGCGCTGCACGTCCACCGGAACACGCTGCGTGCCCGTCTCCACCGCATCGAGCAGGTGACCGGGCTCGAGCTGGGCCGGGTGCCCAGCCTCCTCCAGCTCTACCTCGGTCCGCTGCTCGTCTCCGACCCGACGCCCTGAGGCACCGGCGTACGCCGCGTGCGGGTCGCGACGGCCACGCCGACGACCGCGACGACCAGGCCGACGAGCTGGAGGACCGAGAGGGTCTCGTCGAGGACCAGCCAGGCGAGGACCGCGGTGACCGGTGGGCTGAGGAAGAACAGGCTCGCCGCCGCGCCCGAGCCCCCGCGCAGCACCAGCAGCGACAGCAGCACCAGGCCGACGATCGAGTTGACGACGGCCAGGAAGACGACGGCCGCGAGGGCCTGGCGACCGTCGGTGACCGGCCACGCGCCCTCGGTGGTCCATCCCAGCACGAGCATCGGGGGAGCGGACACCGCGAACTGGACGGCGGCCGACCACAGCAGGTCGGGCTGGGCGCCGATCCAGCGCTGGCCGAGGGTGCCGAGGCTGAGGGTGAGCATGCTCAGGCAGCCGATCAGCACCGCGGCCACGCCGCCGGTGTGGCTGAGGTCCCCGCCGAGCACCAGCAGCACGCCGAGCACCCCGACGACGAAGCCGACGACCTGCAGCGGCGACACCCGCTCGCCGAGCAGCCCGGCGGCGAGCAGCGCGGTGAGGACCGGGCTGAGGGCGTGGAACAGCGAGGCGAGGGTGGCGCCGAGGCCGAGGTCGAAGGCGACGTACATCAGGCCGAACTGCACCGCGTTCATCACCAGGCCGACCGCCGCGACGCGCCCCAGGGTGGCGCGGTCCATCCGGGTCGGCCGGCGCAGTGCGAGGGACAGCGCGACCGCCAGGACCGCTGCCAGCACGAAGCGCCAGCCCAGCACGGTGAAGGGTGCGGCGGCGTCGACGGCCGCCGGACCGGAGATATATCCAGAGGACCAGACGAGCACGAACGCGGCGGCGGGCACCAGGGGCAGGTGCGCCGATCCGGTCCGAGAAGTCACCCGCGCACGCTAACGCGCCGGTTCGGTGAGGCTCGCGCCGCGTGGAAGAATGACCCGACCCCGCCGTCGTACCCCTGAAAGCAGTCCGTGAGCCTCAAGAACGCGCCCAAGCCTGGCTCGACCGACCCGTCGATCATCCGCAACTTCTGCATCATCGCGCACATCGACCACGGCAAGTCGACGCTGGCCGACCGGATGCTGCAGCTCACCGGCGTGGTGGACGAGCGGGCGGCGCGCGCGCAGTACCTCGACCGCATGGACATCGAGCGCGAGCGCGGCATCACGATCAAGTCGCAGGCCGTGCGGATGCCGTGGACGGTGCCCGGCGACAACGAGGAGGGTGCCGAGCCCGGCACCTACGTCCTCAACATGATCGACACCCCCGGCCACGTCGACTTCACCTACGAGGTGAGCCGTTCGCTCGAGGCGTGCGAGGCCGCGGTCCTGCTCGTCGACGCCGCGCAGGGCATCGAGGCCCAGACGCTGGCCAACCTCTACCTCGCGATGGGCGCCGACCTCCACATCATCCCGGTGCTCAACAAGATCGACCTGCCCGGCGCGATGGTCGACAAGTACGCCGCCGAGCTGGCCGGCCTCGTCGGCTGCGAGCCCGAGGACGTGCTGCGCGTGAGCGCCAAGACCGGTGTCGGCGTCGCGGGCCTCCTCAACGAGATCGTCAAGCAGACCCCGGCGCCGGTGGGCGACGCCGACGCCCCGCCGCGCGCGCTGATCTTCGACTCCGTGTACGACACCTACCGCGGCGTGGTCACCTACGTCCGCGTGGTCGACGGCAAGCTCACCCACCGCGACCGCATCAAGATGATGTCGACCGGCGCCGTGCACGAGATGCTCGAGGTCGGCGTGATCAGCCCCGAGCCGGTCAAGGCCGCCGACCTCGGCGTCGGCGAGGTGGGCTACCTCATCACCGGTGTGAAGGACGTACGCCAGTCGCGCGTCGGTGACACCGTCACCAGCCAGCACCACGGGGCCACCGAGGCGCTCGGCGGCTACAAGCACCCGAACCCGATGGTCTACTCCGGCCTCTACCCGATCGACGGCGACGACTACCCGACCCTGCGTGACGCGCTGGAGCGGCTGCAGCTCAACGACGCCGCGCTGACCTTCGAGCCGGAGACCTCCGGCGCGCTCGGCTTCGGCTTCCGCATCGGCTTCCTCGGCCTGCTCCACATGGAGATCACCCGCGACCGCCTCGAGCGCGAGTTCGACCTCGACCTCATCTCCACCGCGCCCAACGTGGTCTACGAGGTGGCGATGGAGGACGGCACCGACGTCACCGTGACCAACCCGAGCGAGTACCCCGAGGGCAAGATCTCCGAGGTCCGCGAGCCGGTCGTCAAGGCGACGATCCTCAGCCCGAGCGACTACATCGGCACGATCATGGAGCTCTGCCAGACCAAGCGGGGCAGCCTGCAGGGCATGGACTACCTCTCCGAGGACCGCGTCGAGATGCGCTACACGCTGCCGATGGGCGAGATCGTCTTCGACTTCTTCGACCAGCTCAAGTCGCGCACCAAGGGCTACGCCTCCCTCGACTACGAGCGCTCCGGCGAGCAGGCGGCCGACCTGGTCAAGGTCGACATCCTGCTCCAGGGCGAGCCGGTCGACGCCTTCTCCGCGATCATCCACAAGGACGCCGCCTACAGCTACGGCGTGATGATGGCCGGCAAGCTCAAGGACCTCATCCCGCGCCAGCAGTTCGAGGTGCCGATCCAGGCCGCCATCGGCGCGCGCGTGATCGCCCGCGAGAACATCCGCGCGATCCGCAAGGACGTCCTCGCCAAGTGCTACGGCGGTGACATCTCCCGCAAGCGCAAGCTGCTCGAGAAGCAGAAGGCGGGCAAGAAGCGGATGAAGAACATCGGCACCGTCGAGGTCCCGCCGGAGGCCTTCATCGCCGCGCTGTCCACCACGCAGTCCACGGAGAAGACCGGCAAGAAGTAGTGGCCGGACGCGAGCTGGGCCGGGCCGACGACGGGTCGTGGCTGATCTGCCTCGTCGACATCGGCGACGACGGGCCGCTGCCGTCGCGATCGGGCGTACGCCGCCTGCTGACGGTGGTGGACGGCCCCGTCCTCGGCATCGATGTCGCGGGGGCGACGCACGTGCTCGAGCCGCACCGGCCGTTCGGGGTGCCCGCTGACGCCGTGGTCGTGGCGTCGGTCCCCGAGGGACCGGTGCGCGTGCTCGACGTGGTCGTCGACGACCCGGTGGAGCCGTTCGTCACCGTGCTCGAGCTGGGCCGGTCCTCGGTCCTGCCGCTGGCGGGGGACCAGGTCGCCCACGTGATCAAGGGGACGGAGTCCCCGGACGTGGTCACCGGACCCGGCGAGGTCTCCGGCCGCTGCACCGTCGCGGTCGTCACGCTCCAGCGCCCCTGACCCGTCCGCCCACCCACCCATCCGGCAGCGGTCGCGGCTCCGAAGGTGCCGTGATGAGACTCGGTGACCGGCTCAAGGTCGAGATGATGCGCGCCACGGCGCGGTGGTCGGTGTCGTACGGCGACGACCTGAGGTTCGCCGGTCGCGACCTGCCCCGACCGCAGCGGGTCCGCATCCAGACGCGGCACGGCAAGGTGCCGGTGCACCTCTACCGCCCGGCACCCGGTCCTCTCCCGGTCCACGTGCACCTGCACGGCGGGGCCTTCCTCATGCGCCACCCCGCGATGGACGACTGGTGGTGCCGCTACGTCGCCGCAGTCGCAGGGGTCGTGGTGGCCAACGTCGACTTCGAGGTCGCGCCCCGCGTGACCTACCCCGTCGCCCAGCACCAGGCCCACGACGTCGCCGCGGCGCTGGCCGCCGACGGCACTCCGGTCTCGGTGGGCGGCTTCAGCTCCGGTGGCGGGCTGGCCGCCTCGGTGGCACTGCAGGCACGCGACGCGGGTTCCTTCACCCCGACGCTCCAGGTCCTGGGCATCCCGGCCCTCGACCTGTCCGCGGAGCCGCGCGACGGCGAGCGCGGGATGATCTCGCCGGAGCTGCGGCGGCTGGTGCGCCGCGTCTACCTCCCCGACCCCGCGACGCGGCGCGAGCCGTACGCCTCGCCCCTGCTGGCCCGGGACCTGACCGGGCTGCCGCCGGCCGTGGTGCTCACCGCCGAGCACGACATCCTCCGTGCGGAGGGCGACGCCTACGCCCACCGGCTCCGCGCCTCGGGGGTGCGCGTGGTCCACGACATCACGCCCGGTGTCGACCACTACTTCCTCACCGAGGACCCGGTCCGCGCGCGCACCACGATGGCGATGGTGGCGGCGGAGATCCGCGACGCGCTCACGCGCTAGGGACGACAGGGCGGATCACGGCCCGTGCGAGCCGGCAAGCGGTCCCTCCGCGACCAGCCCGCCCTCACACGACCTCTCGGGCCGTCGACACTGCGGTGACGGTGATGCCGAGCGCCGCCTCGAGAGCGGCGACCGGCTCGTCGAGCTCGGCCCGGCGCGGGCGGCGGGTCCGGGCGAACCACGTCACCTCGAGAGGCCGCCGCCTCGCCGTCCCGGCCGCCCGCCAGAACCCGGTGATCCGACCGTCGACGAGCAGTGACGGCAGGAACATCCCGTTGGACTCGTTCCACAGGCGCCGGTGGTGCTCGGGCGTCACGAACCGGTCGCGGGCCTTCGAGTCGTAGCCGCACAGCAGCGCGTCGAACTCCGGCAGCAGGCGGACGCCCGGCAGGTCCCGCGGCGGCGGCGCGTCGGCCAGGTCGACGTACGCCCGGCCGTCCGGTCCCTCGTCCTCGACCACGTCGAGCCGGGACAGTCCGCCCTCGACGGCCGCCGACGGCATGCCGGACCACCAGGCGACGTCCTGGCGCGACGACGGACCGTGGGCGGCGAGGTGCAGTCGGACGACGTCGGCGATCGTCGCGTGCCCGGTCCTGTCGAAGGTGGCGTAGACCGGCTTGCCCTGGCCCTCCCACTTCTCGCCCGACGCAGGCTTCCGCACGAGGGCGCCGTGCGCGAAGCCGAGGTAGCGGCCCGGCCCGGCGGCCGCCGCGTCCAGCGACCCGGGGGCGTGCCGGCCCAGCCAGCCGTCGACGTGGGCGCGGAGCTCCTCGGTCGTGCGCCACTCGCGGGCGAAGTCCTCGATGGAGGCCCACAGCGTCGCCAGCTGCTCGTCGGTGATCCCCAGCATCCGTGCCCACCGCGGGTGCTGCCCGACCCGGGTCGCCTCGGCGAGCACCGTGTAGGCCCGCGGGCTCGCGGTGTGGACGGTCCCTCGGATCGTGCTGCCCCGCACGATCGCCCCCGCGTCGTACGCCTCGCTGACCTCCGCGTGCGTGGTGCCGGGGAAGCGTGCCCCCAGCCCGATGAACGCCGACCGGGCGGTCTGGGTCTGCAGGTCCCCGATCGCGTCCACCCGCGCGGCCACCGTTCCCGGGCCATCGGGGAACTGCCGCGCGAGGGAGGCGCCCGCCAGGTCGTCCCAGCCGAGCACGATCGCTCAGCCGCCGAGCCCATGACCGCCGGTGACGGTCGGGAGCGATCGGCACCTGCTCATGCCTCTCACCCTAGCGCCGGCGGCGAGTCCTCCTGCTGCGCTCCGAGCGGGAAACCACCCGCTCGGAGCAGCGCTCCGGGCAGCCGCTTGCCGAGCCGCTCCTCCAGCCACGCCGTGGTGGCAGTGGTGGCCCCCAGGTCGAGACCGGTGGCCACCCCCATCCGGTCGAAGAGGTAGACGAGGTCCTCGGTCGCCACGTTGCCCGTGGCGTTGGGGGCGAAGGGGCAGCCGCCCGCACCGCCGATGCTGGCGTCCAGTGTGCGGACACCGGCGTCGAGAGCGGCCACGGCGTTGGCGACGCCGGTGTGCCGGGTGTCGTGCAGGTGCAGGCGCAGGGGCACATCGGGGCCGCACACCTCGGAGGCGATGGCGAGCCTGGTGGAGACCTGGTGGGGGACCGCGACACCGATGGTGTCCGCTAGGGCCACCTCGTCCGCACCGGCGTCGGCGACCAGGCCCAGCACGTCGCGCAACCGCTCCTCGGACACCTCGCCCTCGAAGGGGCACCCGAAGGCAGCGGCCACGGTCACGGTGCTGAAGACCCCCGCTGCGCGAGCCCGGTCGACCAGGGTGGCGGCGACGGCTGCCGCCTCCGCGGTCGACACGCCCTGGTTGCGTCGGCAGAAGGTGTCGGTCGCGACGACGACCACGTCCACCTCGTCGACGCCGGCAGCCAGCGCTCGCTCGAGTCCGCGCAGGTTCATCACGAGTCCGGCGTAGCGCAGTCCGGCACGGCGCGGGATCGAGGCCATGACCTCGTCGGCGTCGGCCATCTGCGGCACCCTGGCGGGGTTGACGAAGCTGGTGACCTCGATCCGGCGCGCGCCTGCCGCGATCGCGCGCTCGACGAGCTCCACCTTGTCTGCGGTCGACAGCAGGGTGGCCTCGTTCTGGAGGCCGTCGCGGGGGGCCATCTCCACGATCTCCACGGAACCGTTCGGTGAGCTCATGACCTGCCCTCCAGGTAGGCGAGCGCCGTCGCCTCGTCGACGACCTCGGCGTACTTGTTGCGCAGGTCCTCCAGGTTGGCGCGGTGCGGCGCCTGCGCGCGGTCGCCCACGGCCTCCTCGACCACCAGCGGCACGAACCCGTGCTGGATGGCGTCCACGACGCTGGCCCGGACGCAGCCGCTCGTGCTGACGCCCACCACCACGACGGTGTCGATGCCGGCGGCGTGGAGCGTGGTGGCCAGGGACGTGCCGAAGAAGGCGCTGGCGTACTGCTTGACGACGACGAGCTCGTCGTCGCGCGGGGCCACCTCGGGCATCAGCTCGCCCATCGGTGAATCGCCCACCAGCTGGGCCAGGGCCGGCACCTTGCGGAAGAAGACCCCGCCGTCGAGGCCGCCCGGGCCGTAGGCGACCCGCGTGTGCACGACGGGGACGTCGTGCCCACGGGCCGCCGCCAGCACGCGGGCGGCGCTCTGCAGGCACTCGCCCTCCGGCAGGCACAGGGGGCTCGCCGGGTCGAAGTACGCCCGCATCAGGTCGACGGCCAGCACTGCCGGGCGGCTGCCCGGGCTCAGCGTGGCGCCGAACGCCTCGGCGGCGGGGTGGCTCGTCATCGCGGGATGGGCGCCCGGGGAGCCGGCAGGCCGGTCTCCTCCAGGCAGTTCGCGAGGATGGTCTCCAAGGGCGGGCCCATGTCGAAGGTCGGGAGCGGGTGCGGCCTGTCCGCGCCCAACGCGGTGCGCAGCGACTCGGTGGCCGCGACGTCGACGGCTCCGGCCTCGTCGCACACCACGCCGTAGCGGCGCGCGCCCTCCGTGGTCACCAGGCCGCGCCGGACCTCGAGACCGACGAGCTCGGGGTCGCGCGCGAGGGGGTCTCCCCATCCGCCCCCGCCCCACGTGACGAAGTGCAGCAGGTCGCCCCGTTGCACGGGAACGTCGTGCACCTTGCTGCCGAGGACCTCCGTCGTGCCGTCGGCACGCTCGATCCACTTGCGCCCCCGGGCTCCCGGTTCACCGCCGTTGACCCCCCACGGGTACGTCAGCCACCGGTCGTCGTGGATCGCGATCGTCCCGGCCTCGAGGAACCGGTAGGCCACGTCCACGCCGTTGCCGCCGCGGTGCACCCCGGCGCCGCCCGTGTCGGCCACGGTCTCCCAGCGCTCGATGCGCAGCGGGTAGTAGGACTCGAGGTACTCGCACGGGATGTTGACGAAGGAGGGCCAGAGCGAGTGACCGTCGGGACCGTCCCCGATCGGCCGTCCCGGGATGCCACCGAAGCCGATCGAGTAGAGCTGGAACCACTCGCCCTTGCGGTCGCCCTCGCCGTACGTCCCGGAGTACATGAAGTGCGGCGAGGAGGAGAAGCCGGCGGCGTTGAGGAGGTCCGGGTTGGTCTGCCCGAGGAGGCCGCCGAACAGGTCGAACACCCGCCCGATCCCGTGGTTGCGGGCGTTGAGCGCCGCGGGGTACTGCGGCTTCCAGAAGGAGTCGTCCGGGATCTCCACGTCGACGAGCGGGTAGAAGCCGTCGTTCCACAGGATCTGCGGGTCGGCCACGGTGATCATGTAGATCCCGAAGAACATCCGCACCAGGTTCTCGTTGATGTAGTAGTTGATCGGGCCCTGGGCCTGGGGGCTGCTGCCGGTGAAGTCGAGCAGCACCTTGTCCCCGGTGCGGGTCAGGCTGAGCTTGAGCTCGTAGGGGCCGTAGCCCAGGCCGTCGTCGCAGATGTAGTCGGTGAAGGAGAGGGTCCTGCCCTCCTCGAAGACCATCGCGAGCAGCGTCTTCATCGCGCGGTAGTTGCGATCGAGGAGTGCCTCCAGCGCGGAGTTGTAGGTGTCGACCCCGAAGCGTGCGCACAGCTCCTGCACGCGTCGACCGGCGGTGCGGCACGCCGCCACGATCCCGTTGAGGTCCGCGCGGTTCCAGTCGGGCTTGCGCACCTGGTTGAGGATGATGCGCAGCGCGTCGTCGTCGAGGACCCCCTTCTTGTAGAGGCGGAAGGGCGGGATGACGACGCCCTCCTCGAAGATCGTGCGCGCGTCCGTCGGCATCGACGCCGGGCTCTTGCCGCCGACGTCCGACATGTGCCCGAACATCGACGACCAGCCGACGATGCGGCCGTCGAAGAAGATCGGCATCACGACCAGCCAGTCGTTGGCGTGGCTGATAGCCGCACCGCAGGAGTAGGGGTCCGACGTCAGCAGGACGTCGCCCTCCTCGATCGTCCCGTCGAAGTTGTCGAGGAAGTCGGGGATGGAGAGGCCGAACTGGCCCACCATCATCTTGCCGTCGCGGTTGGCGATCAGCGGGAACTCGTCGTGCTGCTCGCGGATGCCGGGGGAGAGGGCGGTGCGGAACAGCACCTCGTCCATCTCGTAGCGGGCGTTGCGCAGCGCGTTCTCGACGAGGTCGAGGGTGACGAGGTCGACCTCCACCTGCTGCATGGGGGAGGTGTTGGTCTCGATGAGGCGTGCCATGGCTCAGCCCTCCTGGGTCTGGTCGACGGGTGTGATGAGGAGGCTGCCGCTGGGGTGAACGGTGGCAGCATGGTCGCGCAGCACGAGCGTGGTGGAGTCCATCTCGGTGATCACCGCGGGGCCCACGACCACGTTGCCCGCCTTCAGCAGCGACCGGTCGTAGACGTCCGCGTCGACGAGGCCGCCGTCGGACCAGATCTGGTGCTGCTGCACGCGCGCCGCGGCAGGGTCGGTGTCGCCCTGCTCCAGTGCGACGGCTCGCACCTCGGGGCGGGGGGCGTCCGCGGTCGCGCGCACCGTCACCAGCTCGTGCTCGGCGTCGAGCAGGAAGGAGAAGAGTCGGTCGTGCTCGGCGTCGAAGGCCTTGCCGAGCGCAGCCAGGCCGCCGCCCTCGCCGTCGAAGGCGTCGTGGTCGAGCGTCACGGGGATCTCGAACCCCTGGCCGTGGTAGCGCAGGTCGGCGGAGTAGGTCACCCGCAGGTCGTCCGCGGGGACGCCCTCCGCGGTCAGCGTCCCCCTGGCCGATGCCGCGAGGTCCGCGAGGATGTCCCGCAGGCCGTCGTCGGTCAGCTCGGAGAACCGCCTGACCAGGGTGCGCACCGCCTCGTCGCGCAGGCTGGTCGTCGCGTCGCCGTAGGCACAGAGCACCCCGGGCGAGGGCGGGATGATGACCGGCCACGCGCCAGTGAGCCGGCCCAGTGCATTGGCGTGCAGGGGACCGGCGCCGCCGAACGCGACGAGCGCGAAGTCGCGGGGGTCGAAGCCCTGCTGCACCGAGACCAGCCGCAGGGCACCGAACATGTTCTCGTTGACGATGTCGATGATGCCGGCGGCTGCCGCCTCGACCGAGTCCAGCCCGGTGGCGTCGGCGATGCTCTTCACCGCGGCGCGGGCTGCGTCGGGGTCGAGCGTGACCTCGCCGCCCGCCAGCGCGGTCGGCAGGTGCCCCAGCACCACGTTGGCGTCGGTCACGGTCGGCTCGGTGCCGCCGGCGGCGTACGCGGCGGGGCCGGGGGCCGCGCCCGCCGACTGCGGACCGACGCGCAGCGCCTGCGTGAGCGGGGGGACGTGGGCGATCGAGCCGCCCCCGGCGCCCACCGTCCGCACGTCCACCGACGTCGCCCGCACCTTGAGGTCACCCACGGTGGTCTCGCGCCCGATGCGGGGAGCGAGGTCCTCCACCAGCGCCACGTCGGTCGAGGTGCCGCCCATGTCGAAGGTGAGGAAGTTGCGGTGCCCGGTCTGGGCCGCCACCCACGCCGCGCCGGTGACCCCGCCGGCGGGACCGGACAGGAGCAGGTTCACCGGGTTGTCGGCGGCGACGGCTGCGGAGACGAGGCCGCCGTCGCTGCGCAGGATGGACAGGGAGCCGCTGACGCCCGAGTCGCGCAGCTGCCCCTCGAGGTTGGCGACGTAGCGCTTGACCTGCGGCTGCACCGCCGCGTTGGCCACGGTGGTGATCGTCCGCTCGTACTCCCGCAGCTCGGGCAGCACGGACGAGGACGACGACACCGCGATGCCGGGCAGCTCCTCCGCGGCGATCTCGGCGACCCGCTGCTCGTGCGCGGGGTTGGCGTAGGAGTTGATGAGGCTGATGCTCAGGGCCTCGATGCCCTGCCCGGCGAGCTTGCGCAGCTGCGTGCGTACGTCGTCCTCGTCGAGCTCGGTGACCACCGTCCCGTCGCTGCCGATGCGGCCGCGCACCTCGACGGTGTCCTCGAGGGCGGCGAGCGGCTCGGGCTTGGGCCAGATGATCCATCCCGCCAGGCCGCCGGGGACGAAGGACCGCGCGATCTGGAGCACCTGCCGGAAGCCGTGGGTCGTCACCAGCCCCACCCGCGCCCCCTTGCCCTCGAGGATGGCGTTGGTGGCGACCGTCGTGCCGTGGAAGACGTCACCGACCTCGCTCCGGTCGATGCCGGCGGCGGCGCAGGCCTGGTCGATGCCGCGCAGGACACCCACCGACTGGTCCTCGGGCGTGGAGGAGGTCTTGGCGCGGAAGGTCGCGCCCGACTCCTCGTCGATCAGAAGGATGTCGGTGAACGTGCCGCCCACGTCGACTCCGAGCCGGTAGGTCATGGTGCTCTCCTTGGTTCGCCCTGGTGACTCTGGCGCCGGGCGGGGTGGGTGGGTGTCGGGTGCGGTCAGATCACGCCGTCGGTGCGCAGCGACGACAGCTCGTCGTCGCTCAGCCCCAGCAGGCCGCGATAGACCGCGTCGTTGTGCTCGCCCAGGGCCGGACCGACGTGCCGGACCGATCCCGGGCTCTCCGAGAGCTTGGGGGCGACGTTGTGCATCGCGAACTCGCCCAGGTCAGGGTGGGCCAGACGGACGATGGCCTCGCGAGCGGCGAAGTGCTCGTCGGCCAGCATGTCCTTGGCACGGAAGATGCGACCGGCGGGCACGCCGCCGGAGTGCAGGCGCTCGAGCAGGTCGTCGGCCTCGATGGTGGTGCTCCACTCGGCGATCAGGCCGTCGAGCTCCTCCATGTACTTCCCGCGGGCGCCGTGGGTGGCGTAGTGCTCGTGCGAGGCCAGCTCCGGCTGTCCCATCACCTCGGCCAACCTGCGGAACACGGTGTCCTGGTTGGCCGCCACGAGGACCATCTCCCCGTCGGCCGTCGGGTAGACATTGCTCGGCGAGACGTTGGGCAGGGTGGTGCCGGTCCGCTCGCGCTGGTAGCCCGCCACCTGCCACTCCGGAACGAGGGACTCCATCAGGGACAGGACGGCCTCGTAGATCGCGGAGTCGACCACCTGGCCGCGACCGGTGCGCCCGCGCTGGTGCACCGCCACGAGCGTCCCGAGGCACGCGAAGGTCGCTGCGAGGGAGTCGCCCAGGGAGACGCCTGCGCGGGCCGGAGGTCGGTCCGGGTCACCGGTGACGTAGCGGATGCCTCCCATTGCCTCGCCGATCGACCCGTAGCCCGCCCGGGCGGCGTACGGCCCGGTCTGTCCGAAGCCGGTCACCCGGGTGACCACCAGCCCCGGGTTGGTCTCCCACAGCGTCTCGGGCGCCAGGCCCCACCGCTCCAGGGTGCCGGGGCGGAAGTTCTCGATCAGCACGTCGGCGTCGGCGACGAGGCGGCGGACGAGGTCCTGCCCGCGCTCGGTGCGCAGGTCGGCGGTGACCGACATCTTGTTGCGCGCGACGACGGGCCACCACAGCGACTGGCCGTAGGGCTTCTCGCGGCCCCACTGGCGCATCGGGTCGCCGTTGACGGGGTCCTCCACCTTGATCACCTGGGCTCCGAAGTCCCCGAGGAGCTGACCGCAGAACGGTCCGGCGAGGAGCTGGCCGAGCTCGATCACGCGGAGGTCGTCGAGGGGGAGGGGGGTGGTCGCCACGGGACGCCTTTCGTATGCAAAGCAGCCGAACGCTGTGAGGTACGTCATACGACGTAGTGGCGAAGTTAGCCATGAGGTGCCCTTGTCGTCAATGGGTCCAGCAGCGATTGCATACAATGTGAGACGAGCGACGCTGCTAGGGTTCGCGACCATGACGCAGGACGCGGGCTCCGACGCAGGCAAGGCGGCCGAGGTCACCTACCTGGCCATCCGCCGGCAGATCCTCAGCGGTGAGCGTGCCGGCGGGGAGTGGCTGCGCGAGGGCGACCTCGCCGCCGTCATCGGTGTGAGCCGTACGCCGGTGCGCGAGGCCCTACGGCGCCTGGCCGCCGAGGGCCTGGTGCGGCACGAGCCCAACCGCGGGGTCCAGGTCGAGGACTGGGGGGTCGGAGATCTCGACGAGATCTTCAGCCTGCGCTCGCAGCTCGAGCCGTGGGGATGTGGTCTCGCCGCGCGCACCGGCCTCGCCGACCTCGACGCGCTGGCCGAGCTGGCGGACCGGATGGACGAGGAGGCGCGACGCGACCCGCCGGACCTCGACGCGATCACCGAGCTGAACAACCGCTTCCACCGCCTCGTGCTGGAGGCGTCCGGCAACGGCCGTCTGGTGGGCCTGGTCGCGACGGTGGTGGAGGTGCCGCTGGTGTGGCGCACGTTCTCGCACTACTCGGCCGAGGCGATGCGGCGCAGCCTGGCCCACCACCACGAGATCGTGCAGGCGCTACGCGCCGGCGACCCCGAGTGGGCGGAGTCGGTGATGCGCTCGCACGTGCGGGCGGCATGGGCGAGCCTGCGCGAGGAGCACCTCGACCCGGAGCTGGGGGCCACCTAGCTGGGCAGCACACCTAGCCGCGCATCGGGCCTCCGGGCCGGCCGTAGCCCTCGGCGACGATCTCGGCGACGACCGACAGGGCGATCTCGCCCGGACCCCTGCCGCCGAGGTTGTGTCCCGCCGGGACGTGCAGCGCGCCCACGTCGACGCCCTCCTCGACCAGCTCGTCGAGGAGGGCCACCGCGCGGTGCCGGCTCGCCATCATCGCGACGTACGCCGCCGGCGAGGCCAGCGCGGCCCGCAGCACAGCAGGCGCATCGGGGGCGTCGTGGTCGCAGAGGACGACCGCATCGCCTGCCTGCGGGTCCAGCCCGGGGCCGCCGTCGTCGGCAGGCTCGACGTGCACCTCGCGCCCCACGGCGGTCGCGATCGAGGTGATGGCGCGGGAGATGGGGTTGTCGCTCAGGACCAGGATCCGGCCGTGCGCGGCGGCCTCGTCGGACCAGGGTTGCTGTCGCTCGCTCACCCGACCACGATCCCACATCGACTGTGGCCCGGATCACGTGCGACGTACTACCCTGCCGCGATCACCGCACGCCGTCCCTGACCCCCGCCGGCAGAAAGAGTGACCGCATGAGCGCATCCGTGATCGTGGGAATCGACGGGAGCGAGCCGAGCAGGCGCGCCGTCGACTTCGCCCTGAGCCTCGCCGAGTCGCAGGGGGTGGGGCTCGTGGTGGCCCACGTCATCCCCTGGTCCCCCTACTCCTTCAACACCCCCACCGAGAACGAGGAGCGCGGTGAGCGCAAGCAGCAGGAGCTGCGCGCCGCCACCACCCAGATCATCGAGCCGGCCGTCGAGGCCGCGTCGGGCCACTCGTGCGAGGTCACGCCGGTGGTCCGCCACGGTGACCCCGTCGACACCCTCGTCGAGCTCGCCAGTGAGTTCTCCGCGACGGCGATCGTGGTCGGTCGCACCGGCGACAGCCGCGTGAAGCGTGCCCTGTTCGGCTCGATCCCCGGCCACCTCGTGCACGAGAGCACCATCCCCGTGACGGTGGTGCCGTGATGGAGGACGAGCCCTTCTTCGACCGGATCCTCAACAAGATCACCGAGATCGTCTTCTACCCCGTCACCATCGGCGGGGTCGACATCCTGCCGATCGTCGTGTGGCTGATCGTGGCGGCGGTCTTCTTCACCGTCTACCTCGGCTTCCTCAACGTCCGCGGGTTCGCCCACGCGATCAACCTGGTGCGGGGCCGCTACTCCAAGCCGGAGGACGCGGGCGAGGTCTCGCACTTCCAGGCGCTCGCGACGGCCGTCTCCGGCACGGTCGGGCTGGGCAACATCGCAGGTGTGGCCGTGGCCATCACCCTCGGCGGGCCCGGCGCGACCTTCTGGATGATCCTCGCGGGCTTCCTCGGCATGAGCACCAAGCTCGCCGAGTGCACCCTGGGCGTGAAGTACCGCAAGGAGCACGCGGACGGCACGGTCTCGGGCGGTCCGATGTACTACCTGCGCGACGGTCTCGCCGACCTCGGGCTCAAGGGTCTCGGCAAGGTGCTGGCCGCAGCCTTCGCGGTCTTCTGCATCCTCGGCTCGCTCGGCGGCGGCAACATGTTCCAGGCCAACCAGGCGACCGCCCAGATCCTCGCCGTCACCGGCAACGAGGGCAACACCGGCCTCACGTGGGCCATCGGCATCGCCTTCGCCCTCGCGGTGGGCATGGTCATCCTCGGCGGCATCAAGTCGATCGCCCGGGTCACCGAGAAGATCGTTCCCTTCATGGCCGCCCTCTACCTGCTGGCGTGCCTGGTCGTGATCCTCGCGAACCTCGAGAAGGTCCCCGGTGCCTTCGGCGACATCGTCTCGGGCGCCTTCAGCCCCGAGGGCATCACCGGCGGCGTCGTCGGCGTGCTCATCGTCGGGTTCCAGCGCGCGGCCTTCTCCAACGAGGCCGGCATCGGCTCCGCCTCGATCGCCCACTCGGCGGTCAAGACCAACGAGCCCTCCACCGAGGGCCACGTGGCGCTGCTCGAGCCGTTCATCGACACCATCGTCATCTGCACGATGACCGCGCTGATGATCGTGATCAGCGGGGTGTGGGAGGACGGCCAGGGATCGGAGGGTGTCGCCCTGACGTCCTCGGCCTTCGAGACGGTCGTGCCGTGGTTCCCCAACGTGCTCGCGGTCGCGGTCATCCTCTTCGCCTTCTCGACGATGATTTCGTGGTCCTACTACGGCATGAAGGCCACCGGCTACCTCTTCGGCGACAACCAGACCGCCGAGAACGTCTACAAGGTGGTCTTCTGCATCTTCACCGTCCTAGGTTCCGTCACCGCGCTCGACGCGGTGCTGGGCTTCTCCGACGCCGCCATCTTCTTGATGTCGGTGCCCAACGTCATCGGCCTCTACATCCTGGCCCGGGTGCTCCGGAAGGAGATCTCGCAGTACCGCGCCAAGATCGCCAACGGCGAGATCCAGCGGGTGAAGTAGCAGGGCACCCGCCTAGGCTCGCCGCATGCCTCTCCCCGTTCCCGCAGGACTGCTGTCCCAGCGGGAGCTGGGGGAGGACTGGGCGCGCTGGCTGGACCGCCTGCCGCGCCTGGCCGAGGAGCTCCTGGCGGAGTGGCGGCTCACGCCGAGCGCCGCTCCGCTGCACGGCTACTGCTCCCTGGTCCTCCCGGTCACCGACGCCGACGGCACCGCGGGCGCCCTCAAGATCACCTTCGACGGCGACGACGAGTCGCTCCACGAGGCGCTGGCGCTGCAGCACTGGGGCGGACGAGGCGCCGTACGCCTCCTGCGCGCCGACCCGCGCCGGCGCGCCATGCTCCTGGCGTGGCTGCCCGGCCCCGACCTCGCCGACACCTGGGACGTCGAGGCCTGCGAGGTGGTCGGCGGCCTCTACGGCCGGCTCCACATCCCCGCGCTGCCGCAGCTGGCGAGCGTGGAGTCGTACGTCGAGGCGTGGCTGCGCGACCTCGACGGGCTCGGGCGCGACGTGCCGGTCCCGCGGCGCTACGTCGAGCAGGCGCTGGCCCTCGGTCGCGCGCTGCTGGCGGACGCTCCGGCGCCGGTCGTCGTGCACGGCGACCTGCACTACGCCAACGTGATGGCCGACGCAGCGGGGGAGTGGGTGGCCATCGACCCGAAGCCGATGGCGGGCGACCCCCACTACGAGCCGGCGCCCCTGCTCTGGAACCGGATGGACGAGCTGACTGGTCCCACGGCGGTCGGATCGGTGCGCGACGGGCTGCGGCGACGCTTCCACGCAGTGGTCGATGCCGGCGGCCTCGACGAGGACCGGGCCCGGGACTGGGTGGTGGTGCGGATGGTGATCAACGCCGGCTGGACGGTCGAGGACGCCCGACGCGCCGACCGCCGGCTCACCGGCGACGAGCAGGAGTGGATCACCCGGTGCATCGCGGTCACCAAGGCCGTCCAGGACTGACCATCAGGCCGGGCGGAGGGGCCGAAAGTCGCAATCCGTGGCCAAGGTCCGGACAAATGCGGGTGTTTGCTACCGCTCGGTAAACACAGTGATCTAGGTTACAGCCAAGTCAGCCCAGCACGCCCCCGCTGCGTGACGCTGCCGCGTCACGCAAAGACGAATGAGTAGGTAACAGATGCCGACCACGATCGACACGAGCTTCCTCGACACGATGCCGCCCAACGTGGCCGTCCAGTTCTTCGACCGCGTCACCGCGACCCCCGACGCCGAGGCCTTCCGCTTCCCGCGTGGCGAGGCGTGGGAGTCGGTCACCTGGAAGCAGGCAGGCGACAAGGTCGAGGCGCTCGCCGCGGGCCTGATCGCGCTGGGCGTCCAGCCCGAACAGCGCGTCGGCATCGCCTCCGGCACCCGCTACGAGTGGATCCTCGCCGACCTGGCCATCATGTGCGCCGCCGGTGCGACCACCACGGTCTACCCGACCACCAACGCCGAGGACACCGTCTACATCCTCGGCGACTCCGAGAGCCGCGTCGTCTTCGCCGAGGACGACGAGCAGCTCGCCAAGCTCGTCGCGCACCGCGCCGAGCTGCCCCACGTCAGCAAGGTCGTCACCTTCGAGGGCAAGGCCGACGGCGACTGGGTGATCTCGCTCGACGACCTCGCCGCGATGGGCGCGCAGAAGCTGGCCGAGCAGCCGGACATCGTGCGTACGACGTCCGCGGCGATCGCTCCCGACCAGCTCGCGACCCTGATCTACACCTCCGGCACGACCGGTCGCCCCAAGGGCGTGCGGCTGCGCCACTCGTCGTGGGTCTACGAGGGCGAGGCCATCCGCGCGCAGGGCATCCTGTCCGAGACCGACCTCGAGTTCCGCTGGCTGCCGATGGCGCACTCCTTCGGCAAGGTGCTCATGTCGACGCAGATGGCGTGCGGCTTCGCCGCCGCGATCGACGGCCGCGTCGACAAGATCGTCGACAACCTCGGCGTCGTGAAGCCCACGTTCATGGGTGCCGCCCCGCGCATCTTCGAGAAGGCCCACGGCCGCATCGTCACCATGCAGGCCGCCGAGGGCGGGGCCAAGGAGAAGCTCTTCAAGGCCGCCTTCGCCACCGGCCTCGAGGTCGAGCGCCTCAAGCGCGAGGGCAAGTCGGTCCCGATCGGGCTCAAGGTCAAGCACGGCCTCTTCGACAAGCTCGTCTTCAGCAAGGTCCGCGACCGCTTCGGTGGACGCGTCCGCTTCTTCATCTCCGGCGCCGCGGCGCTCAACCGCGACATCGCCGAGTGGTTCGGCGCGGCCGGCATCACCATCCTCGAGGGCTACGGCCTCACCGAGACCTCGGCCGGGTCCTTCGTCAACCACCCCGACCGCAACAAGTTCGGCACGGTCGGCCCGGTGTTCCCGGGCAGCGAGGTGAAGCTCGGCGACAACGACGAGGTCATGATCAAGGGCCCCGGCGTCATGGACGGCTACCACAACCTCCCCGAGGAGACCGCCCGCACGCTCACCAGCGACGGCTGGCTGCACACCGGCGACAAGGGCGCCCTCGACGCGGACGGCCACCTGGTCATCACCGGCCGCATCAAGGAGCTCTTCAAGACCTCCGGCGGCAAGTACATCGCCCCGCCGGCGATCGAGTCCAAGTTCAAGGCCGTGTGCCCCTACGCCAGCCAGTTCATGGTGTTCGGCGAGGACCGCAACTACTGCGTCGCCCTCGTCACCCTCGACCCCGACGCGATGGCGGGCTGGGCCGAGGCCAACGGCATGAGCGGTGCGTCCTACACCGAGATCGTCCAGTCCGAGGCCGTCCACGCGATGGTCGCCGGCTACGTCGACGACCTCAACAGCCACCTCAACCGGTGGGAGACCATCAAGAAGTGGAAGCTCCTCGACCACGACCTCACGGTCGAGTCGGGCGAGCTCACCCCCTCGATGAAGGTCAAGCGCAACGTCGTCCAGGGCAACCACCAGGCGCTCATCGACCAGATGTACGCCTGACACGTCGTCCGCGAACGGGTGCCGGTGGGAGACCACTGGCACCCGTTCGGCGTCTGCGGCGTGGTTGGATACCGGCGTGCCCCCCGCGCAACCCGACGGCGACGTCGCCCCCGAGGACGGCCTGCTGCCCGACGAGGCGTGGGCCGAGTTCGGCAGCAAGCCCTTCGGCCTCTACGTCCACGTCCCGTTCTGCAGCGTGCGCTGCGGCTACTGCGACTTCAACACCTACACCGCCCACGAGCTCGGCGACGAGGTCGGCGCCAGCCGGTCGTCGTACGCCGAGGCGGCAATCCGCGAGATCCGCTTCGCCCGCCACGTGCTGGGCCACCGCGACGTCAAGATCGAGACGATCTTCTTCGGCGGTGGTACGCCGACGCTGCTGAAGCCGGCCGACCTCGGCGCGATCGTGGCGAGCGCGGCCGCGGAGTTCGGCCTGGCCGACGGTGTGGAGATCACCACCGAGGCCAACCCCGACAGCGTCGCCGCGTGGGACCTCGAGGAGCTGCGGACCGCGGGCTTCAACCGGATCAGCTTCGGCATGCAGTCGGCCGTCGACCACGTGCTGCGGACCCTCGACCGCACCCACGACCCGATGCGGGTGCCGGCGGCCGTCGACTGGGCGCGGCAGGCGGGCTTCGACGACGTCAGCCTCGACCTCATCTACGGCACGCCGGGGGAGTCGCTCGCGGACTGGGAGACGTCGGTCGAGGCGGCCCTGGCGTGCGAGCCGGACCACGTCTCGGCCTACTCGCTCATCGTCGAGGACGGCACCGCGCTGGCCAGGCAGGTCAAGCGCGGCGAGCTGCCGATGCCCGACGAGGACGACCTCGCCGACAAGTACCAGCTCGCCGACGAGCGCTTCACCGCCGCCGGGCTCGGGTGGTACGAGGTCTCCAACTGGGCCACGTCGCCCCAGCACCGCTGCCGGCACAACATGCTCTACTGGACCGGCGCGCACTGGTGGGGCGTCGGCCCCGGCGCGCACTCCCACGTCGGCGGCACCCGCTGGTGGAACGTCAAGCACCCCACGGCGTACGCCGACCGCCTGGCGCGCGGGGTCTCACCCGCGCTCGCGCGTGAGGTGCTCGGCTACCGCGACCAGCGCGTCGAGCGGGTGCTGCTCGAGATCCGCCTCGTGGACGGGCTGCCGGTCACGGCCCTCGAGGCCACCGGTCGCGCCCAGGTCGCCCGCCTCGTCGCTGACGGCCTGGTCGAGCTCGCCACCGAGCGGCTCGTGCTCACACCCCGCGGGCGTCTCCTCGCCGACGCCGTGGTCCGCGACCTCGTCGACTAAACATTCCCTTCGCTGGTCGAGTAGCCCGCGAGGGACCTTCCCTTCGCTGGTCGAGTAGCCCGCGAGGGACGAGCGGGCGTATCGAGACCCCTCAGTCATCGCGGATCTCGATACGGGTCGCCAGTCCCTCGCTGCGCTCGGGTCTGGCCGAGCCCTACTCGATCTCCCGACGTGATCTTCCCTGAGCAAGCTCAGGGAAGCGTCGTGAAGTCGATGAGCTCCTCGACCCGGCCGAGCAGCGCGGGCTCGAGGTCGGCGTACGACGTGACGCGGCCCAGGATGTGCTTCCACGCCCGCGCGATGTCGGCCTGGTTGCGGTGCGGCCAGCCGAGCTGCTGGCAGGTGCCGGTCTTCCAGTCGATGCCCCGGGGCACGTCGGGCCAGCGAGGGATGCCCAGGCGGTCGGGCTTGACCGCCTGCCAGACGTCGATGAACGGGTGGCCGACGACGAGGACGTGCTTTCCGACGGGCGACTTCGCGATGCCGTGCGCGATCCGGGCCTCCTTCGAGCCCGGGACGAGGTGGTCCACGAGCACGCCGACCCGTCGCTGCGGACCGGGCCGGAAGTCGCGCAGGTGGTCGGCGAGGTCGTCGACGCCGCCGAGGTACTCGACCACGACGCCCTCGATGCGCAGGTCGTCGCCCCACACCTTCTCGACGAGCTCGGCGTCGTGGCGGCCCTCGACGAAGATGCGGCTGGCGCGTGCGACCCGGGCCTTGGCGCCGTGGACCGCGACGGACCCGGACGCCGTACGCGTGGGAGCAGCGGGTGCGCCGCCGCGGACGGGTCGGGTGAGGATCACCGGCCGGCCCTCGAGCAGGAAGCCCGGCCCCAGCGGGAACGTACGCCGCTTTCCGCGCCGGTCCTCGAGCGTCAGCGTGTCGATGTCGCGGTCGACGGCCACCACCTCGCCGCACCAGTCGGTGGTGACCTCCTCGACCACCATCCCGAGCTCGGTGGGGGTCTCGACAGCGCGGCCCTTGGCCGGGACACGCCAGTCGCCGGAGAGGACGTCGGTTCCGTATCGATCCTGGGGCACCGGGATACGTTAGGCGCCTCACTGGCGGAAAACGGGGGTGGCACGCCGTGGCAGCACGCGCGACGACGGACACGACGACACGGTCGACGGTGGGGCAGCGGCTCCGTCGGTGGATCGGTGTCGACTACGAGGAGGACGGCGTCTTCCGCCCGGTGCGGCTGTCGCTGGCCGCCGACCTGGGCATCTCGGTGGGCATCGTCGTCCTGGTCCTGGCCAGCTTCGGCGGCTTCATCGCGTGGCTCGCCAGCACCCAGTGAGAGGGGCGCGGGCATGGGCCGGCGCTCGCGGCTGACGCAGCAGAGCGACATCGCGCGCTCGTTCGGCGGGCGGAGCGGGTTCGTCTCCGAGGAGCTGGACCGTGGCGGCGCCGAGCCCGAACGGATGAGCCGCCTCGAGCGCTCGGCTGCGTGGCTGCTGTGGAGCGACTCGTCCAACCACTACGAGGAGTACGCCGACGACGACCGGGTCGGCGTCAACAGGCTCCTCCCGTCGGCCGAGCTCCTGGTCGCCGTCGGCATCGTCGCGGTGTTCGTCGGAGGGTTCGCGGGCTTCATCGCACTGCTGGCGCTCACCCGCTGACCCCCCGGCGGTCAGCCTTCCTGGGTGGGTGCCTGGCTGGCGCCGTCGTCGTTGCCCAGGTCCTCCTGGGTGGCGTCCATCTCGAGCTCCTCGCGGCTCTTGGTCTCCTCCGCGTCGGGGTCCAGCGGCTCGGCGAGCGGGTTGTCCTCGCCCGGCTGGAGGTCCTCGGGCAGCTGGTCGTCGGAGATGCCGCCCAGCGTCGCGTCGTCGGGGGAGGCCGTGCCGCCCTCGTGGTCGGAGTCGGCCGGGCTGGTGCCGCTGCCGGCAGTGGGGCTCTCGGTGGAGGCGGCGGGGTCGGTCGGGGTCTGGCTCTGGTCGCTCATGTCATCAGTCCTACTGGCCGCGGAGCGGGCTGACCAGCCCCGTCGGGGTGTGCTGCTCAGCAGATGCCGGCGTGCAGGTGCGAGCGCAGGGCGGCACCGAGCTCCTGCGGCGAGGCGACCGTGCGCAGGAAGTCGAGCCGCTTGGTGTGTCCTCCTGCGGTGTCCAGCCACGACACGACGACCCCGGAGGCGTCGACCCGCAGCAGGCTCGCGGCCAGGAGGGATTCCAGCGGTACGCCGAACGTGCTGGCCGTCGCGGCCCGCAGCTCCTGCTCGTGGGCCTCGTTGGCGTGCTCGGCGGCACGCTGGAGGTAGCCGGGGTTGAGCACGTGGCGGCGGTCGCGGAACCGGTCGACCTCGACGGGAACCGGACGGTCGTCGCGGAAGAGGGTCACCCGCGACACGTCGAGGGCGACGAGCGCGCGGGGATCGCCGCAGCACGGGCAACCGGACCCGCGCTGCGCCAGGCGCCCCTGGAGGAAGAGGTCGAGGCGGCGGTGGTCGGCAGCGAGGGGGTCGAGCCCGCTGGTCACCTCGACCACCGCGACCGCCCCGGTCCGGGCGGCGGCGAGGAGCGCCGAGGTCTCCGAGGCGCTGAAGACGGGGGAGCCGTGCACGTCGCAGGTCACGTCGTACACCTCGTCGGCGACCGCGTCACGGTCGTCGCTGACGCGCACGGTGATCGTCTCGGGGCACGACAGGACACTGCGGGCGAGGCTGGCGGCTTCGTCGGGGATCATCACGGCTCCATGAGATTAGGTAAGGCAACCCTAACCTCACGCGGATGATCACGCCATGGGCAGTCGCTTCTGCCCGCGAGGGAGGTGCGCGTAGCCGAGGCGTACGGCGCTGGCGAGCCGCTCGCGCTCCCACGGCCACTCGCCCACGTCGAGGGCCTGCGACTCGGGCACGCCGCGCGAGGCGAGGTCGCGGATGGTCTCGGCGATGATCCCGAGCTCGATGCGCTGGTCCTGCACGAAGTCCTTGTCGACGACCTTGCCGTGGCCGGGCACCACGACGGTGTCGTCGGTCATCAGCCCGACCACGAGGTCGAGGGTGCCGGGCCACTCCAGCGGCCAGGAGTCGTCGCCGATGAAGGGCGGGTCGGACTCCTCGACCAGGTCGCCGCCGACGATGACGTCGGCGTCGGGCACCCGGACCACGAGGTCCCCGGCGGTGTGGCCGCGGCCGGGGTGGATCAGCTCGACGGCGCGGTCGCCGAGGTCGAGCTGGACGGCCGAGGAGAAGGTGTGGGTCGGCAGGTGGAGTGTCGTCGCCAGGATCTCCTCGCGGCGGGGGTGCTCGGTGGCCTGCTCGTAGCTCTCGAAGGTGTGGCCGGCCGAGACCTCGATGTGGTCGCGGGCCCACTCGGTGGCGTGGACGGGCATCTCGCCGAACTGCTCGACCATGGTCGCGTTGCCGAAGTGGTGGTCCCAGTGCTCGTGGGTGTTGACGAGCGCGGTGAGCGGCCCGGCACCGAGGCGGCGTACGTCGTCGGCAACGACCCGCGCCTGCGCGGCGGAGCCGTGGGTGTCGACCATCACCAGCCCGTCCGAGCCCCCGACCAGCGTGATGTTGACGTGCATCCAGTCGTAGTGCGCCACCCACACGCGGGGCGCCACTTCCTCGAACCGCGGGGTGTCGTCGGGCATGTCGGCGACACTACGGGCTGCTAGTAGAGTTGGCACTCCGGTTTGACGAGTGCCAGCGAGGAGGGCGTACGTGGTCGACGATCGCAAGCTCGACGTGCTGCGCGCCATCGTGGAGGACTACGTCGCCACCGAGGAGCCGGTGGGCTCCAAGGCCCTCGTGGAGCGTCACGGCCTGGGCGTCTCGCCTGCCACGGTGCGCAACGACATGGCAGCGCTGGAGGACGAGGGCTACATCCACCAGCCCCACACCAGCGCGGGCCGGGTGCCCACCGACAAGGGCTACCGGCTCTTCGTCGACAAGCTCGCCACCCTCAAGCCGATGAGCGTCGCCGAGCGCCGCGCGATCTCCACGCTGCTCGACGGTGCGGTCGACCTCGACGACGTGGTGCAGAAGTCGGTGCGGCTGCTGAGCCAGCTGACCCGCCAGGTCGCCATAGTTCAATACCCCACGCTCTCGCGCTCGACCGTGCGTCACGTCGAGCTCGTCGCGCTGACCCCGACCCGGGTGATGGTGATCCTCATCCTCAGCACCGGTCGGGTCGAGCAGCGCCTCGTCGAGCTCGACGTCCCGCTCGTCGACACCGACCTCGCCGAGCTGCGCGTCGCGGTCAACCAGGTGTCCGCGGGCGTCCAGATCGCGGCCGCCGCCGCAGCGCTGGGCGAGCTGCCCGACGCCGTACGCCCCGAGCAGGTCGACTCCGCGCGTGCGGTCGTCGGCGTGCTGGTCGAGGCGATGTCCGACCACCGCAGCGACGAGCGGGTCGCGGTCAGCGGCACCGCCAACCTCGCCCGCTACGGCGACTTCGACACCGCCGTGCGCCCCCTGCTCGAGGCGCTGGAGGAACACGTCGTGCTGCTCAAGCTGCTGGGGGAGTCGGGCGTCGACGCCCTCACCGTGCGCATCGGGCACGAAGGCCCCTACTCAGAGCTCGCCGCGACCAGTGTCGTGGCCACCGGCTACGGACCGCAGGAGTTCCACCTCGGCTCCCTCGGCGTGGTCGGACCCACCCGGATGGACTACCCCGGATCCATGGCAGCCGTGCGCGCGGTCGCGCGCTACGTCTCGCGGATCCTCGATGAAGGAAACCAGTGACCCAGGACCCCTACGAGATCCTCGGCGTCTCGCGTGACGCCAGCGCCGACGAGATCAAGAAGGCCTACCGCCGGCTGGCCCGCCAGCTGCACCCCGACGTCAACCCGGATCCGGAGACGCAGGAGCGGTTCAAGGACGTCTCGCGCGCCTACGAGGTGCTGAGCGACCCCGGCAAGCGGCAGGCCTACGACCGCGGCGGCGACGCCTTCAGCCAGGGCTTCGGCGCCGGCCAGGGCTTCAGCTTCACCGACATCATGGACGCGTTCTTCGGTGGTGGCGCGCCCGGCGGCGGGCAGACCCGCGGACCGCGCTCGCGGGCCCGCCGCGGCCAGGACGCCCTCATCCGCCTCGACGTCACGCTCGCCGAGGCTGCCTTCGGCGTCACCCGCGACCTCAAGGTCGACACGGCCCTGAAGTGCGAGGCCTGCGAGGGCGAGGGCACCGCGCCCGGCACGAAGCCCGTCGCCTGCGAGACGTGCCACGGCCAGGGCGAGGTCGCGGTCGTGCAGCGCTCCTTCCTCGGGGAGATCCGCACGCTGCGCCCCTGCGCGGCGTGCCGCGGCTTCGGCTCGGTCATCCCCGACCCGTGCCGCGAGTGCTCCGGCGACGGCCGGGTCCGCTCGCGCCGCACCCTGACGGTGAAGATCCCCGCCGGCGTCGACCACGGCACCCGCGTCCAGCTCACCAGCCAGGGCGAGGTCGGCCCGGGTGGTGGTCCCGCGGGTGACCTCTACGTCGAGATCCACGTCGAGCCCCACAAGACCTTCACCCGCCACGGCAACGACCTCCACACCACGATCTCGCTGCCGATGACGGCTGCCGCGCTCGGCACGCAGCTCACGCTGCCGCTGCTCGAGGCCGACCTCGAGCAGTCGGAGGAGTCGGACCCCGACTCGAGGCCCGTTACGACGTACGACCTCGAGATCCGTCCCGGCACGCAGTCGGGCAGCGAGCAGGTCATCCGCGGCTTCGGCGTGCCGAGCCTGCGCGGCGGTCGCGGGGACCTCGTCGTCAGCATCTCCGTCGACACCCCGACCCGCCTCGACCCCCGCCAGGAGGAGCTGCTGCGCGAGCTCGCGGCGATCCGTGGCGAGGAGACGCCGGACGGCCAGGTCGAGGCGCCCCACAAGTCGATGTTCGGCCGGTTGCGCGAAGCCTTCCAGGGCTGAGCCGGTGTCGCTGCCGGTCCACCTCGTCGAGTCCCTGGCCGACGTGTCGGTCGGCTCCGTCGTCGAGGTGAGCGGCGACGAGGCCCACCACGCCGTCGCCGTACGCCGCCTGCGCGAGGGTGAGCACGTCGTGCTGACCGACGGCCTGGGGACCTCGGTCACCGGAGCCGTCACCTCCACGGGCAAGCGGGTCTTCGCCGTCTCGGTCGCGTCCGTCGACGTCGTCCCGCGACCCGAGCCGGCCGTCACGGTGGTGCAGGCGCTGCCCAAGGGCGAGCGCGGCGAGCTCGCGGTCGAGGTGCTCACCGAGGTCGGCGTCGACCGGGTCGTGCCGTGGGCGGCGTCGCGCTCGGTAGCGGTCTGGAAGGGCGAGCGGGCCGCGAAGTCGCACGCGAAGTGGCAGGCGACCGCCCGCGAGGCTGCCAAGCAGTCCCGGCGCTCGTGGCTGCCCACGGTCACGCCGCTGGCCTCGACGGCCGACCTCGCCGCGCTGGTCGCGGAGGCGGACCTCGCGGTCGTGCTGCACGAGGACGCGACCGCGCCGCTCAGCGCCGTCGACGTACCCCTCTCGGGGCGGATCGTCGTCGTCGTCGGCCCCGAGGGCGGCATCGCGCCCGAGGAGCTCGACGCCCTGGTCGCCGCAGGAGCGGTGTCCGTACGACTGGGCGCGGAGGTGCTGCGCACCTCGACCGCCGGTGTCGTCGCGGTCGCGGCGCTGCTGAGCCGCACCAGCCGCTGGGGCTGATCCGGCCCTCCGGCGCGTCGGGCGACCACAACTCACGTATGGCTCGGGTCGCCCCGCGTGGACAGCGTCGAGGCTTCGACTTCTGGTCGTCCGGCGCGCCGGGGGCTCAGTCGACGATGGTGATCCGCCGGTCGTCGACATGCACGCGGCCTTCGCTTGACGGATCATCGGTCCGCGAGACCACCAGGTAGTCACCCGGCGGCACGGTCGTGAGGTCGAACGTCACCCCGAACGGGAAGAGGCGGTCCTGGTAGGTCCCCGCGATCGCCGGCTGTTCGGCGACGACCTCCACGACGCCTGACAGGCGCTGGATGCGGGTGACGATGGTGCCCTCGAAGGAGTTGCCGACGCCCTTCACCGTGAACGGCTCGTCGTTGTCGACCTGCTGCCCCTCGGACGGATCGCTCAGGGAGACGTGGGCCAGGGTCGCCAGGTCAGACCCCACCGCCAGCTCCTCCGAGGTCGGGACACCGAGGACCTGATCAGTGATCTCTCCGTACAGCAGGAACCTGACGGGAAGTCGTTCGCCGACAGCTCCCTGCGCCGTCCGGACGAGCTGCTCGACTGCCAGTCCCGCCTCGGCGGACGTCAGCGCGCCACGATCGCGCAGACTTCCCTCGACGTCCCCTCCGAGATCTACCTCGATCCGGTCCTCGAAGGGCACCACGCGCGCCGTCGCATCCGTCATCGGCGGCCACGGCACCCGGTAGTCGGGGTCGAGAGGTGCCAAGGGTGGTCCGGCCGCCCCTGTGCGCCCCACGGCGGCCGAGACGGCGGTCGCCAGGGGATCGCCGCCCAGCCGTCGGAACTCGCGGAAGAGCCGCGGCCCGTCCGGGGTGTCACCCACGTAGTAGATCGCCATCGTCGAGGTCGCCGGGTCCGGCACGCTGACCTGCGGCGTACCACCGGTGCTCAGCGCCATGGCCGTCGCCACCGACGCCGCGACCAGCCCGGCGCCGCTGGCGGCCCACCAGCCACGACGGGGACGGCGTACGCCGATCTCCGCGCGGATCGCGTCGAGCCGGTCGCCGGGCTCAACGTCGTCGGTGACCTCGTGCAGCAGGTCCGTGATGCGGTCGCTCATGATCCGTCCTCCCACCAGTCCCCGAGCAGTTCGCGCAGGGCTGCCCGGCCTCGATGTGCGTGTGCCTTCACGGCCCCGGGCGAGATGCCCAGCGCGTCGGCGATCTGGGCCTCGGACCAGTCGAGGTAGTGCCGCAGCACGAGCACCTCACGCTGCCGCTCGGTGAGCTCGAGCAGTGCATCCCGTACGGCGTCGCGGCGCGCGCCGCCGACCGAGGGGCCCTCGACGGTGACGTCGGCCAGCGTGGTCCTGCGCGTGTGCCGGTCCACCACGACGCGGTGCCGCAACGTCGACCGGGAGCGGTTGACCACCGCCTGGCGCAGGTAGGCCAGGGCCTTGTCGGGGTCGCGCAGCCGCGACCACCTGCCGTGCATCGCGACGAACGCGTCCTGCACGACGTCCTCGGCGGCGCCCTGGTCGTGGACGAGGAGCACCGAGAGGCGCACCAGCTGGCGCCAGTGGGCGGCGTAGAGCTGCTCGACGGCCGTGTCGGCGTCGGCCGCCTCGAGCCGCGGGGGAGCGGCCATCTGCTCCCTCCCTCGGCGTGTGGTCTGGATCGTCACGCTGTGGGACGCGCCGGGGCGTGATCCGGTTGACGTAGGTTTCGAGACGGTCGCTGCGCGACCTCCTCAACCAGCGATGCGGATCGTCTTGGTGTCGATGGCCGGGCCGTTGCCCTCCGTGCCGCCGGTCGGGTCGTCGGTCTCGCACTGCACGACGACCTCGCCGGTGACGCCGTCGAGCGGGAGGTCGACCTCGAACGGGAAGAGCCGCTCCTCCATCCAGCCCTCCGACTGGTAGCCCTCGAGCGCGATCTCCTGCCCGTCCTGCAGCAGGCGGCACGGTCCGCTGGCCTCGAAGGAGTTCGCCACGCCGGTCACCGTCAGCGTGTCCCCGGTGACCGTGTCGCCCTCGGCGGGGGAGGTGATGTTGACCAGGTTGAGCGTGCGCAGCGCGTTGCCGGCGTCGTACGGCGTCGTGGTGGGCAGCCCGAAGAGCGGAGCGTCGCCCTCGCGCTGGATCTGCACCGGCACCCGCTCCTGCTGGACGCCCTGGAGCGTGTAGACCAGCTGCTGGAGGGCGAGGCGCGCATCGCGCTTCGACATCCCGTCGGGGCGCTCGGTGAAGCCGTCGGACGGGACCTCCACGAGCAGCACGCCGTCGGTCGCCTGCACCGAGGCGATCTCGACCTGCGGCCAGAGGGTGCGGTAGTCGGGGTCACCCGGCTCGCCACCGCCGGCGACGATGCGCGCGGCCTCGGTCAGCGGGTCGCCCTCCACGCGCCGGAACTCCCGGAACAGGGCCGTGCCGCCGGGCCCGTCACCGGCGAAGTAGAGCGGCACGACTGTGCCGTCCGGCGACGACGTGGGTTCCGTCGTCGGCTCCGACGACGGGTCGGCGGTCGGCTCCTCCGTCGGCTCGGGGCTGGCGGTGCGGGTCGGCTCGCTGGTCTCGTCGGAGACCGGCCGCTGCCCGTCGCCGGTGCAGCCGGTCAGCACGAGCGCGGCGGCCAGCGGCACGGCTGCTGCGCCTGCCCAGCGGCGTACGCGTCGGGCCGGGGTGGTGGGGAAGGTCATGTCGCTCACGGTAGTTGGACGCGCGCCCCGCGCTTCCGGTTACACGCCGCGACCGCAGACCCTAGGCTGGCGCCATGAGCCCGAGCGCGCCCGACTGCGTCTTCTGCAAGATCGTCGCGGGCGACATCCCCGCCGACGTGCTCGGTCGCACCGAGCACGCGATCGCGATCAAGGACCTCAACCCCCAGGCTCCCTTCCACGCCCTCGTGCTGCCGCTCGACCACCACGAGTACGCCGCCGCCTCGGCCGCTGCGGACCCCGCGAGCGTGGGCCACGCCGTGGCGCTGGCCGACGAGGTCGCCCGGGCCGCCGGCGTCGACGACTACCGCCTCGTCGCCAACACCGGCGCGGGCGCAGGGCAGACCGTGTTCCACACCCACTTCCACGTGCTCGGCCAGGCGCCCGGCATGACCGAGTCCCTGATCTGAGAACTCCATGACCCGCACCCGCACCGCCCTCGGGGCGCTCCTCGCCTCGACGCTGCTCGCCCTGACGGCCTGCGGCGGCGCTGACCCCGGCGCCGAGGCCGATGCCGAGCGCAGCGCCACCCAGCCGGCCGAGGCGCCCACGCCGGCGGCGGACGAGGCCGAGCCGGCAGCCGGCGGCCACGGCGGCGGTCACGACGCGGAGCCGGCGCGGTCGAAGCCGCTGCGTGCGGGCGAGACGCGTACGACGATCGCGATGCCCGGCAGCTACACCCCGTCGGCGCCCTACGGCACCGGCACCGACGACTACCGCTGCTTCCTCCTCGACCCCGAGCTCGAGCGCGACGCCTGGCTCACCGGCACCCAGGTGCTGCCCGGCAACCCCGACGTCGTCCACCACGTCATCCTCTTCAAGGTCCCGCCGGAGCAGGTCGCGGCGGCCGAGGCCAAGGACGCCGCCGAGGAGGACGAGGGGTGGACCTGCTTCGGCGGCACCGGCCTCGACCGGTTCCAGAGCGTCGACGACGCTGCGTGGATCGGCGCGTGGGCGCCGGGCGGCGAGGAGTCGGTCGTCAAGCCCGGCTTCGGCACCCGCCTGGCCGAGGGCAGCCGCATCGTCATGCAGGTGCACTACAACCTCCTGGCCGGCCAGGAGCCCGACACCAGCGCCGCCCAGCTGCGGCTCGCGCCCGGCGAGCGGCCCTACGAGGCGCTGAGCGCGATGCTCCTCCCCGCGCCGGTGGAGCTTCCGTGCCGCGAGGAGTACGCCCTCGGGGAGCTGTGCGGGCGCACCGCCGCGGTGGCCGACGTCCAGGAGCGCTTCGGGGCCGAGGGCAACACCGCCAACGCGCTGCACATCCTCTGCAACACGGTCCCGACGCCGGGCGAGGTCCAGTCCTGCGTGCGCACGGTGCAGGAGCCCCTGACGATCCACGGCGTGGCCGGCCACATGCATCTCCTGGGCCGCGAGATCTCCGTCGAGGTGAACCCCGGCACCGCCCGCGCGCAGACCATCCTCGACATCGACGTGTGGGACTTCGACGACCAGGGCGGGCGACCGGTGTCGCCGATCCGCCTCGAGCCGGGCGACAGCGTCAAGGTGACCTGCACCCACGTCCAGTGGCTGCGCGACGAGCTCCCCGCCTTCGAGGGCCAGCCCGACCGCTATGTCGTGTGGGGCGAGGGCACCACGGACGAGATGTGCCTCGGCATGCTGCAGGTCACCCGGCCCTGAACCGGCCCCACTGACCCTCACCCCGAATGGAGTGGGCCGTCCGCGGCACGCTCGCTAGCATGGCAGGGCCCCGCCACCGACTCGGAAGGCCGCCCGACCCGGGCATCCATGACTGACAACACGCGCCGCTCCACCCGCCCCGACACCGACTCCCAGCAGGAACGGCCGACCCACACGGTCGTCGTCCCCAACAGCATCGACATGGTCTCCGTGCTGGGTCCGGGCGACGAGCACCTCCGGTTGATCGAGCGGGCCTTCGACGCCACCGTCCACGTGCGCGGCAACCGCATCACCCTCAGCGGCGACTCCGCCGAGGTCGCGACCGCCGAGCGGCTGCTCGACGAGGTCGTCACGCTCGTGCGCACCGGCCAGGGCGTGACCGGCGAGACGGTCGAGCGGATCATCCAGATGCTGCGCACCGAGACCCAGGAGCGCCCGGCCGACGTGCTGAGCCTCAACATCCTGTCCAACCGTGGTCGCACGATCCGTCCCAAGACGCTCAACCAGAAGCGCTACGTCGAGTCGATCGACAACTCGACGATCACCTTCGGCATCGGCCCGGCCGGCACCGGCAAGACCTACCTCGCGATGGCCAAGGCGGTGCAGGCGCTCCAGGCCAAGGAGGTCAACCGGATCATCCTGAGCCGACCGGCCGTCGAGGCGGGGGAGCGGCTCGGCTTCCTGCCCGGCACGCTGAGCGAGAAGATCGACCCCTACCTGCGCCCGCTCTACGACGCGCTGCACGACATGGTCGACCCCGAGACCATCCCCAAGCTGCTGGCCGCCGGGACCATCGAGGTCGCACCGCTGGCGTTCCTGCGCGGCCGGTCGCTCAACGACTCCTTCATCATCCTCGACGAGGCGCAGAACACCACGCCCGAGCAGATGAAGATGTTCCTCACCCGCCTCGGCTTCGGCTCTCGGATCGTGGTCACCGGAGACACCAGCCAGGTCGACCTGCCCTCGGGCACCAAGTCGGGCCTGCGCGTCGTGGAGGGCATCCTGGAGGGCGTCGACGACATCTCCTTCTGCCGCCTCACCGGCACCGACGTCGTACGCCACCGCTTGGTGGGCCGCATCGTCGAGGCCTACGAGGTCTTCGACTCCCAGGACCAGGCGCCCGAGCAGCCCCGCCGCCCGCGCACCGCCCCCGCCCCGGCCGAGCGGGGCCCGCGATGAGCATCGAGGTCCTCAACGAGTCGGGCCTCGAGCTCGACGTACGCCGCCTCTCCCGGCTGGCGCGCTTCGTCATGGAGCAGATGCGCGTCCACCCGCAGGCCGAGCTGTGCATCAAGGCTGTCGACGAGGACACCATCGCCGAGCTCAACGGCCAGTGGATGGAGAAGGACGGCCCGACCGACGTGCTGGCCTTCCCGATGGACGAGCTGCGCCCCGGCAAGGTCAACGAGGAGCCCGAGGAGGGCGTGCTCGGCGACCTCGTGCTGGCCCCGTCCGTCGCCGCGCGCCAGGGCGAGGAGGCCGGGCACGGTCGCGAGGCCGAGATCGACCTGCTCACCGTCCACGGCATCCTCCACCTGCTGGGCTACGACCACGCCGAGCCCGAGGAGCACGCCGTGATGTTCGGCCTCCAGGGCGAGCTGCTGGAGCAGTGGCGCTCCACCCCCGAGCCCGCCTGAGATGACCGCTGACATCTGGCAGCTCGGCTCGGCTGCCCTCCTGGTCCTGCTCGCCGGCCTCTTCTCCGCCGCCGACGCCGCGCTCAGCGGCTTCTCGCGCGCCCGCGCCGAGGAGCTCAAGGCCGACGGACGGCCCGGTTCCGCGCGACTGGTGATGATCCTCGACGACCCTGCGCGCTACCTCAACACCGCGCTGCTGCTGCGGCTGCTGTGCGAGATCAGCGCCATCGTGCTGGTCTCCACCTGGGCGCGCGACGCCTTCCAGGACTCGCTGCTGCCGAGCGTCCTCACCACGATCGGCGTGATGCTGGTCGTGTCCTTCGTCGTCATCGGCGTCGCCCCGCGCACGATCGGTCGCCAGCACGACGCCAAGGTGGCGCTGCTGTCGTCGGGACCGCTGTCGGCGGTCACCACGATCCTCGGCCCGATCCCGGCGCTGCTGATCATGCTCGGAAACGCGATCACCCCCGGCCGCGGCTTCAGCGAGGGGCCGTTCTCCACCGAGACCGAGCTGCGCGAGCTGGTCGACCTGGCCGAGGCGTCGGCCGTCATCGAGTCCGGCGAGCGCCGGATGATCCACTCGGTCTTCGAGCTCGGCGACACCATCACCCGCGAGGTGATGGTGCCGCGGCCCGACGTCGTCTACATCGAGCGCCACAAGAACATCCGCCAGACGCTGTCGCTCTTCCTGCGCAGCGGCTACTCCCGCATCCCCGTCATCGGCGAGAACCTCGACGACATCGTCGGCATGGCCTACCTCAAGGACCTGGTCCGCCGTGACTTCGAGGCACCCGACGTCGAGTTCACCCAGCGGGTCGACGAGGTGATGCGACCGGTGCACTACGTCCCGGACTCCAAGCCGGTCGACTCGCTGCTCTCCGAGCTCCAGGCCCGCCGCCAGCACATCGCCGTCGTCGTCGACGAGTACGGCGGCACCGCCGGCCTGGTGACCATCGAGGACGTGCTCGAGGAGATCGTGGGCGAGATCACCGACGAGTACGACGTCGAGGAGGTCGAGGTCGACCACCTCGAGGACGGCACCATCCGCGTCTCCTCGCGCTACCCCGTCGACGACCTCGACGAGCTGGTCGGCTTCACCGTCGAGGACGACGACGTCGACAGCGTCGGCGGGCTGATGGCCAAGCACCTCGGCAAGGTCCCGATCCCCGGCTCGGTCGTGGAGTGCCACGGCCTGCGCCTGGAGGCCGAGCGGGCCACCGGTCGCCGCAACAAGATCGATGCCGTGCTCGTCTCGGTGCTCGCCGCGGAGGGCTCCGAGGACGACGACGCACCGGGGCATGCCGCGGGCTCGGGCCGCTGACGGCTCACTAGGCTGTCGCCCATGACCGACGCGCCGGAGCCCGCCGACCTCAGCCCCGAGGACGCCAAGCTGGTGACGCTGGCCCGGGCCACCCGGGTCCGCGCCCGGGCCGAGGAGGGCGCCGCGGTCCGCGACCTCGACGGCCGGACGTACGCCGCCGCGAGCGTGCGCCTGGAGCACCTCGGCCTGTCCGCGCTCGAGGCCTGCGTGGCCATGGCCGTGGCGTCCGCGGCAGCCGGTCTCGAGGCCGCGGTCGTGCTGACCGACACAGGGGCGGACGTCGTTCCCGACCTCGGTGCCGTCACCGATCTCGCCGGCGCGGGTGTGGCGGTCCTCGTCGGTGACCCCGCCGGGAAGATCCACACCCGCACGACCACCTAGACCGGCTCGGGCGATGCGCCCGCGCCGCGGGGCCACCGATAACCTCCTCGGGTGAGCACCCGCGCAGCGCAGTTCCAGGCGACCGTACGTCGCCGCGAACCGCTGTCGGACCACCTGGTCCGGCTGGTCCTCGACGGCCTCGAGGGGTTCGCCAGCACCGGCGTGCCGGACGAGTGGGTCGGCCTGGTGGTGCCCGGGCAGTTCCAGAGCCGCTACTACACGGTCCGCGACTTCTCCGGCGGTGAGCTGACCCTCGACGTGGTGGTCCACGACGTCGGCCTCGTCACCGAGTGGGCGATGCGCGACTGCGTGGGCGACACAGTGACGATCACCGAGCCGAAGTCGTCCTTCGCGCCCCCGGCAGGCGCGACGTGGCTGATGCTGGTCGGCGACCTCACCGCGATGCCGGCGATGGCCCGCATCGTCGAGACGCGCCCCGACCTGACGACGTACGTCCTCGCCGAGGTTCCGGACGACCTGGCCGGCTACCTCCCCGAGGGTCCCGACGTCACCTGGCTCAGCCCGCCGTCCCACGGCCAGAGCGCTCTCGCCGAGGTCGTCGAGGGCATCGAGTGGCCGGCCGGCGAGGGCTACTTCTGGATGGCGGGGGAGTCCGCGCAGATGCGGGCGATCCGCAAGCACCTGATGCGCGAGGTCGGCCTGCCGACCAGCCACTACGACGTCATGGGCTACTGGCGCGCCACGGCCGGACGGCAGCCGCGGGCGGTCGATCCGGGTCCCCTCTGGCGCGCGGGCAAGGCGGCAGGGAAGAGTGACGAGCAGATCTGGGCCGAGTACGACGCAGCGCGAGAGGCGAGCGATGGCTGACGAGCAGGACCACACCGACCAGGACGTGGTGGAGGAGACCGTCGGCGAGCCGGGCGACGAGACGGACGAGCTCGACGACGACCTCGACGAGGACGATGACGACGACGAGCTCGACGAGGACTTCGACCTCTCCGGGGTCGTGCCCGCCAGTGCGTTCTACTCCGCGCCCGAGGGCTACCGCAGCGGCTTCGCCTCCTTCGTCGGCCGGCCCAACGCCGGCAAGTCGACGCTGACCAACGCGCTGGTCGGGCAGAAGATCGTCATCACGTCCTCCAAGCCCCAGACCACGCGCAACGTGGTGCGTGGAATCGTGCACCGCGACGACGCCCAGCTGATCCTCGTCGACACCCCCGGCCTCCACCGCCCCCGCACCCTGCTGGGCGAGCGGCTCAACGACCTGGTCCGCACGACGTGGGCCGAGGTCGACGTGGTGGCGTGCTGCTTCCCGGCCAACGAGAAGATCGGCCCGGGGGACCGGTTCCTGGTCACCGAGCTGGCCAAGGTGCGGCGCACCGTCCGCATCGCGGTGGCCACCAAGACCGACCTGGTGACCCCCGAGCAGCTCGGCCAGCACCTGCTCGACATCGCCGCGCTCGGGGCCGAGACCTCGACGGAGTGGGCCGAGATCGTGCCGGTGTCGGCGGTCTCGGGCGACCAGGTCCAGCTGCTCGCCGACCTGCTGGTCGGCCTCCTGCCCGAGGGCCCGCCGCTCTACCCCGACGGCGACCTCACCGATGCCCCCGAGGAGGCGCTGGCCGCCGACCTCATCCGCGAGGCCGCGCTGGAGGGCGTGCGCGACGAGCTCCCGCACTCGATCGCCGTGGTGGTCGAGGAGATGGGCCTGCGCGAGGGGCGCCCGGACGACAAGCCGCTGCTCGACATCGTGGCCAACCTCTACGTCGAGCGTGACTCCCAGAAGGGCATCATGATCGGCCACAAGGGCTCGCGGCTGCGCTCGGTCGGCACCGCCGCGCGCAAGCAGATCGAGGCGCTGCTCGGCACCCCGGTCTACCTCGACCTCCAGGTCAAGATCGCCAAGGACTGGCAGCGCGACCCGCGCCAGCTGCGCAAGCTCGGCTTCTGACGACGGGATAAGGGGCGGGACCTTCGGCACTGGGCGACGCGCTGCCCCGGACCTAGGTTCGGGGCACCGGTCGCCCGACACTGGAGGTCCGCCATGAGGATCCTGCGCCTGCTGTCCCCGACGTCGCTGCTGGCGGCGCTGCTCGTCCCCGCGTCCGCTTCGGCGGGAGTCGCCGCGGTGCCGGTTCCGGGCGCCCGGCCCGCCGCGTTGCCCCAGCTGGTCGACGTACGCGCCGTGCATCGCGACGGTGTCGACCGCGTGGTCTTCCAGTTCGACGACGGCATCCCCGCGGGGGCCGACGTGCGCTACGTCGACCGGCTGCGCGGCGACGGCTCGGGCCTGCCGATCCGCATCGCCGGCCGTGCGATCCTCCAGGTCGGGCTGCACCCCACCAGGACCGACCGCGCCACGGATGCTCCGGCACGGCGGGCGTTCGCCACGCCCAACGTGATGACCGTGGTGCGCTCGGGAGTCTTCGAGGGCTGGACGACGTACGGCGTCGGGCTGGCGCGGCGAGCCCCGGTGGCCGTCGTCCGGCAACCGGCCCGCGACCGCATCGTCGTGACCGTGGGCGCCGGCTTCCCCACGGTGCAGCGCCGGGTGTTCTTTCTCGACCAGGACCGCTTCGTCGCCAACCAGGAGCCGTTCTTCGTCCCCCGCCTGCGGCCCGTCCCGGTCGGCTCGCCCGCCACCGGCGCGATGGACCGGCTCTTCGCCGGCCCGCTCGACCGGGAGCGCACCCGAGGCCTGCGTCTCGTGCGCTCGCGTGCCACCGGCTTCGCGGACCTCGCCATCGCCGGGGGCATCGCGCGCGTGCGGCTGCGGGGCGGGTGCAGCAGCGGGGGCTCGACCGTGACGATCGCCGGCGAGATCATGCCGACGCTGCGCCAGTTCGACACGGTGGACTGGGTCAAGGTCCTCGATCCCTCCGGGTCCACGGCCGATCCGACCGGGCCGGGCGACTCGACCCCGGACTGTCTCAACCCGTGACAGGCACCCAGCAGATCCCGTAGCGCTGGCCGGCGTCCCACTGCTCGCGGGTCGGGGCCTCCTGCGACCAGGTGAAGTCGAGCGGGTCCGTCGCTGCTGCGCGGGCGTCCGCGCGGCAGGTCAGGTCCATGCGCGCCGCGACCGCCGCCGGTCGTGGCAACCGGCGTCCGGTCAGGTCGACGGTCGACGTCGCCCGCCACGTGTGCCGCGCGCCGCACGACACCCGTCGGAACGCCTGCGTGCCGGGGGCAGCGGTGGCGCACATCTCCAGCACCGAGGCCTCACCCCAGCCCTTCGTCCGGCGTGGCAGCGGCAGCAGCTCGCGCGGTCGAGCGACCGCCACGACGTCGCAGCGGAACCAGTCGGCGCCTGCCTCGGCGCGGGCCGGGCTCGGGGTGAACCACACCGCCCTGACCATCGTGAGGCGCAGGTCGCGCGGTGCCACCCCGAGGTGCCGAGGCAGCCGCGCCGTGCACGTCGTACGCGCCTGGCGCTGGGCAGCCTCGGAGTCCACGCTCCGGGTGCGACCCGCCGGGGTGGTCAGCCGCAGCCGGCCGACGAAGTAGGTCTGGGCGGTGTGCCGGCGCCCGCACGCCACGGGGGCGGTGCGACCGACCACCGCGACGGCCTGCCGGAACGTGAGGGAGTGGCACTCGCCCACCTCGGGCGTCGGGCCGGGATCGGGAGGAGGCTCCGGCGTCGTCGACGCCGTCGGTGACGGGGTCGACGAGGGGACCGGCTCGTCCGCGGGGGCGGAGGACGTGCACCCGGACAGCGCCAGGACGGCGGTGGCCGCGGCGAGGAGGCGCCTCATCGCATCACCAGGGCCGCGAGCGTCCCGCCCAGCTCGTACGCCGACTCCCGGTCCGCCTCGCCCACGTCGCCCAGCACCTCCAGCACCGGCGCCGCCTGGCGCCAGGCGAGCGCCCCGACGATCGACTGCACCGAGCGCACCGCGCCCGTCGTGTCGTAGCGGCCGTGGACGAAGAGGCCGTAGGGGCGACGCCCGCCCTCGGCCCCGGCGGCGCCGCCGTCGTCGGCCAGCGCCCCACCGGCCTGCAGGAAGATCGTGTCGAAGAAGTGCTTGAGCGCCCCGCTCATGTAGCCGAAGTTCGCCGGGGTGCCGAGCACGTAGCCGTCGGCAGCGAGCACGTCGTCCGCGTCGGCCTCCAGCGCTGTCCGCACGACCACCTCGACGCCCTCGATGGCGTCGTCCGACGCACCCGCCACGACTGCCTCGGTCAGCGCGGCGACCGACGGGGTCGGCGAGTGGTGGACCACCAGCAGTCGAGGCATGGCCAGAGCCTACGAGGGCGAGTAGCGTCGTGTGCCGTGACCTTCGAGGTGACAGGTGATGCCTACGACCGGTTCATGGGTCGCTACTCCCGACCGCTCGCGGCCGACCTCGCCGACTGGCTGGAGGTGGCGCCCGGCCAGCGGGCCATCGACGTCGGCTGCGGGCCGGGAGCGCTGACGACCGTCCTCGTGGACCGGTTGGGTGCTGCGCAGGTGGCGGCGGTCGACCCGTCCGTGTCCTTCGTCGCAGCGTGCCGCGACCGGCTCCCCGGGGTCGACGTCCGTCGTGGCGAGGCGGAGTCGCTGCCCCACGACGACGACTCCTTCGACGTCGCCGCGGCCTGCCTGGTGGTGCACTTCATGGTCGACCCCGTCGGTGGTGTCGCCGAGATGGCCCGGGTGACCCGCCCCGGCGGCTGGGTCGGCGCGACGGTCTGGGACCTCGCCGGGTCGCGCGCCCCGATGTGGCCGCTGTGGGAGGCGGTCGCGGAGCTCCAGCCCGCGCACCCGGGGGAGCGCGAGTTCCCCGGCGGCTCCCGTGACGGCCTCGTCGCGATCCTGGAGGGCGCCGGGCTGCGCGGGGTCGAGGCGGTCGAGGTCCCGGTCACGGTGACCCACCCCAGCTTCGAGGAGTGGTGGGAGCCCTACCTGCACGGCGTCGGACCCGCCGGCGACGGCGTGGCCGCGCTCGGCCCGGACGTGCGCACCCGCCTCGAGGAGGTGCTGCGCCGCAACCTCGGGGACGGGCCGTTCGACCTCACGGCGGTGGCGTACGCCGCCCGCGGTCGCGCCTGACGTCCCGGTCCGCAGGTCGGACGCGCGGCTGTGCGCGCGCGGGCAGCGGCGTACGCTGGGTCCCGTCATGATGCGCACCCTCCTCCTTGGCTGCCGCAGCGAGGCCTGAACCGGCCCCCTCGTTGCGGAGTGCGGCGCGCGCCGGTCGCCCTGGACCGACCGACAACGAGGACACCATGACCAACCTGAGCAACACCGCCAACCAGCAGGGCACGAGCCCGATGCCGTTCGGCCGCTACACGCCGTTCGTTCCCGTCGACGTGCCCGACCGCACCTGGCCGACGAAGAAGGTCGAGAAGGCGCCGCGCTGGCTCTCCACCGACCTGCGTGACGGCAACCAGGCGCTGATCGACCCGATGACGCCGGCCCGCAAGCTCACGATGTTCGAGCTGCTGGTGAAGATGGGCTACAAGGAGATCGAGGTCGGCTTCCCGAGCGCCAGCCAGACCGACTTCGACTTCGTGCGCAAGCTCATCACCGAGGACCGGATCCCCGAGGACGTGCAGATCTCGGTGCTGACCCAGGCGCGCGAGGACCTCATCGAGCGCACCGTGGACTCCCTCGTCGGCGCCCCGCGTGCCACCGTCCACCTCTACAACGCCACCGCGCCGCTCTTCCAGCGCGTGGTCTTCAACGTCACCCCCGACGAGTGCCGCAACATCGCCGTGCGCGGCACCGAGATGGTCATGAAGTACGCCGAGGAGAGGCTCGGCTCGATCGTCGGCAGCCAGGACTTCGGCTACCAGTACAGCCCGGAGATCTTCACCCAGTCCGACACCGACTTCGCGCTCAGCGTGTGCGAGGCGGTCTCCGACGTGTGGCAGCCCGAGGCCGGGCGCGAGATCATCCTCAACCTGCCCGCCACGGTCGAGATGTCGACGCCGAACACCTACGCCGACCAGATCGAGTACTTCGGCCGGGGTCTGACCCGCCGCGAGCACTCAGCGATCAGCCTCCACCCGCACAACGACCGCGGCACCGCGGTCGCGGCCACCGAGCTGGGCCTGATGGCCGGCGCCGACCGCGTCGAGGGCTGCCTGTTCGGCCACGGCGAGCGCACCGGCAACGTCGACCTGGTCACGCTCGGGATGAACCTCTTCAGCCAGGGCATCGACCCCCAGGTCGACCTCGGCGACATCGACGAGGTCCGCCGCACCGTCGAGTACTGCACCAACCTGCCGGTCCACCCGCGCCACCCCTACGCCGGCGACCTCGTCTACACCGCCTTCTCCGGCTCGCACCAGGACGCGATCAAGAAGGGCCTGGAGGACCTGGACAAGAAGGCCGCGGCCCTCGGCGTACCCGTCGGGGAGCTGCCGTGGGAGGCGCCCTACCTGCCCATCGACCCCAAGGACGTCGGCCGCACCTACGAGGCCGTCATCCGGGTCAACAGCCAGTCCGGCAAGGGCGGCGTTGCCTACGTGCTGAAGTCCGAGCACAAGCTCGACCTGCCGCGCCGCGCGCAGATCGAGTTCAGCCGGGTCGTGCAGCTGCGCACCGACACCGAGGGCGGCGAGATCACCCCCGAGGAGATCTGGTCGGTCTTCCGTGCCGAGTACCTCGACCGCACCGCCCCGCTCGAGCTCGACTCCGTGCACACCTCCAGCGCCGCGGGGGAGAAGGACCAGCTCACGGTCGGGGTGTTCGTCGACGGCGAGCGCCAGGAGCTCTCCGGCGAGGGCAACGGCCCGATCGCGGCCTTCGTCGACGCCATCTCCGGGCTCGGCCACGACGTCCGGGTCCTCGACTACGCCGAGCACGCGCTGTCCGCCGGCGGCGACGCCATCGCGGCGGCGTACGTCGAGTGCGCGGTGGGCGAGAAGCTGCTCTGGGGTGTCGGCCTCGACGCCAACATCGTCACCGCCTCTCTCAAGGCCGTGATCAGCGCCGTCAACCGCGCCTGACCGGTATGTTCCAGTCATGTTGGTGAGCGAGCGGATCGGACAGTTCTTCGTCGAGTCCGACGGCGGGCGCGACCGGCTGGAGTACACCGAGTACGGCTCCGGCGACGAGTGGGTGGTGCTGCTCCACGGCCTGCTCATGCCGCGTCGCATGCAGCAGCCGCTGGCGCGGGCGATGGCCGCGCAGGGCCTGCACGTGGTCACCCTCGACCTCCTCGGCCACGGCCGCTCCGACCAGCCCGCCGACCCGCTCGTCTACTCGATGACGTCGTTCGGCGAGCAGGTCGTCGCGCTGCTCGACCACCTCGGCGCCGAGCAGGCCGTCATCGGCGGCACGTCCCTGGGCGCCAACGTGTCCCTCGAGGTGGCGGTCATCGCGCCGGAGCGGGTCAATGGCCTCATCGTCGAGATGCCGGTCCTCAACCACGCGCTCGTGGCCGGGATCATGGCGTTCGTCCCGATCATGCTCGCGGCGCGCTACCTCCCCTTCACCGCCAACACGCTGCAGAGGTTGTCGCGGTCGGTGCCCCGCGGGATCGTCCCCTTCTGGGCCGGCGTCGGGCTCGACACCGTCGACCACCGGGCCGACTCGATCGCCTCGGTCCTGCACGGCGTCATCTTCGGCCGCCTCGCGCCGTCGTCGAGCCAGCGCCGCCGGATCCACGCACCCGTCTTCCTGGTGGGCCACCCGATCGACCCGATCCACCCGTTCGTCGACGCCGACATGCTCGCCGCCGAGCTGCCCAACGTCCGGTTCGAGCGGGCCACCTCGATCCTGGAGTGGCGCTTCCGACCCGACCGTCTCACGGCGGCGGCCGCCGACTTCGCACTCGACTGCTGGCGCGCCGCCGCACCGGCCACGAGCACCCGCGCGCGGAAACGCTGAGCGCCAACCGCCTCCGGCGGGGTGCGTGGGGGAGGATGGGCCCGTGCCCCTCTACCGCGACGAGGCGGTCGTGCTCCGCACCCACAAGCTGGGCGAGGCCGACCGCATCATCACCCTGCTGACGCGTCAGCGCGGGAAGGTGCGCGCCGTCGCCAAGGGAGTGCGGCGTACGACGTCGCGCTGGGGCTCGCGGCTGGAGCCGTTCGCCCACGTCGACCTGCAGCTCGCCGAGGGGCGCAGCCTCGACGTGATCACCCAGGCCGAGACGCTCGACCCGTTCAACTCCCGCCTCGGCATGGACTACGACCGCTACACCGTGGGCACCGTGATGCTCGAGACCGCCGACCGTCTCGTCACCGAGGAGGGAGAGCCGGCCGTCCAGCAGTTCCTTCTCCTCGTCGGCGGGCTGCGGGTGATGGCGACCGGTCAGCACGGGGCCAAGCAGGTCCTCGACTCCTACCTCCTGCGCTCGCTGTCGGTCGCCGGCTACGCGCCGTCCTTCGACCACTGCGTGCAGTGCGGCGTCGAGGGCCCGCACCGCTTCTTCAACCCCTCGGCCGGTGGCGTGCTCTGCACCTCCGACAAGCTGCCCGGCTCCGCCACCCCCGCCGCCGAGACGGTGCTGGTCCTGGGTGCGCTGCTCGTCGGTGACTGGCCGGTCGTCCACGCCGCTGACCCGCGCCACCTGCGCGAGGCCAGCAACCTCGTCTCGGCCTACCTCGCCTGGCACCTCGAGCGTGGCCTGCGCTCGATGGCGTACGTCGAGCGCTGAACCTCGGTGGTCGAGTAGCCCGCGGGGGCACATCCCCTCGGTGGTCGAGTAGCCCGCGAGGACACATCCCCTCGGTGGTCGAGTAGCCCGCGAGGGACGAGCGGGCGTATCGAGACCTAGGCTGTGCCCCGTGAAGCGCTCCGTCCGCCAGCCCACCCCGCACCCCAGCGGCGCGACGCCCCCGTCGATCCCGCGCGAGCTCGTCCCCGAGCACGTCGCCATCGTGATGGACGGCAACGGCCGCTGGGCCAAGGACCGCGGACTGCCCCGCACGAAGGGCCACGAGGAGGGCGAGTCCTCGCTGTTCGACGTCGTCGAGGGCGCGATCGAGATCGGCGTCAAGGCGATCTCGGCCTACGCCTTCTCCACCGAGAACTGGTCGCGCTCGCCGGACGAGGTCCGCTTCCTGATGGGCTTCAACCGCGACGTGATCCGGCGCCGCCGCGACGAGATGCACGAGCTCGGCGTACGCGTGCGCTGGGCCGGGCGCGCCCCCCGGCTGTGGAGGTCGGTGATCAAGGAGCTCCAGGTCGCGGAGGAGATGACGAAGGACAACGACGTCCTGACCCTGACCATGTGCGTCAACTACGGCGGCCGTGCCGAGCTCGCCGACGCCGCGCGCGCCATCGGGCGCGAGGTCGCGGCCGGCCGGATCAACCCCGACAAGATCGACGAGCGCACCTTCGCCCGTCACCTCTACGTCCCCGAGCTCCCCGACGCCGACCTCGTCTGGCGCACGTCGGGGGAGCAGCGGCTGTCCAACTTCATGCTGTGGCAGGCGGCCTACAGCGAGATGGTCTTCACCGACGTGCTGTGGCCCGACGTCGACCGCCGGCACCTCTGGGCTGCGGTGGAGACGTACGCCCGCCGCGACCGTCGCTACGGCGGCGCGCTCCCCAACGCCTGACCTCGCACCGCCCGGCGGGACCAGCCGCCGGACTCAGCGACAGGTCGGGCAGGTCCCGAAGATCTCCAGCGTGTGGCTGAGGTCGGCGTAGCCGTGCTCGGCGGCGATGGCGTTGGTCCAGCGCTCGACGGCCGGTCCCTCCACCTCGACCGTGGCGCCGCACGTGCGGCACACGAGGTGGTGGTGGTGCGTGTCGGAGCAGCTGCGCCAGATGGCCTCGCCGTCCTCGTTGCGCAGCATGTCGACCTCGCCGGCCTCGGCGAGCGACGACAGCGTGCGGTAGACGGTGGCCAGGCCCACGGAGTCGCCCTGGCGCGAGATCAGGTCGTGGATCTCCTGGGCGCTGCGGAAGTCGTCGAAGCCCGCCAGGGCGGCGGCGACCGCGCGCCGCTGGCGGGTGGGACGGCGCTGCTGCGTCTGGGTGCCACCGCCGTGGGGGTCAGTGCTCGTCATAGTGCTCTCCGTGCGGGGCGTGCCGGTGGCCGTCGTGGACGTAGTCGAGGTGGTCGTCGTGCGGGACCGCCGGGTGGCCACAGTCGTCGCCGTGCTGGTGCGGGTGCTCGTCCACCTCGTGCGGACCGGGCGTCCCTGTGCCCAGCGCGGGGAACGGCTCGTGGAGGCGCCGGCGACGACGCAGCCAGACGCCGACCGGCCAGGTCGCGGCGAACATCGCCAGCGCGAGGAGCACGATGGAGGGGCCCGGGGCCACGGTGGCCCGGGCGGACAGCCACGCAGCGACCACCAGCCCGCCGACCGCCGCGACGCCGCCGAGGACCATCGCCCACAGCAGTGTCGAGCGGAAGGAGCGGGCGAGCTGCTGGGACGTGGCGACCGGCACCACCATCAGCGCCGAGACGAGCAGCAGGCCCACGGTGCGCATGGCGACGGTGACGCTGACGGCGGCCAGGACGGCGACGAGGAGGTTGTAGGCGCGGACCCGGAGGCCCGCCACCTTCGCGAACTCGGGGTCCGAGGCGACCGCGAACAGCTGGGGGAGGAGGCCCAGGGTGAAGGTCAGGACCACGAGCGCCAGCCCGGCGGTGTACCAGACCTCGGTCGAGCTGATGCTCGTCACGGACCCGAAGAGGTAGACCTGCAGGCCCGCGGCGCCGTCGCCGGCGAGTCCCGTGATGAGGACTCCGCCCGCCAGCCCGCCGTAGAACAGCAGGGCCAGAGCGACGTCACCGTTGGTGTGTCCCTTCTCCCTGATGACCTCGATGAGCACGGCACCGAGGATGGCCACGACCACCGCGGTCCACGTGGGGGACGTCCCCGTGAGGAGGCCGAGGGCGACCCCGGTCACGGCGACGTGGCCGATGCCGTCCCCGAGCAGGGCCAGGCGGCGCTGCACGATGAACGTGCCGATCGCGGGTGCCGCCAGACCGGTGAGCAGGGCGGCGAGCAGCGCGCGCTGCATGAAGTCGCGGCCCAGCAGGTCGAGGAGCTCGGCGGGGCTCATCGGCGGTCCTCCCTCGGGTCGAGCGACATCGTGTCGAACGGGGAACCGACGTGCGGCACGTGGTCGTGCGAGCCGGCGACAGGATGGTGGTGGCCGTGGACGTCCTCGTGGGCGAGCGGCGGGCCGTCGTAGGCGATCCGGCCGTCGCGCATCACCACCGCCCGGTCCACGAGAGGTTCGAGCGGACCGAGCTCGTGGGCGACGAGGACGATGGTGGCGCCCCGCTCGGACAGGGTCCGCAGCGCGTCGGCGAGCGCGAGCTGGTTGGGCAGGTCGACGCCGGCCGTCGGCTCGTCGAGGAAGAACAGCTCGGGCTCTCCCGCCAGCGCCCGTGCGATGAGGACACGTTGCTGCTGGCCGCCGGAGAGCGTGGAGACGCCCTCGCCGGCCATGCCCGTGAGGCCCACGACCTCGAGGGCGTCGTCGATGGCGGCCCGGTCGGCCTTCCCTGCCGGGCGCAGCAGCGGTCGACGGGTGAGCCGGCCGGAGGCCACCACCTCGCGCACGCTCGACGGAACGCCCCCCGCGGCAGTGCCGCGTTGCGGGACGAAGCCGACGCGGTGGCGCTCCTTGAAGTCGTGCAGCGGTGTCCCGAAGAGGAGGACGGAGCCCTGCGTGAGGGGCCGCAGCCCGGTGAGGGCGCGCACCAGGGTGCTCTTGCCCGACCCGTTGGCGCCCATCAGGGCCACGAACTCTCCGTGCCGGACCACCAGGTCGTTGCCGCGGAGCACCGGACGGCCGCCGAGGGCGACCGTGACGTCACGGGCCTCGACGACCGCGGTGCCGGCGGGGTTCAGCATCCGTTGGCCTGCTGGAGCGCCGCGAGGTTCTGCTGCATGAGAGCAACGTAGTCGGTGGCGCCGTCGTCATCGCCGGGTCCCTCGATCGGGTCGAGTACGGCGGTCTCGACGCCGGTGTCGGAGGCCAGGCTCTCGGCCATGGCGGGGGAGGCGAGCCGCTCGGAGAACACGGTGGTGATGCCCTCGCTGGCGATCAGCTCCTCGAGCTCGGCCAGGACGGCGGGGGTCGGCTCGGCGTCGGGGGTGAGGCCGGCGATCCCCTCGAAGTGCACGCCGTAGCGCTCGAGGTAGCCGAACGCCTCGTGGCTGACCACGACCGTGTCGCGTTCGCAGCCTGCGAGGCCCTCGGTGAACTCGGCGTCGAGGTCCTCGAGCTCCGCGCGCAGCTCCTCGGCGTTCGCGCGGTACGTCGCCGCACCGTCGGCGTCGACCTCGGCGAGGCCCTCGGCGACGGCGTCGGCCATGTCGGCCATCAGGAGGGGGTCCTGCCAGAAGTGCGGGTCGGTGTCGCCGTGGTCGTGGCCGTCGTCCTCGGAGTGCTCGTCCTCGGAGTGCTCGTCCTCGTGGCCCTCGTGCTGCTCCTCGATCGAGCGGAGCTCGACAGCCTCCTCGGCGTCGACGAGCACGGCGTCCGAGACGTTCTCGACGGCCTCGTCGACCGCGGGCTGGAACTCGTGCTGGAAGACGACCACGTCGGCCTCGTCGAGGTCGGCCGTCTGGGAGATGCCGAGCTCGAGGTCATGGGGCTCGCCGCCGGGCTGGGTCAGGTTGGTGACCTCCCAGTCGTCGCCCGCCACCCGCTCCGTCACCCAGGCCAGCGGGTAGAACGCCGCCACGGCCTGGCGACCATTGCCAGACGCGTCGGCGTTCGTCGACCCGCATCCGGCAAGGAGGACGGAGGCGGTGACGATGCTGGCGAGGGGGCCGAGGCGGATGGAGAGCGACATGAGAACGATTCTCAGTGATGTTGAGAACCATTGTCAAACTGCGCGTGGTCGTACGCTGACCCCGTGCTCGTCGTCACCCGCCTCCGTACGCCCCGCCCCGACGCCGCCGCGGAGGACGAGCTGCGCCGCGGCCTGCTGCACGCACTCGGGATCCTCGCCGCCAAGCCCGGCTACGTCGGGGGAGAGGTCGGCCGCAACGTGGACGACCCCGCGCTCTGGGTGCTCACCACGCGGTGGGAGAACGTCGGCTCCTACCGCCGCGCGCTCGGGTCCTTCGAGGGCAAGATGCACGTCCAGCCGCTGATGGTGCACGCGCTCGACGAGCCCAGCGCCTACGAGGTCGTCGAGGAGGGGACCGACCTCAACGAGGCGCAGCCGCGGTCGATAGGGTGAGCGCTCGCCCGCACGAGCCGGCAGCCAGCCGGCGCGACCCGAAGGAACACCACCGTGGCCAAGCCCGCCCCCACCGCCCTGGACAACGTCGTCTCCCTCGCCAAGCGGAGGGGCTTCGTCTACCCGTGCGGTGAGATCTACGGCGGCACGAGGTCCGCGTGGGACTACGGCCCGCTGGGCGTGGAGCTCAAGGAGAACATCAAGCGCCAGTGGTGGAAGTTCATGGTCACCCGTCGCGACGACGTCGTGGGCCTCGACTCCAGCGTCATCCTCCCGACGCGCACCTGGGAGGCCTCCGGCCACCTGAGCACCTTCAGCGACCCGCTGGTCGAGTGCCAGTCGTGCCACAAGCGCTTCCGCGAGGACCACCTCCAGGAGGACCACGCGGCCAAGAAGGGCATCGACAATCCCGACGACGTCGACATCAACGAGTCGGTCGCCTGCCCCAACTGCGGCACCCGCAACGCGTGGACCGAGCCGCGCAACTTCAACATGATGCTCAAGACCTACCTCGGCGTCATCGAGGACGAGTCTGGCCTGCACTACCTGCGCCCCGAGACCGCGCAGGGCATCTTCCTCAACTTCGCCAACGTCGTCACGAGCAGCCGCCAGAAGCCGCCCTTCGGCATCGCCCAGATGGGCAAGAGCTTCCGCAACGAGATCACGCCCGGCAACTTCATCTTCCGCACCCGCGAGTTCGAGCAGATGGAGATGGAGTTCTTCGTCAAGCCCGGCGAGGACGACGAGTGGTTCCGCTACTGGATCGACGAGCGCACCCGCTGGTACGTCGACCTCGGCATCAACCCCGACAACCTGCGCCACTACGAGCACCCCACGGAGAAGCTGTCGCACTACTCCAAGGGCACGACCGACATCGAGTACCGCTTCGGGTTCTCGGGCCGTGACTTCGAGGAGCTCGAGGGCATCGCCAACCGCACCGACTTCGACCTCAAGCAGCACAGCGAGTTCTCCGGCAAGGACCTGTCCTACTACGACCAGGCCGCCGACGACCGCTACCTGCCCTACGTCATCGAGCCGGCCGCCGGCCTCACCCGCTCGCTGATGGCGTTCCTCATCGACGCCTACACCGAGGACGAGGCGCCCAACACCAAGGGCGGCGTCGACAAGCGCGTCGTGCTCAAGCTCGACCCGCGCCTGGCGCCGGTCAAGGTCGCGGTCCTGCCGCTGAGCCGCAACGCCGACCTCTCGCCCAAGGCCAAGGCGCTCGCCGCCGAGCTGCGCGAGAACTGGAACGTCGACTTCGACGACTCCGGCGCCATCGGCCGTCGCTACCGTCGCCAGGACGAGATCGGCACGCCCTACTGCGTCACGGTCGACTTCGAGACCCTCGACGACAACGCCGTCACGATCCGCGAGCGCGACACCATGGCGCAGGAGCGGGTCAGCCTCGAGGGCATCACGCGCTGGTTCGCGGAGAAGTTCGTCGGCTGCTGATCCGCCGGCGCGCCGCGACTGATTTGGGGTCGTGCCGTGCCCGGTTCGACAATGGGGGCATGAGCGCCGTGCCCACCTCCTTGACGCTGGGTCCGCTGCGCGTCGAGACCCCGGTCGTGCTGGCCCCGATGGCCGGCATCACCAACGCCGCCTACCGCCGCCTCTGCGCCGAGCAGGGTGCCGGTCTCTACGTCAGCGAGATGATCACCAGCCGCGGGCTGGTCGAGGGCGACGAGACCACGCAGAAGATGCTGGTCTTCGACGAGCTCGAGACGGTGCGCTCGGTCCAGCTCTACGGCACCGACCCGGTCTACATCGGCAAGGCCGTCGAGATCCTGTGCGCCGACCACGGTGTGGCCCACGTCGACCTCAACTTCGGCTGCCCGGTGCCCAAGGTGACCCGCAAGGGCGGCGGGGGAGCGCTGCCGTGGAAGCGGGGCCTGCTCGGGGAGATCCTCACGGCCGCTGTCGCCGCCGCAGCGCCGTACGACGTCCCGGTGACGATGAAGACCCGCAAGGGCCTCGACGACGACCACCTGACCTACCTCGACGCGGGCCGCATCGCGCAGGAGACGGGCGTCGCCGCCATCGCCCTGCACGGCCGCACCGTCCAGCAGGCCTACTCCGGTGAGGCCGACTGGGACGCCATCGCCGCGCTGGTCGACCACGTCGACATCCCGGTCCTCGGCAACGGCGACATCTGGGAGGCCGCCGACGCACTGCGCATGGTCGAGCAGACCGGCGCTGCAGGCGTGGTCGTCGGCCGCGGATGCCTCGGCCGGCCGTGGCTCTTCCGGGACCTGGCCGCCGCCTTCCACGGCGAGGACGTGGCGACGCTGCCCACCCTCGGCGAGGTGCGCACGATGATGCGCCGGCACGCCGAGCTGTTGTCGGAGCACATGGGGGAGGAGCGCGGCTGCAAGGAGTTCCGCAAGCACGTCGCCTGGTACCTCAAGGGGTTCCCGGCCGGTGGCGAGATGCGCCACCAGCTCGCGCTCATCGACTCGCTGGCCGCCCTGGACGACCTCCTGGACGGCCTCGACGGCGATGCGCCCTTCCCCGAGCGGGAGCTCGGCACGCCGCGCGGACGGCAGGGTGCGCCGCGCAAGAAGGTCGTCCTGCCCGAGGGCTGGCTCGACGACACCGACGGCCGCGGTGCGCACCTGCGCGAGGACGCGGACGAGACTACCGGAGGGTGATCCGCTCCGCCGGGTCGACGCTCCGACCGCGTGATCGGTGTCTCGTGAGCCGGAACACGCCGAAATTTGCTGTGGGAGATTGGGACAGCCGCCAAATCCTGTGCTTCACTCGATGATCGCGTCGGCGTGGGCACGAGGTCTTCCCCCGCAACACCTCGTGGATCGACGCAGTCCCCCGTCAGCAACCGCAAAGGATCAGCGCTGTGGCTCATCATCGCCACAAGCGGGAAGCCCCTGCTAGCAACACCCGCCCGTCCCGCCTCCCCCGCTCCGTCCTGGTGTCGGCACCGCTCGCCGTCGTGGCGACCATGTCCGCCGTGACCATGGGCGTGCTCGGAGCGGAGCCGGAGACCCCCGACACCAACCTCCTGGCCTCGTCCACGACGTCGCAGTCGGTCTCGAGCGCGAGCTCCGGCTCCGACATCGGCGCCGGCGCCGGATCCGGCGGTGCGGCGCCCCGCGGCCGCGACGAGGTCGTGTCGCGCTCGCAGATCCGCACCGCGGCCAAGGCCGAGGCTGCCGCCCGCAAGGACATCAGCGTCGACCGCCAGGCCCGCCGCCTGGCCAAAAAGGTCGACAACGGCCTGTGGACCACCGCTGCCCTCAACCTCTGGGACGGCCCGGGCGAGAAGGCCAAGAAGCTCGGCGTGATCGACCCGCTCACGAAGGTCTCGGTCACCGGCCGACGCCAGTTGGATCGGGCCCAGATCGTCCTGGACGGTCAGTCCCGTTGGGTCACGGCCGCCTATCTCGCCGAGAGCAAGCCTGAGCCCCAACCGACCGGTCCGACCCTGGGCGGCTCCTGCTCCAACGGCACCTCAGCAGGCGGCGCTGGTGTCAACATCCAGAAGGTCCATGCGGCCGTCTGTGCCAACTGGCCCTCGATCACGACCTACGGCACTCTCCGTGGTGGTGGCGGCGATCACCCGCTCGGCCGTGCTGTGGACATCATGGTCGGGGGCTCGACCGGGTGGGAGGTAGCTGAGTTCGTGCGCGCCAACGCTGCTGCGCTCGGCGTCAACTACGTGATCCACGCACAGAACATCTGGTCGGGACAGCGTTCGGCCGAGGGCTGGCGATCGATGGCCGACCGCGGGTCGTCGACGGCCAACCACTACGACCACGTGCACGTGTCGACGTACTGAGGTCCGGAGCGGTGCGCATCCGCATCCGGGGCGCTCGCTAGGGTGGGCGGTCGATGAGCATCGAGGACCTGTACGACGACGCGGCGCGCGAGCGCATCGTCGCCGAGCCCCCCAAGAGGGTGGACGCGCCCGTGCGGCTGGCGTTCGAGCGCGACCGGGCTCGCGTGGTCCACGCGGCGGCTTCGCGCCGGCTCGCGGCCAAGACGCAGGTGGTCGGCCCGCAGACCGACGACTTCGTCCGCAACCGGCTCACCCACAGCCTCGAGGTCGCCCAGGTCGCGCGCGACCTCGCCCGCGCCCTCGGCACCCACCCCGACATCACGGAGACCGCGGCGCTGGCCCACGACGTGGGCCATCCGCCGTTCGGCCACAACGGTGAGCGGGTGCTGGCCGAGCTGAGCGCGGAGTGCGGCGGCTTCGAGGGCAACGCCCAGACGCTGCGGCTGCTGACGCGCCTGGAGTCCAAGACCTTCGACGCCGACGGGCGCTCCGTGGGCCTCAACCTCACTCGGGCCACGCTCGACGCCTGCACCAAGTACCCCTGGTCCCGCGACGCCGCCACCGGTCCCCACGGGGTGCACGCCGACGGCACGCCCCGGGTGGTGGTGAAGTTCGGCGTCTACGACGACGACCGTCCCGTCTTCGACTGGCTCCGCACCGGGATCGAGGGTCGCCGGCGCTGTCTCGAGGCGCAGGTCATGGACCTCGCCGACGACGTCGCCTACTCGGTGCACGACGTGGAGGACGGGATCGTCGCGGGCCGCCTCGACCTCACCAGGCTCGACCGCGACGCCCTGTGGGAGACCGTGCGGTCGTGGTACCTCCCCGGCCTCGACGACGACGCGCTCGACGTGGCTCTCGCCGACCTGCGGTCCGTCACGAGCTGGCCGCAGACGCCGTACGACGGCAGCCGGCGCAGCCTGGCCGCGATCAAGAACCTCACCAGCGACCTCGTCGGCCGATTCTGCGGCAGCGTGCAGCAGGCCACCCTCGCCGCCTCGGACGGCGCGCCACCGGTGCGCCACCGCGCCGACCTCCTCGTGCCGTCCCGCACGGAGGCCGAGATCGGGGTGCTCAAGGGCATCGCCGCCCACTACGTGATGCAGGCCGACGACCGGGTGAGCCTCATGCAGCGTCAGCGAGAGCTGGTGGCCGAGCTCGTCGAGGGGATGTGGGCGCGCGGGGTCGATGCTCTCGACGCGGTCTTCGTGGACGACTGGCAGCAGGCCGATGACGACGCGGCGAGACGCCGCGTCGTCATCGACCAGGTCGCCTCGCTCACCGACGCCAGCGCGATCGCGCGCCACCACTCGTTGGTCGAGTAGCCCGCGAGGAACGAGCGGGCGTATCGAGACCCGACCACGAGCGAGACCCGATCAGGGCAGGTCGCCCTGCGGGTAGGGGTTGTCCTGGCGCGCGGTGCTCTCGGGGTGCAGCTGGTCCTCGAGGTCCGAGCGGTGGCCGCCGTTGCCCGACGGCGTCACCTTGTCGGCGGCCACGCTGGCGGCTCCCGACGCGGCGCCCGCCGCCGTACCTGCTGCGGAGACGACGGCGTCCTTGACGCCGGGTGCCTTCTCCTTGGCGAGGTCGGCCGCTTGCGTCGCCTTCTCCTGGACCCGCGGGTCGTCCTTGACCCGGGTCGCGGTCCGCTTGATCTGGTCGTACCTCTCCCGCCCGGCTCGGGCGCCGAGCACGTAGCCGACACCTCCGGCGACGAGCAGCATGAGCTTCTTCATGGTGGTTCTCCCTTCCCTGGAACGAGTGGTCAGTGGGTGCGGCGACGGCGCCAGAGCAGCAGCACGACGGCCATCGCCACGAGCGAGCCCGCGGCGCCCAGCACCTCGGGGCGCGGGCTGCCGGAGTCGGTGGTGGCGGAGTCCTTGAGGTCCGCGACCTTCTGCTGGGCCCGGGACTTCACGTCCAGCTTGGCCGCGAGCTCGTCGACGGTGCCGGCGAGGCGTGCGCGCTGGAGCTCGATCTCGGCCTCGATCTGCTCGGGGGTGCGGGTGTCAGCCATGGTGGTCTCCCTTGACGGTCGCGATGTCGTCCTTGATGCCCTGGATCGCCTTCTCGGGCGCGGCGGGCGTGGCCTCGGAGACTTTGTTCTTCCCCGCGAGCCCGGCCACGGCCGCTCCGGCGAGCAGCACCAGCGCGACGATGAGCGCTGCGAGCCAGGCGTCGACGACGTTGGCCAGGCCCAGGACGGCCGTCGCGACCAGCGTGCCGAGACCGAGGAACGCCAGCAGCCCGGCGACGCTGAACATCCCGATCCCGACGCCTGCGCGCTTCCCCTTCTGTGCGACCTCGGCCTGCGCGAGACGGATCTCGGAGCGGACCAGGTCGGGGATCTGCTGGGAGAGCTGGTGGACGAGGGCACCGAGGGTCTGACTCTCCGGCGCTCCGTGCTGTTGAGTCATGTCCCGACCATGGCAGTCCTCGGCGCGGTGACCAACCCCGCGCCCGCCCGAAGGGGTGGCGGTCCGCGGGGACGGGCGTCTCCGCGCCCATGTGGAGACTCGGCGTCGGCGGTGGGCGCACGCCCGTAGACTCCCCGGCGTGGCAGGCCGGATTCGCGACGACGACATCGCCGAGGTGCGCGAGAAGGCGCGGATCGACGACGTCGTGTCCCAGTACGTCACGCTCAAGCGCGCCGGCGGCGGGTCGCTGAAGGGTCTGTGCCCCTTCCACGACGAGAAGACCCCGTCGTTCAACGTCAACCCGGCCCGCCAGTTCTTCCACTGCTTCGGCTGCGGGGAGGGCGGTGACGTCATCGCCTTCCTCATGAAGGTCGACGGCCTCACCTTCACCGAGACCGTCGAGCGCCTGGCCGAGAAGGTCGGCGTCCAGCTGCGTCGCCAGGACGGTGACGACGAGCCGGCCCGCCCGCGCGGTCCCGCCCGCGGACGGCTCATCGAGGCGCACAAGGTCGCCCAGGAGTTCTACGCCGAGCAGCTCGCGTCCGCCGACGCGGTCGTCGCCCGGCAGTTCCTCCACCAGCGCGGCTTCGACCAGGCCGCCGCGGAGATGTTCGGCGTCGGCTTCGCGCCGCGCGACGGCGAGGCACTGACCCGGCACCTGCGGGGACGCCGCTTCACCGACGAGGAGTCCGTCGCTGCGGGCCTGGTCGCGCACGGTCGCTCCCACTACGACCGCTTCCGCGGGCGGCTGGTCTGGCCGATCCGCGAGGCCAACGGCGACACGATCGGCTTCGGCGCGCGCCGGATCTTCGACGACGACCGCATCGAGGCCAAGTACCTCAACACCTCCGAGACCGCGATCTACAAGAAGAGCCAGGTCCTCTACGGCATCGACCTCGCGCGCTCGGCCATGAAGGACGCGCAGCAGGCCGTCGTCGTCGAGGGCTACACCGACGTGATGGCCTGCCACCTCGCCGGCGTACGCACTGCGGTGGCGTCGTGCGGCACCGCGTTCGGCACCGACCACGCGCGGGTGCTGCGCCGGTTCCTCGGCGACCACAACGAGACCAGCGGCGAGGTCATCTTCACCTTCGACGGCGACTCGGCCGGGCAGAAGGCGGCGATGAAGGTGCTGGAGAGCGACCAGGTCTTCGCGTCCCAGACCTATGTCGCCGTCGCCCCCGAGGGCATGGACCCGTGCGACCTGCGGATCCAGGAGGGCGACGAGGCCGTCCGGGAGCTGGTGGCCAAGCGGCAGCCGCTCTACCGCTTCGCCCTCGACAACATCCTCAACCGCCACGACCTCGACCGCGCCGACGGTCGCGTCGACGCGCTGCGCGACGCTGCCGGTCTGGTGGCGAGCATCCGCGACAGGACGAAGGTCGAGGCCTTCTCCCGCGAGCTCGCCCACATGGTCGGCGTCGACGTCGACGAGGTCCGCACGGAGGTACGCCGTGCCGCCAGCCGGCCCGCGCGCACCGAGGAGCGGCGACCCTCCCGCGCCACGGAGCCGGCCGAGGCGCCGCAGGCACCCCGGCCCACGCTGCCGAGCCTGTCCGACCCGCGGTTCCTCATCGAGCGCGAGCTGCTCAAGCTCGTCATCCAGCACCCGTCCGGGGTCGGCCGCACGACGACCCACGTCACCGCCTCCGACTTCACCCACCCGACCTTCCAGGGCGTCTGGGAGGCCGTCACCGCATCCGGGGGACCGGCGGCCGGCGCCGACGACCCGGGCTGGTCGAACAAGGTGCGGGGCGCCGCGACCGAGCCGGCCGTCAGCGCCGCGATCACCGAGCTCGGCGTCGAGCCCGTGCGCGGCACCTCCGACCCCAACCCGACGTTCGCCGTGGCCTACGTCTACCGACTCCAGGAGCTCACCACGTCCCGCCGCATCGCCGACGTCAAGGCGCGCCTCCAGCGCACCAACCCCGTCGACCAGGCCCTCGACTACAACCGCATGTTCGGCGAGCTCGTGATGCTCGAGCAGCACCGACGCAAGCTGCGCGAGGGTGCCGTCGGCCAGGCCGGAGCCTCGTCATGAGCCCGCTGTCGAGGAAGGGCTGGGGGCGTACGCCGTCGCCGGCGGTCGCGGTCGAGCCCGGGGAGAAGGTGCTGGCCTCGGCCTCCACGGCCGAGGGCACCGTCATGGCCGGCACCCGCGACGCGTTCTACGTCGTCGTCGACGGCGACACCCGGCGAGTGCCGTGGGAGCAGGTCGAGGCCGCCGGCTGGGACCGCGACACCGAGACCTTCCGGCTATCCGAGGTCGGCAGCTGGGGCGAGGAGCGTCCGGTCCACACCGCGGTCCTGGAGCAGCCCGGCCGCCTCCTCGAGCTCGTGAACGAGCGCGTCACCGCGAGCATCGTCCTGCAGCGCCACGTGAGCCTGGGGCGCCGCCAGAACCTGCGGGTGATCGCGCGCCGGGCGCCGTCCGGGGCAGGCGGGGTGCAGTGGATCTACGAGTACGACGAGGGCGTCGATCCCGACGACCCCGCCGTCCGCGCGGCCGCGGGAGAGGCGCTCGAGCTGGCCCGACGGGATGTCGGACTGCCCTGATTTCCCACCGCGCGGGGGCCTTGCTAGTGTTTGCCCGCGCTGCAAAGCGATCCCCTGTAGCTCAATTGGCAGAGCATTCGACTGTTAATCGGAGGGTTGTTGGTTCGAGTCCAACCGGGGGAGCAAGAGAAGGAAGGCCTCCATCTGGGCACACGCCCGGGTGGAGGCCCTCCTGTTTGAGCTGCCGGCAACGGACGCCGAGCACGCCGGATCCGACATTTCCTCGAGAACCTCCGTCTGTGGCCACTGGACCTTCGAGTCGACTGGAACCTCTACGCTCGGGTGTGCGCATCTCCGAAGTCGCGGCCAGGTCAGGAATCGCTGCGACGACACTCAGGTACTACGAGACCGTCGGCCTGCTCGACGCGCCGCGCGGGGCCAACGGCCACCGGTCCGACGACGACTCGGCGCTGGAGCGCTTGTCGTTCGTGGAGTCGGCGAAGCATCTGGGCCTCTCGCTGCTGGAGATCGTGGACCTGCTGGCCGCGGTGGAGGGACAGACGTGCACCCGGGTCCGCGAGACGCTGCACCCGAAGCTGCGTGACCGGCTGGCCGAGGTCGACCGGCAGGTGGCCGGGTTGAGGCTGTTGCGTCAAAGGCTGGTGGCTGCCGCCTCGAGTGTCGCTGCGTGTCCCGACAGCGTGTCGTCGTGCCGGAGCGAGTGCATGCTGGTGCGCTCCGGGCGCACCGAGAACGCTGCTGGCGATGTCGGTTGTGGCGGTGAACTGTGACCGTGACGATCCGGTCGCGGGCCGCGCGGGTAGTGGTCTGGTGGGACGAGCGCCAGGTGTCGCTCTACCTCGTTGCCATCGCGGCGGGCGCCGTGCTCGGCCTCTCAGCCCCTGGCGCGGCCCCGACGCTGGAGCACGCCATCAACCCGGTGCTGGCGCTGCTGCTGTTCGCGACGTTCCTCAGCGTCCCGCTCATCGAGGTGGGACGCGCGCTCGGCGACGTGCGGTTCCTGGGGACGGTGCTGGCGGGCAACTTCGTCGTGGTCCCGCTGCTGGCCTTCGGGCTGTCGAGGGTCGTGGCCGACGACCGCGCCCTCGTGCTGGGAGTGCTGCTGGTGCTGCTCGCGCCGTGCATCGACTACGTCATCGTGTTCACCGGCCTGGCGGGTGGTGCCCGCGCCCGCCTGCTCGCCGCCGCGCCGCTGTTGATGCTGGCGCAGGTGCTCCTGTTGCCGTTCTACCTGTGGGTGTTCGCCGGCCGCGAGGTCCTTGACGTGGTCGACGTGGGCCCCTTCGTCGAGGCGCTTCTGCTGCTCATCGTGGCACCGCTGTCCGGCGCTGCACTGGTGCAGGCGCTCGGACGCCGCTCCAGCGCCGGATCGGCGGCCGAGGACGTGATGGCCGGTGCCATGGTGCCCTTGATGGTGGCGACGCTAACGGTGGTCATCGGCTCACAGGTGGCTGCTGTGGGCTCTCGGGCTCTCGACCTGGCAAGGCTCGTCCCCGTGTACGCCGTGTTCGTGGCGGTCGCGGTGGCTCTCGGGATGCTCGCCGGCCGCGCAGCCCGCCTCGACGTCGCGGGGACCCGAGCGGTCGCGTTCTCGTTCGCGACCCGCAACTCGCTGGTCGTGCTGCCGCTAGCGCTGGCACTTCCGGCCGAGCTGGACCTCGTTCCGTTGGCGGTGGTCACACAGACGATGGTTGAGCTCGTCGCCATGGTCGTCCTGGTGCGCCTGGTTCCGCGCCTGGTTCCGCCGGAGCGCCAGCCCATCCCGCCCGTCTGAAGCCCGCTGCAAGGGTTGCCGTGCACGGCTACTATGCTGCTTAGTAGCAATCCCAGGAAGGCAGAAATCGTGCGCAAGCAGACCCGAGTGGCCATCGCCGTCGCCGTGACCGTATTCGTCGCCATCGTCGGCGTGTTCGCCGTGAGTCAGGTCAGGGGCGGTGACGAGCCTGCGGCTGCTGACGTCTCCGCCGCCATCGCCGATGGTGCGATCGTGCGGGAGGACAGCAGGGTTCTCGGAGAGGAGGGGGAGAGCGGGGTGACGTTCGTGGAGTTCCTCGACTTCGAGTGCGAGGCATGTGGCGCTGCCTATCCCATCGTGGAGGACCTCCGCGAGAAGTACGCGGGCGAGGTGACCTTCGTGATCCGCTACTTCCCGCTTCCCGGCCACGTCAACTCCGGACGTGCCGCGCGCGCTGTCGAGTCGGCCGCGCGACAGGGCGAGCTGGAGGCGATGTACAGCATGATGTACGAGACCCAGGAGGAGTGGGGCGAGTCCCAGGAGCCGAAGGACGACCTCTTCCGCAGCTACGCCGAGGACCTCGGCCTCGACATGGACCAGTACGACGCGGACTACGCCTCGCAGGAGGTGGAGGAGCGCGTCGCCCGTGACGTTGCAGACGGAGAGTCGCTGGGCGTCGCAGGCACCCCCACCTTCTACGTCGACGGCGAGCTCTTCGAGCCCCGGACCGTCGAGGACTTCTCGTCCGTCCTGGACGAGGCACTCGCCGAGTGAGCACTGATCGACGCCTGGCTTGGGGGCTGGCGAGCGGCGGTCTGATCGGGCTCCTCGCCGCTGCGGTGCTGCTCATCGAGCGCGTCAGGCTCGGAGACGACAGCACGTACGTCCCGACGTGCAGCATCAATCCGGTGCTGAGTTGCGGATCGGTGATGGAGACCACCCAGGCCGCGTTGCTGGGATTCCCCAACCCCATCATCGGAGTAGCCGCCTTCCCGGTGGTCGTGACCACAGGTGTCGTGATCCTCGCTGGTGGACAGCTGGCGCGCTGGTACTGGGTCGGTCTCCAGTTGGGCGTCACCGCTGCGGTGGGGCTGGTCGCCTGGCTGGCGTTCCAGAGCATCTATCGCATCGGCGCGCTGTGTCCCTACTGCATGGTGGTCTGGGCCGTGGTCATCCCGATCTTCTGGTATGTCACGCTGCGCAACCTGGCGCATGGGGTTCTGGGGCAGCGGCTCCGGGGCAGCCGTGCCGCGGCACTCGCGGGGGAGTGGCACGCGCTGCTCCTCCTGGTGCCCTACCTCCTGCTGATCGGTTTGATCGCGCAGCGCTTCTGGTCCTACTGGTCCACCCTGCTCTGAGAGGCTGGAACACGATGGGCGGAGTGCAGGACGTCATCCTGGACGGGTCCATGCTGGTGGCCCTGCCCGTGGCACTGGTCGCGGGCCTGCTGTCCTTCTTCACGCCGTGCTCGTTGCCCTTGGTGCCCGGCTACCTGTCGTACGTTGCAGGGATGGCCGGAACCGAGTCCGAGGTCGCCCGCGAGCTTGCTGGCGGTTCCCCGGCCCGCAGGTTCCGCACCGTCACAGGCACGGCGCTCTTCGTGCTCGGGTTCGCCGTCGTGTTCGCCAGCTACGGCCTGGCCTTCGGGTCGCTGGGATCCAGGCTTCTCGCGCACCAGGACGTCATCGTGCGCGTGGCAGGAGTGATGACGATCGTCTTCGGCCTCTTGTTCGCCGGCGCCGCCGGTCGGCTACCCGGCGTCGGGCGCACCTTGCGGCTGCGTCTCACCCCTCGCATGGGCCTCGCCGGCGCCCCCCTGCTCGGAGCCGTGTTCGCGATTGGATGGACCCCTTGCATCGGGCCCGCGCTGGCTGCGGTGCTCACCTTGGCCACGACCACAGCAACGGCTGAACGCGGCGCCGTTCTCTCGCTCGGCTACGCCGTCGGACTCGGCGTCCCCTTCCTGGTCACCGCGATGTTCCTCACCCGCGCCACACGAGTCTTCGCCTGGGTGCGCCGCCGGTCCACCACCATCACCCGGGCCGGTGGGCTGCTGCTGGTGGTGGTCGGCCTGCTCCAGGTGTCGGGCGTGTGGTCCCGGGGCGTGGCCGCGCTCCAGACGCTCATCGTCGGCTGGCAGGCGCCGCTGTGAGCCCCCGTGCGCGTCGAGGCGTCGTCCTCGTGGGCATCGTGCTCGTCACGGCATTGTTGACGTGGCTCTTCGTGCGCGCCCTGAGCGTGGACGACGCGGGGGCATCGGGTACGTCCAGCGACACGCCTGATCTCGTCCAGCAGTACGCGCCGGGGGAACGGCCGAGCCTCGCTGCCTTCGACGTCGACATGCTGGACGGGTCCACCCTCAGCGACACCGACCTGCGCGGCACGGTGACGGTCCTGAACGTGTGGGGGTCGTGGTGCGGGCCGTGCCGCGCCGAGGCCCCCGAGCTGGTGGAGGCCGTGGAGACGTTGGGCAAGCGCGCCCAGTTCTACGGCATCAACGTCCGTGACAGCGCGGACGCCGCGCGCGCGTTCGAGCGCGCGTTCGACATCCCCTATCCGAGCGTCCGCGCGGAGGACAGTGGCACCGCCATCCTGGCGTTCCGTGGCGTGCTGACGGCAGCGGCCGTTCCCAGCACCGTGGTGGTGGACGCGGACGGGGGAGTGGCTGCGAGGGTCATCGGACAGGTCGACGCCTCGACCCTCATCGGCCTGGTCGAGGACGCCACCACGGCAGATTAGTGATCGCGGCACGCCGGATGGGGAAGGTGCGCCTCAGCCGCTGATCGACAGGTCGACAACTGTGCAGCAGTCACGTGTTGCGGCCTCGACTGCGGGGGCCAGCGCCAGGCCCAGGGGCATGGACAGGACCAACGCCGCGCCCGCCCCGGCGACGACGCCCAGACCCCGGACAGGACTGCGGGTCGTTGCGGTGAGCCGTCGGACCCGGACCAGGGCCGCCGTGTCGCTGGCGGCGAGGGCGAACTCAGGGCGGACGCCTGTTCCCAGCGCCACGATGGCTCCCGCCAGCGCCCGACGATCCGCGGGACTGGCGGCGGTGTCGTCGGCCGCCATCTCCAGCAACATCGCGATCTGGGTGTGCGAGGTGGCGAAGAGCGGCACCCACGGGAACGTGCGAGCGAGCGCCCCCGAGAAGGCCAGAGCCAGGTCGTGGCGGGCGCGCAGGTGGCGGCGCTCGTGACCGAGGACCATCTCGCGCTCGCGATCGTCCAGCAGCGCCAGCGCCGCAGAGGACAGCACCACGGTGCCGTTCCCGGTGCCCGGAAGACAGTAGGCAACCGGAACGTCGTGCTCGATCACGGTGAACCCACCCGGGTGGCGACGTCCCACCAGCTCCAGGGCGTCGCGCTGCGAACGTCGGGCTCGCCGGGTGCGGACGAAGCTGCGGACGGTCGTCACTGTGAGCATGGTGGTGAGGATCGCCACCACCGTCACGCCGGCGAGCCCGGGCCAGACACCGGCCGGGGTCTCGTAGTGCTCGACGATCGTGAGAGTGTGCGCGCCGAGCAAAGAGGCGAGCGAGAACCGAAGTGGCAGGAACGGCATGGCGAGCGCGGTCGCAGCCAGGAGGATGGATGCCACGACCGACGTCGAGAGCGCCTGCCAGCCGAGCACGGCCACCCGCGGCGAGCGTGAGACCCACGGCTGGCTCAGCAGCCGACCGCCGAGCACCGAGGCGCTGGCGGCGAACACGGCCAGCAGGAGGGCCGCGGTCATGTGGGCTCCTCCGCCCGCTCGGACAGGGCGGCAAGCAGCTCGGCGGCCTCCCCGGCGTCGAGCCTGCCCACGAGGTGCATGAGGGCAGCCGTGCGGTCCTGGCTGTCCGACAGCACGTCCTGCAGCACTTGGGCGGTGTGCTCGTCGCGGGTGGAGACCGGCGTGTAGAGATAGGCTTTGCCCTGCTTCTCCCGTGCCACCAGACCCTTGGAGTGCAGGTTGTCCATCACCGTCATCACGGTGGTGTAGGCGAGCGCGCGTTCCTGCGTGAGGGCACCGAGCGTCTCCCGCACGGACACGGCACGTCCCATGCTCCACAGGTGCTGCATCACGGCGGCCTCGAGCTGTCCGAGGTGTCTCACTCGAGCTGCTCCTCCCTGCTTCGTCGTGGACTGCGAGGCTCTATCGTAGGAGGTGTCGGGCCGTGCGTCAGGTCCGCGCCGCCCAGCCGACTCAGGTAGGCGTTGTACGCGTGGAGCTCCTTGTCCCGGTCGCGCAGCTCGTTCCTGTCGAACCGCCGCCGCTCGCGACCGTCGGCGAGCACCCAGCCCGTCAGGAGGGTGCCTCCCATGACGATGATCGGGTACTCGCCCATGAGCCACCCGATCTGCGCGCCGAGGTACTGGTCCTCGAGCGGTGAAGGCCCCCAGGTCCGCCCGAGCGACCCGAACCAGTCGGCCGCCAGGACCGTCGAGCTGGCCATCAGGCTTACCGCGAACAGGGCGTGGAAGCCGAACGTCACCATGATCAGCAGGACTCGCAGCGCGTACGGGGGTCGGTGCAGGCCCGGGTCGGATCCGATGACGCTCTCCGCGAAGAGGTAGCCGGTCAGGAGGAAGTGCAGGGTCATGACGACGTGAGCAGTGTGCGACTCGAGGGACAGCTCGAACGCCGAGGAGTAGTAGAACGCGACCATGCTGACGACGAACATGCCAGCCGCGACCACGGGATGGCCCACGAGGTGCAGCGGGAGCGACCGGGTCACGCTGGTCAGCCACTCACGTGGACCCCGCGATCCGTCCGTACGACGTCGGAGCACCCGCATGGCGAGCGTGATCGGGGTGCCAAGGACCAGGAAGACCGGTACGGCCGTGGCGATCGTCATGTGCTGGACCATGTGCATGCTGAACAGCACGCGGCCGTACGTGCCGGGCGCGCCGTTGGTCGCCCACAGGAAGAGCAGGCACCCGACGAGCCAGGACGACGTACGCCACCACGGCCATGAGTCTCCGCGGCGACGCAGCCGCGTGACTGCCCAGACATAGCAGCAGATCCCCGCCACGCCGAGGGGCAAGAACAGGGTGTCTACGTCCCATGCCGTGAACCACGTCGACGCATCCAGCGGCCCGGGCAGCGTCCTTCCCAGCAGTGACTCGGCCGCAGTGAGCGGCTGCGGAGCCCCCTGCGGCGCGGGCGGGGAGGTGCGGCTGAGGGCGACACCCAACCCGGCGGCGGCGGCCAGCACCACGACCTCGAGGCTGACCAGCCTCGCGAAGGCGCCTCCGGCGCCGCTCGCCAGTGCGGCGACCGTGCGGCGACGGTGCCACCAACCCGCGATCCCCAGCAGCACCACCGCAGCCAGCTTGAGGGCCAGCAAGACACCGTAGGAGGAGAGGGCCGACGAGAGTGACGGAAGCCTCAACCAGGCGCCGAGCAGCCCGGACACGCTCACCAGCGCGAGACAACAGGCCGCCAGGGTCGAGTAGCGACGCACCGTGACGAGGAGGGTGTCGCCCAGTTGCCGACGTGCCAGCACGAGCGCCACCAACCCCCCGAGCCAGACGCTGGTTCCCGCCAAGTGGAAGAACTGGAGGTTGACCGCCTCGTCGTGGTTGGCCGTGCTGGCTCCGTGACCGGTCAACGCCATGGGCCAGAGCGCCAGCAGTGCCAGGACGGCTGTGACCCCCACTCCGCCGATGCGGGCGGACAACGCGCAGCCCACCGCGACGAGCAGGGCGAGCGCTGCCCCCCACACGCCGTACAGACCGAGCTCGAACCCGAACGCGAAGAAGATCGCCTCGCTGGTGAACCCGGGCGCTCCGACGGAACTGCCGGAGGCGTCGGAGTAGACGAACGCGACCAGGACGATGCTGCTCGCTGCCCAGACGGTGGCGGACAGCTGCGCCCATGACACCAGACGTGAGCGCGCAGGCCCGAGGTCGGACGCCTCGGTCCCCGACGGTGGCGGCACGCAGGTCGCGACGACCACCAGCACGCCCACCGTCACGATGGAGGCCAGGTCCCGCACCACCTGTACCGCCGGCAGGCCCACCCGGGTGAGTGCCCCGGGGTCCGGCAGTCCCACGACTCCGAGTGGGGTGAGGGCTCCCGTCATGGAGGCCGCGGCCAGAGCGACTGCGATCATCACGACGGGTGTTGCGACCAGAGCCAGCGACCCGGGCGGTCTGCTCATGCGGACCGGTCCCTGTCACGTCCGACCAGGCGTACGGTCGCGCCCACTGCGCCGATCACGAGGAGAAGCGCGCCTACCCCCAGAGCAGCGATGGCCCACACCGTTCGACCGGGCTCTGAGTCAGATCCTGCTTCGGTCGTCCCGGCTGGACCCCGGTCCGCCTCGGCGCCGGGCGGGTCGTCGGCCGGAGCGGAGGAAGTCGGAGGCTCTGCCTGCGGGGCCCGGACCGAGAACCGGGTGCTGCCCACCACCGGGTGCCCGTCGCGGGACACGACACGGAAGGTGACCGTCCACCTGGTCTCGCCCGTGATGGGGATCGCCAGTGAGCCCGGGACTGTCGCCGACAGGATGCTCGGTCCCGCTCCGCTCGTGAGCTCGAGCGAGGTGCTCGCACCGGTGCCGAGGCGCAGGGTGACGGTGCTCAGCCGTGGATCCATCTCGTCGGAGAATTCCAGGAGCAGCCGGGAGGGCATGTCGTCGAGCGTGGCACCGTCCTCGGGATCGGACCGGACGAAGTCGGTGTGTGCTCCTGCCGGTGCGGCGAGGAGCAACGTGCCTGCGACCGTGCCGAGGAGGACCGAGAGCACCATGAGCAACGTCCCGCGGGGGCGGGTGTGGGTGCTCACCACTTCGCCCGTGACACGAGGTAGAGCACCACTGCGGTGCCGGCGGTGGCGATCAGGCCGAGGATGATGGTCGAGATGGTGTTGCTGTCCATGTCGTCACACTCCTGCGTACGAATGAAGTCCCGGGATCCACAGGTTGACCCCGAAGAAGTTGAACAGGAAGGCCAGGAACCCGGCGATCGCCAGGTAGCCGGCGCGTCGTCGCCAGGCTGCCGTCGACAGGGCGTGGAGGTGTGCGGCGTAGAACACCCACGTGATGAACGCCCAGGTCTCCTTCGGGTCCCAGCCCCAGTAGCGGCCCCATGCGTTCTCGGCCCACACCGCTCCGGCGATCACTGCGAAGGTCCAGATCGGGAACGCAACGAGGTGCACGGTGTGCGCGAGTTCGGCGAAGTGGTCGTCGTCCCTCGAGCGCCCGCGGCCCTGAAGCACCAGGTGGGCAACCGTGGCCAGCGCGCCGACGGTGAAGAGAGCACCGGCGGTGATCGCCGCCGCGACATGCACGACCAGCCAGCGCGAGTTCAGGACAGGCACCAGGTCGTCCACCGGGGTGTAGAGCGACGTGACCGAGACGCCGAGCAGCACCAGGACGGCCGCGACCATCCAGGCGGAGAGACGTCCGACTGGTCGTCCCCGCTGGTACAGGAGGAAGGCCACTGCCACGGCCGCAGATCCGGTCAGCCCGAACTCGTACATGTTGCCCCACGGGGCGCGACCTGCTGCCAGTCCCCTGGCGAGGACGGCGAGGCACACCACAGCCGTGCCCAGGAGCGTCAGCAAGGCCCCCGAGCGGGTGAGGGATCCTATCCCCGGCGTGGCCTGCACCTGCGGCCGCACCTCGGGGTGCGCCCGGCCTGATGGAGACACCAGCTCGCGTGCGCGAACTCCTCTGGTGCGGGCGAGCGCTGCGTCCACGGCGTAGACGACCAGGGCCAGGGCGAACACCGCCAGGGCAGTCGACACGAGGCCGTCGGACACGCGTGCCAGGTCGAGGGTCGTCATGTCTCCTCCTTCCGCGCCCCGGCATCCGCCGGAGACAGGCCGATTCTGGTGGCGAGCTCGTCCAGCTCGTCAAGTGGTACGGGACGCCGGGACAGGGACCGCGCGGCGAGCTCGATGGTCCCGTCGTCGTTGACCCTCACCCACGTGCGTCGCCGCGGCACGGCCAGCGACGCCGTGAGACCGACCATCAGCAAGATGGCGGCGAGCAACGAGACTTCCTTGCCCGGGTCCCGGGCGATCTGGAAGTTGGCGAATCGCGAGAGGCCGTCGAAGGTGACGGATCCGAGCCCGTCGGGCAGTCGGACGGTCTGGCCGGGTGCGAGCGAGGCACGCCACGGCGTGCCGTCCCCCCGGCGCACCTGCTCGAGATCGGTGAAGTCGAGGGCAAACACCGACTGGGTCGATCCGTCGTCGAGTCCGAGGTCGCCGGTGTAGGCAGTGAACTGGACGACCGGGTTGACCTGGTCGGGAAAGGCCGAGACGTCCTTGCCGTCCGTGCCCTCCACTGCCGTCGGGAGGAACAACCCCTGGAGGGCCAGTGAGGTGGGCCGCGCGTCAGGAGCCTTGATCACACCGTCGGAGGTGAAGGCAGGGTCCACAGGCAAGAAGATGGTCGGCCCGGAGGAAGCGATGTCACCGTTGCCGTCACGCACCGTGAGCTCCGGGGCGTACCCGTGGCCGGTGAGGAAGAACTTGGTCCCGTCGATGTCGAGAGGCTGGTTCGGCCGGATCGTGAAGGATCCGTCGCCCTCGTCGATGCTGGAGTAGGAGACGGCCGCCTCGAACGCGCGGGGTTCGCCGAAGCGAGCACCCTCGGTCTCGAACTCCGCCTGGAAGTCGTCGAGGGTGAGCTCGAGGGGTTCCAGACCGGGGAGGTCGGCCCACGGTCCCGGTGAGAGCGCGTCGTAGGAAGAGGAGACGTTGGCAAAGGTCACCCCCTCCACCAGTGCGACGCGCCCCTCGTAGCCGAGCAGCTTGCCGCCGGCGACGCCGAAGAGGAGGACGAGCAGGGAGAGGTGGAAACCAAGGTTGCCCAGCTCCCGCAGCCGGCCCTTCTCAGCGCGCACCTCGTGCGAGGTGACGCTGACGCGGAACCTCTTGGCGCGCAAGTGGTCAGCTGCGGCACCCAGGGCCTTCTCCGCCGACTCCACCCGTCCATGACGGTGCCCCACTTCACGCGAAAGTCGGCGCGGTGCGGGCGGCGGCTCGGAGCGGTAGTCGTGCCACAACTGAGCGCACCGCGGCACCACGCATCCGGTCATGGACACGAGGAGGAGGACGTACACCGCGGCGAACCAAGGGGCGCTGTAGACGTTGAAGAGCGACAGGCGGTCCAGCCACGGAGCGAGATCGGGATGCTCGCGCGCGAAGTTGGCGACCGCCGCCGGGTCACTGGCGACCCCCCGCTGGGGAAGCACCGAACCCGGCACGGCGGTGAGTGCCAGGAGGACGAGCAGCACGATCGCAGTTCGCATCGAGGTCAGTCGTCGCCATCCCCAACGGGCCCACGCCGTCAGCTCGGACGTGCGCGGGCGGTCGTCTGGCGCTGGCGCGGGCGGGACCGATCCCTTGCCGTGCGACACCTGTACGCCATCCATGGCTACATACTATCGGCAATAGTAGGTGCGTCCCGTCCGGGGCCGGTCAACAACGCGACCCGTGCCAGGGCGCACGCCGAGGCAGCCACTACTATCCTTCTTAGTACGTTGGCGCAGTTCAAGGCCGGCACGAAGGCCGACGCGTCGGCCATCACAGAGGAGGAACCTTGCGCCGCACACTCCTGAGTGCGACTGTCCTTGTCCCGTTGCTTGCGCTGGGCGCTTGCTCGACCCCGGACGCACCTGCCCCCGGCGACGCGGATGCGTCGGCTCCGACTGCGGACCCCAGCGCGTCTGCGGAATCGCCCTCCCCGAAGCCGACGGAGTCCACGTCTCCCCCCGATGAGCCCACGGCCGCGACGGTGAGTGTCAGGATCAGCGGCGACCGCGTGACCCCGAACGCGGCGCAGCTGGACCTGGCCAGCGGTGAGCCTGTGGTGTTCGACATCGAGTCCGACCGCGCCGGCGAGCTGCACGTCCACTCCAAGCCTGAGCAGTACGTGGAGTTCGGCGAGGGAGGGACTCGTGCCGAGATCTCGATCGACACCCCAGGCAGTGTCGAGGTCGAGGAGCACGACACCAGCGCGGTCGTCGCAATCCTGGAAGTTCGTTGAGCAGCATCTCCGCGCACGGTCTGGGTGGCGCGGACGACCTGCCGATCTCGGGCTCTCTCGCGATCGTCGGCGGTACGGCCGCGCTCGCGATATCTTTCGTGGTCCTGCTGTTGGCGTGGAGACAGCCGCGCTTCGGCCGGGCCGGGCACGAGCTAGCGGTGCCGCCGCCCATCGCCCGGGTGCTCGACGGGTCGTGGTTCCGGGCAGGCCTTCGTGTCATGGGCATCGCCTTCCTCGCCTTCATGCTCTGGCCCGCCCTCCTCGGCAGGAACGACCTGGCCAATCCGTTGCTCGGGGTGACGTATGCGTGGCTGTGGGTGGGCTTGGTCCCCTTGTCGTTGCTCTTCGGTCCGGCCCTCCGCGCGATGAGTCCTGTGCGCACGCTCGCCGAGCTGCTCGACAAGGGCACAGGTCGCTCGGGCGGCGAGGGCGTGGTGCCCTACCCCGCGGCGCTCGGGTACTGGCCCGCCGCCATCGGCCTGCTCACCTTCGTCTGGCTCGAGCTCATCTCGCCCAGCAGCACCGATGTCGGTGTCGTGCGCCTGTGGTTCGCGTTCTACCTCGCGGCGATGCTCCTGGGGTGGGCCGTGTTCGGTACGACGTGGATCGGTCGCGCCGATCCCTTCGAGGTCTACTCCACGCTTGTGGGTCGGCTCTCGTTGTGGAGCAGGAGTGCCTCCGGGCGGTTGGTGCTGGTCAGTCCGCTGCGCAACCTGTCGCGCCTCCGACCCGAGCCGGGTCTGGTCGCGGTCGTCGCGGTCCTCCTGGGAAGCACTGCGTACGACAGCTGGAGCAGCTCTGCGACGTGGATTCGCTACGTGCAGTCGAACGAGGTCGACGTCACTCGGCTCGGGACCGCGCTCATGGTGGTCATCATCCTCGTCGTGGGAACGACGTTCGCCGTGGCCAGCATGACGACGGCCGTCGACACCCGGCGCAGCGCTCGCAAGGAGCTGCCCCGACGGCTGGCGCACTCCCTCGTCCCGATCATCGTGGGCTACATGATCGCGCACTACCTGACCTTCCTCGTCGAGTACGGCCAGCAGACCCTGATCCAGATGAGCGATCCCGTCGGCAGTGGCGCCAACCTGTTCGGCACGGCCGACATGGAGGTCAACTACTGGTTGTCGCAGAACCCGACGGTGCTGGCGAGCATCAAGGTGCTGGCGATCGTCGTCGGGCACGTCCTGGGTGTCATGGCGGCCCACGACCGCGCGATCTCGTTGCTGCCGCGACGTCACCACGTCGTCGGCCAGCTGGCGCTCCTGGCCGCGATGGTCGGCTACACCTTCATGGGCCTCTACCTGCTCTTCGGTTCATGAGCACCTATCGCGAGCGCCTGCGGGTGCCCATCCGGTGGTGGTTCCAGTGGACGTTGATGGTGAGCAGCTTCTGGCTGGCGATGATCGTCGCGGTCCCGGAGCCGCTCGCCTGGACAGTGAGCGCGATGCTCCTGCTCGTCATGGCGGTCCTGCTCCGTTCCTATGGCGCACCGGTCATCACGGTCACCGACGACTGGCTGAGCGCCGGGCGAGCGAAGATCGAACGACGACACCTCGGATCGGTCGTCGCCCTGGACGCTCAGGCCATGCGGCTCCAGGCGGGACGGGACGCCGAGGGCCGCGCCCACCTGCTCCTGCGGCCCTACATCTCCACGGGGGTGCGTGTCGGCATCGACGACCCTGGTGATCCGACGCCGTACTGGCTCATCAGCTCGCGACACGCCGCGTCCCTGGCTGAAGCGTTGGAGCGCGGCGGCCCGCGGACCTGACGTGCCCAAAGGTTGAGTATTTGCGCATATGCGCGGGTGTGCAGATATAGTAGGAGCATGAGCGCCGGCGAGGAGGACATGGGCATGCCGTCCGACGACCAGGTCGACCTGGCGGTGGAGGCGTTCCGCATGCTGGCCGACCGCAAGCGCATCAAGATCTTGTGGGCGCTGCTGCACGGCGAGTCGTCCGTCAACGACCTGGCAGAGGTCGTGGGCGCCACCTCTTCTGCTGTCAGCCAGCACCTCGCCAAGCTCCGGCTGGCAGGTCTCGTGCAGGTGCGCAGGGAGGGCACCTTCGCCTACTACACCGCTGCGGACGAGCACGTCCACAGGCTCCTGGACGAGGCGCTCTTCCACGCCGACCACGCGAACAGCCCTGATGCTGGTGCCGTGGTGCACCAGCTCCACGACAACGACCACAACCAAGACGAAGCCACGCGAGGAGACCACTGATGGGTGCAGGACACGGACACGGAAATGGCCACGCCGGAGCGCGGCACAGGTGGCGTCTGCTGGTGTCCTTCGGGCTCGTGGGCGCCTTCTTCGTCGTCGAGCTCTCGGTCGGGCTGATCTCCGGGTCGCTGGCGCTGATCTCGGACGCGGGCCACATGGCCGCCGATGTCGTGGCGTTGGGCGCCGCGCTCGCGGCGACGAAGATCGCCACCCGCCCCGACCGGTCGGGGCGACGCACCTACGGGTCCTACCGTGCGGAGATCTTCGCGTCCGGCCTGACCGTCCTGATCATGCTCGGCGTGTCGGCCTACGTCGTCATCGAGGCACTCGGGCGACTGGGGGAGGACGTCGAGGTCGAAGCGGGCCCCGTGCTGGTGGTGGGCGCTATCGGGTTACTGATCAACGTCGTCTCCATCGTGCTGCTGCGTGGCGGTTCCGAGGAGTCGCTGAATGTCAAGGGCGCCTACTACGAGGTCGTCGCCGACGCGGCCGGCAGTGTCGGGGTGATCATCGCCGGCGTCCTCGTCGCGACGACGGGCCAAGGATGGTGGGACACGATCGTCGCGCTGGCGATCGGTGTGTTCGTCGCCGTCCGAGCAGTCGTGCTCGGGCGCGAAGTGCTCGCCGTGCTGGGGCAGCACGTGCCGGAGGGGGTGCAGCTCGACGACGTCGTCCGCGACCTCGAGTCCGTCCAAGGTGTTGCCGACGTCCATGACCTGCACGTCTGGACCCTGACGTCCGGGATGTACGTCGCGACCGCCCACCTCGTCGTCAGCGACGAGGCGTCTGCGCAGGGGGTGCTCGAGCAGGCTCGCGACGTGATGCGCCGCGAGCACCGCATCGAGCACGCAACTCTCCAGGTCGAGGCACGTGCCACGAAGGCGTGCGACGAAGCGTCCTGGTGACAGGCACCTGCTTGCGTCACCGGGTCACCGGGTCGGGCGCAGGATCCCCGAGCTGCTCTGGACGTCGATGCCACCGTCACGTGTGCGGCGCGCCTCGAGGGTGCCCGTGACGACTGAAGGATCGGGATACGTCACCGTGCCGGGGGCCCCGAGACGGGATGTGGTCCACAGGCGGTCCGAGAAGTCGACGTCACCGCGGAACTGCCGGTTTTCCAGGACCAACCGTTTCGGGGTCGCCTGCCCGATCAGGTAGGACGCTTCGCCCCGGTAGAAGAGTGATCCGTGGGCGACCTGCACGACACCGTCACGGACGCTGACCGTCTGGTCGTGCACCTCACCGGTCAGGTAGACGTCGACGCCGCCCTGCACCATCGTGCGCCAGAGGGCCGACCCGGTGCTGCCCTGGTAGGACAGGGTGCTCGAGTTGCGGTGACGCACCGGCCCGGCAATCGGGGTGTGCCCCTGCACCATCACCCAGGGGACGGACTGGCGCCGTGCGCGGCGCAGCACGCCACGCAGCCATGAGAGCTGGGCGCGGTCGACACGCACCTGCACGTCTCCGTCTCGTCGCGTGAAGGGGTCGATCGTAACGAGAAGGACGTTGCGGTCCAGTCGCACCGCGTACGCCGTGTCGCGCGCCTGTCCGCGCCTCGGGCGATCGACGAATCGCCGGTCGCCGTCGGGCTCTCGCAACAGCTTGCGCGCAAAGAGTCGCTTGAACGCTGGGACGTACCTGCGTTTGAAGTCGATCCACTTGTCGCCGGGTCGCCGCCACGGGTTGTCCCCGATCTCGTGGTCGCCCAGGGCAGGGAAGGGAACCAGGCCGTACGCTGCCAGGCGATCGGACCAGGCCGGGTAGTAGGTCGCAGCGGCTTGCCGAGTGGCTGCGAGACGCTCGCGGTCGTTCCGGACGGGGCCGAAGACGCCCGCCCCCGAGTCGTCCCGCCCCCACCGACCCTCCATCAGGTCACCGGCGACCAGCAGGTCGGAGGCCCCTCGCGAACCGATCTCCGACAGAACGGCGTCCAGGGCCTCCTCGTAGGCGACGTTGGTCGAGTTCAGGACCTTCCCGGAATCCGGGTCGACGTACGTCTGTCGGTCTCCGGCCGTGAGGTCGGCGACGTCCTGGTTGAGAAAGTCGGGGTAGGAGACGAAGCGGTAGGCGTTCGGCAGGATGGGGGCTTCCGGTACGGCGGGTCTCGTCCTGGGGCTGTCGCTCCCGGTCGATGGGACGCTTCCGTCATCCCGCGCAGGGGCGGGGCGGAGAGGTGCTGACGCCCCGTCGTCGGCCCGCAGGGGAGTCGTCGACTCGTGACTGGGCGTGGCGCTGGATGGCCACGATGCGAGGAGGGTGGCGGTCGCGGCGCTTGCCAGCAGGGCCACACTTGGTCTCAGCATCACGGCGCCAGCGTAGCCGCCGAGCCGGGCGCCTCCGGGCGCGGACTGGGGGGTCCACGCCCGGAGGACGGTCAACCGACCGGGGCCGCTCTGCGCGCCGTCAGCTCATCTGCGGGTGACGCGGACCTTCTGGCGGTCGGTGGCAGTGCCGCCCTTGCCCGTGACGGTGGCCTTGAGGGTGAGCTTCCCAATGCTGGCCTTGGTGGTCTTGAGCGTGACGCGACCGCCGGTGGCTCGAAGCGTCTTGCGGGCGACGGTCTTGCCGTCGCGCACGAGGCGGACGGTCACGGTGTCGCCGGCGGCGGCTGCGACGGCGACGGCGAGCCCCTTGCGGCCCAGGGCCGTCTTGGTGATGCGCGACGAGGCCGCTACTGAGACGACCGGCTTGGCCGCGGCCGGAGTGCTGGGCGTGGGGGTGGTCGTCGGGGTCGGCGTGGTGGTCGGCGCCGGTGTGTTCGGCGTGCCCGGCAGCGTGCTGGGGGTGCGGCCGAGGAGGGTGGCGAACAGGTCGGTCTGGTCGATGACTCCAGTGACGTTCGCGGCCTGGGGACCGGAGGCGGCGACGCGGATCTGCGCGCCGGTGTGGTCGGAGCCGACCGAGTTCGTGGAGTAGGCAACGGTCATGGGGTCACCGTCGGCGGTCTGGACGGTGGCGAGCTGCTTGCCGTCGTCGAGGTTGCCGCCCACGATCTGGGTGGAGTGGGCGTGGTCGCCAGTGACGACGACGAGGGTGTCGGGGTGCTTGTCCTGGTAGGCGAGCGCGACCGCGACGGTCTCGTCGAGCTCCTTGAGGTCGCCGATGGCGCCGCAGATGTCGGAGGAGTGCTCCTGCTTGTCGATCATCGCGCTCTCGGCCTGCAGGAAGAACCCGTTGGGGTTGTCGAGGAGCTCGATGGACTTCTGGGTCATCGCGGACAGGTCGGGCTGGCCGGCGCGGTCGGCAGGCTCGCACTTGGCCTCGGGTCCGCCGGCACCGGCCGGAGTCGCGACCAGCGGCTTGTACATCGGGGTCATGTTCCCACCCGCGAAGAGGCCGAGGACGGGGCCGCCGGCGAGAGACGTCACGTTGTCGAGCCCGGCGGCGTCCTGGACGAGTCGGTACTTGTGGGTGTCCTGAGCGTAGGAGAGCACGCTGGGGCCGGCGTCAGTGGGCTGGGCGTAGCGAGATGCGCCGCCGCCCATGAGGACGTCGATCTTGTTGTCGACGAGCTGCTCGGCGATGGAACCACTGCCGCCGTTGACCTTGCGGGCCGGGGCGCAGTTGGCCATGTCGGCCGGGCCCTGGCAGGCCCGGGCGTTGATGTGGGCGCCAGCGGCGGCCGGGGTGGCGTCGGTGACCTCGGAGGTCGTGATGTTGCCGACGAGCTTGCCCTGCTTCTTGTACTTCTCCAGGACGGTCTCGTAGTCCTCGCCGGGCACGTTCGATGCGGTGCTGGGGCCTTGGGAGACGCGCCCGTCGACGGTCTTCTTGCCTGTGGACCAGCCGCTCGCGGTGGGGGCGGAGTCGGACACGTACGCGACGGGGTAGTCCGGTCCAGCGCCGACCTTGAGGCCGTAGGTCGTCATCGCGCCGGTGAACGGCAGCGCGTCGAGGGCGGGGAAGCGGCCGCCGGCGCCGTACTCGTAGTTGCGGGCCGCGGTGATCATCGCGTCGTCCATGCCGTCGCCGACGATGAGGATGACGTTGCGCGGCTTGGCGGGGTCGATCTGCTTGGCGAGCTCGGCCGAGCGGTCCTGGGTGAAGCCGATGGGCGTCGAAGCCGGGATCGCTGCTGTCGCGGCGATGCTGCCGACGGTCACGAGGCCGGCCAGTGCCGCCACCGTGGTGATGACGCGCTTCTTGCTGTGCACGAGGGTTTCCTTCCGAAGTCGAGATGACCTCCGGACCCTGACGCCACCAGGCGTCCGGTCGGAGCGTGGAAGGCATCCGCGACATGACGGGCACATGGCGGGCAGGAACCTTCCCGCCCGCCACTGCCGCGCCGTCGTCTCTCGATCCTCTACTGCGTGGAGAACCAGCGGGTGAGGGCTGGCGCGCGGCGCACGACCAGCTGGTCGAGGGCGAGGACGACGAGGAGGGTCAGGCCGAAGAACGGGAGGAGGACACCCAGGACCACCAGGCCTCCCAGCAGCCAGGGTGACCCGGACACGGGCATTCGCCCCCGCGGCGCGTCGATCCCGCTCCCGCGGCGTCGCCGACGCCACCACATCAGGGGCCCAGTGACGCACGAGGCGATGACCACCACGCACATGAGCGCGGCGAGCCAGAAGGACACCAGGCCGAGCGATCGTCCTTCGTGCAGCCCGATGCCCTGCGCAACAGCCTTGGCCAGCGGCGGGTAGTCGTCGTAGCCGTAGGTGGACACGACCTCTCCCCCGAAGCGGTCCACGTGGACGGTCCGCTCGTCCGAGGGCGCGTCGAAGGCGTAGCCGATGGCCGAGTAGACGCCGTCGTCGCCGTCGGGAAGTGCCACGGTCATCGGATGCCGAAGCCCTTCGTCCGCGGCGACCTCGATCGCGGTGTCCACGTTGGCGACCGCACCGCCGTGCCCGGTGTCGTCGGACCGCGGCACCTCCGTCTTGCCCGAGGCCCAGGGGACCGCGTGGCTGTGGGGGAGGGACTCGTCCAGTGTGGAGGCCGGATCGGACTCAGCGCCGTGGTCAAGGCTCCACAGGGAGGTGCCCTGGTCGGTGGCGATCTCCTGGACCTGTGCGCCCCAAAAGCCGGTCCAGGGGAGTCCGGAGACGAGCAACGTCACCAGTCCGACGCCCGCGAGGGCGCCTATGCGCGCGTGCCAGGACCGCAACGACCTCGGCCGGCGCGAGCGGGCGCGCCGGCCGCGCCAGAAGAGGTAGTAGCCGAGCAGCGCGGTGACCAGGGCCCAGCAGGCGCCGAGCTCCATGAGGCGATCGCCCCACGCGCCGGCCATCAGGTCGGCGTGCAGCCGCACGGCGTAACCGCTGACGGTGGTGTCGGGGTTCAGCGAGCCGAGCACCTCGGCGCCCCACGGGTTCACGTAGATCTCACGCGGCGTGCCGTCGGGCATCTCAGCCGTGATGACCGTTGGTCGATCGGCCGAGCGTGGCTCGGCCACTGCCAGGAGGGTCGCGTCGGGATAGGCGCGCTCGGCGGCGTCCATCTGGGCGCTGTACGGCTGCTGGAAGTCCATCCCGGCCGGCCGGTCCGCGCGAAGCAGGTCGGGGTGCAGCAGTGGTTCGAGCTGGAAGCGGAAGAGGTAGATGAGGCCGGTGGTGGCAAGCACCAGCAGGACGGGTACGACGACGATGCTGGCGAAGAAGTGCCAGCGCCACACGGCGCGGAACAACCCGCCGGACGTGGTGCGCGCACCACCGCGCGATGGGGCTGGCCGCACGCGGGGGCGCGGGTCGATCTGGGTCATGGGTCTCCTCGGTGAATCCGGCGGTGCCGGGGCAGGACGGAACGCGCCTGCGTCCCGCCGACCGGAGCGGAGCGCAGTGGTCGACGGGTGGGCGCGGAAGTTCAGGCGGCGAGGAGGTGCGGCGGACCGCGACGCACGAGGCTTCCCGCCTCGAGGCGCAGCAGCACCGGTGCGGCGGTGCGGGCGGGAATCGCCACAGGCGGTGGGAGCGTCGTCGTCGGTGGCTGCACCGGAAGGGCGAGGCGGCGCCAGACGAGCCTCACGACGGTCCACAGTGATCGTTCGCCCGCTGCGAGCCAGACCCCGACGACGACAGCAGCGGCGAGGTGCGCCAGCATCATCCTTGCATCGCTCGCCACGAGGAGGCTGAACGCTGTCGCGATGGTGCCCTCGGCTGCTGTGCCCCCTCCGTCATGCTGACCAGCAGGCAGGTCCGCGTTCGCGCTCGCCATGGCGTGACCGGTGGCCCGCGCGAGTGTCGCATGGGCGAGGAACTGTCCGCCCACGGTGAGCATCACGATGCCCGCGGGGGACACCTGCCGGGCGAGGAAAGGGGCCAGGAGCCCGGCAAGTCCGAGGACGAGGAATGCCAGCACCGGCAGTGTCGGGGCGGGTCCGCCCGCGCCGAGGTGTGCACCTACTGCTACGAGCGTCGCGGCCGTTGCTACCGTCGCGGCGCGCGTCCAGCGCATGCCGCTCTGGCCCGCCTCCATGCAGCGATTGTCCCACGGCACACGGTCGTCACGCACGACAGGCTCAACGTTCCCGGATCGTGACCTTGTTCATGAAGAGGCGTGCAGCATAGGCCTCGCCCCCCATGCCGATGCGATCGAGGGCGGTGACGGTGTCGATGACGTCCATCCCGTCCAGCACTCGCCCGAAAGCGGTGTGGATGCGGTCGGTCGCGTAGCCGGAGTCGAAGCTCGAGCCGTAGGCGATGTAGAACTCGCTCCCTGCGGTGTACGGCCCTTCTCCGGCGGTGGTCACGGTTCCGACCGGATAACCCTCGCGTTCGGCGCGCAGCGGCTCGCCCGGGAGTCGGTATCCGATGTCCCACCCGACAGTGTTGTCCCCGCTGCCGCCCTGGATCGCCGTGACACCCCCGAAGTCGCGGAAGAACTCCAGGCCGTCGTAGAAGCCCTCCCGGGCGAGGAAGACGAACGAGTTGACCGACTCTGGCGCGTCATCCTCGAACAGGTCGATGGTGATGGGTCCGCAGGAGGTCTGGATCTCCGCGACGTAGTCCACTCCTTCCTCGAGCACGCGGGCAGGGCCTCCGGGGTAGTAGGGGCGGGAGGCGCGGACATTGGTCGGCGCCTCGGCCCCGCAGGCGACAGGTCGGTCGTCGACCGGTGGTCTGCGGCCGCTGTCCACCGGCTTGCCGGGGGCGACGGTGTAGTCATCGGCGATCGGCTCACCTGCCTCCATTGCGGCTGCGGCCGCGGTCGCCTGCGCTTCGCGGGCCGCCTCCTCGGGGATCAGTTCGACGTCCTCGTCCGGGCGCCGATCGACGGTGGGGTCCGACTCGCTGCCGGCGAAGGCGACCACGAGGCCGATGACCACGGACAGGACGATCGCCGCGGCAGAGGCGCCGAGGAGCAGCATTCGCCGTCGGCGACGCTCTGCGAGTCGCGTCTGCTCGCGCTCCCATGCCTCGCGCTCGGCCTTCTGTCGCGCCTTGCGGTGCTTGTCCCTGCTCACGTCCTGCTCCTCGGCGTCTCGGCATCCATGGCAGCCTGCTGGCCATGCGGAGCCCCGGCTGCGCGAGCCTATCGAGCGGCAGCCCACCGATCCTCCCGTTCCCGGTGTGGAGCCCCCGCGGGTGGGGCAGAGTGTGCAGCCGCCGCGCGTCCGCCGACGCCGTCCGCCCCCGAACGAACCCAGGACCCCCGAACCGTGATCCGATCGCTCCTGGCGCCCCGCACGCTGCTGTGCCTGGCCGCCGTCCCGCTCGTCGTCGCCGGTCTGCTGGCCCCGACCGGTGCCGCAGGGCCCGCGCAGGGTCGAGAGACGACTCCGGCCACGGGGACGGCGTCGGTCCACGACACGATGGCGGCCGCGCAGGTGCTGGTCGCGACCACGGTGAGGAAGCCCGGACTGACCGTCAGGGCCGACGCCCGGGTCGTCGCGGGGGAGCGGATCGTCGTACGCGGTCGCGCGAGGCACCGTCGCGCCGTGGTGAGTCTGCAGCGTCGGACCGCCCGGCAGTGGGTCGGCGTCGACCGCTCCCGCACCAGCGCCCGTGGTGCCTTCCGCACGTCCACCCGCGTCGACGCGCCGGGGCGGCACGCGCTTCGAGTCGTGATCGCGCCTCGTCGCGGGCGTGCGCTCTCGGCGACCGTGCGGGTCACGGTGGTCGCGGTGGAGCCGAACCCCGTCGAGCCCACGCCCACCGCGTCTCCGACGAACAACCCGACCGGCACGCCCCCGCCCGTGCCCACCCCGACGACCGGGCTGGGCGATCCCGCGCACTGGGCCTACATCGGCGGCGCGGACCCCATCGCCTGGAACTCGTGCGCGCCCATCGCCTGGTCCTACGCCCCGGCCGGGGAGTACGCCGGCGGCCTGGCGGACATGACCCGCGCCGTCACCGCGGTGTCCGCACGCAGCGGACTGCAGTTCTCCTACGTCGGGACCAGCGGTGGCAAGCTGCACGTCGAGTGGTCGGACGCGTCCGCGACCCCGTCCCTCGGAGGAGGCGTGGTCGGCATCGGCGGTCCGTCCTACTACTTCGTCGACCCGGCGAAGAACGGCGGGGTGCGGCGGCTCATCACCAGCGGGCGCGTCACCCTCGACCGCGAGGAGCAGCTGCCGGCCGGGTTCCCGACCAGCGAGCGGGCGGGCTGGGGCCAGATCATGATGCACGAGCTGATGCACGCCGTGGGCCTGGGCCACACGGTGGGTCGCGAGCAGGTGATGTACCCGATGGCGGGCGCCTTCGCCCTCGGTGCGGGCGACCACACGGGCCTGTTCAACGTCGGGTCCTCGCGCGGGTGCCTCAGCGGCGGCTACGCCCGTACGTCCCCGCGCCGCGGCGGCGAGGTGCTCGTCCTCGACTCCGTGGCCGAGGTCCGCTGACGTCAGCCGCGCGCGGCAGCAGCGGCGTACGCCTCCACGAGCTGCGCCTCTGCGGCGTCGAGGTAGGTCGCGATGGCCGCCTCCGCGCCGGCAAGGTCGTCGGCGACGAGGAGCTCGAGGATCGCCCGGTTCTCCGGCAGGTAGGTCGCGTGGAAGGCCTGCGGTGCGTCCATCACGTGGAAGACCAGCCGCAGCTCGGCCAGGAGGTGGTCCATCACCTCGGTGACGCGGGGGCTCTGAGCCAGGTCTGCCACCGCCTGGTGGAAGTGCATGTTGGCCGTGCCGACCGCCACCCATGCGTCCTGGGCGGCAGCGGACTCGCCCTCCTCGACGGCCGCCCGCACCGGCGCCAGCAGCTCGGCCGTCCGCCCGGCTGGTGAGGAGTCGGACGCCCGACGCTCGGCCAGGCGTCGTACGGCGCCGCACTCGAGGAGGCGTCGGACCTGGTAGAGGTCGCGCACGTCGTCGACCGTCAGCCTGCGGACGAACACCCCGCGGTTGAACTCGTGCACCAGGAGGCGCTCGTGGCCGAGGAGCCGGAACGCCTCGCGCAGGGTGTTGCGGGAGACGCCGAGCGCCGCTCCGATGTCCTCCTCCGACAACCGCGTCCCCGGGCGCAGGTGGCCCTCGGTGATGCGGGTGCGCAGCACGTCGGCCACCCGGCCTGCCGTGCTCGCGCGGCCGAGGTCGGAGCGCTCGCTGCGCAGCTCCTCGAGCCAGTCGGTGGTGGTCACGTTCGCAGGCTATCCGACCGGGGGTATTGACGGATTGTTGAACAATCCCTCACTCTGGTGTGACGGGGAACACTCCTGGTGCCGATGCCGAGGCCCGGGACCGACACGGACGGACGAGACATGACCGACGAGACACGATCACGCGAGGGCAAGGCGGTCGGACAGGGCACCGCGTCCGGGACCGCCGTGCGCGGCACGATGCTCGGTGCGATGTTCCTGATGGCGACCAGCGCCATCGGCCCCGGCTTCATCACCCAGACCACGGTCTTCACCGCCGAGCTCGGTGCGGCCTTCGCCTTCGCCATCCTGGTGTCCATCCTGGTCGACATCGCCGTCCAGCTGAACGTGTGGCGCGTCGTCGGCGTCTCCGGGATGCGCGCCCAGGAGCTGGCCAACTCGGTGCTGCCCGGCGCCGGCTACTTCCTGGCCGCGCTCGTGGTCATGGGCGGGCTGGTGTTCAACATCGGCAACATCGGCGGCACGGCGCTGGGCGCCAACGCGATGGTCGGCCTCGACGTCAAGATCGGCGGCGCGATCTCGGCGTGCATCGCCATCGCGATCTTCCTGAGCAAGCGGGCCGGGATCGCGATGGACCGCATCGTCGTGGTGCTCGGCCTCCTGATGATCGCGATGGTCCTCTACGCCGCGGTCGTGTCGGGCCCCCCGGTAGGGGAGGCGCTGCGCCAGAGCGTGCTGCCCGACGACATCGACTTCCTGATCATCACCACCCTCATCGGCGGCACGGTCGGTGGCTACATCACCTACGCCGGCGCGCACCGGCTGGTCGACTCCGGCATCACCGGCCCCGAGCGGGTCCGGGAGATCACCCGTGGCTCGGTGACCGGCATCCTCGTGACGGGCGTGATGCGTGCCCTGCTGTTCCTCGCCGTGCTCGGCGTGGTCGCCGGAGGAGTGACCCTGGCCGTCGAGAACCCGCCCGCGTCGGCATTCGAGGCCGCGTTGGGCGAGGTCGGCGTCCGCGTCTTCGGCATCATCCTGTGGGCCGCCAGCATCACCTCGGTCATCGGCGCGTCCTACACCTCGGTGTCCTTCCTCGCAGGCTTCTCGCGACGTCTGGAGGAGCGCCGCAGCTGGGTGACGGTCGGCTTCATCGTCTTCTCGATGGTGGTCTACCTCGCCCTCGGCAAGGCGCCTGTCACGCTGCTGGTCCTCGCGGGTGCTCTCAACGGCCTCATCCTCCCGGTGGGCTTCGGCATCATCCTGTGGGTCGCCGCCCGCCGCACCGACCTCCTCCGCGGCTACCGCTACCCGAAGGCGCTGCTGGTCATCGGCGCGCTCTCGTGGGTGCTGACGGTCTACCTCGGCTGGAACTCCCTCGGCGGGATCGCGGACCTGCTGTGACCGCCACCGTGAGCATCGACCTGAACGCCGACCTCGGGGAGTCGTTCGGCAGCTGGACCCTCGGCGACGACGACGCCCTGCTGGAGGTCATCACCAGCGCCAACGTCGCGTGTGGCTTCCACGCCGGCGACCCGACGGTGCTGCGGCGCACGTGCGAGCGCGCGGTCGAGCGTGGCGTGGTGATCGGTGCCCAGGTGGGCTACCGCGACCTCGCGGGCTTCGGCCGACGCTTCGTCGACATGGATCCCCACGACCTCACCAACGACGTGCTCTACCAGCTCGGGGCGCTGGAGGCCTTCTCGCGCGTGGCCGGCACCCGGGTCCGCTACGTCAAGCCGCACGGCGCGCTCTACAACGCGATCGTCCACCACGAGGCGCAGGCCGAGGCCGTCGCCGACGCCGTACGCCGCTACGACCCGACGCTGCCCGTGCTGGGGCTGCCGGGGTCGGTGTGGCTCGCCGTCGCCGAGGCGGCCGGGCTCGTGCCCGTGGCCGAGGCCTTCGCGGACCGCGCCTACACGCCCGAGGGGACGCTGGTCCCGCGCCGGGAGCCCGACGCGGTGCTCCACGATCCTGCCGAGGTCGCCGAGCGCACCGTCCGGATGGCCACGAGGCACGAGGTGGTCACTGCCGACGGCTCGCTCGTCGCGGTGCGGGCCGACTCCGTGTGCGTGCACGGCGACAGCCCGGGAGCGGTGGCCATGGCGACCGCGGTCCGCCGTCGCCTCGAGGAGTCAGGGGTGCGGGTGGCGTCGTTCCTCGACGGTGAGCCGGGATGAGGTTCCTGCCGTGCGGTGACTCCGGCCTGCTCGTCGAGGTCGAGGACCTCGCCGACGTGCTCGCCCTCTACGCCGAGCTGGTCGAGGACCCGCCCGCGGGTGTCGTCGACCTCGTCCCGGCCGCGCGCACGCTGATGCTGCGGATCGACCCCACCCGGACCGACCCGCACGGCGTCGCCCGCGCCGTGCGGGCCGTACGGCCACGCCGGGGGCACCGTCCCGATGCCGGGCTGGTCGAGGTGCCGGTCACCTACGACGGGGAGGACCTGGCCGAGGTCGGACGCCTGACCGGCCTGGGTGAGCGCGGCGTGGTCGAGGCACACACGTCCCAGGAGTGGACGGTCGCGTTCTGCGGGTTCGCCCCGGGGTTCGGCTACCTGGTCGGCGACGACCGGCTGACCGTCCCGCGTCGCACCGTCCCCCGCACGCGGGTCCCGGCGAGGTCGGTCGCGCTGGCCGGCGAGTTCACCGGGGTCTACCCGCGCGAGTCGCCCGGCGGGTGGCAGCTCATCGGTCGCTCGACCCTCGAGCCCTGGGACCTGGAGCGTGACCCGCCCGCGTTGCTGGTGCCGGGGTCGCGCGTCCGGTTCGTGGAGGTGCGATGACTGCCTGGCTCGAGGTCGTGGCCCCCGGCCCGCTGGCCACCGTTCAGGACCTGGGCCGGACGGGCCTCGGAGCCCTGGGCGTGGGGCACTCCGGGGCGGCGGACGCACCCGCGCTGCGCCTGGCCAACCGGCTCCTCGGCAACCACGAGGGCGCCGCTGCCGTGGAGGTCACCTTCGGCGGGCTGGAGGTCCTCGCCCACGGTGACCTGACGGTGGCGCTCACCGGTGCTCCGTGCCCGATGACCGTCGACGGCCGGGCGCACTGGGGCTTCGGTGTCGTGCGGGTGCCGGACGGTGCCCGGGTGCGACTCGGCGTGCCCGCCACCGGCCTGCGCAGCTATCTCGCCGTCCGCGGTGGGATCGGCGGTGCCGAGCAGCTCGGCTCCCGCTCGACCGACACCCTCGCGGCGCTGGGTCCCACGCCGCTCGCGCCGGGGGACACGCTGCTCGTGCGCAGCCCCACCGGCCGGCTGCCGGGCGTCGACCTGGCTCCCGTGGCGCACCCCGTCGCCGGCGACGTCACCCTCCGCGTCGTCGACGGTCCGCGCGCCGACTGGTTCACGTCCTCGGCGCGCCAGGCGCTGGTGGGGGAGGCGTACGACGTCACCGCGGACAGCAACCGCGTCGGCATGCGGCTCTCCGGGTCCGCCCTCGCCCGTCGGCGTGACGACGAGCTGCCACCCGAGGGCATGGTGTGCGGCGCCCTCCAGGTGCCGCCGTCCGGCCAGCCGACCCTGTTCCTCGCCGACCACCCGGTCACGGGGGGCTACCCGGTCATCGCCGTGGTCGTCGGTCCCGACCTCCCGCTCGCCGCCCAGGTGCGTCCGGGCCAGCGCATCACCTTCGTACGCGTCCCGTCCGCACCACTCACCCCAGGAGCCCACGATGACCGAGCCCGACCGTCCTGACCGCCTCTCGCCCGACCGCCTCTCACCCGACCAGGCCCGAGCGAGGTTCCGTGCGGGCCTCCGGGTGCCCACGTCCGGCTGGTGCGCCGGGTGGACCCAGGCCAACCTCCTCGCGGTCCCGCGCGACCTGGCCTACGACTTCCTGCTGTTCGCCCAGCGCAATCCCGGCCCCTGCCCGGTCCTCGACGTCACCGAGCCCGGTGCGGTGAGCAGCCCGCGGTTCTCCGGGGACCTGCGCACCGACCTGCCCGCCTACCGGGTCTACGAGCACGGCGAGCTGGTGGCCGAGGTGGACGACGTGGTCGAGCGGTGGCGCGACGACATGGTGGCCTTCCTCATCGGCTGCAGCTTCACCTTCGAGGACGCGCTCGTCGAAGCCGGTGTGCCGGTCCGCCACATCGAGCAGGGCAGCAACGTGCCGATGTACCGCACCGACGTCGCGTGCCGCCCGGCCGGATCGCTGTCCGGTCCGCTGGTGGTGTCGATGCGGCCGATGCCCGCCTCGCAGGTGGCCACCGCCGTGCGCGTCACCTCCCGCTACCCCGCAGTCCACGGTGCCCCGGTCCACGTCGGGTCGCCGTCGGACCTCGGCATCAAGGACCTCGACGACCCCGACTTCGGCGACCCGGTCGAGGTGCGCCCCGGCGAGGTGCCGGTCTTCTGGGCGTGCGGCGTGACCCCGCAGGCCGCGGTCATGCAGTCCCGGCCCGCGCTCGCCATCGGCCACGCACCGGGGCACATGGCCATCACTGACATCCGCGAGAGCGAGCACATCGTCCCGTGAGGCCGGACGTGGGAGGGGCCCGGGAGCAGCACGCCCCGGGCCCCTCGCTCCCTCCACGCCGTTGTGGAGGCCGAGCTCAGGGGCTGACCGACATGCCCCCGAGCTCGTAGCCCTGCTCGGCGTGGACGGTCGCGTCCAGGCCCGCCTCCTCGAGGTCGTCCGCCACGCGCAGCCCCATGATGCGGTCGAGCCCCTGCGCGATGACGTACGTGACGACGAAGGAGTAGGCCAGCACCGCGAGCGCCCCCACGACCTGGCGCCAGAGCTGGTCGGTGCCGCCGCCGTAGAGCAGCCCGTCGATGCCGGCCGGTGCAGCGGCGGTGGCGAGGAAGCCGATGGCGACGGTGCCCCAGAGCCCACCGACGAGGTGGACGGCGACGACGTCGAGCGAGTCGTCGTAGCCGAGGCGGTACTTGATGCCGATCGCGAGGGCACACAGCACGCCCCCACCGATGCCCACGAGGATGGCACCCACGGGTGACACCGAGGAGCACGCCGGCGTGATCGCGACGAGCCCGGCGACCAGCCCGGACGCAGCGCCGAGCGAGGTGGCGTAGCCGTCACGCACGCGCTCCACCAGGATCCACGCGAGGCTGGCCGCCGCCGGCGCGACCAGAGTGTTCACCCACGCGACTGCGGCCGTGTGGTTGGCCGCCAGGGCGGACCCGGCGTTGAAGCCGAACCAGCCGAACCACAGCAGGCCCGCGCCGAGCATCACGAGCGGCAGGTTGTGCGGGCGCATCGCCTCGGCGCCGAAGCCGCGGCGGGTGCCCAGCACCAACGCCAGCGCGAGTGCGGCCGCGCCGGCGTTGATGTGGACCGCGGTGCCGCCGGCGAAGTCGATGGCACCGAGCGTGTTGGCGATCCAGCCGCCGACGTGGTCGCCGGCGCTGAAGTCGAAGACCCAGTGCGCCACCGGGAAGTAGACGACCGTGGCCCACACGCCTGCGAAGACCAGCCAGCCGCCGAACTTCATCCGTTCGGCCACCGCCCCCGAGACCAGCGCGACGGTGATGATCGCGAAGACCGCCTGGAAGCCGACGAAGGCCATCGCCGGCAGGCCGCCGGCCTCGGTGGTCGTGTCCTCGAGCAGGCTGCCGAGGCCGAGGTACTGCGTCGGGCTGCCGAGCAGCCCACCCCCGACGTCGTCGCCGAAGGCGAGGGAGTAGCCGTAGAGCACCCACAGCACGCTGATCAGGCCCAGCGCGCCGAAGGACATCATCATCATGTTCAGGGCACTCTTCGCGCGGACCATGCCGCCGTAGAAGAGCGCCAGCCCGGGGGTCATCAGCAGCACCAGGCTGGCGCTGGCGAGGACCCATGCGGTGTCGCCGGTGTTGACCACCAAGGACCTCCTTGTGAGTGGGTGCGTGATCGTGTGCCCGAGCTGGAGGTGCCACCGTGGCCGGTCCGGGTTCCGGGAACCTGCGCGCTGCGGTTGCCGGGGCGTAACGCTTTCGCGCCGGGTGTGAACTGTGGGTTACGTGGCGGGGCAGGAGGCGGAGGCTGCGTCAGGCTGACGGCCATGAGCGCAGAACACGGCATCGAGGCAGGCGACCCGGCCGAGTTCCTCGTGCGCCCGGACGGCACGGTGCTGGGCGACGACGGCACCGGCGGCACGCTCGCCGCGGCCCTTCCCTACACGGGTCGGCTGGCCCGGCGGATGGGGGAGCTGGTCGAGGTCGGCGACCTGCGGGTCATGGAGGCCTTCGGCACCCACCGGCTGACCGTCGGGGTCACCTGGACCCCGGCCGGGGAGGGCACCTACCGGGCGGCGCTCACGCCCCTCGCCCCCCGCACCATGCCGACGTACACGGTGGTCGGTGCCGTGGACACGACCGCGGCCGTCACCCACTGCCTCCAGCGGCTCGCCGGTGTTGACGGCGTCGTGTGGGGCTCGGTCGTCACCGCGGGCGCGCGGGTGATCGGCGCGGTGGGGGAGCGCCAGGACCTGCACCACCTCGCCGAGGTCGGCAACCGGATGCTCGCCATCCTGCGCTCCCTCGAGGACCAGCACGCCACCGGCTTCATGCGCCTGCGGTTCGAGCAGGGTGCCGTCATCGGAGCCTCCCTCGGCCGGCACGCCCTGGTGGCCCGGGCCTCGACGGCCGAGGACGAGGAGCTGGTGGCGATCATCGACGAGATCCGGGCGATCCTGGCCGGCCACGACCTGGCCTCCGTCACGAGCGAGTTCGACCCGTCCGCGGAGCCGTCCGGCGCCTCGGACGAACCGGACCCGCCGGCCTCTGTGCCCGCTCGTCCGGCCCTCCCCGTCGGTGCGCGCTACCGCGGCGCGGGCCAGCGCACCGAGCGGCCGCGCCGCGGCCTGTTCGGCCGCTGACGCCGACGGCTCAGCCCCACCCGAGCGGGAACACCTCGAACGTCGCGGCGTGGGTGACGCCGAGCCCCTGTCCGCCGCCGCGCAGGATGCCGTCGAGGAACTCCTCGGGGTCCCACCCCTCCCAGCCGAGCCCCTCGATGTAGGCCCGGTGCTCCTTCAGCGAGGCCACTCCGGCGTCGAACGTCTGGGTGACGTCGACGGCGTGCGTGGCGTCGGGGGAGCCGCCCGCCCACACGGCGCGCACGCCGCCCCACGGCTCGAGGCCGTCGGTGAGCTGCTCGGGGAAGACCCAGCGGTTGCCGGCATCGCGTACGGCGTCCAGCAACGCCCGGCCCACCGCGATGTGGTCGGCCTGGTTGAGGTTGGTCCCGCCGAAGGTCTCGCGGAAGTTGATCGTCAGCGCGACGTCGGGGCGGTGGCGTCGGACGACCTCGGCGATCGAGCGGCGCAGCGCGACGCCGTACTCCAGGATCCCGTCCGGCAGCCGCAGGAACTCCACCTCGTCCACGCCGACGGCGCGCGCGGACGCGATCTCCTCCGCCTCGCGCAACGGGCCGCACTCGTCGGGGTGGAGACCGTCGATGCCCGCCTCGCCGCTGGTGACCATGCAGTAGACGACCCGCTTGCCCTGGCCGGTCCACCGCGCCACGGCGGCTGCGGCGCCGTACTCGATGTCGTCGGGGTGGGCGACCACGAAGAGGGCGGTCTCCCAGTCCTCGGGGAGGGGCTCCAGACGGGGTGCGTCGCTCATGCTCCGAGCATCGCACCCGCGACCGTGCGTGTCTGCCCTCGTCAGGCCATGACGCCGACGGCCTGCGGCGCGAAGCCCGGGAAGACCTGCCCGACGGAGACGCCGAAGCGGCGGGTGACGACCTCGGTGAGCACGCTGCGGTAGTCGGTGGTCACGAGCAGGTCGGCGTCGAGGGAGTCGGTGAGGCCGGGCCAGGAGCCGAGGTAGCGCCCGCCCCGCACGCCCGCGCCGGCCACGAACATCACGTTGCCGAAGCCGTGGTCGGTGCCGTAGTCGTCGTTCTCCTTGACCCGCCGGCCGAACTCGCTCAGCGTCACGAGCGTGACCCGGTCCGCGGCGGGTCCGAGGTCGCTGAAGAAGGCGGCGATCGAGGAGGCGAGGTCACCGGCGTTGCGCTTCATCTCGCCCCACTCGAGGGTGCCGAGGTCGGTGTGCATGTCCCAGTCGCCCTGGTCGACGGTGATCACCTCGGCGCCGACGACGGAGCGGACGATCCGTGAGACGTCGGAGAGCGCCTTGCCCAGCTGGCTGCCCGGATAGGCGGTGGCGGGGCTGCCGGCGGCCAGGTCGCGGGCAGCGCCGAAGGTCTCGGCGCCCGCGATCGCGTCACGCACCGCGCGGCCCATCGGCGAGCGGCCCTTCCACGCGTGCTGGAGCGCCCGCAGGCGGCGCCCGTCGTCGTCCGCGCCGGCCACCTCGGCCTGGTCGACCCGGCCGACCACGAAGGCGGGGTTGGTGCCGAAGAGCGACGTCGGCACCTGGTTGCCCATCGCGGTGCCCTGCAGGGGAGAGGCCCCGGGCAGCTCGCCCAGGAGGCGGTTGAGCCAGCCGTTGCGGGCCGTCGACCCCGGCGCCGCGTCCTCGATGGCCTCCATCGCCGCGAAGTGGGAGCGGTTCGGGCTCGCCATCCCGGTGGCGTGCACGGCAGCGAGGGTGCCGGCGTTCCACATCGGCAGGAGCGGCGCGAGGGCGGGGTGCAGGCCGAACATGGCGTCCGGCGCCAGCAGCGCCGTGTGGGGTACGCCGATGCGCGGGCGCGCGGCGTAGTAGGCGGGGTCGCCGTGCGGCACCACCAGCGACAGCCCGTCGGCGGCGCCGCGCAGCGACAGGAGCACCAGCACCGAGCCGGTCGTCGAGGCCAGGCCGGCCGCGGTGCGCCCGGTGACGGCGTACGCCTGCGGTCCCGAGCCGGTGAGCCCGGAGCCGAGCGCGATCGCACCCCCGGCCAGGACGGTCCCACCGAGGAACGCGCGACGGCTGAGCGCCAGGCGGGCCTCGTCGTAGTCGGGGCAGCCGCAGGCAGGGGCGGAGCCGGAGGCAGGTGAGGTGGGTCCGTGGGTCGTCATGTCAGCACCCCAGGTGGTCGGGCGAGTCGAGGACCGCGGCGAGCAGCCGGGGGAATCCCCATCGGTGGAGGTCGTGCTCGCGGTCGATCTTCTCCCGGCGGCGACAGCCCGTCGCCAGGGACGCGGTCTCGACCATGCTCCTGGTCGCGCGTCGGTGGAGCAGGTCGCGGCACACGTCGTCGACGAGGTCCTCGAACCTGACCGGCTTCTTCGCCGGCACCCAGGCAGCGGGCTTGCGGTAGCGGAGGTCGGTGGTGGGCCACCAGCCACCGGCCATCGACCAGTGCATGCTCATCGACCCGAGCGCCCGCGACGGTGAGGCCCAGACCGCGTCGGTCACGGGCGTGCCGTCGGGTCGCGGCCAGGCGTGCGGCGACAGCCCCAGGCCGGAGGCCTGCCAGAGCATGGCGTTGGCGCCGGAGTCGTTCTCCGACGGGCGACCCACGTCGACACCGAGGGCGCGGTAGGTCGCCACGACGTCCTCGCTGGGGTCGCGCAGCTTCTTGCCGGCCGAGGACCGGAACTCCTTGCTTGCCACGAGCGCCTGCAGCACCGGCACGATCGCGGTGTCGTTCTTGAGGTAGACCTTCGCCAGTCGTCTGACCAGCGAGGCCGGCGGGTCGTCGCGGACGAACTTGGTCGCGAGCCGCTCGGCGATCCGGTGCGCGGTGTCCGGGTGGTGCGCGAGGTAGCGCAGGTAGTCCCTGGTCAGGCGGCGTCCGTCGGCCTTCCGGTTCTTGTCGCGGAAGCCGCGGACCTGCACGGTGCCGGTCCAGTGGTCGTCCTCGACGTAGGACGCGGCCCACGTCTTCCAGAGGTCGACGTGCCAGCCGGTCAGGATCCGCGAGGAGGCCTTGACGTCGTCCTCGGTGTAGTTGCCCGCGCCGAGGGTGTGCAGCTCCAGCAGCTCGCGGCCCAGGTTCTCGTTGGGCGCGCGCTTGGTGGAGGTGGCCGCCGACAGGAAGATCAGCATCGCCGGGTGCGTCGTGGTCTCGACGAGCATCTGGTCGAAGCGGCCGAGCGCGTGGCGCCGGATCGTGTCGCCGTAGTCGACACGCCAGGTGAAGTGGGCGTCACCGCTCACCGGCACGTGCAGCATGGCCTCCCAGAACTCGGTCATCTTCTCGAGCACCGGGCGGCGGGTGCGGATCCGACGCACGAGGAGCCAGCGGCCGTAGTCCTCCATCACCTGCCAGCCGCCGCGGACCTCCTGGACCTGACGCTGCCAGAGGTCGGCGGGCTTCCGGTCGAGGTCGGGCCACCAGCCGCGCACCTGCTCGGCACCGCGGTCCGGGAAGCCGCCCGGGCGCGTGAGCTGGCGCTCGAACCACGCCTGCGCGCCACCGGCGCGGCGTACGTCCTGGGCGAGCGTGGCGTCGACGCCGTAGCCGAAGCGCGTCACCAGGTGACGCTGCGACGGGCTCAGCAGCTCTGCGCGGTCCTTGGCCACCCGAGGTCCTCCCATCCCGAGACGGCCCACTGTCCCACGACCCGTCGCGGACGTGGAGCCGAACCCGATATCCGGTTGTCCCGGTCGCGCGGGTGGGGTCGGATGGGCCGGTGGACATCCGCGAGCTCGACACGACCGACCCCGACGCCCGCCGCCGCTGGTACGACGTCCAGGACCGGTCCGCCCGGGCCGACCGTCCGTACGCCCTCCTCCAGGCGTTCGACGCCTTCGAGGTCTCCGCCACGCAGCCGGGGCCGTACGCCGAGCGCGTCCGGTGGGAGGCACACGACGGCGACCGGCTGGTCGGCGTGGCCGAGCTGGAGCTCCCGCTCGCGGAGAACCTCGACCTCGGGTGGGCCGAGGTCCACGTGCTGCCCGAGGAGCGCCGACGCGGGGTCGGCCGCGCGGTGTGGCACGTCCTGGCCGACCGCGCTCGGGCGGCCGGTCGGACCCGGGCGGGAGGCGAGGTCAGCGTCGACCTCGCCGTCGCCGGGGCAGGCTTCGACTTCGCCACGGCGATGGGCGCGGTCGAGAAGCACCGCGAGGACCACCTCGTCGCGGACCTCCCGGTCGCCGCAGTCGGGATCCACCCGGACCACGAGCTCGTGACCTGGCGCGGTCGCTGCCCCGACGAGCACCGCGAGCGCTACCTGGCCATGCGCAACCAGATGAACGCTGACGTCCCCGCCGGAGAGCTCGACCTCGAGACCACGGTCCTCGACGACGCCAGGCTCGCCGCGTCCGAGGAGCGCCTCGCGCGCTCGTACGACGTCCGCGTGGCCGCCGCCCGTCGCCGCTCCGACGGCGTCTTCGGCGGCTACTCCCTCCTCTTCGTGCCGCACGGGGCCGACCACGCCTGGCAGGACGACACCCTCGTCATGCCCGCGCACCGGGGCAGGCGGCTCGGCGGCGCGCTGAAGTCCGCGGCGTACGCCGCCCTGCCGCCGTCCATCACGCTCGTCCACACCTGGACCGCCCCGTCGAACACCGCGATGCACCGCACGAACACCGCGATGGGGTTCCGTGTCGTCGAGCACATGTACGAGGTCGAGATCCCCCTCGCATAGGGTGCGCACCGAGGGGCGGTAGCTCAGTCGGTCAGAGCAGAGGACTCATAATCCTTGGGTCGTGGGTTCGAGCCCCACCCGCCCTACGACGCCTGTGCGCGAGGTCAGCCCTCGCCGGCGATCAGGTAGCCGTCGGCGCTCTCCTGGAGCAGCAACCGTCCCTGCTGGGTGGTGGTCCGGCCCGACGTCGTGACGTAGGTGATCGTGTAGCTGACCGCCATGGCGTCGACGTCGGCACGGATGTCGGACGCAGATGCGGACTCGATCGTGCTCCAGAAGCCGGAGTAGTCGTCGAAGCCTCCGCTCTCCGCCTGGAACTCAGGCGTCAGGAGCTCGAAGGTCGACTCGGGGTCGGAGGTGACGCGGGAGAAGTAGTCGTCGACGAAGGACTGCATGGCTGAGGCGTCGTCCGCCGGCGGCGGCTCGGCGGTCGTGGGCTCGGTCGTCGGCTCGGTGGTGGGCTCCGTCGTGGGGTCGTCGGTGGGCGCGTCGCTCGACGGGGTGTCGGACGGCTCCGGCTCTTGGCTCTGCCCCGCGGGTGCCTCAGCGGTGTTGTCGCTGCCGTCGTTGTCGGGCCAGAGGAACCATGCGCCCAGCCCGATCAGGAGCACGAGGGCCGCGACGGTCACGATCCGCGCGAGCGGGAGCCCGTCACGTCGGGGAGCGCCCGACCCCGGCGCCGCGGCGACCGGCGTCCGCGGCGACCCCGGCATGGTGGTTGAGGGGGCCGCGCCGGGCACCGCGCCGAGGGTGAGGGTCGCCTCGCTGTCGGGCCGGTTGTCCGTGGCGGTCGCTGCTGTGGGGTCCGCCGCACGCCTCAGCTCGTCGCGCACCCGCTCGACCGGCCACCGCTGGTCGGGGTCCTTCTGCATCATGCCGGCCAGCGCCGCCGCCAGCGGGTGGTCCTCCGGCAGGCGAGGCGGGTCGTCGTGGACGATCCGGTAGAGGCCACCGAGCACGTTCTGGCCCATGTCGTACGGCGCCCGGCCGACGACCGCGTGGAACAGCGTCGCTCCGAGCGACCACACGTCGCTCGCCGTGGTCGCGACCGATCCGGACGCGACCTCCGGGGCGAGGTAGGCGGGGGACCCGGTCACGAGGCCGGTGCGGGTGAGGGCCGCGTCGTCCGCCGACCGCGCGATGCCGAAGTCGCCCAGCTTCGCGTGGTCCTGGTCGTCGACCATGATGTTGCTGGGCTTGACGTCGCGGTGCACGATCCCGGCGCGGGTGGCCTCGACGAGTCCGTCGGCGGCCTGGGCGAGGATCCCGGCGGCCCGAGCGGGCTCCAGCGCCCCCTCGGCCACCACGACCTCCGTGAGCGTGCGGCCCTCGACGTGCTCCATGACGAGCCAGTAGCAGTCCTCGTCCTTGACGAGGTCCAGGATCGACACGACGTGCGGATGGCTGATCCCCGCGGCCAGACGGGCCTCGCGCTCGGCGCGGGCGACGTCGTCCTCGGTGGTGCCGGGGAGCAGCCCCATCCGCTTGATGGCGACGTGCCTGTCCAGCACCTCGTCGTGCCCGAGGTGGACGACACCGGCGCCGCCGCGTCCGATCTCGCGGACGAGGGTGTACCTGCCTGCAATCACCGTGGATGCCCCTTTCGTGGCTCCGCCTCAGGCTAGACACGTGCCCGGGCATCTCCGCACACCCGTGGGGACCAGTCGACCCCGCAGGGTGCTAGCACCATCGGACATCTCGTGCGCCCTGCCTCGAGCGACCACGCTGGTCCCACCTACCCGAGGAGGACCTCATGACCAGCACCACGACCCCCACGACGAGCACCACCCGCAGGACCCGGCCGAGGCGGATCGGACGCTCCGTCGTCGTCGGCCTCGCCCTCGTCGGCGCGGTCGGCGCCGGCACCACCTCGGCCTCGGCCCGGTCGGGCGACGACGACCGCGTCATCCGCACCGGCGCCTGTACCGCAGGTGCCGACTGGAAGCTCAAGGTGAAGACCGACGACGGCCGCCTCGAGGTGGAGGGGGAGATCGACAGCAACGTCGCCGGCCAGCGGTGGCGCTGGACCCTGCGCCACAACGGCTCGATCACCGAGCGCGGCACCGGCACCACCGGCGGTCGCAGTGGCTCCTTCGAGGTCGAGCGCACGATCGTCGACCTCGCCGGTACCGACACGGTGACGTTCCGCGCAACGAGGGACGGACAGGTGTGCCGGGGTGTGGTCAACTACTGACCTCCCCGGAGGGCTGACCCGATGCACTGGTTGAAGAATCCCGTGGTGCAGTTCCTGGCCACGGGATTCGTCACGCTCGTCGTCGTCATCATCGCCACCAGCGCGCTGAGCCGTTCGGCCGCCGACGAGGAGGCCGTCGCCGATGCCCGCACCCTGACCTGGGTGCTCGGCACCTCGGTGGCGCAGCCCGCCATCCCGGAGGGGCTGGTGGTCGGCGACGCCGCGGCGATCGACCGCTTCGACCGTACGGCGCTCGACCGGCTGCTGGTCGGCGACGTCCTCCGGGTCAAGATCTGGGATGCGGACGGCACCGTGCTCTACAGCGACCGGACCGAGCTCATCGGCATGACCTACCCCCTCGGGGACGACGAGCTCGAGGTGATCCGCGACGGCGGGACCGACGCCGAGCTGTCCGACCTCGACCGCCCCGAGAACCGTTTCGAGCGCGAGATCGGTCGCGACCTGCTGGAGGTCTACACGCGGGTGCGCTCGCCCGAGGGAGAGCCGCTACTGTTCGAGGCCTATCTCGGCGTCGACCAGGTCCGCGAGAGCCGTGCGCAGATCCTCGACCGCTTCCTCCCCATCACCATCGGCTCGCTCCTGGCGCTGGTCGCACTGGGCACGCCCCTGGTCATGCTGCTGTCGCGGCGGCTGTCGCGCGCCGCTCGCGACCGCGAGCGGTTGCTCGAGGCGGCCGTACGCGCCTCCGACGGCGAGCGGTTGCGGATCGCGCGCGACCTGCACGACGGTGTCGTGCAGGACCTCGCCGGGGCTTCGATGGCCCTGTCCACGGCTGCCGCCCGTGCCGACGGCGGCGAGCGTCAGGACCTCGAGGAGATCGGGCGCACCCTGCGGGTGAGCATGCGCGCGCTGCGGTCCCTGCTGGTCGAGATCTACCCGCCGGACCTCCATACCGCCGGCATCGCCGCGGCGCTCGACGACCTGGTCGCGCCCCTCGTCGCGTCCGGTGTCGAGGTCGACGTCGACGTCAGCGGCGACGAGGCGGCTCCCCCGTCGGCCGTGGCGCTGGTCTGGCGGGTGGCACAGGAGAGCGTCCGCAACGTGGCCCGTCACGCCCGGGCTGGCCGCATGTCGGTGACGGTCCGTCGCCAGGGCGAGGCGCTGGTGCTGGAGGTGGTCGACGACGGTGTCGGGTTCGACCCGGCCACGACCGCGGGCGACGCCCGGTTCGGCCTGCGCGGCACGGCGAGCCTGGTGCGCGAGCACGGCGGCACCATGGAGGTCGACTCAGCGCCCGGTTCCGGCACGATGGTGCGTGTGGAGGTCCCGATCCGATGATCCGTGTCGTGCTCGCCGACGACCACGCCGTCGTACGCCGTGGGCTGGCGGGCCTGATCGAGTCCACCGACGACCTCGAGGTCGTCGGGGTGGCGCGCGACGGGGCCGAGGCCGTCGAGCTGGTGCGCGAGCACCGACCCGACGTCGCGGTGATGGACCTCCAGATGCCGGTGCTCGACGGGGTGGAGGCCACGCGCTCGATCGTGGCGGGGGAGACCGGCACTGAGGTGCTCGTGCTCACCTCCTTCTCCGACCACGCACGCATCGATGCCGCCCTCGGAGCCGGCGCGGTCGGCTACCTCCTCAAGGACGCCGAGCCGGAGGTGCTGCTCGACGGGATCCGCGCCGTGGCGCGGGGCGAGTCGCCGCTCGACCCCCGGGCCGCCCGCCGGCTCCTCGACCGCGCTGCGACGGGTGCCGGCGCCGGTGCGTCCCCGGCAGGGCTGTCGCCTCGCGAGACAGAGGTGTTGCGCCTGGTCGTCGAGGGGCTGCTCAACAAGCAGATCGCGCAGCGGCTGGGCATCACTGAGCGCACGGTCAAGGCGCACCTCACCTCGGCCTACCAGCGCATCGGCGTCGCCGACCGCACCCAGGCGGCGCTGTGGGTCGAGCGCCACGGCCTCGGGGGCTGACCGCGAGGACTCAGCCCTCGTCCGCGATCAGGAAGCTGTCGCCCTGCTTCTGCAGCTGCAGCCGGATCCGATCGGTGGTCTCCCGGCCGTCCTGCATGACGTACCTGACCGTGTAGGCCACCGTCACGTCGCTCGGGTCGCTCGCGACCTCGAGCAGCTCCGCCGAGCGCACCGTGCTCCAGAAGCCGATGTAGCCGTCGTACCCGTCGCTGGCCTCCTGGAACCCGGGGGTCAGCTGCTCGAAGGCCGCGCGTGGGTCGGTGGTGACGGTGGCGAGGTAGGAGGAGATGAACGCGTCCATCTGCTCCTTGGTCTCGGCGGCCGACGCCGGGCTGGCGCTCGGCTCGGGCTCGCTCGTCTGCGACGACTCCGGCGCGGCGCTCGCGCCGTCGTCGGGCGCGGCTTCGGGGGTGTCTCGCCCGGCGAGGACGTACGCCGTGACGACCGCGGCGAGGGCGAGCGCGGCCGCGGCTGCCAGCCACGCCCACCGGAGCCGGTCGTGGGCCGGCTTCGCAGCCGCGGGCGTCGGCGCCAGCGGCAGGACGCCGGTCTGCTCCGGGGGAGCGGGGACAACGGGTGCCACCGCGACCGTGGAGCGCTGGCCCCGGGAGACCCGCAAGAGCTCGTCGCGCACGCGCTGCATCGGCCACCGCTGCTCGGGGTCCCTGTTCATCATCACTGAGAGCAGACCCGCGAGCGCGTGGTCATCGGGCAGGCGCGGCGGGTCCTCGTGCACGATCTTGTAGAGCGCACCGATGAGGTTGTCGCCCACGTCGTACGGCGGGCGCCCCGTGACAGCGTGGTAGGCCGTGGCGCCGAGCGACCACACGTCACTGGCTGCCGTCGCGGACGAGCCCGAGGCGACCTCGGGTGCGAGGTAGGCGGGCGAACCGGTCACCAGGCCGGTCTGGGTGAGCGAGGCGTCGTCGTCGGAGCGTGCGATCCCGAAGTCGTTCAGCTTGGCCGCGCCGCCGGCGATCATGATGTTGCTGGGCTTGACGTCGCGGTGCACGATCCCGTGGCCGTGCGCCTCGACGAGGGCGTCCGCGACCTGCGCCAGGAGCGTGGCGGCGTCCGTCGCGTCGAGGGGACCGGACGCTTGCACGCGCTCGCTGAGCGTCACCCCGTCGACGTACTCCATGACGAGCCACCGGACGTCGTCCTCGTTGACCAGGTCGAAGACCGACACCACGTGGGGGTGGTTGAGCGCGGCAGCCAGGCGTGCCTCACGCTCGGCCCGCTCGAGCTCGGCGTCCCCGGAGCCCGGCACGAGCCCGATCCGCTTGATCGCGACCTGGCGGCCCAGCACCTCGTCGAGGGCCAGGTGCACCGTCCCGGAGCCGCCTCGACCGATCTGTCGCTCGAGCCTGTACCTGCCTGCGATCACGTGCCGTCCCCTCTCCGCGCTCGCCCTAGGCTAGTGCCCGACCACCAACCCGACCCCACCCGAAGGAACTGACGTGACGAGCTCCAACGTCCTCGACGAGCTGGAGTGGCGCGGCCTCATCGCGCACTCCACCGACCGCGATGCGCTGCGCGCAGCGCTGGCCGAGGGGAGCGTCAGGTTCTACGTGGGCTTCGACCCCACCGCGCCGAGCCTCCACATGGGAAACCTCGTCCAGCTGGTCACTGCGCGACGCCTCCAGATGGCCGGCCACACGCCGTTCATCCTGGTCGGCGGGGCCACCGGGATGATCGGCGATCCACGTGACTCTGGCGAGCGCGTGCTCAACTCGCTCGACACCGTCAAGGAGTGGACCGAGCGGGTGCGCCAGCAGGTCTCCCGCTTCGTCTCCTTCGAGGGGGAGAACGCGGCCAGGACGGTCAACAACTACGACTGGACGGCCTCGCTGTCCACCATCGACTTCCTGCGCGACATCGGCAAGCACTTCCCGGTCAACCGGATGCTGGCCCGCGACACGGTCAAGCGGCGCCTGGAGTCGGGCATCAGCTACACCGAGTTCTCCTACGTCCTGCTCCAGTCGATGGACTACCTCAACCTGCACCGTGAGCACGGCGTCGCGCTCCAGTTCGGCGGCTCCGACCAGTGGGGCAACATCACCGGGGGCGCCGAGCTCGTACGCCGCGTCACCGGTGGCAGCGCCCACGGCTTCGCGACGCCGCTCATCACCAAGACCGACGGCACCAAGTACGGCAAGACCGAGGGCGGTGCCCTCTGGCTCGACGCGGAGATGCTCTCCCCGTACGCCTTCCACCAGTTCTGGCTCAACGTCGAGGACGAGAAGGTGGGTGAGCTGCTGCGCATCTTCACCTTCCTGACGCGCGAGGAGATCGCGGACCTCGAGCAGCAGACGGAGGAGAAGCCCTTCCTGCGTGCCGGGCAGAAGCGACTGGCCGACGAGGTCACCGCGCTGGTGCACGGTGCCGACGAGGTGGAGCACGCCAAGGCGGCGGCCGCCGCGCTCTTCGGCGGGGGAGACCTTGCGTCGATCCAGGCGGCCACGCTCGCCTCGGCGCTGCGCGAGGCCGGAGGTACGACGGTCCCGGCCGCCGAGCTGCCCGGGATCCTCGACCTCCTCGTCGCCAGCGGACTGGCCAGGAGCAAGGGCGAGGCGCGGCGGACGGTCTCTGAGGGCGGCGCCTACCTGAACAACGTGCGGGTCGAGGACCCCGAGCTCCAGCCCACGGCCACCGACCTGGTCGGTGGTTCGTGGCTGGTGCTGCGCCGTGGCAAGAAGAAGTTCGCCGGCGTCGAAGTGGTCTGAACAGCTGTTGCGCGGCTCCTCCCGGGCGGCGCGGTGGGGGGCTCGTACGCCCTCCGCTGCGCCGCCCGAGTCGTCCCACGCGTCCCAACAGGCCTCTGACCTGCGAAAACGCTGATGTGCTCGCGGTCACACCGTTTCGATTTGCGCGTTCTGCCGGTCAGGATTAATGTTCTCTTTGTCGCCAGGGAGCGGCGGGGAGCAAGGCCGGTCAGGCCGGGCTCCCGGCCCCGGGCAGGACAACCCGAAGCGGTCATCGGTCACGGTGACACCACCGGGTCAGAGCGAAACAGTCGAGGATTTGCCACGACAGAACGTCGCTCGCTAAGTTTCACCAGTTGCTCCACGCAACCGAGATCCTCACTGGATCGCGATGTGGATGCGTCTGATTCTTGAGAACTCAACAGTGTGTTTGATTAGTCGACGAATTAGTTTGTTATGCCCCGTTGGCTCTTCTTCTTCGGCCTTTTGGGGTTGGGGTGGTTGGGTCGCGGTTTCTTTGACAATGATTCTGACAGATGTCAGTTTTGTTCAGTCAGGGGATGTGGCTCTTATTGATTGTGGCTGGCCTGGCTTTGGTTGGGTTGGTTCATGTTTTT
>CAFBMW010000004.1_pt1 | contig 167432 bp, 154 predicted proteins | sample 7269061 | NCBI WGS metagenome assembly CAFBMW01 (sample SAMEA6814074, study PRJEB35770) | uncultured Nocardioides sp. | biome: Freshwater; feature: Freshwater reservoir; material: water | place: Czech Republic | collected 2017-05-23 | depth 30m m | reverse complement strand
GACCATGAACGGTCAGCCGGGCATTAGCGTGGGACACGAGAACCTCCGGGTGGTTGTGACCTTCGACAAGCCACACCCCACTCGGGGGTTCTCTTCACGTCAACGGGTTGGAACTGGAACCAACGTCATGGCCGGGTACACCTAGAGGCTGCACCAGCCAGAACCCGAAGCGTGAGAAGGCGTTCACGTCGTGCTCACCGCCGACTCACCGGCAGCTCCCAGCCTGAGGCCATGAGCATCCATGGGAGAACCGGCGCCGTCGCGACTGCGGCGCGTACGGCTGCGCTGCTGTTCCTGGCCACCTCGGCTGTTGCCTTCGTGGCGATGGTCCCTACCGCTGCACCGGGTGCGGCCCTGCCCCAGTCGGCCACGAGCGAAGCCACGGCGGCTGGACCTGTCCGTCCGCCCTTCAAGGTGGCGACCTTCAACGTCCTGTTCGCCTCGCACACCGACGGGCGCCACCCTCGGCGCGCCGCGTTCGCCCACTCGACGGTGCGCACCGAACGAGCCGTGAGGCTGTTCCGCAGGAGCGGCATCGACGTCGCCGGCCTCCAGGAGCTCCAGCGTCCGGCGCGCCGGACGTTGCGGCGCCTCGCCCCCGAGTTCGGCATCTTCGCTGCCAGCACCCGGTCCGTGGTCTGGCGCAAGGATGACTTCGCGTTCGTCGACGCACACACGATCCGGACCCGCACCTACCGCGGTCGGCTGGCCAGGACTCCCGTCGTCACGCTGCGCCAACGCGCCACCGGGCAACACCTCGTCGTCATGTCGGTGCACAACCCGGCCGACACACGAGGCCCCGCCGAAGCGTTCCGCGACGAAGCCACCCAGCAACAGCTGTCCGAGGCGCTCCGCCACCGCCGCACCGCCGACCCTGTCCCTCTCCTCGTCCTCGGTGACATGAATGCCCGGGCCAGGTTCTTCTGCCCCTTCACCGCATCCGGTGACATGCACGCGGCAGCCGGTGGTTCCCACGTCAACGGTTCCTGCAACGTGCCGTCGTTCACCAAGGGCATCGACTGGATCATGGGCTCCACCGACGTGGCCTTCTCCAGGTTCAGGGACGACTACGACACGCGGCGCGCGACCGACCACCCCCTGATCACCGCAGTGGCCCGGATCGCCGGTTGAACCCCGTCAGCAGGCAAGCGTGAAGTTGCTGGCGAGCTGGCGCTCGGCCGATGAGTATTCGGGGGCTCCCGCAGGCCCACCCGGGAGGGGTGGCGAGGTCGACCGGATGATCCGGAGGTGCTCGGTGACGCCGTGGACCTCGTGCCGGGCACCAGGCGACGCGGCCGGCACCCAGGAGGTCCAGCCGGGGGTCTCCTTGACGTAGTTGCAGCGCTCGCAGAGCCCCTGGCCGTTGACGGCTGAGGTGCGTCCGCCGTCGGCGTCGCGCTGGACGTGGTCGAGGTGGCGTATGACTGCGTCGCAGCCTGGCGTACGGCAGGTACCGCCGTCGCGCAGCCGCAGCAGCTCGGCGAGGAGCCCGTCGAAGCGACGGCTGGAGGACTCCATCGCGACCAGCGACCGGTCGTCGGGAGCGGCGAAGAGACGTCGGAGCGCGGCCTTGGCGGCGGCGCTCGCACGGCGTACGAGATCGGTGCACAGCGCGGCGGGCAGGAATCCCTCTCCCGGGATCAGGCCGGGCTCGGTGCCGGTGCCGAGGAGCGACTCGACGCCGATGACGAGGTTGACCTGCACGTGCGGGGGCTCCGCGGACGGGTCGAGGCCGGTGACCCGCGCGGCGAGGACGTCGGCGCGGACCTGTCCGCCAGTGCGTGGGTCGCCCTCAGCCCGAGCCGTCGCGGCGGCGGCGTCGAGGCTCGCGCGGACGCCCGCGAGGACCTCGAGGGGAAGGGTGGCGACGAGCTGGCCGGTGCCGTCGTCGAGGCGACGCGTCGTGACCCTGCGGTCGGCGCGCGCCCGACGATGGCGGCGGGCCTCGGCATCGGCGGCCGTGGTCAGGCAGGAGCGGCGAACGGCCTCGCGCAGCCGGTGGTCGCCGAGCCCGGGCAGGCGTGGCTCGAGGTCGGAGTCCACCACGCGGCGCTGGTCAGGATCGAGGTAGGCGACCTCGCGGGCGACAGCGAACGCACGGTCCTCGGTGAGCTCCCCGCGAGCCAGCGCTGCGAGGGTCAGCGGGAGGTCGTCACGCAGGCGTCGCGACAGAAGGACCCGCTGCTCCCCCGCCCACGGGCTGGCGAGCGTCGCGAGCGCGACCTCGGCGCCGATCGACATCGCGCGCGGGGGCGTACGCCTGCCGCTCGTCGGGACGTGCTCCGCGTCGGCCACATCGGCGAAGGCGGTGGTCACTGCCACCTGGGCGGCAGCGGCGGCGGCCTTGATCCGCTCCAGGGCCTCCAGCTGGTCGAGGAGGTCGGCGGGATGGCCGGAGGGGACGAGGGATGCAAGGAGGTCGGCGAGGTCGTGCAGGTCGGGGGCCCGCCACGCCTCTCCCACTCGGTCTGCTCCCACCACTGCCTCCTTACCGTCGTCGACCATGCGTTCGATCCTAGGGACGGGGTCCGACAACGGTGCCGGGGGCGAGGCGACGCTGTTGATGCGCCTCAGGCAGGTGGAGCGACCGCGGCGTCACCCTGCCCGGACCGCGCCAGCGAGGACGACACGAACCCGCTCGCCTTCAGCTCCTCGACGGTCGCACGCAGGAAGTCCACCGTCCCGGGACGGCGGGACCGGGTGGTGCCCACCGCCTGCCGGATCTCCATGAAGCGCTCGTCGACCAGGCGAAGGCCCGAGCGCTCCTGCACGAAGGCGGTGAGGGGCTGTCGGATGCCGGCGGCGACGTCCAGGTCCTCGTCGAGGAACACGGCCGTCCCCTCCTCGCCCCGCACGATCTCGGCGTGCTGGAGGGTGCGGGTGAGGTAGAGGTCGTACGCCGAGCCGCGCTTGACGCCGATGCGCACGCCCGTTCGGTCGACGTCGGCCGGCGCCTGAACGGGAGAGCCCTCGGGGACCGCGAAGACGCCTTCGATCACGACGTACGGGGGCGTGAACGCCACCTCGGCCTCGCGGGCGGGCTCGATCGCGAGGAAGCAGATGTCGGCGTCGCCGGCCACCATCGCCTCGAAGGAGCGGCGTGCTGCGTCGAAGCAGGACAGCTCGACCGGCAGGTCGAGCCGCCGCCCGATCTCGCGCGCGAGGTCGACCGTGACGCCCGACGGGTCGGCGGGCGTGCCCTGCGCCAGCACCGGGTTGCCCAGGTTGATCGAGGCGCGGAGCACGCCCGTCGGGCCGAGGTCGGAGGCGATGTCCTGCGTCGTGGCGGCCATGCCCGCGACCCTAGTCGCGCCCACCCACCCTGTGCCCCGGCTGGGGTTCGAACCCAGACTGCGCGGTTTTTAAGACCGCTTCCTCTACCGGTTGGGATACCGGGGCTGGCCTCCGGGCGACGCCCTAGAGGTAGGTCTTGCGAGCGTAGACCGCGTGCGCCCCGGCCGCGCGGTCGAGGAAGAGCAGGCCGTCGCAGTGGTCGATCTCGTGCTGGAGTGCTCGCGCCTCGAAGGCCTCCGTCTCGAGCTCGACCTCCTCGCCGGTGCCGGGCAGCTGGCCACGTACGACGATGCGGCTGGGGCGCTTGACGTCGCCGGTGAAGTCCGGGACGGACATGCAGCCCTCGCGGGCCTTCTCGTTGCGGCTGCCCGAGACGACCTCGGCGTTGCAGAGCACGAACGTGCCGTGGTGCTCGCGTGTCTTCGGGTGCTCGGAGACGTCGACGCAGAAGACCTTCACGCCCACCCCGACCTGCGGTGCGGCGAGGCCGACGCAGCCCGGCGAGACCCGCATCGTGGCGACGAGGTCGGCGGCGAGCTGAACGACCTCGGGGGCGGTGGGGTCGACGCGCTCGCCGACGGTGGACAGCACGGGCGCGGGTGCACGGACGACCTCACGGAGCTCACCGGGCACGTCGAGCTCGGCCTCGGTCCAGTCGCGGACCCGGGGGTTGGTGGTCATCGGTGCGGCTCAGAGCTCGTCGGTCTCGGCGGCGCGCAGCGTCACGCCGACGCCGAGGTCCGCAGCGACCGTCGCGAGGTCGCGCTCCACGGCGGAGGCGTCCGCAGCCGCCGGCAGGTCCACCTCGGCGACGAGGAGGTAGAGGTCCCCGGCGAGGCGCGTGGTGAGGTCGGTGATGTTGCCACCGACGCCGGCGATCACCGCGACGACCGCGGAGACGATGCCGGGCCGGTCGCCGCCGTGGACGGACAGGATCCACGACGTGCCGTCGGCGCTCGCGGCCTCCTCTGCCGGCACCTCGCGCACGGTCACCGTGAGGCTGCCGTCGGCGGTCAGGGGCGCGAGGGCGGACTCGATCGCCTCGTCTCCGGCCTCGCCGGCACAGATCAGCGTCATCGCGAAGTGGCCGCGCAGCAGCGTCATCGTCGAGTCCTCGAGGTTGAGGCCGAGGCCGGCGAGCCTGTCGGTGGTCTCGGCGATGATGCCGGGACGGTCGTGGCCGAGGACGGTGATGGCGTGGAGGGTCACGCGGTCATTCTGTCAGCGCCCGCGCCCGCTCGAAGACCTCGTCCGTCATCTCGCGGGTGAGGCGTCCGGTGTAGGTGTTGTGCGGGGAGGGGTGGTAGCAGCCGAGGAGGGTCACCGCGCCCAGCGCGACCTCGGCACCGTGCCCGAACTTCGGCCGGCGTTCCGGGGCGGGCGCACCTGCCGCGACCAGCGAGCGGACCGCGCCGTCCCAGCCGAAGGAGCCGAGCGCGACGACCGCGCGCACGCTCGGCAGCAGCGCCAGCTCGGCGGCGATCCAGGGGGCGCAGGTGTCGCGCTCGATCGCGGTCGGCTTGTTCTCGGGCGGGGCGCAGCGCACGGTCGCGATCATCCGGGCGTCGAGGAGGCGCTGGCCGTCACCGGCGTGCTCGCTGGTGGGCTGGCTCGCCCAGCCGGTGCGGTGCAGGCTGGCGAAGAGCCAGTCGGCGCTCGGGTCACCGGTGAAGATGCGGCCGGTCCGGTTGCCGCCGTTGGCGGCCGGCGCCAGGCCGACGATCAGCAGCGACGGGTCCGGATCACCCCAGCCCGGGATCGGCCGGCCCCAGTAGGGCTGGTCGGCGAACGACGCCCGCTTGGCGACGGCCACGTCCTCGCGCCACTGCACGAGCCGCGGGCAGGCCGCGCACACGCTCACCCGGGCGTCGAGCTCGCCCAGGTCGTCGGTGCGCGCGAGACGGCGTACGTCGTCGGCGTCGCGCGCGACCGTCGTGCGGGGCCCGGCCGGGTCGTCGGGCCAGCCGGTGCCGGGCGCGACGGGACTGCCGAACTCCTCCCCTGTCAACGGGTGCGGGTGCGTCATCGGCCGATGGCGGCAGCCATGCCGTGCAGGATGTCGGCTTCGGAGACCAGGTGCTCCGGCACCGGCACCCGCGCCAGGATGCGGCTCCAGATCAGTGCCCCGGCGCCGATCACGTCGGCGCGGCCGGGGTGCATGAAGGGAAGTGCGCGGCGCTCCTCCACCGTCATCGCCAGCAGGCGGTCGACATGGGCCATCGTGTGGTCGTTGGACAGCACCGCGCCGTCGAAGGCGTCGCGGTCGTAGGAGCCGAGTGCGAGGACACCGCAGGCGATCGTCTTGATGGTGCCGGAGGTGCCGATGGCGGTGCGGGTGCGCCCGAGCTCGACGCCGCAGTCGTCGAGGTGGCGGTCGATGTCGGCGACGCAGGCGGCGACCTCCGCCCGGGTCGGAGGGTCGCTGTGCAGGCGGCGCTCGTGGAGGCGGACCGACCCGATGTCCATCGAGGTGGCCTGCCGCGCGCTCCCCTCCCCCAGCACCAGCTCCGTCGAGCCGCCGCCGATGTCGACCACCAGCACCGGCTCGGCCGGCGTCGGGTCCTGCGCGGCGATGGCGCCGGCGAAGACCAGTGCGGCCTCCTCGTCGCCCGACAGCACCTCGGGCTCGACGCCCAGGCGACGGCGTACGCCCTCGCGGAAGACGTCGGCGTTGCTCGCGTCGCGGCTCGCCGAGGTGGCGCAGAAGCGCATCCGGGCGTGGTCGACCCCGTGCTCGCGGATCACCGCGGCGAACTCGTCGACCGCGGCGAACGTGCGCTCGAGCGCCTCGTCGGCCAGCACGCCGGTCCGGTCGACGTCCTGCCCGAGGCGTACGACGCGGGAGTCGCGCAGCACCACGTCGAGCGTGCCGTCGGCGCGCACGTCGCCGATCAGCACCTTGATCGAGTTGGTCCCGCAGTCGATGGCCGCGACGGTGCTCATGCGCCCATTGTGCCGATCGGGCACTTCGTGGCGCACAGAAGGCTCGACCGGGCACTTCCTTGCGATGGAGGGCACGCCCCGACGAAACGAAGTGCCCGGTCAGCGCCCCGCAGCGAAACGAAGTGCCCGGTCAGCGCCTGGCAGCGCGACGAAGTGCCCGCTCAGCGGGGGGAGGAGTCCGGGCGCTCGACGCACGGCCCGGACGCCCACCACTCACCGAGGGCGTCGAGCACCTCGTCGCCGAGCGGGTTCGCGCCGCGGCCCATGGCCAGCGACTGGCCGGCCAGGACGTGGAGGCACTTGACCCGGTCGGGCATGCCGCCGGCGGAGATGCCCTCGATCTCGGGGACGTCGAGGCCGGCGCGCTCGCCGACCTCGGCGCGGAACTCGAGGTAGCGCTCGTGCGCGGCACGATAGGCCGCTGCGAGCTCCTCGTCGGCGCCGAGGCGCTCCTCCATCTCCTTCATCACGTGCGAGCCCTCGAGCGTGCCGATGCGCGAGGCGGCGCGCGGGCAGGTGAGGTAGAAGGTGGTGGGGAACGGCGTGCCGTCGGGCAGGCGCGGCTCGGTGGTGACGACGTCGGGGTTGCCGCAGGGGCAGCGGTGGCCGACCGCGTCGATGCCGCGAGGACGACGCTTGAGCTGGGCCTGGATGGCCGCCTCGTCGTCGGCGTCGATGCGGGGGTTGTCGCGGTGGACCACGCCCGGCTCGTGCGGGGGAACGTCCTTGTGGGTCACTGCTGGGTCCCGTCGATCAGGTCGGCCGGCTCCGGGTCCGGCGGGGGTGGGTTGCCGGCGAGCTCGACCGACTCCCACGCGGCCGTCCACCAGGCCTTCGGCACGGTCCGGATCACCTCGTCGGGGTCGTTGAGGCTCGCCTGGGCCTCGAGCGGCCTGCCGTCGACGCCGATGACCTCGAAGCCGGACTCGCCGGGCATCAGGTAGCCGAAGCGGGCCCGCGCCTGCGCCTTGACGTACGCCGGGTCGTCCCAGCGCCGCTTCTCGCGCTCGAGCTGGTCGATGCTGGCCTCGCGCTCGGCGATCTGCACCTTCAGGTCACCGATGTGGGAGCGCTGCTGGAGGTAGGCCCGCAGCGACGAGGCGTAGGACACCGTGAGCACGGCCAGCACCAGCACGAGCACCGCCGCCCGCCCGGTGAACCTGGGCCGACGCGCCGCCGCGACAGGGCGCGCCTGCGTGGGCGTGGAGTCGGACGTGGAGTCGGACCGCGGGTCGGGCGTACGGCTGCCGGACGTGCGCGCCCCGGTCCGCGGCCGGGAGCCGCGGGCACCGGGGTGCGAGCTGCCAGGTCCACTGCCCGGCCCGTTGCGCGGAGATCGGCGCTGGGAAGGCATGCGCCCCAGTCTGCCTGCTCAGGCCCCGAATCGCGGGAAGGCACCCCGACCGGCGTAGCGAGCTGCGTCACCGAGCTCGTCCTCGATGCGGAGGAGCTGGTTGTACTTCGCCACGCGGTCCGAGCGGGCCGGCGCGCCGGTCTTGATCTGGCCGCAGTTGGTGGCGACCGCGAGGTCGGCGATGGTGGTGTCCTCGGTCTCGCCCGAGCGGTGGCTCATCATGTTGCGGAAGCCGGCGCGGTGGGCGAGCTCGACGGCGTCGAGGGTCTCGGTGAGCGAGCCGATCTGGTTGACCTTGACCAGCATCGCGTTGGCCTGACCGCCGTCGATGCCGCGCTGGAGACGCTCGACGTTGGTGACGAACAGGTCGTCGCCCACGATCTGGGTCTTGGCGCCGAGGCTGTCGGTGATGGCCTTCCAGCCGTCCCAGTCCTCCTCGTCGAGCGGGTCCTCGATGGAGACGATCGGGTAGGCGTCGACGAGCTCGGTGTAGTAGGCGACCATGTCGTCGCTCTTCAGCTTCTTGCCCTCGAAGGTGTACTTGCCCTTGTCGTGGAACTCGCTGGCCGCGACGTCCATGGCGAGCGCGATGTCCTTGCCGAGCGTGAAGCCGGCGGCCTTGACGGCCTCGGCGATCAGGTCGAGCGCGGCGCGGTTGCTCTCGAGGTTCGGCGCGAAGCCGCCCTCGTCGCCGAGGCCGGTGGACAGGCCCTTCTTCTTCAGCACCGACTTGAGCGCGTGGTAGACCTCGGCGCCCTGCTGGAGCGCCTCGCGGAAGGTCGGGGCGCCGATCGGCGCGATCATGAACTCCTGCACGTCGACGTTGGAGTCGGCGTGCGACCCACCGTTGAGGATGTTCATCATCGGCACCGGCAGCAGGTGGGCGTTGGGGCCGCCGACGTAGCGGAAGAGCGGGAGGCCGGCGGACTCGGCCGCGGCCTTCGCGGTGGCGAGCGAGACGCCCAGGATCGCGTTGGCGCCGAGCTTGGCCTTGTTGTCGGTGCCGTCGAGGTCGAGCATCACCTGGTCGAGCAGGCGCTGGTCGTCGGCGTCGAGGCCGACGACGGCTCCGGCGATGGTGTCACCGACGGCGTCCACGGCCTTCTGCACGCCCTTGCCGAGGTAGCGCTTGCCACCGTCGCGCAGCTCGACGGCCTCGAAGGCACCGGTGGAGGCACCGCTGGGCACCGCCGCGCGACCGAACGCGCCGTCCTCGAGGAGCACCTCCACCTCGACGGTGGGGTTGCCGCGCGAATCGAGAATCTCGCGGGCGCCTACGGCAGCGATGATCGACATGGGAGAGCTCCTGATGAGGGACGTCGTGGGACAGCCGTCAGCCTAGCCACGTCGGCGCCCGGCGTCGTGGGGTGTCCGGGTCAGCGCACGTAGCGCGCGACCCGCGGTGCGGTCTGCTTGATAACCCGGGTGTTGTCGGTGTTGTCGTTGTCGGCGAGCGGCTGGCCGCCGTAGGTGTTGGTGGGGCTGGAGAACCACGGGATCCGCACGCAGGAGTAGTTGCCCGCGTCGACGCACGGGTCGTAGTAGCCCATCACCGAGATGTAGTTGCCGGCCGGGTTGGCGAAGCCACGGGCGTAGGGGACGCGCGAGGCACGCGTGACGCCGGGGTAGGAGAAGTGGTCGGCGCCGAGGTTGTGGCCGATCTCGTGGGTGGCCACGAGGTAGGGCAGGCACCCCACGCGGGTCACCGAGGCGCCGGCGAGCGGCGAGGCCTGGCGCGGGGTGAGCGGGATGAGGCCCCCGCCGCAGATCCCGGTGGTCGGGCCGGTGGTGAGCAGGTGGACGATGTCGCCGCCCTTCTTGCGACGCACCCGCTGCAGGTTGTCGAAGTGGCCGTCGCGCGGGCGGCCGACGCGGAAGGCGTCCTTGACCGCGTCCTTGCTCTCCTTGCCGCGGGCCTTGACCAGGCCGCGGTAGCGGACGGTCGCCCTGATCCCGGAGTTCGACAGCGCCTCGTTGGTCTGCGCGACCACGAGGACGGCGGCCGCCTTCATCGCCTCCTTGCTCCCGGCCTCGGCCTTGGCGCCGGCGGTGTAGCCGAACATCACGCCGATCCTCACCCGCCGCGCACGCCGCTCGGCCGTACCCGCGCCGACCCCGGCGCGCGGGGCGACCCCGGCCGTACGCGTACGCGCGACGACGCCCGCCGAGTCGTCGCCGTCGAGGCCCTCGCGGTCCGCCAGCTCGGTCCACCAGTAGCGCCCGCCGCCCGCGCCGGTGAGCGACCACAGCCCGTCGGGCGAGACGAGCGAGCCGCGGAAGGTGCCGTCCACCTCGACCAGCGTGAACGAGGCGAGCTCCTCGCCGGGCACCCGTCCGCTCCAGGCGGTGAAGCCCGGCGCGCTCTCGACGTCGCCGATGCGTACGACGGTGCTGCCCGACGTCCCCGGGAGGGCGAGGCGCTGCCCGTCGGCCACCCGCGGGAGGGCGTCGGCGTCGAGCTCCACGAGCTGGTGGCGCCCCGACAGACCTGCCCGCTCGCCGCTCGCGCGGGCGGTGGTGGCCACCTCGGACAGCAGCGGTCGCGCCGGCGCCGCGGCACCGGACCGCTCCCCCGACCGCTCCCGTGCCTCGGCCGGCGTGGCGGTGGCCGCGCCGGCGAGCGCTGACGCGACGAGCGCGAGCAGCCCGAGGGCGAGGGCAGGACGGCGTCGGGCAGTGGCGAGTCGACTCATGCAGGGGCACCTACCGCTCCGGTCCGCGCCTCAAACCTCTCCGGGCTGCCGGTCGTGCGCTGCCTTCGCTGCCTCCGCTGCCTTCTCTGCCTTCTCCGCGGCCTTGGCCGCGTTCCACAGCGTCAGCACCTCGGCCGCGTCGACCGCGACCGCGTCGCCGAACACGTGCGGGTTGCGGCGCTCCATTTTCGCGATGACCCCGCGGGCCACGTCGTCGAGCGTGAAGTGACCCGCCTCCTCGGCGATCACCGCGTGGATGACCACCTGCAGGAGCAGGTCGCCGAGCTCGTCGCACAGCGCCGCGGGGTCACCGGACTCGATGGCCTCGACCACCTCCTCGGCCTCCTCGCGGACGAAGGGGACGAGCGAGGTGTGGGTCTGCTCGCGCTTCCAGGCGCACTCCCGCCGCAGGAGGCGCATCTGGTCCGCGAAGGCCTCCATCGGCGAGTCCTGCCCGTCGACCTCCGTCACGACGACGGTCCGCTCAGCCGCAGCGGTGGGTGAGCGGGAGCGTGCGCGCGAAGGCGGGGTCGGGCTCGGTCGACAGGCCGGCCTTCGCCGTCTCGCCGACCGCGACGGAGGTGTTGGTGTCGATCGGGGTCAGCACGCCGTCCACGCTCTCGAGGCCGTAGCGCGGGTCGATCTCGATGCCGTTGGCGTCCGGCCACTGGTTGAACACGTCCACCCCGGCCTGGGTGACCTCGTCGGTGGTCGGCTCGGTGACGCCGCGGTCGGCGAGGACGATCTCGCCGATCTGGTTCACGATGTCGGTGGCGAGCGCGTTGGCCGAGGTGAGCTCGACGTAGGTGTCCTGCGCCTCCTCCGGCATGGTGGCGGCCGTGCGGCTGCGCTGGGCCACGTCGTTGGCGTAGCCCGAGCCCGGCTCGACGCCGTACTCGTCGGCGATCTCCATCGCCTGCGCGCGCAGCGTCATCAGCTGGACGGTGCCCTGGCGCACGAAGCTCATCGGCAGGACGGTGTTCTGGGCGGCGAACTGGTCGCCGAGCGCGGTGCACATCTTCGCCGCGGCCGCGTCGACCTCGCGGACCGTGAGCTCCGCGTCGCCGACCTTGACCGCCACCCCCGGGGAGGCGCTGCCGCAGCCGGTCAGCAGCACGCCGGACAGGCCCACGGCCAGCCAGGTGGGCACGGCCGTCATCAGGCGGGACTTGCTCACGGGGTCACTCCTTGGTCGTTGCGCTCACCGGGGCCGGCACGTCGATCACGTCGTCGATCACGCCGCGGGCCCATTCAAGCAGGGCCACACCGGACACCGGGTTCACGGGGAAGCCGCTGGTCTGCGGCCGCGGCACCAGGATCGTACTGATCGGCGCCTTGACGATGCTGCGCGGATGCAGCCGCTGGAGGCGTACGACGCGGGAGTCGGGCAGGTCGACCGGCGCGAACCGGACGTACTTGCCGGCCACCGTGACCTCCTTGACGCCGACCTGGCGGCAGCGCGCCCGGAAGCGGGCGACGACCAGCAGCGACTCCACCACCGGGGGCGGGTTGCCGTAGCGGTCGAGGAGCTCGGCGCGCACCTCGTCGACGTCGGCGTCGGTGCGCACCTCCGCCAGGCGCTTGTAGATCTCCAGGCGCAGGCGCTCGCTCGGGATGTAGTCGTGGGGCAGGTGCGCGTCGACGGGCAGCTCGATGCGCACCTCCTGGAGCTGGTCGTCCTCGCCGCCACCCTTGAAGTCGGCGACGGCCTCGCCCACGAGGCGGACGTAGAGGTCGAAGCCGACGTCGGCGATGTGGCCGGACTGCTCGCCGCCGAGCAGGTTGCCGGCGCCGCGGATCTCGAGGTCCTTCATGGCGATCGCCATGCCGCCGCCGAGGTCGGAGTGCTGGGCCAGGGTCGCGAGGCGTTCGTGGGCGGTCTCGGTGAGCGGCTTCTCCGAGGGGTAGAGGAAGTAGGCGTAGGCGCGCTCGCGGGACCGGCCGACGCGGCCGCGCAGCTGGTGGAGCTGGGAGAGCCCGAGGGTGTCGGAGCGCTCGATGATCATCGTGTTGGCGTTGGACACGTCGAGGCCGCTCTCGACGATGGTCGTGCAGACCAGCACGTCGAAGCGCTTCTCCCAGAAGTCGAGCATGACCTGCTCGAGGGCGTGCTCGCCCATCTGCCCGTGGGCGGTGGCGACGCGCGCCTCGGGCACCAGCTCGCGGATCCGCGCGGCGGCCTTCTCGATCGACTGGACCCGGTTGTGGATGTAGAAGACCTGGCCCTCGCGCAGCAGCTCACGGCGTACGGCTGCGACGACTTGGCGGTCCTCGTAGGCGCCGACGTAGGTCAGGACCGGGTGCCGCTCCTCCGGCGGCGTCGTGATGGTCGACATCTCCCGGATGCCGGTGACCGCCATCTCCAGGGTGCGCGGGATCGGCGTCGCACTCATCGACAGCACGTCGACGGAGGTGCGCATCCGCTTCATCTGCTCCTTGTGCTCGACACCGAAGCGCTGCTCCTCGTCGACGATGATGAGGCCGAGGTCCTTCATCTTGATGTCGGGGTTGAGCAGGCGGTGGGTGCCGACGACGATGTCGACCGAGCCGTCCTCGAGTCCGGCGATGACCTCCTTGGCCTCCTTGTCGGTCTGGAACCGCGAGAGGCCCTTGATGACGACCGGGAAGCCCGACATCCGCTCGGCGAAGGTCGACATGTGCTGCGTGACGAGCAGCGTCGTCGGCACCAGCAGGGCCACCTGCTTGCCGTCCTGCACCGCCTTGAAGGCCGCGCGGACCGCGATCTCGGTCTTGCCGTAGCCGACGTCGCCGCAGACCAGCCGGTCCATCGGGACGACCTGGCGCATGTCGGCCTTGACCTCGTCGACGGTGGTGAGCTGGTCGACGGTCTCGGTGAAGGGGAAGGCGTCCTCGAGCTCGCGCTGCCACGGGGTGTCCGGGCCGTAGGCGTGGCCCTTGGTGGCCTGGCGGGCGGCGTAGAGCTTGATGAGCTCGGCCGCGATCTCGCGGACCGCGCGGCGCGCCTTGTTCTTGCGCTTGGTCCAGTCGCCGCCACCGAGGCGGTCGAGGCTGGGGTTCTCGCCGCCGACGTATCGGGTGACCTGGTCGAGGGTGTCGGCCGGGACGTAGAGCATGTCGTTGGGGCCGCCGCGCTTGCTGGGGCCGTACTCGAGGACGAGGTACTCGCGCACCGCGCCCCCGATCTCGCGCTGCTTCATCTCCACGAACCTGCCCACGCCGTGCTGCTCGTGGACGACGTAGTCGCCGGCCTTGAGCTCGAGCGGGTCGATCTGCTTCTTGCGCCGCGTCGGCATCCGGCGCATGTCGCGCGTCGAGGTCTTCTGGCCCGACAGGTCGTCACCGGTCACCACCGAGACGCGTGCCTCGTCGTCGACGAGTCCGTGCACGACGTGGCCGCAGGTCACCGTGACGACGCCGGGGCCTGCGGTGTCGCCCTCCTCGACCAGCCGGGCGGCGATGTCGTGCTCACCGAGCAGCTCGACGAAGCGCTGCGCGGGACCGTGGCCTGCGTGGACCACGACGACGTCGCGCGACTCGTCGAGCCAGCCGCGGATGTCGGCGATCGCCTGCTCGAGGTCGCCCCGGTATGCCTCGGCGCCGTTGATCGGCAGCGTGAGCGAGCCGTCGTCGTCCTCGGCCTCGATCCCGAAGGGACTCACCGCCCACCACGCGTGGCCGAGCCCGAGGGCGTGCTGGCGCACGTCGGCGATCTCGCGGTAGGACGCGGCGCCGAGGTCGATGGGCGCGGTGCCGCCGCCGGCCGCCGCGGCCCACGACGCTCCGAGGAACTCCTCGCTCGTCGCGACCAGGTCGTGCGCGCGGCTGCGGGCACGCTCGGGGTCGAGCACCAGCACCGTCGTGCCTGCGGGCATGAGGTCGACGAGCAGCTCCATCTCCTCGACCAGGACCGGGGCGAGCGACTCCATGCCCTCGACCGCGATTCCGGCGGCCATCTTGTCGGTGAGCTCCAGCAGCTGCGGGTGCGCCCGGCCGAGCTCGGCGGCGCGACGGCGTACGTCGTCGGTGAGCAGCAGCTCACGGCACGGCGGGGCCCAGAGCCGCGGCACCGTCTCCAGGGTGCGCTGGTCGGCGACGGAGAAGGCGCGGATCTCCTCGACGTCGTCGCCCCAGAACTCCACGCGCAGCGGGTGCTCCTCGGTCGGCGGGAAGACGTCGACGATGCCGCCGCGCACCGCGAACTCGCCGCGCCGCTCGACCATGTCGACGCGGGTGTACGCCGCCTCGGCCAGGCCGCGGACCACGTCCTCCATGACCCGGGCCTCGCCCGGGGCCAGCTCGACCGGCTCGATGTCGGCCAGCCCGGGGACCTGCGGCTGGAGCAGGCTGCGGATCGGTGCGACGACGACCTTCAGCGGGCCGTTGGCGGCGTCGGTGCCGGGGTGTCGCAGCCGGCGCAGCACCGCGAGGCGCCGCCCCACGGTGTCGCTGCGCGGGCTCAGCCGCTCGTGCGGGAGCGTCTCCCAGCTCGGGTAGTAGGCCACCGAGTCGGGGTCGACGAGGTCCCCCAGCTCCTCGACCAGGTCCTCGGCCTCGCGCGAGGTGGCGGTGACCGCGAGGACCGTACGGCCGCGCTCGACCAGGCCGTGGACGACGTACGGGCGCACCGCGGTGGGGCCGGTGAGGTCGAGGGCGGGCAGCACCGCGGCGTCGGCCAGCGCGCCACCCAGGGTGGGCGCGGCGATGAGCCGCCGGGCGACGGCGAGCAGGGGCGTGGACGGCACCGGGATCCCTTCGAGAGCGCGCGTGAGAGCCCCACGGACGAGCGGGTGGGGGGAGGGTGGAAGTCTACGGGGGCTGCCCGACACGGGTGCGCGGGGGAACAAGGGGAACCGACGGCCTCGATCAGGGGGTTTGTCCCACGCGTCACGGGGGTAGCAGGCACACAGCGTCCGGCGCCCGAGCGTCGGACGACATCGAACGTCCACCTTGAAGGGAAACAACGGGGACATGCGCATCACTCGTCTCGTGGCCGGCACGGTCACCGCCGGCCTGCTCGGCATCACGCCCATCGCGATCTCGGCTCCGGCCCAGGCCGCCGTCACGGTCGTCACCGCGACCTCGCTCAGCTCGACCCAGGTCGAGTACACCTACGGCGACCGGATCTTCTTCGACGCCGCCGTCACCACCAACGACCCGAACAACGCCTACGCGCCGGGTGCCGCCACGCTCTACATGAAGCGCGGCGGCTCGGAGACGTGGGAGGCCGTGTCGAGCGACGAGGGCGTCAGCTATCTCTACTTCACCGACCTCACCGCCGTCGCGAACGCGACCTACAAGGTCCTCTACCCGGGCGGCACCGACGGCACCGGCGACGTCTACCTGCCGAGCGAGTCGCCCGAGTTCGCGATCTCGACCGCGCGCAAGATGACGATCAAGAACCCGCGCGGCACCTTCGTCAAGGGCAAGATCTCGCCGGACTACAAGAAGAAGAAGATCCTGATCCAGAAGAAGGTCGGGAAGAAGTGGAAGAAGTTCCGCACCCTCAAGACCAACAAGAAGAGCCAGTTCCAGACGACGCTGCCCGCGACCCGGAAGCGCACCTACTGGCGCTTCCTGGCCAAGGGCAACGCCGAGTTCGCGACCGCCTCGTTCGAGGGCTCGACCATCCGCTACCGCTCCGCGGCCCCGCGCGTCACGGTCCGCTGACCACCAGCAGGTCGCTGCTCCACACCTGAGCCGACCGGGCACCGGGTCGTCACCGACGACCGGGTGCCCGGTCGACTTCTCTCCCGCTCCGGGAGAGGATCACCCCATGCGCACCAGTCGTCTCGTCACCGGCGTCGTCGCCGCCAGCCTGCTCGGCGCCACCCCGCTGGCCCTCGCCGCGCCCGCCGAGGCACGAGAGACCTGGTCCACGACCACCACCGCAGAGGCGAGCGCGGACCTCGTCGAGTTCGGCGAGCAGGTCGACATCGGCCTCGAGGTCGACAGCGCGACCGGGTCCTCGCCGGTGGTCGGCACCTCCACCCTCTACGCCCGCCGCGCCGGCACGGCGGACTGGGTCGCGGTGGCCACCAACTCCTCCCCCGGCGCCGACTTCCTCGACGTGGCCCCCCGGATGACGACCACCTACAAGGTCGTCTACGGCGGCGGCACCGAGAGCGACACCGTCAAGGGCGACCGCTACGCCTCGAGCGAGTCCGCCCCGTTCACCGTCGCGGTCAAGCGCCGCATCACCCACCCGTCGGCCGGCTTCGTCCTCGAGGGCCGTGTGACGCCCCGCTACCGCAGGAAGCCGGTGCGCATCCGGGCCAGCCGCGACCAGGAGACGGGCTACGAGCTGGTCCGCGTCGTGCGCACCGACCGCCGCGGGCGCTACTCGTTCCGGCTCCCCCAGCGCAGCGGCACGTGGTACTGGATCATCAGCGTGCGCGGCGACAAGCGCTTCCGCGGCGCCGCCTTCGGCTACGAGACCAGCGTCTTCTGATCCCTCAGGTGGTGGTGGCCGCGGCCGCAGCCGCGTCGATCTCCCCCTGCGAGCGCAGCACGCAGAACTGGTTGCCCTCCGGGTCGGCGAAGACCACCCACCCGGTGCCGGGCCCGTGGACGTCGCGCTGGTCGTCCAGCTGCACCGCGCCGAGGGCGCGCACCCGCTCGACCTCCTCGTCGCGGGTGCCGGCGCGTGGGCGTACGTCGAAGTGGATCCTCTTGGCCGGCAGGTCGGCGTCCGGCACCTCGATGAACAGGATCGCGTGGCCGGTCCCCGGGTCCACGACCATGCACTCCTCGTGCCCCGGCTCGTTGGGATCCCCCTCGACGTCGACGTAGCCGAGCACCTGCTTCCACCACTCGGAGAGCTCGTAGGCGTGGTGGCAGTCGACGGTGGTGTGGGCGACGAAGGAGGTCATGGCGCCACGCTCGCAAGGCGTACGCCGCCCCGCAAGCGGTTTCTCCCCGAGTTGCCCGGGACCCACCCGCGTGACACCGTCGACCCTGCCCCGTGACGTGGGCGACCGGACGAGGGAGCCGTACCCGGACAGCGACAAGACGGCCGTCGAGGAGATGGCCATGTCGTGGTTCGTGCTCGTGCTCTCAGGCGTCCTGGAGGCGGTGTGGGCCACCGCCCTCGGTCGCTCCGAGGGCCTGACCCGTCCGGTGCCGACCGCCACCTTCTTGGTGGCGCTCGTCCTGAGCATGGGCGGCCTGGGCTACGCCATGCGCACGCTGCCGGTCGGCACGTCGTACGCAGTGTGGGTCGGGATCGGCGCCGTGCTGACCGTGGTGGTCGCGATGGTCACCGGCACCGAGTCGTTCTCGGTCGTCAAGGCGCTGCTGCTGACCGGGCTCGTGGCGTGCATCGTGGGCCTCAAGCTCGTGCACTGAGGCCCTCGAGCCGGACCGCCGTCACTCCGTGCCGTGGCGGCGGACGAAGTCCACGATCTGCTCGGCCAGCTCGGGACGGCACACGATGAGGTCCGGGAGCGACGTGTCGTCGGCGTTGTAGACCAGCGGTGAGCCGTCGACCCGGCTGCAGTGGAGGCCGGCGGCGCGGGCGACCGCGACGGGAGCGGCGTTGTCCCACTGGTACTGCCCACCGGCGTGGACGTAGGCGTCGGCTATGTCGCGCACCACGCTCATCACCTTCACCCCTGCGCTCCCCATCGGGACCAGCTCGGCGTCCATCTCGGCGGCCAGCGCCTCCACGAAGGCCGGCGGGCGGCTGCGGGAGACCGCGATCCGCGGGCGCTGCGACGTGCGGGGCGGCACCACGCTGGGGCGCCCGGTGCTGAAGGTCTCCCCCAGCGCGGGCTGTGCCACGGCTCCCGCGACGAGGTCGCCCTCGGCCCACAGCGCGACGTGGACGGCCCAGTCGTCGCGCGGGGGCTCGGAGAACTCGCGGGTCCCGTCGAGCGGGTCGATGATCCACACCCGTGGGGCCGTGAGCCGCGACTTGTCGTCGGCCGCCTCCTCCGACAGCACCGCGTCGTCGGGCCGGTGGGCGGTGAGCAGTCGGTCGAGCTCGGCCTGCGCGGCGGCATCTCCGGCGTCCTTGAGGGCCTTGCCCTCCAGGCCGTCCGCAGCCGCTCCGGCGCGTACGTCGAGCAGCACGGCGCCGGCTCGCTCGGCCGCCCAGACGGCGAAGGCGTGGTCGTCGAGCGTGGTGGGATCGATCATGCGAGAACCCTATCGATGCGGTGCCGTGACCCGTGGCCTCCCCTGCAGGACCAACGGCGCCTGGCGGGGTCGGGGCACCAGGTCGGCGGTCCCCCCGGCGTCGTAGACCTGACGGAGCATCGCCACCGCCTCGAGCTGCGTCCTGGCCCCGAGCTTGGCGCGCAATGCCTTCACGTGGCTGCGGACGGTGCCGACGCTGACGTCCATGAGCGCCGCCACCTCGACGACGCGCTGTCCGGCGGCGAGCAGCTCGAGCACCCGCATCTGCTGTGGCGACAGGGTCCGCATCAGCGCGATGAGCAGTCGGCGGCTGTCAAGGGCCTGCACCCAGGCCGCCCGCAGCGCCAGGCGCCGGGCCGGCTCCATCAGCAGGTCGCCCGTGATGAGCCGCTCGACGACCTCGAGCAGCTGGCTGATGGAGGTCGCTCCGGTGACCACGTCGACCGCGCCACCCTCGAGGAGGCCGCCCCACCAGATGGCGGTCTGCCCCGGTGCGACCACGGCCACCCGGACGTCGCCGACGGCCACGAGGCGGCTGATCTCCTCCACGACGGTCAGGCTGTCCTCGCCGTCGAAGATCGCCACGACGTAGCGCGTGGTGCCGGTGTCACGATCCTCCCAGGCGTCGCGTGCCACCGTCTCCCACGGGCGCACGGCCACGGCAGCGCCTGCGGAGGTGAGGGCCGCGGCCACCGCCTGCGCGACCAGCAGGTGCGGCGAGACGATCCACGTGGTCACGCGGTCGTCCGTCGCAGGTGCTGCTCCGGCACCGATGCCGGACGGTGGACCATCCATCCCTCCTCCTCGGGCCGAGATGGGACAAACCCTTGCCGTGCACGGCGGGCGACGGGCGCTCTCGAGGTCAAGGTGCACCGAATTGGGGACGCGGCGTCGGGACCCAGGACCTCCCGCCGGCCCTCTCGCCCTGCCTCGTTTCTTGTCGCGCAGTTGCGCCGGGCTGGGAGGACCGTGGGGCAGGACTTGACCAAGACTGGTGGAGGCCTGAACAAGGCGGACCAGACCGCCTTTGCCCCAATTGGGGTACGCGCCACACACTCGGTGGATCGCCCCGGGAGAAGGTGGTTTCACTGATCCCGGGCACCTGCTCGATGAGCAGGCGTCCCTGGTCCGCCAGCACGGGAGAGCTGAGCGGACACGCACCACAGGGAGCTCGGGGAAGTGCTTCACACACAGGGGGGATGGCCATGCTCAGGCCGTTCGGGGAGAACGTACGTCACAGGGTCGGGATCCAGGTCGCCACAGCGGCCTCGTTCGCGGTCCTCATCTGGCTCGGCACGCGAGGCGCCCACGAGTGGCACGCCTCGCCGGCCGTCCGGACGCTGTCGTCGCTCGGCGACGGCGTCGTCAGCGGGGTCTTCGTCACCGGCGCCATCTGCGCTGCCGTGGTGACGTGGCGCCGCCATGCGAGCCCGCTCACGGGCTGGATCGTCGCCACCGGCGCGCTCGTCGCCGCCCAGGCGCTGCTCGTCACCACGCTCGCCCTCCAGGGCGGGCAGGCGGGCGACCCGGCCGCCGGGCAGGCGCTGCTCCTGGCAGCCGCGACGGCAGGACTCGTCGCGGTCGTCGTACCGCTCCTGCGCCTGGACCAGGTGCGACACGTCGTGGACGACGGCTTCGCGATCGGGCTGGGCATGGGGGTCGTGGCCGCCGGCCACGTGCTGCTGCAGCTGCCCGCCGCCGCGGCGCCCGATCCGACCTCGCTCCCGGCGCTCGCCGAGGCGCTGGTCGGCGTGGTGGTCCTGACCCACGTGGCCGCGGTCGCACTCGTGCTGCGCCAGCACGCCCTGTCGCCGCCGCTCGCGCTGCTGCTCCTCGCCACGGTGGCGGTGGTCGGCGTCGGCCAGGTCGTCCACCTGTGGGGCTCGGCCGGCACGGTGGAGCTGACCCTCGTGGCCGTGGCCCGCGCCGCGACCGGCGCAGCATGGCTCGGCATCGGCTGGGCGAGCCTGCAGCGCGACACGGTCGTCGACGACGAGCTCGAGGCCCGCATGACGGCCGAGATCGACCTCGCCGTGCAGGCCAGCAGCCGCGACCAGAGCGAGAGGCTGCACGAGTTGCGCAGCACGGTGGCCGGCCTGGTCAACGGCTCGGCGCTGCTCGACAACGCCGACATCCCCGACGAGGCGCGCCGGCACCTGTGCGAGTCGGTGCACCGCGAGCTCCAGCGCATGCAGCGCCTGCTCTCCGGCGAGCACGGCCCCACCACCGACCTCGACCTCGACGAGGCGCTGCACCTGATCCTGGACCTGCAGCGGCTCAAGGGCCGCCACGTGGAGCTCCACACCAGCGGCGGCACCGTGCGGGCGCGCTACGACTCGCTCGCCGAGGTGGTCAACATCCTCATGGACAACGCCGCCACCCACGGCGGCTGCGACACCAGCCTGGTCGAGGTGGTGCGCCGCGACGAGGCGACGGTGGACATCACGGTCTCGGACAACGGACGCGGCATCCCCGAGGACCAGCGCGAGCGGATCTTCGACTGGGGCAACCGCGGCGTGGACTCCCCCGGCCAGGGGATCGGGTTGCACGTCGCCCAGCGCCTCATGGCCGAGGACGGCGGCACGCTGCGCCTCGCCGAGGCCCGGGGCCCGGGGTCGTCGTTCGTCATCTCACTGCCCTCGGCACGCCGCTCGCCCGAGAACCACGTCCCCCGGGAGGACTCCCATGGCGCCTGGCGCATCTCGGGCTGAGCACCGCGTCCTGATCCTCGACGACCACGTCCTCTTCGCGGAGGCGCTCGAGCTCGCGCTGTCGCTGGAGGGCTACGACGTACGCCGCCTCGAGCTGCCCGAGGAGGGCGGGTCGATGGCGACCCTGCGGTCGATGGCGCTGCGCGCCAACCCCCGCACCGTGATCCTCGACCTCGACCTCGGCCGCTTCGGCGACGGCGTCAACCTCGTGGCACCCCTGGCACGGGCCCACGTCAACGTCGTGGTGGTCACCGCGTCGCAGGACATCGGTCGCTGGGGCGAGTGCATGCGGCTGGGGGCGCGCAAGGTGCTCACCAAGAGCGGGGCGCTCCAGCAGGCCCTGTCGACCGTGCGTCGGCTGCACCAGGGCCTGCCCGTGGTGACGCGGGAGGAGCTGGAGTCGCTCCTCGACGCGTGGTCGCAGCAGAGCCGCGCCGACGAGGACATCCGCCGGCGGCTCGACCGGCTCACGCCGCGCGAGCGCCAGGTCCTCGGCGCGCTGATCGAGGGGCGCACCGTGCGCGCCATCTCCCAGGACAGCGTCGTGTCCGAGGCGACGGTCCGCACGCAGGTCAAGTCGATCCTCAACAAGCTCGAGGTCTCCTCGCAGCTGGCGGCGGTCGGCATGGCCAACCAGATCCGGTGGAGGCAGGGCGCGTGAGCGGGCTGAGCGGAGTCCGCTCGTTCTCCCCCGCCGGGCCCACCCGCGACGTGCTCGACCGGATGGCCGCGGCGCAGGCGCACCGCGGGGCCGACGGTTCCGAGGCGTGGGTCGGTCCCGGCGTCGGGCTGTCCGGTCCCGCGCACTCGGTCGACGGGCGCTGGGTGGTGGTGCTCGACGGCCGAGTCCACCACCTCGCCCGGCTCCGGTCCCACCTCGACCACCGCTTCCGCACCGACGACCCGGGCGAGGTGGTGGCGGCCGGGCTCGCCGTGGAGGGCATCAGCTTCGTCGAGCGGGTCCAGGGAGCGTTCAGCCTCGTCGCCCACGACCTGCGCACCGACACCACGCACCTGGTGCGCGACCGCCTCGGGGTGCTGCCGCTGCACTACCGGCACCTCCCCGGCCGGATCGCCTTCGCCTCGGAGATCAAGGCGCTGCTCGCGGTCGGGCCCGCCCCCGAGGTCGACCACCGCAGCCTCGACGCCTATCTGGCGTTCCGAGCGGTGCCGGCCCCCGACACCCTCTTCGAGGGCGTCAAGACGGTGCGCCCGGCCCACCGCATCGCGCTGATGCCGGGCGGCCACGTCGAGGAGGTCGCGTGGTGGTCGCCGCCGGAGACCGACCCCGACGGCACCTGGGAGGCCGACGACGCGATCGAGGCCGTCCGCGACGGCGTACGCGACGCGGTGGGGTCCGCCCTCGACCTGGGGCCCGCCGTCGGGTTCCACCTGACCGGTGGACTCGGCAGCAGCCTCGTGGCCGCGCAGGCCCAGCAGCTGCTCGGCGAGGAACCGGTCGAGACCTTTGCGCTGGTGTCCGACGACGGCACGGACGAGGACCTGGCCTGGACCCGCCGCCTCGCCGTGCTGCTCGGCAGCACGCATCGCGAGGTGCGGCTGCGGGCCGGCGCCCTGGAGGACCTCGTGGCACCGCTGACCTGGCACCGCGACGCGCCGCTGTCGGACCCGGCCGACGTCACGGACCACGTCGTGGCGCGCTCGGCGGGCGCGCACGTCGGTGCCCTCGTCTCGGGCCACGGCGCCGACGAGCTCTTCGGGGGCCACCGCCGCTACCGCCTGGCGCGTGCGGCCGAGCGGTCGTCCACGCTTCCGGGCCGGTTGCGCTCGGGCCTGGGCGGCACGGTGGAGCGCCGGCTCGGCGCACCCTTCTCGGCACCCGAGCGCCGCCGACTGCTCGGTGGGGCGCCGCCCGCGGACCGTCGTACGCCGAGCGCACCCGGGGTCGACCCGGTCGACCGGATGATGCGCCACGACCTGCGCCACGGCCTGCCCGACGACCTCGAGCGGATGGACCGGATGGCCACCGCGGCCCGCCTCGACCTGCGGCTGCCGCTGCTCGACGAGCGGCTCGTGGAGCTCGCGCTCCGCCTGCCCACCTCGGTCAAGGTGCGGTCGGGCTGCTCGCTGTGGGTGCTGCGTGAGGCAGCCCGACCGCTGCTCCCCGACGAGGTGATCGAGCGCCGTGGCGCGGCCGGAGGTCCGGCGTCACCCGGCGCGGGCGCGGACGACTGGTGGTACGCCGCGGCGCGGGACCAGGCACGTGAGCGCCTCACCGGTCGGGACTCGTGGGTCGCGCAGACCTTCGACCAGGCCCTCGTGCGCGACCTGCTGCTGCGTCACGAGCACGGTGGCCACGAGGCCGACCGGCTCTGGACGCTGCTCGCCCTCGAGGTGTGGCACGAGTGCTTCTTCGGGGCAGCGCCCCGGGTGCCGCGACCGCGCCAGGCGGTCGGCGTACGCCACCCTGCGTGACTGATCGACCGGGCGACGTGGTTCGACGGCGCACCTGCCCGGCGGACGGGGTGCCGGACGAGCCGCGGCGGCCGAGGAGGGGGAGCCTCGGCCGCCGCACTGGTTCGCTGCATCGTCCGTGACGAGGTGTGGGGCCCCTCGCCATCCACTGGTCACACAGACCTGTACCTGGAAGAGAACCAGCGCCTCGAACCAGCATGGTGCACCTCTTCGAGGGTAGCCGCGGGCACCGGTGCGGCCCATCCCTCCGACTGGGTAAACCGTCGCGGCACGCCTTTCGCCGATTTGCGGCATGCCCCGCCCGGCCGGCGTTCCTAGGCTCGCAGCACGGTCGGCGGCGCTCCTGCTCGCCGTGACGAGAGGGGGGCTCGGGCTGATGACGCAGACGCTCCCGCAGGTCGCGCCCGAGCAGGTCGCACCCGGACAGGTGGCACCCCCGGTCGTCCCCCGTCCCCGGCCACCGGTGACACCGCGGGACCCCATGCTCGCGGTGCCCTCGGTGGCCGACGTCGTCGAGGAGCTCGACGCCCGGCGCCCGCGCCGCGTGTGGCCGGTCGCGGTGCTCGACCTCGTCCTCGCCGTCGCCGCGGCGCTCGTGACCGCCCGCACCACCGACCTGCCTCTGGGGGTGGCACTCGCCGCGGCCGCGCCGTGGCCGCTGCTCCTCCTGGCTGCGGGCCACTACCGCCAGGGCGCCCTCGGTGACGCCCGGGGCACCCGGGCCTGGGCGGCCGCGCGGACCGGCGTGCGTGCCACCGTGGTCGTCCTGGCCGGGGCACCGCTGCTGGCGGCGGCCGACCCGATGGCGCTTGCCCAGCTGTCGGCCGCGTGCGGCGCCGCGAGTGCGGCCCACGCCCTCGCCCGCCGGCCCCAGCGTCCCCGGCTGGTCCTGGCCGGACGTCCCCGCGACGTCCGCGAGGCCATGGTCGAGCTGGCCTCGACCGGCCGCCAGGAGGTGGTCGCGGCGTGCCTGACGCGACCGTCCAAGGTGTCGCTGGACGGCGTGGCGGCCTACGTCGGACTCGACGGCTCGGCCGAGGTGGTCGAGCGCCACCGCGCGGACGCCCTGGTCCTGCTGCCCGGGGCACGCCTGTCCTCGACCGAGGTACGCCGCCTCCACTGGGCTCTCGGCGTCGTCGGCGCCGAGCTCTGCGTGGGCACCGGCCTCCTCGACGTCACCCCCGGACGGGCCCGGGTGCTCGCGACGGGCGGGCTCAACCTCGTCCACGTCGCACCCGCTCCCCTGCGCGGACCGCGACGCTGGGTCAAGGAGGCGGTCGAGCGCACCTGTGCCGTCCTCGGGCTGCTGGTCCTGCTGCCGGTGCTGCTCGTCCTGGGGGCCCTGGTCCGGCTCGACTCACCGGGCCCGGCGATCTACTCCCAGGTCCGGGTGGGCCGTGACGGGCGCCTGTTCACGATGTACAAGCTGCGCTCCATGTCGACCGCCGCGCACGACGAGCGGACGCAGCTCGTGGCGTGCAACGAGTCCGACGGGGTGCTCTTCAAGATCCGGCAGGACCCGCGCGTCACCCGGACCGGACGGTGGCTGCGGCGCACCAGCCTCGACGAGCTGCCCCAGCTGTGGAACGTGGTGCGCGGCGAGATGTCGCTGGTCGGTCCGCGCCCGGCCCTTCCCGACGAGGTCGAGCGCTACGGCGTCGACCCGCGTCGCCGGCTGGTCGTGAAGCCGGGCATCACCGGGCTGTGGCAGGTGTCGGGCCGCTCGGACCTGTCGTGGGCGGAGTCGGTGCGCCTCGACGTGCGCTACGTCGACAACTGGTCGCTGGGCCTGGACCTGACGATCCTGGTCCGCACCGTGCGCGCGGTGGTGTCGCACCGCGGGGCCTACTGACCGGGCCTGCTGACCAAGCCTGCTGACCGGGCCTGCTGACCGGGCCTACTGGAGCGGGCCTACTGGAGCGGCGCAGCGACTTCGTGGTCGGCCCCGAGGGCCGCGAGGTTGAGGACGAAGGCCACGGTGCTCGGCGCCGGGTCGACCTCGCCGGCCGCGACCCGCTCGACCCACGCCTCGTCGAGCACGTCATGGACCAGCGCAGCGCGCAGGAGCGCCGGCTCGCGCCGCCACTGCTCGACCACCTTGCCCGCGAGCACCGCACCGCCGGCGGGCGGGCGCGTGTCGTGGCCGATGCGCTGCCGAGCCTTCACGGCCGCCTTGCGCGCCAGCGTCCGCGCCGACCGGACCCGGTTGCGCAGGCCGGGTTCGGCGTACGCCTCGGGCGGTGGGCGGCCGTCGAGCGGGAGGCGGCCGAGCTCGGGGTCCAGCGCCATCTGGAGCCGGGCGAGGAAGCGCGAGCCACGCTTGCTCTCGGGCGAGAGGGCCTGCGCGATCGCGATGAAGCGGTCGTCGAGCATCGGGTTGACCACCGACCGGTCCAGGCACACCGCGGTGTCGGTGACCCCGGCCCAGCGCTGCATGCGCTGGTCGAGGTAGAAGTCGTCGGTGGCGGCGAGCCACTCCTTGCCGGTCGCGGCCATCAGGTCGTGGATGCGCTCGATCGCCCGCTCGCGGGCGTCGCGGCGCAGCTCCCCCCGCAACGCGGCGGGATCGATCGCCTCGTTGGCGAACATCCGCCACGACGTCAGCCGGGCGACCTTGGCCCGGGTCACGGTCGTGTCGCGGGGGTTGCCGAGGTAGTAGAACCCGCGGGCGACCTCCCCGCCGAGGCCCGCGATCCGGTGCCCCTGGTCGACGTGCGCCTCGGCCATCGTCAGCCCCGCCAGGGCGACCGGGTCGGCCATCTGCTCGAGCCGGGCGCTGGCCACCAGGCACGCCTCGAGGGCGTCGGCGGGAGGCAGCGTGGCGAGGTCCGTCAGCTCCTCGACGTGGTGGCGCAGCCGCGAGCGTACGGCGATGTCGGCGGCGATGTCGGCGTCCGGCGAGCCCGGCACCCGCAGGGTCATCGCACCCAGGCCGGTGCGCAACGCGGGCGGGACGGCGCTGAGCAGGATGCGGGAGTCCTGCCCGCCGGTGAGCTGCACGACGGCGTCGGGGTGGTCCTCGACGTAGGCCGTGAGGTGGGTGCGCAACAGGACCGCGGCAGCGTCGACGGCGTCGTCGAGCGCCAGCGGGCCGAGGTCCCGCACCGGCGCGCGCTCGAAGGCCAGCCGCCCGTCGGCGAGGTGCACCAGCGTGCCGGCGGGGAGCTTGGTGACACCGGAGAAGAGCGTCGAGTCACCGACCTGCCAGCCGAGGAGGCTCTGCAGCGTGATCGCGTCGAGGTCGAGCGGGCTGCCGCCGAGCCGGGCCAGCAGCCGTGCCGAGGTGCTGACGGCGGCCCGGCCGGCCCACTGCGCGTGGTAGACGTGGCGGAAGCCGAGGCCGTCGGTGACCGCGACCACCTCTCCCCCCGGCAGGTGGCGGAGTGCGGCGAACGGGGCGATCACCTCGGCGAGCGAGGCCACGTCGCGACGGGCGAGGAGGTCGCCCACCTCGTCGACGCGCAGGTCGCGCTCGTGGCGCCGCGGGCCGCGACTGAGCAGCAGCGTCCCGTCGGGCGCCGGCTCCAGGCCGCCCCACGTCGCGACGACGAGGCCGGTGTCGACGTGGATGACCGGGTCGGTCACGCCCACTGCGGCCAGGCCGGTGCGCACCTCACGGACGGCACCGTCGGACGGCCCCTGCACCGACAGCGCCAGGACGCCCGGCGGCAGCACGCTCACGCCTTCTCCAGCGCCTGCTCGGCCAGCGCGAGCTCAGCCATCGCCAGGGCACCCGCCTGGTCGGTCTTGCCGTTGCCCAGGCGGGGCAGCGCCCGGACCGGGACCAGCCGGTCGGGCACGACGCCGGGGGCCAGTCGGGTCGCCAGGTCCTCGAGCACCGCGGCCATGGCCTGCACCTCCCCCTCCACCAGGGTGACGAGGGAGCCGCCCCGGGTGGAGACGGTGAAGCTGGCGACGCCGCGCAGGTCGCGCACCACCGCGTCGACGTCGTCGAGGTTGACGAAGCTGGCGCTGCGCTTGACCAGCCGGCCGACGCGGCCGAGGCAGAAGAGGTCGTCGCCGTCGGCCACCCCGAGGTCGCCGGTGACGACCCGGTCCTGCTCCCACCTCGGGTAGTCCTGCCCGTCCCCGCCGAAGAGGTAGCCCGCCCCGACGTGCGGCGAGTGGACCGAGATCACGTCGTTGCCGGCTTCGTCCGGCGCCAGCGCGACGCGCCACGGTCCCAGGCGCCCGTGGCCGATGCCGACGGAGCCGTCGCGGGAGCGCAGCTCGTCGGTCGAGGCGTACGCCGCCGCGCTGGCGAAGCCGGCCGTCTCGCTCGTGCCGTAGGTGTTGACGAGGGTGGCCGGTCCGAGACCCAGCACGGTGGCCGCCTGGGCCCGGGTGAGCCGGTCGCCGCCGCTGCCCCAGACGCGGACTCCGCACGGGGTCCCGCGTCCCGCCTCGGCCGCGGCGAGGTCCGCGTAGCCGGGCGCGAGCCGTACGTGGGTTGCCCCGCGGCGTGCGAGGAAGGCCAGCGGGCGGACCCGGTCGGCGAGCGCCCCGGACACGTGGAGGCTCGCGCCGACCGCGAGCGCGAGCACCCAGTTGGTCAGCGCCAGGTCGTAGGACGGGTGGGTGGGCTCGCCCCACCGCGCGGTGGCGTCGAGGTCGAGGGCGGCCGCGCCGTGCGGCGCGAAGTCCGCCAGGCACTCCCAGCTCGTCAGCACGCCCTTGGGGGCCGAGCCGGTGGTGCCCGACGACATCGCGACGTAGCCCGCTGCGCCCGGGTCCCGCCGCGGCGCGCCCCTCGCACGGTGCGGGTGCAGGCCGGTCTTGTCGACGACCAGGTCGGGCGCGAGCGCGTCGAGCACCGCCCCGGTGCGGGCGCCGCCGGCCGGGTCGAGGAAGCACACCGTGTGCCCGCCGAGGACCGCGGCAGCGAGCTGGACCACGGCGTCGACGGAGCTGGGCAGCACCACGGCCACCACGGGCCGCGGCCCGGTGACGGCGCGGTCGACCTCGCGCGCGACCTCGTCGGCCCGGCGGACGAGATCAGGCTGGGCCAGCGACTCCTTCGCGTCCGCGACCACGCTTCTGCCACCCCTGCCGGCGCGCGCGGCTGCTGCGCGCAGGCGCTCGGCCAGCGCGTCCATCTCAGCCGGTGCAGGAGTCGACGTGGGCACCGAGCGAGGCCACCGTCTCGAAGACCTCGGCGGTGATGTCGTCCTCGTCGAGCTCGAAGTCGAAGCGCACCTCGACGGCCGTGATCAGCTCGACCAGGGCGAGCGAGTCGAGCTCGGGCAGGCTGCCGAAGAGCTCGGTCCCCGGCTCGTAGCGCGACGGGGCGCCGCCGAGCACGTCGGCGAGCACCTCGGCGAGTGCCGTGGTCGTGGGCGTGGCGGTGCTGGTCATCGGAGTGCTCATCGGGTGCCTCTCTGGCGGCGGTCTGGGAGCGCGGACTCGGGGCTGCTCACACCAGCACCTCCAGCGGCGCCGGGTGGCTGAGGAAGGCCGTGGGGCTGGCCGTGTGGCCGTAGGCCCCGGCCTGGAAGAGCACGACGAGGTCGCCCACCTCAGCGCGCGGCAGCTCGACCCGGTCGCCGAGCAGGTCCAGCGGGGTGCACAGGCAGCCGACCACCTGGACGGTCTCGACCCGCTCGGCATCCATCCGGTTCGCGACCGCGATCGGGTAGTTGCGCCGGATCACCTGACCGAAGTTGCCCGACGCGGCGAGCTGGTGGTGCATCCCGCCGTCGACCACGAGGAACGTGGTGCCGCGCGACTCCTTGCGGTCGACGATGCGCGTGACGTAGAAACCCGCCTCGCCCACGACGTAGCGGCCGAGCTCGAGCAGCACCCGCGCGTCGGGGAGGCGCGGACGCAGGCGGGTGCGCACCAGGTCCTCGAGGGCGTCGCCGACCGTGGTCAGGTCCAGCGGGCGGTCGCGGTCGTAGTAGGGGATGCCGAAGCCGCCGCCGAGGTTGACGTAGGTCGGCTCGGTCGCGACCTCGTCGGACATCCGCAGCACCAGGTCGACGGTCCGGCGCTGCGCCTCGACGAGGATGTCGGCGTGCAGGTTCTGCGAGCCGGCGAAGACGTGGAAGCCCCGCAGGTCCAGGCCGCGGGCCTCCATCTCCTTGAGCAGGCGCGGGGCCTCCTCGACGTCGACGCCGAACTGCTGGGCCCCGCCGCCCATGCGCATCCCCGACCCCTTGACCTCGAAGTCGGGGTTGAGCCGCAGCGCGACGACCGGTCGGACGCCGAGCTCCTCGCCGGCCGCGGTGATGCGGTCGGCCTCGAGCGGGGACTCCACCTCGACCACGACGCCGGCCGCGACCGCCTGGGTGAGCTCGGCGACCGACTTCCCCGGCCCGGCGAAGCTGACCTTGTCCGCGGGCAGCGCGGTGTCGAGGGCCAGGCGCATCTCGGCCCCCGACGCCACGTCGAGGGAGTCGACGAGCCCGCTGAGGTGCTGCACCAGCGCGGGCATGGGGTTCGCCTTGACGGCGTAGCTGATCTCGAGGTCGTCGGGCAGCGCGGCCCGCAGCTGCGCGACCCGCTGGGTGAGCAGGCCACGGTCGTAGGCGAAGAAGGGCGTGCTGCCCACCCGCTGCGCCAGGCGCGACACCGGCACCCCGCCGACGACGAGGTCGCTGCCGTCGCTCACCACGCGAGGCACGTGAGCTCGCTGTAGAGGTAGCCGACCTGCTCGGGGGCGAGCGAGGTGCTGCGGAACATCTTGGGGCGCGCGCGGCGGAGCGCCGTCGCGCGCCGCACCGGACCACCGACGACCCGGCGCTCGACGAGCGTGGCCGCGATGCCGTGCCGGGCCAGCAGGTGCGATCCGACCCGGCCGGCCTCGGCGCGGAAGAGCTCGGGGTTGCTCGCGTGGAGGATCGACCCGAAGGCGCGCACGTGCTTGCGGGTGTCGCGCCGGAACACGACGTAGCAGTGCTCGCGGGGCGTGGACACCAGGAGGTGCCCCGCGGCGGAGGCACCGCGGTGGTCGCGGTAGAGCGCGAGCTCGTCGTCGGACAGGGCGTCCGCCAGGGCGTCGGGGTCCTCGCTCAGCCGCGCGGCACCGGGCCGGGGCGGGAGCGGGACGTTGGCGAGGAGGTCGGTCGTGGTGTCGAGGTCGACGAACTTCAGCCGGCGGTTCAGCGCCACGACGTTGCCGCTGGGCGAGAAGTCCGTGAAGTGCAGGCCGTCCTGGGCCAGCAGCCGTGTCAGCAGGCGGGTCCCCTGGGCGCGGTGACCCTCCAGCACGCACCACGCGCCGAGGTTGCAGAAGCGCTCCAGCCGGTCGCCGACCCGCTGCTCGGAGTAGTAGGCGAGGTAGGCGCCGACCACGGTCCCGTCCTGCTCGCGCAGGTGGAAGCCGTGGTTGGGCTGCGCGACGTCCCACGGCACCGACAGCGCCCGCGACCACTGGTCGGCGGGCACGCGCTGGTTGAGGTGGGTGGCGAGGAAGCGCGCCACGTCGGGCACGTCCGCGGACGTGGTCGGTGACAGCCGTGCCCCCACTGTGCCTCCCCCAGCATCGTGCTCGTGCGGATTCCCCTGAGCCGGAGCGTAGGTCGCGCGGGACCGGGTCGGCGGGCCCTGTGACTGCGCATACCCAAGTCGGGGGACGTGTGCCGGGCGGCAGGCTCAGGTGCCCCACTCGGGACCGCGCGGCGCGCGGAGGGCGGAGGGACTGAGCAGGGTGCGTACGGCGCGGCGCGAGGTCGCGCGGCCCAGCACCGCGCGGCTCGCCTCCCGTGCCAGGAGCGCGGTCCAGTAGGCCGCCGAGCGCAGCGGGCCGTGGCGCCCGGCGAAGAGCTTGACCCGGTTGGCCACCAGCATCGACCACAGTCGCGGCGAGGTCGTCGAGTCGCCACCGAGATGCACCGCCACGGCCGTGGGGACGTAGCGCGTGGTGAGCCCGTGGTCGCGGACCCGGAGGTGGAAGTCGGTCTCCTCGGAGTAGAGGAAGTAGCTCTCGTCCCACGGACCGCACCGGCGCCAGCACTCCGCCGAGACGAGCTGCGTCGAGCCCTCGGCCCAGTCGGTCTGCTGCGCGCGGTCGTACTCCCCCGCCCCGGTCACCATCTCGCCGAGGCGGCCGACGCCCCCGGCGCGCGACGCCCCGAGCACCGCGTCGGCGACGGCGCGCACCAGCGTGGGCTCGCGCCGCATCGAGGGCACCAGGACCCCGTCCCCGTCGAGCAGCCGCGGCACGGCCACCCCGGTCCCCGGCTCGTCGAGCGCGGCCAGCAGGGCCGGCACGCAGCCCGCCGTGAGCCGGACGTCGGGGTTCAGCACGAGCAGCGCGCGGCCGGGTCCGGCGTACGCCGCTCCCGCGTTGATCCCGGCGGCGTAGCCGGCGTTGCGGCCCATCTCGAGCACGACGGCGTCGGGGGCGAGGGCGCGCACCACGTCGGGGGTGCCGTCGACGGACGCGTTGTCGACCACCACCAGTCGCCAGGCGAGGTCGCCCATGCCGACCGGCAGCGAGGCCACGAGGTCCGCGACGAGCGTCGCGCTCTCGTAGGTGACCACGACGACCACGACCTCGTCGCTGCCGGCCCCGGTCATGGGGTCGATCGTAGGTTCGTCCCCGGTCGTCCCTCGCCCCCGAAATGGGCGAAGACCGCACAGCCGCCGCGGCCTAGGCTCGCGGCAGCGCCTCCTGGAGGCGCAGGGGGAGGTGGGGCGATGCGGCGCTGGGCGTCCACGGCCGGCGCGCTGGCGGTCCTCGGGCTGCTGCTGGCCGCGCTTGTGCTCGCCTGGCTGCGGGTCACCGACCCGACCTCCCGGCGTCTCGTGGAGGCGGTCTCCCTCACCCCGCTCGGCGTCCCGCTCGCGGCGCTGGCCCTGGCCCTGGCGGGCACCGCCCGGTGGCTGGCGCCGCGCCCGGTGCGGCTCGCTGCCGTGGTGGCGGCCGCAGGACTGCTGCTGGCGCACTGCTGGTGGCTCGCGCCGCTCTACACCGGATCGCTGCGCGCCGGCGGACCGGCGTCGGTGGTCGTGCTGGCGCAGAACTTCGAGTACGGCGACGCCGACGCGCTGGTCGAGCTGGTGCGCCGCGAGGACGTCGACGTGCTCGTGCTGACCGACGCCGGCAACGGACGCGTCGACGACCTGCTCGCCGCCGGGATCGAGGCGCAGCTCCCCCACACGGCAGGGGTGGGGACCGAGGGCGCCGTCGTGCTCAGCCGGTTGCCGCTGGCGTGGACCCGTCGGCTCTACCCGGACTCGGAGAGCAGGCTCGTCGGCCTGGAGGTCGTGGGCATCGGGGAGCTCACCGTCGCCGCGGTCCACACCGCGCCGCCCTACCGGCCCGACGGGTGGCGCGCCGACCACGCGGAGGTGCTCGCCGCCCTCGCACCACTCGCGTCCGGCCCCGGGTCGGCGCTCGTGCTGGCCGGTGACCTCAACGCCACCCCGGCCCATGCGCCCGTGCGGCGCCTGGTCGACCTCGGCCTCGCCGACGCCGCGGCCCAGGTCAACGCCGGCTGGTCACCGACGTGGCCGGCGGGCGGGCGCGAACGCCGCCTCGGGGTGCCGGTGCCGGCCTTCGCCGCCATCGACCACGTGCTGACCTCGCCGCGGCTCGTGGTCACGGCGTACGACACCGTCGAGCTGGCCGGGGCCGATCACCGCGGGGTGCTGGCCAGGATCTCCGTGGCTGCCTCCGGCAGCGGCTGAACGGCCGCGCGCACCACGGGGCGACGCCCGCGGTGGCGCACCAGCGCCTCGAGCTCGCCGGGGGCGCGGAGGTCGACGTACGCCCTGCCGAGCTCGTCGTGCTCGTCGTGCCCGACGGGCCCCGAGGTGACCGCTCCGCCGGCTGCCCGGGTGCGCGGGCGCGGCCGGGGCACCCGCGGCGCGGAGCCCAGCAGGTCGCGGAAGACCGAGACGTAGACCTCGGCCTGCTGGCGCCAGTCCAGGAGGTCGCAGACCCGCTGCCGGGCCTGCAGGCCCAGCTCCACCCGGAGGTCCTCGTCGTCGAGCAGTCGCTCGACGTGGTCCGTGAACGCCGCGACGTCGCCGGCCGGGGCGTAGCGGACGGTGTCGCCGCCGGACACCCGCGTCTCGGTGAGGTCGAAGCACACCGAGGGCAGCGCGTAGGCCATGTACTCCATCGTCTTGTTCATCGTCGACACGTCGTTGAGCGGCGACTTCGCGTCGGGGCACAGGCCGATGTCGGCCGCGCTCAGGTGCTCGGCGATCTGGGCGCGGTCGACCCGACCGGTGAAGGTGACGACGTCGTCGAGCCCGCGGGCGGTGCAGTCGGTCCGGAGCTGCTCGAGGCAGTCGCCGAAGCCCATCAGCACGGCACGCACGTCGCGCCGCCCGCGGACACGGACCAGCTCCTCCATCACGTCCAGCACGGTGTCGACGCCGTCCTGCGGGCCCATGATGCCGAGGTAGGCGAGGACGTAGGGGTCGTCGGCAGGGCGCTGCGGCGGCACGAGGGGCCGCATCGCGCTGGTGTCGGGGCCGCTGCGCACGACCTTCACCATTGCCGGCTCGCACCGGCCGCGCGACAGCGCGATCCCCCGGTAGGACTCGTTGGTGGAGATGACCCGGTCGGCGGTGCGGAAGGTCTGGCGCTCGAGCCAGGTCAGCGCACGCAGCTCGCAGCGCTCGCGCAGCGAGGTCGGCGGCCCGAAGCGGGACAGGAAGAGCTCGGGATTCAGGTCGTGGTGGTCGAAGACGAACCGCACCCCGCGCCGCTGCCACATCCGGGCCAGCAGCCAGTAGGTGTCCGGCGGGTTGCAGGCCTGGAGGGCGTGGAAGGGCTGCCGGCGCCACACGACCCGCGAGAGCAGGGCCGTGCGCAACCAGCAGTAGACGAACTCCAGGGCGTAGCCGAGGAGCCCGCGCGCGGCCGGCGGCGGGCGGTACTTGTAGACGTGGACGCCGTCGATCACCTGGCGGCGCGGGTCGCCGGGACCCTTCGGGCAGATCACGCTCACGTCGTAGCCGTGGGCCCTCAGTGCCTGGCACTCCAGCCAGACACGGCGGTCCAGCGGGACCGGCAGGTTCTGCACGACGACGAGCACGTGCCGTGCCGCCGGATGTGGTGTCCTCGGCCTGCTGCTGACCATCGCTGCATCCCCCCTCGCAGCCCCGTTCGGAGCCGGTTCTGGACCCGGACACTAGGAACGGCCGTCGCGACCACGACCCGGCTCGCGTCGATATGCCCCATGCGGGGGACGTGCGTGCCGGAGCCCGGCAGGGGCCCGTCGACCCGCCTAGCGTCCGTGCCGTGGCCGCACCCCGCTTCACCGTCTGCTTCCACGGCGTCGGCGTGCCCACCCACGAGCGCGAGCCCGGGGAGGCCGGCTACTGGGTCACGCGCGACCGGTTCCTCGAGCTGCTGGACTGGGCGGTGGCGGCACCGGGGGTCGCGCTCAGCTTCGACGACGGCAACACCTCCGACCTCGAGGTCGTCGCCCCCGCCCTCCTCGAGCGCGGGGCACGCGCGACCTTCTTCCCGGTCGTCGGCCGGCTGGGCGATGCGTGGAGCCTCTCGGCGCAGGGCCTCGAGGAGCTGATCGACGCCGGGATGGACGTCGGCACCCACGGGCTGACCCACCGGCCCTGGGCCGGGCTGCGCGGAGCGCTGGCCCGCGAGGAGGTCCTGGCCCCGCGCCGTGCGCTGGAGGACCTGCTCGGTCGCCGCGTCGACCGGGCGGCGGCTCCCCTCGGTCGCTACGACCGCCACACGCTGGCGCTCCTGCGGTCCGACGGGTGCGCGGAGGTCAACGTCAGCGACCAGCGCCCGGTACGGCCGGGGGCATGGGTGCAGCCGCGGTTCAGCGTCCGCGCCGACGACACCGCCGCGTCGCTGCGCGCCAGGATGCTCGACTCCCTGGGTCCGGCCAGGCGGCTGCGCAACGGCGCGGTGTCGCTGGCCAAGCGCGCTCTCTGAGGTGCGCGGTACCCAGTCGGTGGTATGTCGCCGACCGATCCGCCCGCGGCGTCGCGGACGTGGCACAGGGTGGACTGACCGCGGGGGCCGCGCGCCCGCCGCAGTGGGGCACATCCATGCAGGAACTTCTCCGGGGGACGGTGAGCGTGACGATGAACAGAGGCGTGATGACCGCGGGCGCGACGACGGGCGCGGGTGTGCCATGAGGGTGCTCGTGACAGGAGACCGGGGCTACCTCGGCTCGGTGATGGTGCCCCACCTGGTGGGTGCCGGCCACGACGTCGTCGGCCTCGACGCGGGGTGGTACGACGGGTGCGACTTCGGCACGCCGTTCAGCGACTACGAGCAGCGCACCGGCGACGTGCGCGACGTCGAGCCCGCCGACCTGCGCGGCATCGACGCGGTGGTCCACCTGGCCGCCATCTCCAACGACCCGGTCGGGCACCTCAACCCCGAGGCCACCTTCTCGGTCAACGCGCGCGGCGCGATCCACACCGCCCGCGCCGCGAAGGCAGCCGGCGTGGGCCGCTTCCTCTTCGCCTCGTCGTGCTCGCTCTACGGCGCCGCCGGCGACGGCGTCGTCGACGAGGACGCGCCCTTCCGCCCGGTGACGCCGTACGGCGAGAGCAAGGTGCTCGCCGAGGAGGGGATCTCCGCGCTCGCCGACGACGGCTTCAGCCCGACCTACCTGCGCAACGCGACGGCGTACGGCTCCTCGACGCGGCTGCGCGCCGACATCGTGGTCAACAACCTCACCGGCACCGCCTTCACCCGCGGTCACGTGCAGCTGCAGAGCGACGGCTCGCCGTGGCGGCCGCTGGTGCACGCCGAGGACATCGCGCGGGCCTTCGCCGCCGTGCTGGCCGCACCGGCCGGGACGGTCCACGACCGGGCCTACAACGTGGGCCGCGACGTCGACGTCGTGCAGGTGCGCGACATCGCCCTCGCTGTGTCCCAGGCCCTCGACGTGCCGGTGACCTTCGCCGACGGCGCCGGGCCCGACACCCGCGACTACCGCGTCGACTTCACCCGGATCGGCCGCGAGCTGCCCAGCTTCGTGCCGACCTGGACGATCCCGGACGGCATCGCCGAGCTGGCCCGCGACATGGCCGAGCGCGGACTGGTCGCCGAGGACTTCGAGGGACCACGGTTCGTCCGCCTGGCGCGGATCCGCGAGCTGCAGTCGGAGGGTCGGCTGAGCCCGGACCTGCGCCTCTCGCACCTCGAGGAGGTGGCGTCGTGAGCCTGCCCGCCTGCCGCCTCTGCGGCGCCGACCTGCGCCGGACCTTCGTCGACCTCGGCATGTCACCGCCGTGCGAGAGCTACCTCTCGGCCGACGAGCTCGACCGCGGGGAGACGTTCTACCCGCTCAACGTGCGCATCTGCGAGACCTGCCTGCTGGTGCAGCTGCCGGCCTACATCGCGGCCGAGGACATCTTCAGCCACTACGCCTACTTCTCGTCCTTCAGCGACTCGTGGGTCGAGCACGCGCGCCGCTACGTCGAGGACGCCGTCGCGCGGCTGCGGCTGGGCGACGACGCGTTCGTCGTCGAGGTCGCCAGCAACGACGGCTACCTGCTCCAGCACGTCGCGGCTCGCGGCATCCGCTGCCACGGCATCGAGCCGGCCGCCAACGTCGCCGAGGCGGCCGTCGCGAAGGGCATCCCCACGACCGTGGCCTTCGTCGGGGAGGAGACCGCGCGCGCCTTCGTCGCTGAGCACGGCCCGGCCGACCTGGTCGCGGCCAACAACGTCTTCGCCCACGTGCCGGACATCGTCGACTTCGCCCGCGGCCTGCGGACCCTGGCCGGCGACTCCGGCACCGTGACCATCGAGATCCCGCACCTGCTGCGGCTGATCGAGGGCAACCTCTACGACACGATCTACCACGAGCACTACTCCTACCTCTCCCTGCTCACCACGCAGCGGGTGCTGGAGGCGGCCGGGCTCACCGTCGTCGATGTCGAGGAGCTCTCGACCCACGGCGGCTCGCTGCGGACCTGGTCGCGGCCGACCGCGGTGGCGGGCGCGCCCAGCGACGCGGTCGCGAAGATCCTCGCCGACGAGGAGGCGGCGGGCCTGCACACGGTCGAGGGCCACGACGGGTTCGCCCGCTCGGTGGCCACCGCGCGCAACGACCTCGTGCAGTTCCTCCTCGAGCGCTCGCGCGAGGGGGCGTCCGTGGCGGCGTACGGCGCTCCGGGCAAGGGCAACACGTTGCTCAACCACGCCGGGGTGCGCGCGGACCTGATCTCCTTCACCGTCGACCGCAACACGTTCAAGCACGGCAAGTTCCTGCCCGGGACCCACATCCCCATCTACGACCCGTCGCACCTCGACGAGCAGCGGCCGGACTACATCGTGGTGCTGCCGTGGAACCTCCGCGAGGAGATCACCCGGCAGCTGGCGCACACGCGCGAGTGGGGGGCGCGGCTGGTCTTCCCCCTCCCGACCCTGGAGGTGCTCTGATGAAGGTCGTGCTGTTCTGCGGCGGCATGGGGATGCGGATGCGCGTCGGTGACGACCCGTGCCCGAAGCCGATGATGACCGTCGGCGACCGGCCGGTCCTGTGGCACATCATGCGCTACTACGCCCACTTCGGGCACACGGAGTTCGTGCTGTGCCTGGGCTACGGCGCGCAGTACGTCAAGGACTACTTCCTGCACTACGAGGAGACGGCGAGCAACGACTTCGTGCTCTCCGGCGGCGGCCGCGACGTCGAGCTGCTCGGCAGCGACATCAGCGACTGGCGCATCACCTTCGTCGACACCGGCCTCACCACCGAGATCGGTGAGCGGCTGCGGCGGGTGCGCCGCCACCTCGGCGACGACGAGATGTTCCTGGCCCACTACGGAGACGTCCTCACCGACGCCCCGATGGACCAGCTCGTCGAGCGCCTGGCCGCCTCGGACGCGGTCGGCTCGCTGCTCGCGATCCGTCCGCCCGGGTCCTTCCACGTCGTGATGACCGACGACGACGACCGGGTCTCGGGGTTCCGCTCGGCCGAGGACCTGCCGCTGCGGGTCAACGGCGGCTTCTTCGTCTTCCGCCAGTCGATCTTCGACTACCTGGAGGAGGGCGACGACCTCGTCACCCACGCGTGCGCGCGTGCGGCGCGCGACGGCCGCCTCCTCGCGATCCCCTACGACGGGTTCTGGCGGCCGATGGACACGCTCAAGGAGCGCGCCTCGCTGGAGAGCCTGTACGCCTCCGGCGAGAGCCCGTGGGCGCTGTGGCGTCGCGAGCCCCCGGTGCCCGTGCCGGTGCCGGCGCCCCGGCTGGTGGCGACGACGTGAGGGACCTGCAGCTGCCCGACGGACCGCTGCAGGTGCTCGCCGTCGGGGCCCATCCCGACGACGTCGAGATCGGGTGCGGCGGCACGCTGCTGGCGCTGCGGGAGCGACCGGGCGTCGAGGTGCACTGCCTCGTATTGACCGGGTCGCCCGAGCGCAGGCTCGAGGCCGAGGACGCCGTGACCGCCTTCAACGGTCCCAGCGCCGCGGTCACGTTCGCCGACCTGCCGGACTCGCGGCTGCCCGCGGTCTGGTCGGCGGTCAAGGACGCCCTCGAGGACGCCGCACGGCTGCGCCCCTCCCCCGACCTGGTGCTGGTCCCGCGCCGCGACGACAGCCACCAGGACCACCGGTTGCTCGCCGAGCTCGTGCCGACCGTGTGGCGCGACTCGCTGGTGCTGCACTACGAGATCCCCAAGTGGGACGGCGACCTGGGCCGGGTCAGCCACTACGTCCCGCTGACCGGCGACCTCGCGCGCCGCAAGGCCGAGCTGCTCACCAAGGTCTATCCCTCCCAGGTCGGGCGCGACTGGTGGGACGACGAGACCTTCCTCGCGCTCATGCGCCTGCGCGGCGTCGAGTGCCGCGCCCCCTACGCCGAGGGCTTCGTGGTCCAGAAGGCGAGGCTCGACCTTGTCGGCTCCTCCGCCTGAGGCGTACGCCGGTCGCGCCTGCCCGGTGTGCGGACGCCCGGGCGGGCAGCCGGTGCACGAGGTCGCCGCGGTGCCGGTGCACAGCTGCCTGGTCATGGACACCCGGGCCGACGCGGTCGCCATCGGCCAGGGCTCCCTCGCCGTCGTGCTGTGCCACGGCTGCGGGACGATGGCCAACCGGGACTTCGCCGAGGACGACATGGCCTACAGCGCGCGCTACGAGGACTCCCAGGCCTTCTCGGCGACCTTCCTCGACTACGCCCGCGGGCTGGCCGGGCGCTGGGTGTCCGACTGGCACCTCGAGGGGCGCACGGTGCTCGAGATCGGTGCCGGGCGCGGCGACTTCAGCCGGCTGCTCGCCGCGGCGGGGGCGGGCCGGGTCGTGGCGATGGACCCGACCCTGGACCCTGCCCGGTTCGGGGAGCCGGACGACCGCGTGACGCTCGTGGCCGAGGCATTCGGCGTCGGCACGGACCTGACCGGGGTGGACGCCGTGGCGATGCGCCACGTGCTCGAGCACGTCGACGACCCGGGCGCCCTGCTGCGCGACCTGCGTGCCGCGCTCGACGGCCGCGACGACGTGCCGGTGCTCGTGGAGCTGCCGGAGGCCGGCCGGATCCTGGTCGAGGGCGCCTTCTGGGACGTCTACCACGAGCACTGCAACTACCTGACCCGCGACGTGGCGGTCGAGCTGTTCGAGTCCTCCGGCTTCACCGTGCGCGCCGCCACGCTCGCCTACGCAGGGCAGTACGTCCACGTCGAGGCCCTGCCCACCGGGACCGTCCGCCCGATGCGCCTGCCGTCCTCTGCGGCCGAGGGGCTCGCCCGCGACGCCGACCGCTTCCGCTCCGCGGCGCGCGAGCAGGTCGCCACGCTGGCCCGCGCCGTGGAGCAGCACGCGCCCACCGGTCGGGTCGTCGTGTGGGGATCGGGGTCCAAGGGCACGGCCTTCCTCCACGCCCTGGGCACGGCCGCCCGGCTGGTCGACGCCGTCGTCGACGTCAACCCGCACCTGTGGGGCAAGCACGTCGCCGGCACCGGTCACGCGATCGTCGCGCCCGGCACCCTCGCGGACGAGCCGGTCGACCTGGTGGTGGCGATGAACCCCGTCTACGCGACCGAGATCCGCGCCGAGCTCGACCGGCTGAGTCCCGGCGCACAGCTGCTCGCGCTGGGGGCGTGAGCACTCACGTCAGGTGCGCGAGCTCTCGTCGCGCTGCCAGGTCTGGAAGTCGCCCGCCCTGACCGCGCGGCGCGCGCCCAGCGTGGCGATGCCCCAGACGCCGAGGAAGACCGGCAACCGCGGCGCCAGCGCCGGCCGGGCCACGGCCAGTCCCGCGAGGGTGCGCAGCCGGGTGCGCGAGCCGGGTCGGCGTACGCCGAGGTGGGCGGCCTGGGCGTTGCCCGTGGCCACCCGGACGCGCCGGCGCACCAGGTCGGCGACGGTGCGCGGCGGACGCACGACCGCGACCGCCTCGGTGACCACCTGACGCTCGGCCGGGCTGAAGGCCTCCGACATCCCGAGGTCGTCGTTCAACATCTGCGCCTGGGCCTCGACCCGCTCCTGGGCCTCGCGCGACAGCACGACGACCCCGCGTCCGAAGAGCCCCGACTCGACGTGCGGCAGTGCCTCCCAGACGTCGTAGTACCACCGCACCCACGGCGAGCACCCCGCGCGCGGGACGCTCCGCGTCGGCGCGGTGGCGAGCACCCGCCCGTCCCGGAGGGGGGCGAGGAGTGCGAGCACCATGGCCCCCTCCAGCTCGATGTCTGCGTCGAGGTGCACGCGGGGGAAGACGTCGGTCGCGGCGTTGCCGACGCGGACCGCCTCGTTCTTCGACGGCTGCGCGATCTCGATGACCCGGGCACCGGGGTCCGCCGCGCGGGCCACCTCGGCGGTCGCGTCCGAGCAGCCGTTGCAGACGACGACCACGTCGAGGTCGGCCGCGGCCACCCCCCGGCGCAGCGCGCGCAGGGTGCGGCCGATCGAGGCGACCTCGTCGTGGGCGGGGATCACGACACTGGCGAGGACCATGCCTCCTCCTTCCCCGCTCCGCTGACCGTGTCGGCCGGCGGGCGGTGCTGCTCCTTGGGCATCGTGCGCACCTGCGTCCACAGCGCGCCCGCGCACCCGATGGTCATCAGGAGCAGGAAGCCGCTCTGGCGGAAGCTGAGCGCGTCGAAGACGAAGGCCGAGGTGCCGAACGCGGCGATCGTCGCGGCCAGCGCCTGCCCGAGGCTGCGCAGCGCGGGGTCGGTCGCCCGACGGCGTACGCCCCGCGCGACGCCCATGCCCACCACGATGAGCGCGACGAAGGCCGTGAGGCCGACCAGGCCGCCCTGGAGCAGCTCGGCGAGGTACTGGTTGTCGAGGAAGAAGTAGATGTCGGGCACGAAGGTGCCCAGGCCGCGTCCCCAGCCCCAGTGGCCGTTCATCAGGCCCGGGATCGCCTGGTAGTCCTCGGTGCGCCCCTCGATGCTCGGGTCGGTGCCGACGTCGAGGAAGAGGCTGCGCACCGTGCCGAGCAGGCCCGGCACGAGGGCCCGGAAGACAGCCAGGCCGATCAGCGAGAGGACGAGTGCGTTGAACCGACCGCGGTGGGAGAGGGCGACCGCGTAGACCGCGACGCCGACGGCGAGGGTCAGGAATCCCGAGCGCGACACGCTCATCGGGATCGCGGCCAGCATCGCGACCAGCGCCAGCGCGAAGCGCCACCGGCGACTCTCGGCGTGCAGGACGAAGTGGAGGGCCAGCGGGACCAGCGCCGAGATGACGACCGAGAACTCGATCGGGTGCGAGGCCCCGGCGGCGATCCGGTCGAAGCCCGACCGGGACCCCGAGACCGGGTCGGTGTTGGTGGTGAGGCCGGGCAGGAGCATCAGGTCGCGGAAGTCGAATCCCGTGAAGGCGAACTCGAGGATGCCGATCCCGGCGGCGACACCGCCCACCAGCACGAGCCGCTGGAGAAGCGTGGTGACGCGCTCACGGGTGCCGAGCTCGTCGACCGCCAGGAGCCCGACACCCAGGAGGGCCAGGTGCTGGAAGACCACCCGGTCCATGCTCGAGCGCTCGCCGGTGGTCAGGTCACGCAGCATCCCGGCGGCGTACGCCCCGCAGGCGGCGACCGCGAAGACCAGCAGCACCCACCGCACGGGGTGCAGCTCGGCCGCCTGGCTGAGGTTCAGCACGCGCGACGCCGCCCAGATAGCCAGCCCGCCGAGCGCGACCAGCAGGGCCGGGTTGCCGACCGACTTCAGCGGCCCGACCAGCACGTAGGGCTGGGGCACGAGCAGGAGCAGGACGACCACCAGTGTGAGGATCGAGCACCCGTCCCGGGCCGACAGCGCGAGCAGGCCGACGATGAGCCCGAGGAACAGCAGCGCCGCGACCGCGGTCCCGCCGAGCACGCCGGTGAACGGCATGACCGCGACGGTCGTCAGCACGACCAGCCCGGCCGCGACGGCGGCCGGGGCGCGGAGGCTCGGGATCGCGCGGACCACCGCTCACCGCCGGGTGAGCGACTGGCGGGGCTCCGGTCGCGCGCCCGGCTTCGAGGGCGGTGCGGCGGCCGGGGCCGTCCGCCCGGGCCGGGACGACGCCTTGTCCGACTTCGCGGTCCGGCCCATCTTGGTGGGCCTCGGCGCCGTCCGTGACTCCTGACGACCCTGCTCCTGGCGACCCTGCTCCTGGCCCGTCGGCTCGTGCCCCACCGGCTGGGGCACGTCCGCGTGCGCACCGTGCGTCTCAGAGACGCCGGGCCGGCGGCGGCGCAGGATCCGGTCGGCCACGATCGACCAGGCCGCTCCGACCAGCGTGCCGACGCCCATCACCGCGATGACCAGCTTGAGCCCGGAGGTCGGCGGGAGCGCGTCGACCTGGGTCGGGGCGAGCACGAAGGGCTCGTAGCGCACCGCCTCGGGTGCGCCCGCCCGGGTCTGGAGCTCGTCGGCGAACCCGGAGGCGGCCTCGACGACGCGGTTGACCACGTCGCGCACCTCCTCCTCGTCGCTGCCCCACGCCCGCACCTCGTACGTCGTCTCGAACTGGGGGATCTTGACGGAGTAGGACGAGCCGTTCTCCACCTCGCCCGGTCCCCACCCGCGAGTGCCCTCGCTCCCGAGGTCCTGCTGCGTCTCGCGGGAGTTGAGCTGGGCCTCGAGCGCGGCGCCCACCAGGGCACTGTCGTCGGTGCCCAGCGGGTTGCGCTCCCCCGAGCCCGGCGTCCCCGACAGGCGCGGCTGCACCAGGCCGTACGACGCCGCGGCGGTGTAGGTCGTCTCCTGCGCCTGCAGCAGCTGGTAGCTGACCCCCGCCGCGCCGATGAGGATCGGCAGCATCACGAACCAGCGGCGGAAGCAGATCTTGAGGATGTCAACGGCGTCCATGGCGGCGACCTCCTCCTACACGTCGGCACGCCGCAGACGGCGTGCCCTTGCGTTGCGTTGCTCCACTCATCTCTCGGTCTCCCACCTTCGTGCTCCCCCTGAACCTGACGTCCTGCGCCACCTGCGTGGCCTTCCCCTCACCGCCGGACCGCCCACCGCCCCAGCACCCGACGTGCGTCGTCCACCGCGGGCGCGCCGGAGCGCCACATGAGCGCCACGAACACGACCGCACCCGACACCGTGCCCGCGAGCAGCTGGGCCGTCGTGCCGCCGCCTGCCTCCGCGATCCCGACCGCGACGAGCCGTGCCGTGAGCGCCATGAGCGCCGTGACCACGGCGTGCGGCAGCAGCACGCGGAGGTACGCCGACAGGCGCATGTCGATGAGCCCGAGCGCCATGCGCATCTCGAGCGGCGTCAGCACTGCCACGACCGCGGCGAGCGCGAGGCTCACCCCGACCAGGCCCCACTGCGCGCCGACCACCATGGCCGCGGCGCCGACGAGGCAGTTGACCAGCGCCCAGCGGTAGAGCCAGTCGCTGCGGCCCATCGCCAGCATCACCGAGGCGGTGACGCACGCGAGCGCCTGCACCGCGGCCACCGGCGCGAGCACCTGGACGACCGGCACGGCCGCCTCCCACTGCGGTCCGTAGACGACGGCCACGGCCTGATCGGCGAGGACGGCGAGGCCGACCATCGCCGGCATCACGACCAGCGTGACGACGCCGGCCGCGCGGCTGGCACCGGAGCGCAGCCGCTCCGGGTCGTCCTGGCCGCGCGAGAAGGCCGAGAAGCTGACCGTCGAGACCGCCGCACTGACGGCCTGGACCGGTGAGAGCACCGTGCGCTGGGCGACTGTGTAGGTGCCGAGCGGCGCGCCGCCGAGCATCCGGCTGATGATGACCTTGTCGAGCTGGCCGAAGATGACGGCGAAGGCGTTGGACCAGAAGAAGTGGATGCTGAAGCGCGCCACGTCCCGCAGCCGCCGCAGGCTGAACACGGGGCGCGGACGCCAGCTCTCGAACCACCAGGCGGTCGCCGTGGAGGCGACCACGCCGGCCACCGTTCCGACGACCAGCGCCCAGATGCCGGCCCCGGCCACGGCGAGCGCGATGCCGAGCGTGGCGTTGACGGCGGCGTTGGCGATGGTGACGGTGGCGAGCCGGCCGAACTGCATGGTGCGGCGCAGCAGCGCGTGGTGCATGTTTCCGAGCGCGCCGAGGAACGACACGGCAGCCAGCAGCCGGATCGCCGGCGCGGCCCCGGGCTGGCCGAGGGCGGCGGCCAGCGGGCCGGCGGTGGCGACGGTCAGGGCCGAGAGGCCCGCACCGAGGACGAGGTTGAACCAGAAGACCGAGCTGACCAGCGCGTCGTCGATGACGTCGCGCTGGATGATGACGGCCGCGGTGCCGAGGTCGGTCAGCTGCCAGGCGACCACCATCACCACCATCGCCGCAGCGACCACGCCGAACTCGCTCGGGGTCAGCAGCCGCGCCAGGACGATGCTGACCAGCAGGCGCGAGGCCTGCGTGGCGACCTGCGCCAAGAGGGTGTGGCGGGACGCTCGCGCCACGCCGTCGGTGTCCACGACGGCGTCGAAGGTCGTCCTGCGTGCCTCACGCGTTCTCGTCACTCCCCCCACTCCCCCCACTGCTCCTCTCGCCCACGGCACCAGCGTGCGCGACCCTGTGCGCGACGCGCCGACGGCGAGGGCACCCTCCCCACAAGTGGGTAGGCAGGGTCTGGGCTCACGAGGGCACGCGTGTCTCCCACGCGGAGAGGCGGTGCTCGAGGTGCGCGAGGCGCGCGGTCAGGCGCGGGTGCGGCTCCAGGCCCACCAGGTTCAGCACGTCACGCCACCGGTGCGCCCAGTCGTGGCGGCGCAGGAAGGTCGTCACCGCGGCCACCCTCGCCCGCTCGAGGCGGTCGGGGTCACGGTCGAGCTCGCGGATGACCTCGACGATCCCGGGTGCCGGGACCGGGATCGGGACGACCGCGTCCGGCCACCCGAAGCAGTCGTCCCACTCCACCGAGGCGGGCGCGGTGCCGAGCATGATCGTCCCGGCCGACAGCGCCTCGAAGTAGCGGTTGGTCAACGACTCCTCACCGCCCGTGCGGTCGGTGCGGCCCTCCTCGTCGTTGATCCGGTAGACGATCGAGTAGCGGGTGCGCTGCAGGAGCCTGGCCTGGGCGAGGCGGTGCTCGGCGTGGCCGGTGACCGACCAGGGCCCCTTGACGGTGTCGAAGTGGTAGAAGAGCTCGTGGTTGGCCATGGCCCGCACGAGCGGCTCGTGGGTGCCGGCGAAGCGGCGACCCCAGCTGGCCACGTCGACGCTGCGGGCCGGGAAGTCGGGTGCGGGCGGTGCGTAGCGGTCGGTGTCGACGGCGAGCGGGAGATAGGTGCACGGCACGCCGGCGATCTCCCGCACCGCGTCGACCACGGCCCGGTTGGACACGATGACGTGGTCGAAGCCGCGCAGCTGCCGGAGGTAGTCCGAGACCTGCGCCAGCTGGGGGGTCCAGAGCTCGACGATCCACGCGACACGAGCCTCGGCGCGGTGGGTGGTGGCGGTGACGTGCGGGAGCATCCCGATCTCGTTGGCGTCGGCGAGGACGGCGAAGAAGAGGTCCGCGCGGCCACCACCGCCACCGTCGGCCGGCGCCCGCATGCGCGCCCGGCGGTCCCGGCCCCACCGCTGGCCGGCCCGGTTGAGCGCACCGTGGGCGAGGTGGACCGCGGGCCCGCCGCCGAGCGGCCGCGGCAGGCACCACTCCACGTCGTCGACCTCCGCGACGACGTCCTCGAACTCCAGCTGCGAGGCCTGCCAGACCTTCTCCTCCATCCCGCGGCGCGAGGCCAGGAGGACGCGCCCGCTCATCGGCGTACGCCGGCCGCGGGCCGGGGGGCGTCGTCCCACCGGGTGAAGTAGCTGTCCGGGTTGACGAGGTAGGTCACGGTGGTCTCGGGCACGTGACGCACCCGCAGGCGGCGGCTCAGCCGCCACACCAGCTCCCAGTCCTCACCGGGCAGGTGCGGCCCCGAGCGTGGCAGCCGGCTGAACTCCACGCCGTCACCGCGACGCACCACGATGCTGTTGGTGTCGACGAAGCACCTCTCCCGCAGCGAGCTCCGCTCGAACGGTCGCGACAGCACGTCGAGGGTGGTGCCGTCGGGACGCACGCGCTCGACCCCGGTGTAGACGAGGTCGGCCCCGTGGTCGAGGGCCTCGAGCGCGGTCGCGAGGTGGTGGGGCCGCCACGCGTTGTCGTCGTCGAGGAAGGCCAGGTGGGTCGAGCGCGACAGCGCGATGCCGACGTTGCGCACCACGCCCGCGCGCCCGGTGTTGCGCGAGAGCGAGACGGCCACCAGCCGGTCGTCGTCCGGCAGTGGCGGGAGCCCGCCCCCGTCGTCAACGACCACCACGACGTGGTCGCGCACCGTCTGGTCGAGCGCGCTGCGCACGGCCCGCACCAGGGAGTCGCCGCGACGGTAGGTCGGCACGATCGTCGCCACGAGGGCGGCCGGGACGTCGACGGCCTGCTCGAGGCGGCGCACCTCCCTCCGCTCGGCATCGCGCACCCGTACGGTTCCTGCGCCGTGGAGCACCTTGTTGCGTGCCTCCAGCAACGGCCAGGTGCCGACGGCGGAGCGCATCCCCGAGCGCACCAGACCGACCGTGCTCCGCGACATCCGCCCACGTCCTCCCCCGGGCCACGGCCGCGCGCGCGGTCGTCGTACCCCTCACCGCGATTCTGGGTCTGGCACGGGTGGGCGGGCATACCCCTTCTGGGTCAAAACCCCCCACCTGCCGGTGATCGGGCTTGCGGCGTCGTGCTCGATGGAGCCATGACGATCACGACAGGTCAGGCCAGGCAGCCGGTCGAGCCCGGCTCGCTGCGCCCCGGCGACCGGGTGCGGCTGCGCCCCCTCGACGAGGTCCTCGCGACGCTGGACGACACGGGGTCCTACGACAACGTGCCGTTCATGCCCGAGATGACGGCCTACGCCGGTCGTGTCATGACCGTCTACCGCCGGCTCGAGAAGATCTGCGACTACATGGGCGAGGAGTCGCGCAGCCGTCGGATGACCGACGCGGTGCTGCTCAACGAGACCCGCTGCGACGGCTCCGGCCACGGCGGCTGCCAGGCGGAGTGCCGGATCTTCTGGAAGGAGGTCTGGCTCGAGCGCGCCGACGACGCCACCTTCCCCGCCGGCGACGACGAGAGCCCGTACGCCGTCGCGCCGGAGCGGTTGCTGCCGCTGCTCGTGCTGGGCGCGCACCGCACCGACCCCGAGAAGGGCGAGGTGTTCCGCTGCCAGGCCACCGAGGCCACCCGCGCCACGACGGCGATGCCGGAGATGGCCGTCGGGCAGTACGTCCGCGAGGTCCGCGTCGGCAACATCGGTGTCCCCGAGCTGGTCCGCGTCGGGTCCAGCGCGCTCGTGACCAAGCTGGCGCGCAAGGCCGGCCTGCGCCCCTACCTCCCGCTCGAGGTCGCCGGCAAGGACCGCGTCGACGGCGAGAAGCTCGGCCTCCAGCCCGGCGACTGGGTCCGCGTGCGCTCCAAGGAGGAGATCGGCCGGACCCTCAACTCCGGCGGCGCGCACCGCGGGATGCTCTTCACCCACGAGATGGTGCAGTACTGCGGGCAGACGTTCCGCGTACACCAGCGCGTCGAGCGCCTCGTCAACGAGCAGACCGGTGAGCTGCTCCAGATGAAGCAGGAGTGCATCGCCCTCGAGGACGTCATCTGCAAGGGCCACTTCACGTCCGGCGCCTGGTTCTGCGCCCGCGAGCACCTGCCGCTGTGGCGCGAGGACTGGCTCGAGCGCGCCGACGCGCCGACCGCCGGGACGGTCTGCCCGAAGCCCGGTCGCTGACCGGGCGCCTGCTCCGGTCTCGCCGGAAGGCCTGCACCGGTCTGGCCGGAAGGCCTGCTCAGGCCTTGTCGAAGCGGTCGACGCGGTAGGTCCGGCCGCGGCCGAACTCCTCCCGGTCGGCCAGCACGTGCCGCATCCCGAGCTGGGCCGCGTGGGCGGTGACCACGTCGTGGGCCTCGTCGCCGTTGAGCAGGCTGCCCATGCGTGGGACGTAGTGGACGGCGACGAAGGCGCCGCCGTCCGCCAGGGCTGCGTGGATCCGCTCGACGCACCGCTGGAGCTCGGCCACGGGGAGGTAGTAGAGGACGTCGGAGGCGACGACGACGTCGAAGGTGCCCTCGGGGAACTCGGCCGGGATGCTCATCGCCGCCGCCCGGACGTGGGGGTGGGCGGCCAGCCGCTGCGCCACCCGGTCGACCGCGGACTGCGACACGTCGAGTGCCAGCACCTGGTCGGCGTACGGCGCGAGCACCTCGGTGAACGAGCCGACCGCGCACCCGAGCTCCAGCACCCGACCGAGGTCCTCCCCGCCACACACCTCGAGGGTGCGGGCGAACTTGAGCTGCTCCTCGGGGTTGCGGTCGAACCCGAAGGGGTCGCCCTCGTCGAAGAAGTGCTCGAAGAAGCCGGGCCGCATCTCCGGCGGGACCATGCGCTCGGGCAGCGCCGCCGCCACCCGGCCGCGCCAGGTGTCGGGCACCGCGAAGATCACCCGGCCACGCGCGCGGATCAGCGCGTCGCGCGAGCGTCGTCCCACGACGGCAGGTGACAGGAGCGAGGTCATGGCGGGTGTCCCTCCGATGGACGAGCTGGTCCACACCGAGCGATCCGGTGGACACCCGGCGTGGCCCGCCCATCGTGGCGGCGCCGCCGGGACCGGGCGCGGTGTCGCCGACCTTGTTCGCCGATATTGGTGACCCGCGGGCGCGCCTCGACCCCGGGGCTCAGGAGTTGAAGCGCTGCTGGGTCTTCTCGAGGCCGTCGGTGATGAGGGACTCGACCGCGTCCGCGGCGTCGCCGACCTGGAAGGGCAGCTCCTTGCGCTCGACGGTCGAGTAGTTCGACAACACGAAGTCGGCCACGTCCTGGCGCCCGGGCGGGCGTCCGATGCCGGCACGGACGCGGAAGAAGTCACCGGTGCCGAGCGAGGAGCGCATCGACTTCAGCCCGTTGTGGCCGTTGTCGCCGCCGCCGAGCTTGATGCGCAGGGTGCCGAAGGCGATGTCGAGCTCGTCGTGGATCGCGATGACGTGGTCGGGAGCGACCTTGTAGAAGGTCGCGAGCGCCTTGACCGGTCCACCGGACTCGTTCATGTAGCCGCGGCCGCGGGCCAGCACGACGCGGGGACCACCGAGCGACAGCCGTCCCTCGACGACGTCGGCCCGGCCTGACTTGTGGCTGCGGAAGGGACTGCCCATCCGGCTCGCGAGCTCGTCGGTGACGAGGTAGCCGATGTTGTGGCGGTGCCCGGCGTAGGCGGGGCCGGGGTTGCCCAGGCCCACGACGAGCCACACCTCGGAGGTGGGGGCGTCACTCATGCGCGTCATCCTTTCATCGCCGAGCGGGCACTTCTTCGCGCTGAAATGCGCCGACCGGGCGATTCCTCGCGCTGCTGCGCGAGGGATCGCCCGGTCAGTGTGTCTGTGCGCGAGGAAGTGCCCGCTCAGCAGATCACTCGGAGTCGGTGGCCTCGCCGGACTCCTGCGCGGCGTCCTCGGCCTTGGCCTCGGTCTGCGCCTCGGCGATCTCCTCGTCGGACGGGTCGTGCTCGATGCCGAGGTCGGCCTCGGCCTCCTCCAGCTCCGCCTCGAGGGCCTCGGCGGACATCTGCTCGGTCACGTTGACGATGAGCAGCTCCTCGTCGGCGAGCAGCGTGGTGCCCGACGGGAGGTCGAGGTCCTTGGCGAGGATCTGGGTGCCGGCGGGCAGGCCCTCGACGGAGACCTCGAAGAACTCGGGGATGTGGGTGGCCTCGGCCTCGACCGAGACGACCGTGTTCTCGTTGACGACCAGCGTGTCGGGGCCGGCCTCGCCCATGACGTGGATCGGGACGTCGACGGTGACCTTCTCGCCGCGGATGACGGCGACGAAGTCGAGGTGCTCGATGACGCGGCGGATCGGGTCGACCTGGACGTCCTTGGTCAGCGCGAGCTGCTCCTTGCCGTCGATGGCGAGCGCGAGGAGCGCGTTGGCGCCACCGTGCTTGAGGGCCATCATCGTCTGGTGGCCGGGGAGGATCACGTGGACCGGCTCGTTGCCGTGGCCGTAGATGACCGCGGGGATCTTGTCGTCGCGGCGGATGCGGCGGGCAGCGCCCTTGCCGAACTCAGTGCGGGCCTCGGCGACGATCTTCTCGGGGGCAGACATGGGGTTCTCCATCAGTCGGGTGGTCGGGCCTGGCGGCCCTGGCTCGTGGGTCCTCGGCGGGTGCGGAGACGACGAACGCCGCGCTCCGGATCGTGAGCGCGGCGCAGCAGTGCGGGCCGGCCCAGTCGATCACGGAGTCCCAGGTCGTACGTCGGGCTCCCTCGCCGAGGCAACCACAGAACTCTAGACCCGCCCCCCGGGGTGGGTCGAATCCGCGCACCGTGCGCGCAACTAGGGTGGCCCGGTGCCCCTGATGCTCCCCGAGGCGCGCGAGCGCGCCGTCCTGCTGACCGACGTCCACACCGAGGTCCACCTCGACCTCACCTCCACCGACGCCTTCGCGGTCGAGGCACGGATCACCTTCGACTGCACGCAGCCGGGGGCCTCCACGTTCCTCGAGCTCACCGGCGCCTCGGACGTCACCCTCGACGGCGAGCCGGCGGCGTACGCCGACGGGAGGATCGCGCTGCCCGACCTCGCGGCGCACAACGAGGTCCGCGTCACCGCGCGGATGCCCTACGTCACCGACGGCGACGGCATGACCGTGACGATCGACCCCGCCGACGGCGAGCGCTACGTCTGCGCGCACACGTCGATGGACATCACCCAGAAGGTCATCCCCTGCTTCGACCAGCCCGACGTCAAGTCGACCTTCGCCGTCACCGTGACCGCGCCCGCGCACTGGACCGTGCTCGCCAACGGCCCGCTCGAGCAGCGCACGCCGGGCGAGGGCGACGCGGCCCCGCACACCTGGACCTTCGGCACGACCCCGCCGTTCTCGTCCTACCTCTTCACCCTCGTCGGCGGCCCGTGGGTGTCGGTGACGTGGGACGAGCCGTACGCCCCCGCGCCGGGCGGCACGCTGCCCTTCGGCTGGCACGCGCGCGCCTCGCAGGAGCGCGAGCTGCGCCGTGACGCCGACGAGCTGCGCCGCATCACCAGCACCTGCTTCCAGCACTACACGAGCATCTTCGAGCCGGAGTACCCCTACGCCGACTTCCAGCAGGTCTTCGCCCCCGGGCTCAACTGGGGCGCGATGGAGTTCCCCGGCTGCGTCGTCTACCGCGACGAGGGCCTGACCCAGGGCACGCCGACCGAGCTGCAGCGCCAGTGGCTGGCCTCGACGATCGCGCACGAGATGGCGCACATGTGGTTCGGCGACCTCGTCACGATGAAGTGGTGGGAGGACTCGTGGCTCAACGAGTCCTTCGCCGACTTCATGGGCTACGACGTCGCCGGCGTCGCCGCGGGCTACACCGACGCCTGGACCTCGGCCGCGATCACCCGCAAGCCCACCGGCTACCGCGCGGACCGCCGCCGATCCACCCACCCGATCGCGGAGGACACCGACAAGATCGTCGACGTCGACACCGCCTTCGCCAACTTCGACATGATCACCTACGCCAAGGGCAACGCCGCGCTCAAGCAGCTGGGCCACTGGCTCGGCCAGGAGGACTTCCTCGCCGGCGTCAACACCCACCTCAACGCCCACGCCTTCGGCAACGCCGACCTGGCCGCGTTCCTCGACTCCCTCGACTCCGCCACCGACCACGACGTCCGCGCGTGGGCGGCGGCGTGGCTGCGCACGACCGGGTTCGACACGCTCGTGGTGACCCGCGACGCCCCAGGTGACGGGCCGAGCGTCCCGGTCCTGCACCGCGAGGGCTCGCGGCCGCACCGCCTGACCGTGTCGGCGTACGACGACGCGATGCAGCTCGTGGGCTCCCGCGACGTGCACCTCGGCGAGGAGCCGGTGCGGCTCGAGGACTTCGCCGGACGGGTCGTGGTGCCCAACTCCGGCGACGAGACCTTCGCGGTCATCCGGCCCGACGAGCAGTCGTGGGCGGCGATCACCGCCGGGCTGTCGTCGGTCGAGTCGCAGCTGACCCGCGCGGTGCTGTGGTGGACCGCGGTCGACCTCGCCGAGTCGCAGGTCATCTCCGTCGGCGACCTGGTCGCCCTGGCCGACCGGCACCTGCGGCCCGAGTCGCACCCGCTGGTCGTCGAGGGCGTGCTGCGCGCGCTCCAGCTCGTGACCCGCGCGCACGACGAGCCCGCCGAGGTCGGCGCACACCTCGCCGTCATCGCCGACATCGCCCGCGGTGCCGTCGAGGGCGGCGACCCGCTCCTCGCGCCCGGCGCGTCCCGGGTGCTGGCGCGGCTCAGCGCCGACCGGAGCTTCCTCGTCCAGTGGCTCGAGCGCGACGACGTCGACCCGAGCGTGCGCTGGGCCGCGGTCCACCGCCTCGCCGAGCTCGGCGACCCCTCGCACATCGACGCCGAGGCCGAGCGCGACCAGTCGGTCGCCGGTCACCACGCCGCGCTGTCGGCGCGCGCGGCAGTCCCGACCGCCGACGCCAAGGCCGAGACGTGGGCGCGCTTCATGGGCGGCGAGCTCAGCACCCACGAGCTCGACGCCGTCGGCGCCGGGTTCTGGGGCTGGGAGCAGGCCGACCTGGTTGAGCCCTACCTCACCCGCTACGTCACCGACGGCCTCGCCCTCGCCCTCCGCTCGGGCCAGGCGATGGCCGACAGCATCGGCGACGCCTTCCCGCGACTGCCGCTCACCCCCGCCGTACGCCGCCAGCTGCGCGCCACGGTCGCCGACGCGCTCGCGACCGGCCAGGTCCCCACGGTCCTGGCCCGGGCGTGGAACGACGCGCTCGACGACCTCGACCGGACGCTCTGAAGCTCAGTCTCGGTGGTCGAGCAGCCGAGCGAGGGCACCTCGGTCTCGGTGGTCGAGTAGCCGAGCGAGGGCACCTCGGGCTCGGTGGTCGAGTAGCCGAGCGAGGGACGAGCGAGGCGTATCGAGACCTGCGTCCGTCGCGTGGGTCTCGATACGGACCTCGTTCCTCGGTCCTACTCGACCACCGAGGTGTGCAGCCTAGGCATGCCCATCGAACATGGAGGTGACGCTGCCGTCCTCGAACACCTCACGGATGGCGCGCGCGATGAGCGGCGCGATCGAGAGCGTGGTGAGCTTGTCGAACTGCTTGTCGGCCGGCACCGGGAGCGTGTTGGTGACCACGACCTCCATGGCGGAGGAGTTCTTCAGCCGGTCGACGGCGGGGTCGGACAGGATCGGGTGGGTGGCGGCGATGATCACGCCGGCCGCGCCCTCGGCCATGCAGGCCTCGGCGGCCTTCACGATCGTGCCGCCGGTGTCGATCATGTCGTCGGTGAGGATGCAGATCTTGCCCTTGACCTCACCGACCACACGGTTGGCGACGACCTCGTTGGCGACGTCGGTGCGGCGCGTCTTGTGGATGAACGCCAGGGGTACGCCGCCGAGGCGGGCCGACCAGCGCTCGGCGACCTTGATCCGGCCGGCGTCGGGCGAGACGACGGCGAGCTGCTGGTCGCCGTACTTGGCCTTGACGTAGTCGGTGAGGATCGGCAGCGCCATGAGGTGGTCGACGGGGCCGTCGAAGAAGCCCTGGATCTGGTCGGCGTGCAGGTCGACGGTGATGAGGCGGTCCGCGCCGGCGGTCTTGAACAGGTCGGCCATCAGGCGCGCCGAGATCGGCTCGCGGCCGCGGTGCTTCTTGTCCTGGCGGGCGTAGCCGTAGAACGGCATGACCACGGTGATCCGCTTCGCCGAGGCCCGCTTGAGGGCGTCGACCATGATCAGGTGCTCCATGATCCACTCGTTGATCGGAGCGGTGTGGCTCTGGATCACGAAGGCGTCGCACCCCCGCACGGACTCCTCGTAGCGGACGTAGAGCTCACCGTTGGCGAACGCGTAGGCGCTCTGCGGCACCAGTCCGCACTCGAGGAGGTCGGCGACCTCGTGGGAGAGGTCGGGGTGCGCCCGGCCGCTGAAGACCATCAGGTTCTTCTCGGTGGTCCGCTTCATTCCGGTCACGCGACGCGACTCCTCGCTGTGCTGGTCAGCCTGGGGGGTGGCTCTTCGGAGGTGCTGGGGATGAGTCTGGCCCACGGACCGGGCCTTCCCCAACCCCGGGGTCACCCCTCGGTCGTCTCCTGCTGTTCACGCGCCGTTCGCGCCGCCTCGGCCTGGGCGGTCCCGGCCCGCCGGGACTCCGTCCAGCCCTCGAGGTTGCGCTGCGCGGAGCTGCTGACCGCCAGGGCCCCGGCCGGCACGCTGCGGCGTACGACGGTGCCGCCGGCCGTGCCCGCCCCGTCGCCGACGGCGACCGGCGCGACGAAGGTGTTGTTGGAGCCGGTCTTGACGAAGCGGCCGATGACGGTGCGGTGCTTGGCCACCCCGTCGTAGTTGGCGAAGATCGTCCCGGCCCCGATGTTGGTGCCCTCGCCGATCTCCGCGTCGCCGACGTAGGACAGGTGCGGCACCTTGGCGCCGTCGCCGATCTGGGAGTTCTTGGTCTCCACGAAGGTGCCGATCTTGCCCGCGACCCCGAGCTGCGTGCCGGGGCGGAGGTAGGCGAAGGGCCCCACGCTGGCGCGGTCGCCGATGACGGCGAGCTCGGCGTGGGTGCGTACGACGCGCGCGCCGGCGCCGACCTCGCAGTCCTTCAGCGTCGTGTCGGGGCCGACCACGGCGTCCTCGCGGACCACGGTCGCGCCGAGGAGCTGGGTGCCGGGCAGGATCGTGGCGTCGGGCTCGAGGACCACGTCGGCCTCGATCCACGTGGTGGCGGGGTCCATGACTGTGACGCCGTCCTTCATCCAGCGGGTCACGATGCGGCGGTTGAGCTCCTTGCCGAGCTCGGCGAGCTGGGCACGGTCGTTGGCACCCTCGGTCTGCGCGACGTCCTCGATGAGGTGCGCGCCGACGGTGAGGCCGTCCTCGCGGGCCAGGCCCACCGCGTCGGTGAGGTAGTACTCGCCCTTGGCGTTGTCGTTGGTGATCCGCGGCAGCGCCGAGACCAGGAACTCGGCGTCGAAGGCGAGGATCCCGGAGTTGATCTCGTCGATCTCGCGCTGCTCGGGCGTGGCGTCCTTCTCCTCCACGACCGCCTCGACGTCGCCCTCCTCGTTGCGCACGACCCGGCCGTAGCCGAACGGGCGCGCCACCCGGCCGCTGAGGATGCTCACCGCGCGCTGGGCGGCCTCGTGCTCCTCGGCGAAGGCCTTGAGCGACTCCCCCTCCAGCAGCGGGGTGTCGCCGGCGGCGACGATGACGGTGCCGGTAGTCGCACCGCACGCCTCCATCGCGACGCGTACGGCGTGCCCGGTGCCCTGCTGCGTCTCCTGCACCGCCAGCACCGCGCCGGGCAGCAGCTCGGTGATGTGCGGACCGACCTGCTCGCGCTGGTGGCCGACGACCGCGACGACGCTGGTCGGCTCGACGGCCTGCACGGCGCGCAGCACGTGGCCGATCATGGAGCGCCCGGCGATGGGGTGCAGCACCTTCATGGTCTTCGACTTCATGCGGGTGCCGCCGCCGGCGGCGAGCACGATGACGGTGAGGTTGTCCATGCCCGCAGTCTGTCACCGCCTCGGGGCTGGTCGCCCACTCGCGTCCCTGTGCCTGAAAGACGCTGTGCTCGAATGACGCTGTGGTCGAATGACACCGTGAGCGGGCGGACCTATGCCGGGGAGTCGGCCAGCGACCGCGCGGGGCGTCGGCGGCGCCAGCTGCTCGACGCGGGGCTGGAGCTCTTCGGCACCGCGGGCTACCGCGCGACGACCGTGCGGCTGCTGTGCCGCGAGGCCCGGGTCAGCGACCGCTACTTCTACGAGCAGTTCGACTCCACCGAGGACCTCCTGGTGGCGGTGTACGACGAGTGCACCGCCCGGCTCGAGGCGGCCGCGCTCGCCGCGCTGGGCGACGGCGCCGGCGAGGTCGGCGACCTGGCCAGGCGTGGGCTCGACGCCTTCCTCGCCCTGGTCGAGGAGGACCCCCGGCTGGCGCGGGTCGTGTGGTTCGAGGTGCTGGGCGTCAGCGCGCGCGTCGAGTCGACGTACCTCTCCCGGATGCAGCGCTTCGGCCACCTGATGCTCGGCGTGCTGGCCGACCGCGACGACACCGCCGCCCTGCCCGACGCCGCGCACGAGCTGATGGCCAGCGCCGCCGTCGGGGCGGTGAGCAACGCCGTGGTGACGTGGTCGATCACCGGCTTCGCGACCGAGCGTTCGGTGGTGACCGAGTCGCTGGCGCAGTTCCTCGCGGGCGCCGCCACGGCGCTGGCGAGGCCGACCGCCGGGACGTGACCTGCGTCACGCCCTGATGCGGAATCGAGCGTCATCACTTTAGTGTGCCGGGGTGGACATCACGACGGTGCTCGTCATCGGCAGCGGCTTCGGCGGCCAGGTCACGGCCATCAACCTGCTGCGCCGCGGCATCACCGACGTCCGCATCCTCGAGCGCCGCGACTTCATGGGCGGCACCTGGTGCCAGAACTCCTACCCCGGTGCCGCCGTCGACGTGCCCTCCCCGCTCTACTCGATCGCCTCCGAGCCCTACCTCTGGACCCGGATGTACGCCGAGCAAGCCGAGCTGCGCGCCTACACCGAGCACGTCATCGACAAGCACCGCCTCCGTGAGCGCACCGTCCTCGGCGCCGAGGTCGTCTCGGCGGAGTGGGACGGCGAGGCCTGGGCCGTGCGCACCGCCGACGGCACCGTCCACCGCGCGCGCTTCGTCGTCAACGCCTCCGGCCCGCTGAGCACCCCGGTCGTGCCGCCGTTCCCGGGCCTGGACGACTTCGCGGGGCACGCCTTCCACACCAATGGCTGGGACCACGACGTCGACCTGGCCGGCAGGCGGGTCGCGGTCGTCGGGTCGGGCGCGAGCGCCGCGCAGGTCATCCCCGCGATCCAGCCCGAGGTGGCCGAGCTGCACGTCTTCCAGCGCAGCCCCCACTGGGTGCTCCCCCGCCCGGACCGCGTCTTCACCCCGCTCCAGCGGCGGCTGCTGCGGCTGCGCCCCTTCCAGCGGGCGCTGCGCACCGCGATCTACTGGAAGCTCGAGACCCGGGTCATCGGCTTCAAGCACAGCCGGCGGCTGCTCAAGCGCGTCGCGCAGCGCGAGGCCCTGCGCCACATCGAGGACCAGGTGCCGGACCCGGAGCTGCGCGCCAAGGTCACGCCGGACTACACGATCGGCTGCAAGCGGATCATCCTGTCCGACACCCTCTATCCCGCCCTGTCGGCGTCGAGCACCACGCTGCACGACCGCACCGACGGCATCGCCCGCTTCGACGAGACCGGCATCGTCACCGCGTCGGGTGAGCACCTCGACCTCGACGTGGTCGTCTTCTCCACCGGCTACGACGCCACGGACGGCCTGATCCCCTACGACGTGCGCGGGCGCGACGGCGTACGCCTCGCTGACGTCTGGCACGAGTTCCCCCGCGCCTACCTCGGCACGACCGTGCCCGGCTTCCCCAACTTCTTCGTCGTCACCGGCCCCAACACCGGCATCGGCCACACGAGCGCGATCTTCGTCATCGAGTCGCAGATGGAGTACCTCCTGCGTGCGATCGACGCGGTGGTCGACGCCGGGGCCGCGAGCATCGAGGTGCTGCCCGAGGCCGAGGACGCCTACACCACGCACGTCCACCGCGAGATGGAGAAGACCGTGTGGCACGACGGCGGGTGCACCTCGTGGTACCAGTCGCGCTCGGGCAGGGTGATCGCGATGTTCCCCGGCTTCTCCTTCTCCTTCCGCCGCCTTGCGCGGCGCTTCCGACCCGAGCACCACGTCATCTCTGACAGGAGAACCACCGCATGAAGACCCTCGACGACAAGGTCGCCGCCGTCACCGGGGCGGGCTCCGGCATCGGCCGCGCCCTGGCCCTCGAGCTGGCCGGCCGCGGCTGCCGGCTCGCCCTGTCCGACGTCGACGCCGCCGGGCTCGCCGAGACCGAGCGCCTGCTCACCGGCCGCGCCCGCGCGGTCACGACGTCGGTGGTCGACGTGGCCGACGAGGCCGCGGTGCTGGCCTGGGCCGACGAGGTCGTCGCCGACCACGGCCGCGCCAACCTCGTCGTCAACAACGCCGGCGTCGCCCTGTCCGGCACCGTCGCCTCGCTCTCCACCGAGGACTACCGCTGGATCATGGGTGTGAACTTCTGGGGCGTGGTCCACGGCACCAAGGCGTTCCTGCCCCACCTCGAGGCGTCCGGCGAGGGACACGTGGTCAACATCTCCAGCGTCTTCGGCCTCACCGCGCAGCCGCTGATGAGCGGCTACAACGCCAGCAAGTACGCCGTACGCGGCTTCACCGAGTCGCTGCGCCAGGACCTCGCGCTGACGCGGTCCTGCGTGAGCGCCACGTGCGTGCACCCCGGCGGCATCAAGACCAACATCGCCCGCGCCGCGCGGGTGGACGCCAGCGTCGCGGGCGCGACCGGCAAGTCCGCGGAGGCCTCGTCGAAGGAGTTCGAGAGGTCCTTCATCACCACCCCCGCCAAGGCGGCCGAGGTGATCGTGGAGGCGGTCCGCAAGGACAAGCGCCGGGTGCTCATCGGCCCCGACGCCCGGGTCTTCGACGCGATGGCCCGCATCGCACCTGCCGGCTACCAGCGCCTGATCACCGGCGTCGTCCGATCGCGGGGTGCCAAGTGAGCCGCCCCACGACGAGCCGGCGCACGGCGATCGCCGCACGGGCGTACGCCGCCGCGACCGCCGCGGAGGCGCGGGCGTACGGCCTGCGCGAGCGCCGCGTCGATGTCGGGGACTGCTCGCTGGCCCTCCTCGAGGGCGGGCCGGCCGACGCGCCTGCGGTGGTGCTCGTCCACGGCTACTCCGCCGACCGGGTCGTGTGGGTGCGGTTCGCGCGCCACCTGCTGCGCGACCACCGGGTGATCGTGCCGGAGCTGGCCGGGCACGGCGCCACCGGCTTCACCAGCGGCGTCGGCCACTCGGCCCCGGCGCAGGCGGCGCGGCTCGCGACGCTCCTCGACCGCCTCGGCATCGACTCCGCCCACGTCGGCGGGAACTCGATGGGCGGCTTCGTGGCCGCCACCCTGGCCGTCGAGCACCCCGACCGGGTCGCCTCGCTGCTGCTCAGCGACGCGGTGGGCGTCGCCTCGCCGGAGCCGAGCGAGGCAGAGCTGCTCTTCCGTCAAGGCCGCAACCCGTTCCTGCTCGAGAGCGTCGCGGACTTCCCCGACTTCTACGCCATGACGATGGCGCGCCCGCCCTTCCTGCCCGCCGCGCTGCGGGCCGCGGTCGCCGCCGACTACGTCGCCCGGCGCGAGGAGCTCGCCGAGATCTTCGCCGACTTCTACGGTGTCGCGACCCTCGACGACCGGCTCGACGAGATCGCGGCTCCCACGTTGGTGATGTGGGGCGAGGAGGACCGCCTGGTCCACCCGAGCACCGCGCGGGCGTGGGCCCAGGGCATCGCGGGTGCCCGGACGGTGCTCTACCCGGGCATCGGGCACATGCCGATGCTGGAGGCGCCGGGGCGCAGCGCGGCCGACTACCGCGCCTTCCTGGCCCGCGTCGCGGCAGCGGACCGACGACGGGACGAAGTGCCCTAGCGGGTCGGGGCGGCCTGCGGTCGACTGGTCGCCATGTCGTGGTCGGTGAGCCTCCGTCCTCCGGGGCGGAGGGCACTGCGCGGTGACGTGGTGGCCGGGATCACGGTCGCTGCCTACCTCGTGCCGCAGGTCCTGGCCTACTCCGGGCTGGCGCGCGTGCCACCGGCGGCCGGGCTCTGGGCGGCCTTCGTCGCCCTCGCGGTCTACTTCCTCCTCGGCTCCTCACCGCAGCTGTCCGTCGGACCGGAGTCGACCACCGCGCTGATGACGGGCGCCGCCCTGGCCAGCGTCACGGTGACCGGCGAGTCGGCGCAGGACGCGGCGGCCGTGCTGGCCCTGGCGGTCGGGGCGGTGTGCCTGATCGCGTGGGCCGGAGGCCTCGCGTTCCTCGCCGACCTGCTCTCCAAGCCGGTGCTCGTCGGCTACATGGCCGGCATCGCCGGGCTCATGGTCCTCTCGCAGACCGCGCGCGGGAGCGGCGCCGACGTCCCCGACGGCACCGTGCTGGCCCAGACGTGGTGGCTGCTCCAGCACCCCGCAGCCGTGCACGTCCCGACCCTCGCGGTGTGCCTCGGCACCCTCGCCCTGCTGCTCGCCGGCTCCCGGCTGTGGCCCACCGGTCCGGTGCCGCTGGTCGGCATGCTGGCGGCGACGCTCGGCGTGGCGCTGGCCGGGCTGTCCGACGACGGGGTGGCCGTGGTCGGGGAGCTGCCCTTCGCGCTGCCGTCCGTGGGCCTGCCGTCGGTCGCGTCGGTGGGGTCGTGGGCGCTGCTGACGACCGCGCTGGCGATCGCCGTCGTCGGCTTCACCGACAACGTGCTCACCGCCCGGGCCTTCGGCGTACGCCACGGCGACCGCATCGACGCGCGCCGCGAGCTCCTGGCCCTGGGTGCGGCGAACGTCGCGGCGGGCGTGGTGCACGGCTTCCCGGTCAGCAGCTCCGGCAGCCGGACGGCGATCGTCGACGCGGTGGGCGGGCGGTCCCGCTGGGCTGGCCTGTCCACGCTGGCGGCCGCGCTCGTCCTGGTCGTCGCGCTGCGACCGGTCCTGGCCCGCTTCCCCGACGCCGCGCTCGCCGCGGTCGTGGTCTACGCCGGGCTGCGGCTGGTCGACGTCGGCGAGTTCGTCCGGATCGCGCGCTACCGACGCACCGAGCTGCTCATCGCGCTGGCCACCACGGCCGGCGTGCTCGTCCTGGGTGTGCTCCAGGGCGTGCTAGTGGCTGTGAGCCTGTCGCTCGTCGACCTGCTCCGCCGGGTGGCGCGGCCGCACGACGCCGTCGAGGGTCTGGTCCCGGACCTGGCGGGCATGCACGACGTCGACGACTACCCCGACGCCGCGCCCGTGCCCGGGCTGCTCGTCTACCGCTACGACGCGCCGCTGTTCTTCGCCAACGCCGACAACTTCCTCAGCCGCGTCCGGGAGTCGGTGGAGGCGTACGCCCCGCAGTGGGTGGTGCTCAACACCGAGGCCATCGGCGAGGTCGACCTCACCGGCGCCGACGCCCTCGAGACGCTGCGCGCGGAGCTCGAGGCGCGCGGCGTCGTGCTGGCGCTGGCGCGGCTCAAGCAGGAGCAGCGCGAGGCCCTCGAGCCGAGCGGGCTGCTGGAGCGCATCGGGCCCGAGCACGTCTTCCCGACGTTGCCGACCGCGCTCGACGCCTACCGCGCCGCGACCGGTCAGCGCTGAGCGACCACCGGCGCGGCCTCCGCGTCGAGCAGCTGCGCGAGGAGGTCGACGTACTGGATGAGGTGGCGGTCGGCGAGGTTGTGGTCGCGCACGTGCAGGTGGGCGGCGCGCCCCAGGTCCCCGCACCGCTCCGGGTCGGCGAGCAGCGACGCCAGCGACGCGACCAACGCGACGCCGTCGCGCGGGTCGTCGAGCAGCAGGCCGGTGACGCCGTGCTCGACCTGGTCGCGGATGCCGCCGACCGCGGAGGCGACCACCGGCCGGGCCTTCCACATCGGCTCGGTCACCGTGAGGCCGAAGCCCTCCGCGAGGCTCTTCTGCACCACGACGGTGGCCCACCGCTGGAGAGCGTTGACGACCCGCGCGTTGTCGACCAGGTCGTCCATCGGGACCGAGACGAGGTGCGTGCGCGCACGTGCCCGCTCAGGCAGCGCGTGCCACTGCTCGCGGCAGAGGGCCAGCACCTCGGCGGCCTCGGGGTCGTCGGCCACCCCGCGCGCCTCCGGTCCGGCGAGCACGAGGTGCACGTCGGACGGGAGGTCGTCGAGGTGCGCGGCGAAGGCCTCGAGCACGCCGGCCATGTCCTTGAGCCGTCCCAGCGGCTGACCTGCAGGACGACGCGGGCATCACGCGGCAGCGCAGTCCCCTCGACCACCATCCCGTGGCGGTGCACCAGCTCCTCCACCTCCGTGGCGGACAGCTCGGCGTTCTTGGGGCTGAACGGGTCGAGCGAGGGCGGGATGACCCGCAGCCATCTCCGGTCGACCCACTCGGGCGCGAACTCCTCCCGCGAGAAGACGCAGGCGTGCGCGAACTCCACCAGCTCGCGCAGGAACCCCCATGCTTCCTGCGTCCACTCGTTGGTCTCGTCGAGCCCCACGTGGCAGCGCCACACGACGTACGCACCCCGCTCGCGCAGCGCCGCGGCCAGGCCGGCGGTCTGCGGGTCGTGGAGCAGCACCACGTCGCCGGGTTGCACGCGGCTGACGAGCTCGTCGCGGTGGCGCGCCAGGGTGGCGTCGTACGTCGTCTGCGCGCCGGCGTCGAGCGCCCCGTCGTCGCCGGGGACGCCGTGCAGCCGGTTGTGGATGCGCTTGGTGACGGCGAAGAAGTCCGCGTCACCGCCGATGACGAGCCAGCGGATGTCGATGCCGGTCCCGGCCGCGTAGGCGACGAGGGTGTGCAGCATCTCCGCGACGCCACCCCCGCGCGCGGTCGAGCTGACGTTCCACAGGGTGCGGCCGTCGAGCAGCCGACGGGCCGCGGCGGCGTACTCCTCGACGCGCCGCACCCGCTCCGGCGGCAGCAGGGTGGACAGCCGCGCGAGCGCGACCGGCACCACCGGCACCTCCACCAGGCCGCTCATCGCGGGTCACGGGGTCGGGGAAGCTCGATCGCGCCGCCCACGCGGATCTCGACACCGGGCGCGGCGCGACGGGCCACCTCCAGCGCGACGTCCATGCGCCGGATCAACCCCGCCCGAGCCGCGTGGTCGCACTCGGCGACGAAGGGCTCGACGAGCTCCACCGCCCGGTGGCACTCGCGGGCTCGCCGCGCGGCGGCACTGACGCGCTCCTCGAGGTCACAGACGTCCTCGACGACGACCCGCACGGTCGCGGGGCTGGGCGGGGGTGGCGCGTGGTCCATTGCGGTCTCCTCGGGTCTTTCCCCGAGTCTCACCACCACCACGCAGGTGCCGACAGGGTCCTAGGTCCTGCCGATGTCCGGGCCCTCGGCCCGCAGCACCACGTCCGCGCGGGTGTCGGGGCGCTCGAGCCGTGCGTAGGCGTGGCCCTCCGGGATCCACTTGGTGTCCCAGAGGTCGAGCTCGGCGTGGTCGTCACCCTGGGCGACGTTGCGGGCCTTGGCGCGCGCGCCGGCGGTGTGCGGGTCGAGGTCGATCCACACGGCGAGGTCGAACCAGTCGCGCGTGCGTTCGGCAAGGAGCCGGATGCCCTCGACGACGAGCACCGGTGGCATCGGGTGGTCCTCGACGCCGGTCTGCCCGGTCCACCAGCGGTAGTCGAAACGCAGCCGCCCGGGTCGCGGCAGCCGGCGTGCGCGGGCGACCAGCGCCTCGATCGCTGCCCAGTCGTGCTGCTCCCACAGCCCTGCGTCCGGGCCGCAGGTGGTGGCGTAGAAGCAGTCGGTCGGCACGACCTGGTCCTCGTGGAGCCCCAGGTCGGCCCCCAGCCTGGCCGCCAGCGTCGACTTGCCCGCACCACCGTGACCGCTGATGCCGACCACGGGGACGGCCTCGGAGGTCGCGGCCAGCGCGCGCACGCGGGCCAGCAGGTCGTCGTACGCCATGGGGTTCGTCATCGCAGGCCATCGTGGTGGACGCCACCGCTACGGCGCCACCGGGTTGCTACGTGAAATCCATGCCGCCGCTCAGGCGCACATCTCACACTCGCCGGTGACCGAGCGCTCAACGAAGTGCGTCCCACACACCTCGCCGCGCGCCTCATCAGCCAACCGCATGCCGTCCTTGCCGGACGATGCGTAGTCGGGAAACTCGACGACGTCCGTCCGTGACGGCATGGCGTACGTCTTCCCGAACCACGCCACGGCGCGCTGGTCTCGCCCGAGCGCGACGTAGGACCGGCTGTTCGGCATCCACAGCACGTCGTGCACGACGCCTTGCAGCGCTTCCCGCACCTTCGCCTGGTTGGCAACGTGAACGCCGAAGTCTCGCAAGGCTTCGGTCAGGTCCCCAAAGTAGGTCCTTCCCTGACCGTCGAGCTCGGCCTGGCACCACGTGCACACGGTCAGGTCTTCGAGCTCGGTGGGCGTCGCTGACCGGATGTCGCTCCCGATGTGCGGACATGCCGGGACGTGGAGTCGCGCACCTGTCTGGGTCTTCACCAAGTCGTCCGGCGCACCGGGCCAGTCCCGGGGAGCGACGAAGTCGTGCGTCATGCAGGTTCCTTCCAGTCGGGACCCTCATTCTCCGGACGATCCCGACACATGGCTCAACTTCCGCCACATAGGCGAGAAGTCAGTTCAGCCTGGCGTAGGCCACCGACAGCGCAGTCGCCACCGAGAGCCAGAGGGCGTACGGCGCCAGTGCCAGGGCACCCCACACCTCGATCCGGGCCACCACGACCAGCAGCACCCACGTCAGCACGGCGGCACCGGCCAGGCAGGCCGCGGCAGCGACAAGGCTGTGCGGGACGTAGAACAGGTAGGCCCACCCGAGCGCCAGAGCCACCGACACCGCGAGCACGCCGATCGCCGTCCAGGCGGCACCCGCCGGTGCGGTGCGGACCGTCGTCACACCGACGACGAGGAGCAGCAGGAAGTTCAGCGGCCACATCAGGCCGAAGACGATGTCGGGCGGCTGGAAGGACGGGCGCGCCAGCGAGGCGTACCAGCCCGGCTCGTGGCCGTTCCAGACGTTCGACAGCGCGGCGAAGACCACGACCAGCGCGCACCAGGTGAGGGTCGGCGCCCACGTCGTCACGCGGTGGCCCCCTCGTCGAGGCGGCGACGTACGGCGGCCGCGAAGGCGTCCACCGAGCCGGCCATGTCGTCGAGCTCGGCCGCGGTGACCAGCTCGCGCCAGGTGCCCGCCTCGCGTGCCAGCACCACCGGTGCCCGCGTAGAGGCGACGGCCGCGCGCAGGTCGTCGTCGAGCTCGTTGAGGTGCAGGAGCCGCACCGGCACCGGCAGGCGCGCCACCATCCGGTCCCACTCGCCCTTGCGGCGCACCGTGGAGTGGGTGATGTCGCACAGCCCGCAGTGGCGGGTGCCGCGCACCTTGCCCCAGACGTACGCCGCCTCCCCGAGCAGCCCACCGTCCGCGTCGTAGACGCCGACGAGCTCGGAGACGGTCATGTCACGACGCTACCGGGGCGGGCCGAGGCGGCACGGACGAGCTGGCTCCCCGGGTAGGAGTCGAACCTACGTCGCTAGTCCTGATTCAAAGAGGCGAGGCTGCCCGACCAAGACTCACCAACAACGCCCGCCGAGGACCAGCCTGCACGGGGGACGCCGAGCCTCACGCCCATGGAGTCACAACGGCGACCAGGCCAAACCAAGCCGTTCTGTGAGAGCTTCTGTGAGAGCTCCGGCAAGGACCGTGCTGCGCGGACGTAGGGCACGAACCTTCGCGGAGGGACGCCACGCATACTGCGTGCCCAGCCGAACCACCGTGAACATACGAACAACTCGACGCCGGCGCGGTGGGCTAATCAGATTAGGTGACTGGCCTCGGCGCTCCGACTAGCGTACCTGGATGAGTGACTCGGGTGGGCCTACGTGGTTGACCGACATGAATGCGCTGATCGCTCACCTCCGGACGGACTCTTTGGAGGGAGTCGCGGAGGTCATCAGCGAAGACACCGAGCCCGACGCGTCCATCGTGGAAGACGGCCGAAACTTTGTGCTACGGATGGGGAACCAGGGTTCCACCCTCGAGTTCCCCATGACAGCCGAGGACTTCTGGGAACAGGTTCAGGATCTTGAGGACGACGTCGTTGGCCAATGGGGGGCCGACACAGAGCCGACAGAGGACTGAACGCGAGCCGCGATTCATTGCGAGCAGCCTGTCCACGGCAACAGCAGAGTCTGGAGTCGACTTTCTATGCCGTCGGCGAGCTGTCCTTTCACTGGACGTTGCTACGACACTAATGACTACGAGCTCAACCGGTCCTCGAGGTTGAGTGGCGGCCAAGCGCTGACGATCTCAGTGGATCGCCCCGGCCAGGAGTAGCTCGTCAGCCCGTCGGGCTCGTTGAGGCCGGTCGCGACTGCCGCGCGCAAGAACGCGCGGGCATACTCGAGGGGACCGACGATGATCGTCTTCTCGTCGTCGGCGAGAGGAAAATACTCCCGGGCAGGCATGGCCGCGAGCTTCCCCACGTCGCGCGGCGCCTCGTCGTGCGGGCGCCTGTGACACCACTCGAAACCCTGGTCATACACGTATGCCGCGGCGACGATCCGTTCGTCGTCTCGCCACACGCTCACGCCCCAAGGCAGGTCGCCCGTGCCCGAGGGTGAGTATCGGTCCACGTAGTCCCAGCTGGTGATGCTCTCGTCAAGGAACACCGCCGGGTCGACATGTTGGAAACGGTCGGGGGTGCGAAGGAGACCCGCCCACACCTCGTCGACGCTGTCACCGAGCTGACGGTGCTCGGCACGGACCAGCGATTGCTGGTAGGCCTCGTTGTCGGGCGGAAGGACGTGCAGGACTCTCACCACGTTTGCGCCTTCGGCACCGTCCCGTTCGAGACGCCAAGCGAGAAGCTGCTGGCGCATCAACTGGTAGAAGGGCTCGTCGAGCATCCATTCGATGTCCATCAGGTCCGAGCGCAGCGGGCCCGACGGGTCGTGATAGTCCGCGCCGTATCGCCTTATCCGGGTTTTGTCGTAGCCAGCGTTCGGCGTGCGCAGCGTCGTGTACTTCTCGGTGTACTTCCACTCGACCAGGGCAAGCTCCGTGGTGCCGGTGGAGGTCCGGTAGAGGAACGCGGCGTCCACGCTGGTGCATCGCGTTCCGCGTATACGAGGTTTGCCCGCGCCCTCGCCGAAGTAGTCGGAGGGGCCGATGTACTCGAATGTGAGGTAGCGACCGGATTCGATCTGCAGTACTTCCGCGATGTCGACGACGCGACCAAAGGCGCGGACGATCCGCTGGGAGTCCTCGACCATCGGCATCAGCGCGTTGACGCATTGAACCTGGCTGGACAGGAGGTTGTTGCCGGGGCCGTCATCGATCCCGCAGTGCCACGGGATGCCGAGGTCGCGGAACAGGGGGATCGCCGCATGATTCCCCGGCAACAGGTTGGCTTCGGCGTGCTCCGCAGGCAAGCAGTGGGCGTAGTTGCCGATCGACGTGCCGTCCTGGTTGATCCAGGGGGCCCGTTGGCGAGCCGCGGGCCACAACGCCGGGGTGCGCTTCTTCCAGGCGGCGGCGATGGCCTGCTGCTCGGCTGCAAAGTCGTAGTTTGTCATCCGCCGAGACGCTACAGCGGGCCACCGACAGCCGGCCCCCGGCTCAGTGGCGCAGCGCGTGGGAGGGGTCGACCTCCACGAACGTCACCTCGAAGGCAGCGCACAGGTCGGTCACGCGGGCGCGCCAGTGCGCGTGCCGGGGATTGGTCAGGCGAGGCACGACGACCGCTCCCTGACAGCGAGTTGCGTCGAGTCCCCGCATTTCGAACCACGGGTGCAGTACGAAGGCCCGACGGATGAACTCTCGGTAAAGGACTGCTTGGGCCACCGCGTGGCGGTAGTACTGACCGACGCCGGCGCCCCCCTGCACCTTCATCTCGACGGCCCATGGGGTCGAACCGTCCCGAAGAAGAGCATCGAGGTACCGGGCCTTGCCGCCGGGACCCCACTTAGTGGGGAACTGACTGCCCCAGTTCACGACCCCGTCGTCCTGCTGTATCAGCGAGAGCGGCTTCCCGCCGACATCAATCGGCGTCGCTCCTCGCAAAATCCTCGACTCAAGGGCATGTTCATCATGGTCGGCGCGGGTCTGGCCGAGGGCCTGCCATGACTTCGCGAACGAGGCGATCGCCTTTGCCGCGACCTCGACGTCGCCGGTCTGGAAGGGCTCCGAGTGCCCTGTCGACTCGATCCAGGTACGGCGCTGGAGGCTCCGGTCGCCGAGTTTGCCGTCCTTGCCGACCTTCAGCCGGACGCGCTTCCCATCCGTGCGGCCGATCTCGAGACCCTCCAGACGCAACGACCACCCAGCACTGGTCGACAGCATCGGGTACGCCCGGAGCGACGACAGGCTTGTCGCGCGCACAACTCGGCTGACCAGGTCGGGCACCGGCCGGGGACGTTGAAGAAGGGCCGGCCAGCCGGGGTACTCCTCGACGTTACTTGCGTCCCAGCCTGTAGCAGCGAGAGACCAATCTCCGTTCACGGCCTGCTCCAGGACGTTGACCTGAACCGGAGCCACTAGGGCGTCTACAAGTGTGCCGATGGCTCCACGCGCCTCTGAGCTAGGAACTGGGACGCGCAGCGTGACCTCGCGAGGGTGGACCGGTTGAGCGACCTGGGCGTTGCTGAGGTGCAGGTCGAGGAGGTCGAGGAGCGCTGCGATCTGTTGCTTTGAGGTCGCGGACGGCCGAACCTCGACCGCCCGAGTCCCTTCAACCGACAACCGTCCGGTCGAGGAGCCGATGCTGTTGCGCTTGTCGGCATTCCAGTTGATCTTCACGTTGCCTCCCATGTCCGACTTTGAGACTAGATGCGCACGGAGCGGCTTGCGGGCGAATCGCGAACGTCTGATAGGGACATGTGTTGCTCGCCGTCCTGTCCATTGCAGCGGCCCAGGAATCGCTTGGAACCGCTGTGAAGCAGACACGTCCACGATCGTCCAAGAAACCTGTGAGTAGGGCGGCTGCGGCTCCCCTATGCCATTGCGGTGTGATAGCGGCTGGGGGTCGAGACGCCCGCGCCGATGAGCCGACATACGTCCTTTCGCCGCGTTCGCAGCGTGCGAAGTTGCCGCCCACAAGTCGGTGCGTGGTGCCCTTTAAGCGATGCCCGCCCCACCGCGACTTTCACCCAACTAAGACCGCTACGCGGCCACGGTCAAGAGACCGGGGCTAGGGCATCAGCATCGGTGGCGGCATCAGCCCAGCTTCAGGCGGCCGGTCCAGCCCTAGGTGAGACGCGGCCGGAAGCCGCCCGTCGGCGGTGGGCTCCAGCCGCAGCGGTGACGTGCTCGTTCTGAACGCGGGCCGGTGGTTCGGCCCGATAAGCCATGTGTAGTCCGGCGCCACGGTCCACAGCCGCCACGCGAGTTGGCGCGCCTCGTCCTTGGTGGTGGTCATGTCAGGGGCGGCCTCGGCGTACCGGCGCTCGACGTTGATCCGCAGGGTCTCGAGCATGGCCGTGCCGCGCTTGGCCTCACCCAGCACGACCACCCGCCCGGCGTCATCGAGGATCGCCAGGTCAAGCTGGAGCGCGGAGCCGGGCAACTCGAACAGGACACGACCCGCCGGGTAGCCCAAGTGCAGGATCGCGTCCGCATAGGCAGCGATCTGTGGCAAGTACTCGGCGTTGTACCAACCCCCTTGGCGAGACCGGGACAGCAGACCCCAGTGCCCGCCGGGCGTGGGTCGGTCCAGGGTGTTGAATCGCCCACCGCGCAGCACAGTGATTAGGCCCGCTTCCCGGCCTTCGTCGAACAGGGCGACATCGTCCTCGTGAATCTCGTTCGGCGTCGGGATCAAGTCGCCGGTGTCCATCAGGTCCAGGTGGTCCGCGTACAACTCCGCTGAACTGCTCTCAAGGAGTTCGATGAACCCGTCTTTGCCACCGGCCATGCGCGCATTCTAGGTGGACTGGCGCCGCATTCGAGCCGCCGATTCCGGCGCCTGTCGACCAGAACTGAACCGCAGCGCCGCTCACTCCCTGACGTGCGGCGCCGGGCACGAACGACGACTTGGGTTTCGTTACCGCGACAACGAAACCACTGCAGCCACAGAATTGATGCCTTTGCGCGACTTGGCATGGCGCACGTCTTAGCGAATCCGGATGCCACGCTCCTTCGCGTCCAAGGAACGCAGGATGACTGTCCATCTGTTCCGAACTTCGTTCTGTACGCCTGAACAGATGTGCGGGGCCCGCAGAAATTGTTCTTAACGAACAAATCTGGGAACAAAGCAGCCTCTCGATGCTTTATCATTAGTGTAGTTGGGTGAACCCGACGACGATAGGGCCACGATGTTCCCGCTTGGGGCATTGCGGTCCTTTCGCAGTTCTTTAAGCTTTGTATTGGAGAAAACGATATGGAATCAGCATCTTTCCGGGACGAAGTCCTGGACGCGCACGAAACCGCTGCCGCGCTGCGGGTCAGCATCAACACCACGTACACCCTGCTCGCTGAAGGCAAACTCCCCGGCGTGCGGGTCGGACGCCAATGGCGCGTCAGCCGCCGTGCTATCGAGCTCTATCTGAACGGCGATGCCTCATGAACGCCCAGAGTAAGATCCGGCTACGCACATGTGGCTGGATCACCGGAGTCGTGGTGGACCTCGACTCTCGCGGACTGTTCGTTAGCGAGATCTCCGAGCACGTCAGTGCCGCGAACCTGATTCGGGGCATGGCCGACGGCCCGGTCTACATCCCGTTCTGCTTGATCGCGGGGGTGAAGACCGGTGTTTAGTCATGTCTTCTGGCGTGGGCGGGTACGCAAACTGGTGGTTTGGACATCGGCCCGGTTCGCACCCGGAGGATGGGCGTGGCAGGAAGTGGAATCCCACCCCACATGTAGATGCGTAGATCCACTGTTCCCCATCCCCACGAGGCCAGCTCAAGTCGTCACGGCGGGGGGCTTCTCACTCGAACTGGATGGAATCGAGGAGGCCGGTTACACCCCCAAGAAGGTCGTTACGTACAGGGATCAGGGCTACTGCCGCGACTGTCTGCCCAAGGCGGTGCCCGATGGATGCTGACTACCCAACGTGGGACGAACTGATGACTGGTCACGCACCTGACCCTCGGTACGTCGCTCACCAACGGCTTCTCCGCTCTGTGGTTGGCCTCGCCGACGGAATCAACGCCAACCCTGCTACGCGCGACATGGTGATTGATGCCCTCACAACACAACCGGGGCCGGAGGTGACTGACCGCCGGGAACGTTGCATGCGAATGGGGCTCTTCACCATGCCAGCGACGATGAAGGCTGAGCTCCGAGAAGTGCTCGGCGTCAGTACAGAGCGACCGGCGCCAGGCGGCTATACCCTGTCCGAGGATGCCGAACGGGCCGAGTTGGAGCGCGAAACCTACAAGGCACGCATTCGCATCCGAGCTGATCGAGCAGCCCGGCAGGAGATCGCTCAGGAAGACCTGGCCGCATCTGACATCGAGAACGAATGGCAAATCCTGCCATTGGAGTCGTTTGACGAGGCTTCGCCGATCCCTGATGTCGGGAAGCGGTCGGATGGCGCAGCGGCATTCTATCGAGGCAAACTCAATGCAGTCTTCGGCGAGTCAGAATCGGCAAAGACATGGCTCGCATTGATAGCACTGGTGCAGGTCATCCGAGATGGGGGCCGCGCTCTCATGATCGACTTCGAGGACTCGGGCCAGTCAATCCGGTCCCGACTTCGGACGTTGGGACTGACCGAGTCCGAGGAGCCTCGTTTCCTCTACGTCAACCCGTCCACTGCGCCGACCGAGGATCAGAAGGACTCGCTGGCAGTAGTCCTGCCGACGGTGGACATTGCTCTCATCGACGCAACGTCGGAGGCGCTGGCTGCATACGGACTGAGTTCCAACTCCGATGTGGACGTGGCCAAGTTCTACGCCGAGCTTCCCAAGTGGATGTCTCGCCAAGGTCCCGCCGTCGTGCTGATCGATCACGTGCCCAAGGCGGCTGACAACCGATCAGGCCAGACCGGTTCTCAGCACAAGCGCGCCGGGGTAGACGGCTGCTCGTTGTACGTCGAACGAGTGGTGCCCTTCGCCAAGGGACAGGGGCGCAGCCTCGTTTGGGTCAACAAGGACAAGCACGCCGGCGTCCGCAACACCGCGTCTGCGGACGGGGTCTGGGCCGAACTCATCAACGACACTGCCGGCTTCCAACTGATCGACCCAACTGCATTGCCGACCCACGAGGAACAGATGGCCGCAAGGGCCGAGCGTAACAAGGTGAAGGCCATGGACCTGATCAAACTCCGGGGTCCGTTCGGGAGCATGAACAAGGCCCGCATCGTCATGAGAGGTGACGGAGTGAGGGGTTCGGACAGCGCGCTGAACGAGATCCTTGGGGCTTTGATCGCTGAAGGGTGCATCACTAACAAGATCGAGTTCGTGAAGGACTACCTCCCCCTTGAGATCTAGCCTCGACTCCACCGGTGCTGCCGGTGTCAGCACCGGTGCCAAGCATCGATAGCACCGGTGCTGCTGGTGCTGCTGCTCTATAGAGCAGCACCAGAGCAGCGCTATGCGGTCGGAGTCGAGGGAGTCGGTCCGAGCGCGCTGTACAGGGTCTGACGGCTCACCCCAAGATCGCGGGCGACCTTGGCCTTCGGCACACCCGCGTCGATACGTCCACGAGCTTCGGTTACCTGCTCCGGTTTCAGGGCCTTGGCGCGGCCCTTGTAAACGCCCTTGGCCTTCGCAAGGTCGATGCCCTCCCGTTGCCTACGACGAATGAGATTCCGCTCCAGCTGCGCGACGGCCCCCAGAACATGGAGTTGGAACTCCGCGTACGGGTCGGACGCTCCCGGAGTAAAGGTCAACTTCTCGTGGACGAACTCGACCGTGACGCCCTTGTCGGTCAGCTCGGTCACGATGGCGAGCAGATCGGAAAGCGAACGCGCCAAACGATCCATCGACGCCACCCGGACGACATCGGACTTTCTGGCGTAGGCGACGAGTTCCTTCAGTTCCGGACGGTCCTCGCGGTTCTTGCCAGAGACTTTCTCCTCGAAGACGCGGTCAGCTTCACCCAAGAGCTCGTGCTGTCTGTCGGTTCCCTGCTCAGCGCTCGACACTCGAACGTAGTTGAGCACCTGGCCATTATGTCCAGCCATGTATAGACCCTCCGCCACTACCGTCCATTAAGTCACCGTTTGACCCTATTTGGACGATATCTCCAGACACTGACAACTGTCAGCTTGAGGTACAGCTCAACTAGACAGGTCGCAGGGGTAGACCGTAAGTCGAGGAGTACGAGTGCAGCGTTGTTCAAGCCGCTGCGCGCCTAAGGTTCGGGCATGGGCGGAATCTGGACGGATCGCGAGCAGCTTCAGGAGTTCCTGATCGAGCTGGTTGGGACGAAACTCGGACTCGCAATCAGCAACCGAGACGTGGAGCCTGCTCTTGACGACACTCTCGGAACAGCCCCGCCTGGGGCCTTGCGTGTGCGCTCCGAACAAATCGAGCAACTGAGTTACGCGTGCCTACAACGCTTCGGCGATCCCGACGCGGGGCACGTCCGGTCATCTCCCACTATCTCGCTTGCAGTTCTGCACAGCTACGCCTACTTCCCGGCGACCAGTCAGGTCATGGCGCACGTGATCTCGCGCATGGGTCAGCTGCTAGATGAGCAATCGGCTACGGCCCTGGATCCGACTGTTCTCTTGATGGAGGTTGAAACCCGCTGGGGCGGAACTGGCGTTGAGATCGCCCTACGCGTCCTTCAGGAACTAAACGCCCGGGTGGTTGTGAGCCCGTGGTCGCGAGCCGTCCGGACCGAATATCCGTCCCGAGAAGCTCTTCGGAACCTGTTTGAATCTCGGGAACTCCCGCTACCACTCGAGCTGTTTTTCGACCAACGATTCGTTGACTACTTGGACGCGAACGGCAACGACATCCGCGAGATGCACTGGCGTCAGTTCGAAGGCCTGGTGGCCGAAGCACTGGCGAGGACTGGTATGCGAGTCGAACTTGGACCGGGTAGCAACGATGATGGAATCGACGTGCGGGCGTGGGCACCCGGGCAGGGGGAGGACGCTCCCGCCCTCGTCCTTGTTCAATGCAAGCGGGAGCAGAGGCGGGTCGGCAGAGTCGTAGTTAAGGCGATGGCAGCCGATGTGGCCTTCGAAGGCGCCCAGGTTGGTCTCGTTGCTACTACTTCTTCCTGGTCGCCCGCTGCCCGCGAAACCGTGTACACGCGCAAATACCCCATCGCCGAAGTCAATGGCCAGCGTATCCACGAGTGGCTGGCTGCGATGCGAACGCCTGGTGCAGGGCCTTGGTTGGCCAACTAGACGTACTGCAGTGCGTACAGGCACGCAGTGCGTGGAGACGCGAGGGAAATGCCCATCGCAAATTTGGATCGGCCACGTGTCCTTGGGCGCGTCAGCCGGAGGTGAGCCACTGGGCGACGCCCCCTGGACCATCTCCGACCACACAACTCTCGTGGGACCAGTTCGCGACCAGGGAGGGGATCACTCGCAACGTGGCTTGGACGCCACGACGCAGGTAACGTGCGCAACGCCCGGATTGTGCGGCTCATGCGCACAACTACCCGTTCGGCTCATGCTGCCACATCCGCGATTCGAGGCGCGACAGGTAGTTGATCGCTGGGCGAGGCTTAGGCCGACGCGTGCAAACCTCGAGGGCCAAGCGCGACGCGCGAAGGAGCGGGGTGATGGCGCCAGTTTCACTCACTTCACTCTCGTCGGCGTCGGCTAGTTCAACCCCTGTGCCCGCAGCACAGCTTTTGTGGCTTCACTGATCGCCGCCGTGAGTGCCGGGCTTCCGATCTTTTCTGCCAAGCGGCGGAGGCGACTAATGCGTTGCTCAATCAGTGCCGGGTCAGGAGTCGGCTTGGTGACTTCCTCTTCGAGATCCCGTACCTGAAGTTCGAGCGCGTCTCTGTCGTCATCCTCCGAGACCTGGAAGACCGCCTCTCGCATGGCTTGGAACATCTCGCGTAGTTCTTGTGCATGGAGGCCTTGAGCCTGCGTCTGAGTGAACTGGCCATCCCCAGCCTGCAACTGTCCTGAGTTGCTACCGACATGAATGTTGTAGATGGCTCCGCTCGACAGTTCTTGATCCTTCATCCCACCCCTGACGTAGCTGACTCCGGCGCTGGTGATGGTCGGGCGCATGACCCCGCCGCCCCAAGAAGCTTCACCCTGCAGGAAGCCCAGATCCCGAAGGTACTTGGTGGCCCGGTCCACGTCGCGAGTTGTGAACGGCTCGCCCCAGAAAGTCGCCCTCCAGTCTTCTAGAAACGTGTGCGCGACTGGGGAGTCGATACCTTCGCCGCGTTGCTCGTACAACCAAGCCAAGAGGGCCCGCTCGCAGTTGCGTTCCTTCGCTGCATGATCGTCACGCTGGTCGCGGTACCACCGGACCTGATCAGCGCCGGCAGGCGCCAGACGCAGCATCAGACCGCCGCCGAGCCGTTGTGGAGTCTCTTCCAGCATCCCCGCGTCCATCAACCACCGACCCGCGCGGTGAAGCGCCGGCCGATCAGGGTAAGCGGGGTCGAACTCGCTGATGTTTACGGCTGAGTTCCGGCCCTGGGCGGGGTGGTCGTACAGCCATTCCATGACCCGAATGCGCAGAATCGCTTCCTCGGTGAGTCCCCATCCGTCGTCCATAGCAACGAAGGTTAGCCGTCGAGGTCCAGACGGCCGATCGGCGGAATGATCTACCCGACTGCGTCACGACGTGTTGCGACCGCTGTAGAGGGCCTCACTGACTTGGTCAGCGTCCCAAGTGGGATCGAGATACGGACACGGATAGTCGGGTCCATACGGCTCAGGGCCGGCGGCGGCGTCAGCGAAGAATCTGCGCGCCTTGGCGTGAAGGGCTGCGGGAAGGAATAGATAGGCCACATCGTCCGGCTTGAAGCGCAGTTCCCCTGGCTTTCGCCACTCACGCTCCCACTCGAACCGATAGTCGGCACCGCCGTAGGTTCCCGGGAAGTCTACAAAGGGGGTCAGCTGCCAGATCTCCCCGTCTCGCACCTTTCCGTCTTCGTTAACGTACTCCCCCATCATCGAATCAAACGACCGTGCGATCTGGGTGCCCTTGTCCAGGTACCACACGCGACTGCCACCGCGCCGCGCCAAGAAGTCGTGCCTGAAGGCGATGCCGTAGTGACTTTCTCGGCGTTCCACCAAGCGATCCAGCTGGCCTAAGGGGATCTCCGAAAAGCAGACACTGTATTGAGTGGGTAGGTCAGGATCGGCGAGGAACTGATCTGCGAAGCGTCGCGCAGCTCCGAACGGTTGCGGCCCGGGTCGCAGGACCCCGGCGTGCAGGATGGACAGCATGACCTTGTAGGGGCTGTTGCTCCCGTTCGCCTTCGTGAAGTGGACTGCATACTCCGACATGTCCGGCCAATCGTGGCCTCGGTAGCCCGCATGGGTCATGGGCGCTCATCAGTGGTCATGACCCAACTCTCGCACGTCGCTGAGCGCGTACTCAGGAGCGAGAAAGGCCACGGGCGAGTGCACGGCGTGGTCGTCAAGGCTCGTCCGGTTGCGGTCGTAGTGCATCGTCGTTCGAGGGTCGGAGTGTCGCGCCAGGTCCTGGACCTTCCGACGTGAGGCACCAGCCTCGAGAACATTAGTGATCGCGCTGTGTCGAAGAAGGTATGGCGTCTCCAACTTCGACAAGCCGAGCGGGTACCGGGGTCTCGACTTCCAAAGCGTGTGGATCTGCATGTCCGAAGACCTTTACGGTCGCGTCCAGACAGGACAGACCGGCTTGTCGGCGAAGGAGTGGGAATCTCTGACCAACTTGCACATCGCTCTGACCCGCGCGAAGGACGAGACCGTCATCACTGTGTCGTAGTCAGGTCATTCGGACACGGGTTCTGAGACGGTATTGCTCCAGATACACCGGCCTGCCAGCTCCAGATCCCGGAGAGTCGGCGTTGTGTCCGGAACTGACCGTTTTCGTACAGCGCGACGTAGAGCAAGGCAGGTGCAATACGCTTGAAGCGTGGATGTAGCGACGGTCGGCCTCATCAGCGGAGCCGTCGGTGTCGTCGGCACCTTCGCAGGTGTGACCTTCACTCAATGGCGGTCTGACCGGAGAGACCGCGCTCGCCTGGACTCAGAGGAGCGCCGCGAGGCAGCTCGGCTTGCTCACGATGCTGACCTCAAGAAGGACGAGCGGCTGTTCGACCACCGGCGCACGGCCTATACAAAGATTGTTGAGCACTACCACGGTTACACCCGCGCAGCGACTGAATGGGATGACCATCGGCAGGGCGACCCGCCAGAGGACGCTCTCGAACCGTTTTGGCTGTCGCTGAGCGAGGTGGACCTCTACGGCACCCAGACGGTCAGCAAGGCGGCGCTGAATCTCTACTGGGCGGTCTATTCAGTGGTTTTCGGCGCTGAGATGGTGAACATGCACGTCCCTGACCCAGATCTAGATGCCTATTTCATGTACGCCAAGTTTGTCGAGGCTGCCCGACAAGATCTCGGCCTTCCGCCACGGGAAGAGCCGATCAGACGCGAGTATCCCCTGCGTCCAGATTCGCTCAACAGCGTTTAGCCCTAGGGTCGTCCCGTGACCCAAACCCCGACGCCCACTGGAGACCTGACCTTCGGACACGTCCTTGCAGCAACGGGACTGGACCTATCTGAAGTTGTCGTCATCCGGCACACCTACACCGCTGATGGGCTCGTCCAGGGTGGCGTCAACCCCGAGGCGCTGCTGGCGTACACCCGCGTCCAGGGCTATGGCAAGGGAAACAAACTCGGACCGAACCCTCCTTTCCTCTGGCTGAACTTCCTCACCGACGGCGGACGACGCTCAAGGTTCTTGACGGCCTACGAGAACCACGGCGAGCTCGTCAACGAGCGCACCGCGGTCCACCGCTCCTTCGACCTTCGCCCTTCCGAGGTGCTCGCCTCGCTGCGGGACCGGCTCGTCGTCGAGTGGTCAGGCGATGCGGTCAACTGGGCAAAGAAGGCAACGACGGCAGCAGCGTTCCCCATCGTCGAGATAGCCGACCCGGTCTCGGTGCCCTTCGTTGGCTTCGAGAACGTCCTTCTCAGCTTCCCAAAGCTCAAGGAGATGGTTGACGACCGGAGATTTTCTGACTGGCACTCAGCTCTCAGTTCGGTGCAGGGCGTCTACCTCATCGCGGACACGAGCACCGGCCACCTCTACGTCGGCAAGGCTGATGGTGGCGAGCGGATCCTGCAGCGTTGGAGTGCGTACGCTCGTGATGGGCACGGCGGGAACAAGGCGCTCAAGGAACTCAACGGGCTAGATCCGGCGCATCGCCAGCACTTCCAGTTCTCCATCCTGCGCGTCTTCGATCCGACCGCCACCACTGCCGAGGTCGACGCAGCGGAGTCGCACTTCAAGGAAGCGCTGCTGACTCGCAAGCACGGGCTGAACCGGAATTGACCGTGAGCACCGAAGACGAGGCAGCGTCTTATCTGGCCGACACTTCCCATGCGGTTACGCCAGACGCGCTTCTCGCAGCTCGGGACCCGCACCTGCAGTCGGCAGGGCTGTACGCATGGTGGGTCGACAAGGAGGGAGCCGCACTGTTGAGCCAGGGCGTCGGACACGCCGTGGAAGCCGGACTCATCTACGTCGGCCAGGCCGGGGCGACGCAGTGGCCGAGCGGGAAGCAGTCGGGCAGCACCTTGTGGAAGCGCCTGTCAAGGGACCACCTCGGCAAGCGCGCAACCAAGTCCACGCTACGAAGACTGCTGGGCTCCCTCCGGGCAAGCGCGTTCTCACACAGGGAAGTGGACGAGGCCGAACTGACCCAGTGGATGCAAGATCACCTGCAGGTCTCGACGTTTCCCGTAGAGGACCGCGACGGACTTAAGAAGCTGGAGACGAGCGTGCTCGTCGCCCTGGACCCGCCGCTAAACGTGGACGAGATGCCACCCACGGCTCTCCGGGTCGAGGCGAAGCGGCTACGCTCCTCGTTCTTCGGCGCGAACGCTCCCCACACGCACGCACCCATCGTCGGCAACCACAAGGTCGAGGCAGCAGCCATCCATTGGGTGCTTGTGTACGAACGGGGCCAGGGGCGGGAAGCTAGAGATAGTCGGCATCAAGGCGAGGCGGCAGATGTCATCAGCTCGGGCCGCGTGATCGAGGTCAAGGCCTACGGCGGCTCAGCTCGAGGCAGCGATCTCTGGCTGGAGGTGCGCCAGGTCGAGGAAGCCAGACAGAATCCAGACTTCCACGTCTATGTGGTCGAGAATGTCCGCCAAGGCGACCCCTCTCTGTTCCGGCTCATCGACTTGCACGGCGAGACTCTCGCTCAACTCCTCGAGCGGGCGACAGAGCAGCACTACTACACGGTGCCCCTCCCGGTCGCTGTCTACGACGCCGTCAGAGGGCAGTCCGAGCCGAACTAGATGGGTTCGCCGCAACTCGGGCAGTTGTCCGTGCCGCTGTCATACATACCGCCACAGCAGTACTTGGGACCGTCGCTGACCTCAAAGCAGGCTTCGTGCCAGTCCTCCCCGTTGAAGTCGACGTGACTGTCGTCGTCTTCGATCGTTTCGTCGCAGCCTTCGCAGACGAGCGAGGTCATGTTCTCTCCCTTACCAGCTCCGCCTCGTTCAGTTCCAGCAATCGGAGGACGTGTGCGGAGAGCAGTAGTCGCTGTCGTGACGCTCGGAGTAGTCGTTCATGTTTGCTGTCGGCTTGCCGCAGTTCGGGCACGTCGGGTGTTCGCCCGTGCAGGTGCGACTGTTATGTCCGTCAAGCCCACATTCTGTGCATGCCATGTCGATACCTTAGACCGACACCGACAGCCGGAAGTGAAAACACTTGTCGTTGAGCGCGCCAATTGACTGGTGATTGGGCACGCTCGACAGACGCTCGCGGAACGACGACAGGTTGCTCCGAGTGCGTCACCCGCGAGTGTCGTCGATGTGAGTATCTCCTTCGCGCATTGCGACATCACGGTCCGTGTGCCATGACCCCGACCAGTCACATTCGGTGCAATTGGGCAACCATTGGCCGTAGCCCTCGTCCAGGTTCACCGCCATGAGAACCCCATGCCCCGTGGGTTCACTGCAGGTCCGCATGTCGTGTCCGGCTTCGCCACATCGGGAGCAGGTCCGTGCCATCGTTCCTCCAAGTGTTAACAGTCAGGGTCGAATGGAATCCTTTCACGCAGATGTCGCCCGCCACTGACGATTGGTTGGCCGCATCCACTGCAGCCACCTACCCAACGGCGAGGAACGGCCGGCGGCTCAAACTGCCCTCCCGTGCGGAGCTACCGATGCGTAACACCGTCCGAACATGTGTTCTAACATGTGTTCTAACATGTGTCCGTCTCGGACAGGCGGGGACGCTCCACGCCAGTGCTTGGTGCCTCCATGCTCGCCCGCCCTCAGCACGTGTGGATCTGCGTTACGGGCGTCTGGGGAGACACGAAGGACCCTGGACTGCTCCTGGAGTGGAGACAGAGGAAGGATCACACATGGGAGGGTCTGGTCTTGTGGGTCGCTACGTATTCCGGCGGGTGGGACCTCCGGCAGAGCTGGATGCGTGCCGAGCACATTCGGCGGCGCGACTCACCTCTGGCCCAGCGGGTCGGTGGCTCCGAGCAACCCCGTAGATTCGGTCCGCACCTTCGTACCCGCACGTTGGACCCGCGAAGCCCAGCGGCTGACAATGGGCGCTCGAGTTAGCGAGAGGGCTTCACGTGGTCTCGCCGAAACTGCCGAGGTACATTACCCTCACGGACGCTGCCCAAGTGCTGTCGGGGGAGTCGACCAGCGAGCGCGCGTGCGCCTCCTTGTCGGAGAGCTGGCGGGAGCGCGGGACCTCGAGCAGGGTGCACGAACGGCAGCGGAAGGCGTCGCCGAGGTGCTCGGCACCGCGGTGGCCGAGTCCCGTGCCCGCGGAGCCACGCTCCGGGTCGTGCACTACGGCGCGCTCATCATCAACCTGCGCAACATCGTCGACGCCATGGACAAGGTCGCCGAGGCCAACCCGATCGCAGGACAGCCGCTCCCGCTGCGCATCCCGACTCGTCGCGACAGCGCCACACCCGGCTGAGACCGGACATGGATCGAACCCCCGACCGGCAGGTCGGGGGCTCGATCGGCTTGGGGTGAGTAACGGGACTTGAACCCGCGACATCCGCCACCACAAGGCGGCGCTCTACCAGCTGAGCTATACCCACCATGTCAGCTCGCCGAGGCGAGGACGACGGAAAGCGTAGGGCAATCAGCCCGCGGTTCCTGAATCCGGGTCCGGTGGCCGGGCTCGGGGCCGAACCCGGTCAGCTGGCCACCGTGACGGGCCGCGATCTCCTTGGCCTGGATGCTGTCCGGGCCGGGCTGCGGCACGAAGACGGCCTCGCGGTAGTAGCGCAGCTCCTCGATGCTCTCCTGGATGGCGGCCAGCGCACGGTGGTTGCCGCGCTTGGTCGGAGCCCCAGCAGGTGGCGGCCACCATCGTCGCCGTGCTCCTCGCGACCGCGCTCGGGGAGACCCTCGGGCTCACGACCGGTGCCATCGCGCTGCTGCTGGTCGTCGCCCTCGTGCTCCGGGACGTCGACGCCGGCCACGACGACCGGCGTACCTCCCCGACGGGTCCAACCGCTCGGCACGGCGACCACGGGGACACGACCTCCTGGTAATCCAGCGCCTCGCCCTGGGTCGAGGACACCTTGAGCTCGGTGATCACCGAGAAGTCCTTGAGCCTCGACAGTCCGGAGCGCGGGCTGGTCTCGTCGAAATCCCTTGTTCGCGCTGCGAGCCAAGAGCGGCGCGGCAGGTTCACCTTGTCCTCTCGCAGGACGGCCAGGTCGATGAAGACGTTCTGGCCGGTGAAGGACGGGCGGTGGTCACCGAAGTAGCGAGTTCCGAAGTCCACCTCGCGCACGACTCGAAGCACGCCAAAGTGCTCGATGGCGTAGTGAGCCAGCCCTGCCTGATAGGTCGCCTCAGGAGCGACCGTCAGTTCAGTCGTAGAGGTGAAGTTGAGCCACGCCTGCTCGAATAGGTCAAGGTCGCTCATCGAGCTCAACGCAGTTCGCTGCTAGTAGCTGCCGACGGCACGGCCGAATGACCCCGACGCGAGCCATCAAAGGTGCGGCCCGCGCAGGAACCTCCATGGGGGTTATCCACCGTTGCGCTGGCGCTCGTACTCGCGCGCAGAGCCCATCAGCTCGTCACGGGTGATGTACGAATCCTCTGGCCGCAAGTAGGGGCGCACGCTTTCCGTGCCGTTCGAGCACACCGCGTCGTCGTGCCAGTTGTCGTTGTAGGTTGGCGACCACGAGCAGCGCCAGCTTGCCAGGGGCAGCGGAATCGAGCTGGGTTCAGCCCCTTCCTTCGGCGGCTTGGCGGCCCTTGCGCGAACGGCTGCGTGAAGGACGACTGTCTCGGGGGGAAACAGGTCGCTATACCGCAAGAATGCCCGCCGGTTGTTCTCCGTCAGATTCCGCGCCAAGGAGCCGAAGGAATCGAATCCGACCCCGGACACCTCGCCGACCGAAGTCTTTGAGCGCCCCCACCCGAGTGATTCTTGCTTGAAGCCGAGCCGCTCCAGTGCATAGCGGATCTCGTTCTCGGGCGCATCCGCACGCATGATGATGACAGCGCCCGGCCCAAAGTCCCCCGAACTGTCCCTAACCGCGCACGCTACGAGCGACCGCATAGAAGCTAGACCAATCAGGCCTGCGCGAACTTCGACTGCCGCATCCATGCCGCTCGACGCCCGGATGGCGCGAGCAATTCCCTTGGGACAGCTGGTCGGCGCTTCGCGGATCGCCTTTTCCTCGGCCTCCGCTGCGGGGTCCACCGGCGCGGAGCATGCTTGCGCCACCAGCATGAATCCGATGAGCACTATCCCCCAGACGTTCCCGCGCACCTCACGACATTAGCGAGAGGTTTGCCCTCGCGTACCCCAAATGAGCAGACGGGCTGAGGCGGAACGGCATGTCGGACGCCAAAGTCAGCAGGGTCCACGCGGACCCGCCAGAAATCTCGAAAGCCGTGTCGCTCAGCCTTCGCGTCTAGGGCCTCGTGTCGGACATTTGTGGCTCTCGCACATCCGCCAGAGCCGTTCCCACCGGCGTGCTGACGACCTCGGGCATCTGTGTCACGCCGGAGGATTTCGGGAGTTGAGGCGCGTAGAGGACTTTCTCGCCGTTCGGCCCCACGCACTCCTCGAAGAGGAAGACGTAGACCCCAGACATGGGTTCGTCCTCAGCGGCTCTGCCATAGCTAGCGAAGGGCGCGTTAGCGGCAGGTTGCTTCAATGGCACGCTTAGACGAATGGGCACCTCGAGCTTCGGAGGCAGGCGAGGAAGCGCATACTTCTGCCCGTCCAGAGGACCGCCCATCAACACGACCGGCACTTTGAGAAAGTCTTTCTCGTTGAAACTGTTCATCATTAGCGCCACCCCTGCTGGGTCGAGTCCTGAAATTCGGGCTCAAGATGTTACCTCCAGTTGGGAAATTAAGCAGCTTCTCTCGAAGGCAACTCCTGGGTGTGCGTCATGGCTGCCTCGAGCCCAATCCAATTGAGGAAGATATTGAGGACCAGGACCAAGTCAGCAAACAGCTGACCGAAAGCAGCTCCTGCGCCTCGCCCTTCCAGTCGGGATTCACACCTAAGTCAACTTGAGATGGCCTATCGTCTTTCTCGAGTGGAGGCTGGGACGCCTGGTCGCTCGAGACAGCCTGTTGGACTGCCCACCCACGCAGGACGGTCAGGTTCGTCAGCACTGTTTGCGGGATGGGGGGTCAAGAGCCGTATTCGTCCGTGATGGCATTGCTGAGCTCCCGCAAACGGACGATGCCGATGCGGGCCAACTTCGCCGCCAGGAATCTCCGCAGACCTCAGTAAGGACATCCGCCTTCGCCCTCACGCGGCGAATCCACAATTCGGCCAAGACTAAATCCCAAGCCCGACGCTAGCAGCGGAGGACGTAGATGGGCCGGGGTCGTTAGTGAAGGGGCCATCCGAAATGCCTCGTTTTTCTCAGCGCAAAGTCTACCTAGAAGGTAGACTTAAACTAGCGCGCGGGGGACTGCTCTAATCGCTCGAGCTCACGCGTGGAGTTGTCGGTGACGTTCGAAGTTGGCCGCCGTCGTGCTCGAGTGGATCGACACCTTTCTGCCCACGAGCCTCTCGACAGCCGCCTCCAGGGCGTCGCCCTGCACTTGACGTTGAGCCGCGACGTGACCCGTTGCATCGACGGTGAGGTAGCCGAGCTCGAAGAGTGCATCGCACCCCAGACCGCAGGCGAGCATCGCCGCAGAGTTGAAGTCCAAGCGCTCCGCGTCGTTGAGCTTGTGCCTGGGATAGATGTGTGCCGCGATCAACAAACTCGCCGGCAGACCCGAACCGCACAGCGAGCACTCGCCTTCGGCGCGCCCGTTGAGAAGCTTGGCGCGAAGGTAGCCCTGCTCGCGCCGAACCCGGATTATGGCGTTGTCATCGGTCGCCTCGAGCTCGAGCATCGAGGACGGCATTGGGACGGCCTCCAATCCCGCGAGGGTGATCTCGCGGAGGCGCGGACCGACCGGGTCGTTCCCGAAGCGCTTTGCCTTCTTTGCGCAGTCCGCGCACGGCTTCAACTGCCGCATCTCCTCATCCGTTGCAAGCCGCGGATCCTCACCCATGAACGAGCCGTCCGGATCACGGAACCAATGGAGGCAGTCGTTGAAGTGCCTCATGGCGATGGGATCGCCGTTTGGGAGTCCTTGGTTTGGACCCTCCACAAACACGGGAGCCTTCACCCACTCGACCGTCGGCCACGGAATCGTCGAGCCATGAACCAGAGCCAGGAGTTCCTCGATGTCGATTCGCCGGTGCAGTTCGGCAGCGTTGCCCGCGAAACCGACGCCCTCGTCCTCCAAAACCTCACGGGGGGTTCTGGTGTCCGAAGGATCGATCCATTTGAAACTCGGAGAAGGGACGCCTCCCTCCTCGAGCACACGCCAGGCGTTGGGGCACACCTCGCAGGCGCGGACGTGACTACCCAGAGCTCGACCGATGGTGCCGACCCTCCCGGCAAGTTCGCCGTACGTCGTCCATCGACCAGGCGGGATGGCTGACATAAGGTCGTGAAGCTGGTCCCGGTCGAACGTCGAATCGGCTGCCACGAGTCACTCGTCTCTCATCTGAGGTTGTCACATCGGTCTTACGTCGGTGCGTCCGCGACTGAGTGAGTTCACAACCAGGCCGGAAGAACTAGGCGGACTCTTCGTACGTCGAGCGGAAGACGGCGTCCGACAACCACCTCTTGAAGCCTTCGTTGTCGCTGAACTGCTTGAAGAGCTCGGTGTCGTCCGACACCAACGCCAGCATGACCCTCGCAAGCGCTCGGTCGTGCTCGACGCGGGCGTTGGCGGGATCATTGTTTTTCTTCGCGTTCTGATAGGCCACGTCCTCAGCGACCTTGCGCGGAATGTCTTCCGTGATTAGTCGCTGCACCCTGTCGGCGTCGGTCCAGGAGATGTTGCCGAACAGATCGTTGAAGCTCTGCACGATGGCAGACAGCCGCTCCAGTTCAGGCTCGTTGACATGGCCGCCGCCGCTGGCGGGAATAGGGTCGACTGCGCCTTCTTCATCTGCGAGCGCGATCTTCATCGCCTCGCGCTTTTCGACGCGGTACGACTCCATGTCGATCGTTTCGAGGATGCCCGCGGAAAGGTCGTCCTCTCGCGGGGCGGGGAGCTTGGGAACGAGGTGGTCAAGGAAGATGGACAGCTTCTCCCACGCCGGCACGCCGAACGGCATGACTGCCGAGAGGAAGTTGTAAGTCCGGACGAAAGCCTTGGCCGTCCCCTTAAACGAGACCTGGTCGTCCTCCTCGGGCATCTCGACATACTCGGCCACGCAGATGTCGAGGATGGGGTCGAGCTGGTCGCGGTCCGCGCCGGCCAGGTAAAGCTCGACGAATGTGTCGACTGCGGTTGGCGTGTAGACGGGGAAACCACTCAACTCGTTGACGAGGTCGTGCAACTTGTCTGGATCGGTCTCCCGACTGAGCATGGTCGCCCGGAAATACGGCGCGAATGCTCGTTCGATCTCCTCGGCGTCGTTGGCGAAATCGATCACGAAGGCGTCGTGCTTCGCGGGGTGGGATCGGTTGAGGCGTGACAGTGTCTGCACCGCCTTGACGCTGGACAGGGCTTTGTCGACGTACATCGTGTGGAGCAGCGGCTCGTCGTACCCGGTCTGGAACTTGTCGGCGCAGACGAGGATCCGGTACGGATCGTCTTGGATCCGCTCGGCGATGTCCTTGCTCGCGAACCCGTTGAGGCTCGCCTCGGTGACCCTGTTGCCCTTGTATTCATGCTCCCCCGAGAATGCGACGATCGCCCTGTACGGGCTCTTCCGCTCTTCGAGGTAGCTGCCGATGGCATGGAAGTACTCGATGCAGCGAGCGATGCTGCTGGTCACGACCATCGCACGCGCCTCGCCACCGATCTTGCGCTTGGCGATGACCTGGGTGTGGAAGTGGTCGACCATGATCTCGGACTTCAGTCGGATCGCATGGTCGTTGCCCTCGACAAAGGTTCGGAGCTTCTTGGAGGCGCGCTTGACGTCGAACTCAGGGTCGTCCTCGACCGTCTTCATCAGCTTGTAGTAACTACTGATAGGAGTGAAGTTCTCCAGCACGTCGACAATGAAGCGCTCCTGGGCGGCCTGCTTCATCGTGTAGCTGTGGAACGGCCGGTAGGCCGTGTGCTCGGGACCGGGAACAGGCTCGCCGAACATCTGGAGGGTCTTGTTCTTCGGAGTGGCGGTGAAGGCGAAGTAGCTCGCGTTTGGGAGCATCTTCTTAGACTCGATAATCCGGTTGATCTTGTCCTCAGTCGTCTCGTCCTCCTCGGCCGCTCCCCCGGCCGCGAGCGCCATTGAAACTGCGGCCGCCGTCTTACCGCCCTGGCTGGAGTGAGCCTCGTCGATGATGATCGCGAAGGTCCGCTCCCGGTGGTCGGCTCCAATGTCGTCGAGGATGTAGGGGAACTTCTGGACGGTCGTGATGATGATCTTGCGGCCGGCCTCAATGGCCTTGCGTAGATCGCCGGAGCGCTCAGCGTGAACGACGGTCGAGCCGACTTGCATGAACGACTTGATCGTCGCCTTGAGTTGGCCGTCGAGGATGACCCGGTCTGTGACGACGATAATCGAGTCGAACGCCTCGGCGCTGTCGTGCTTGGCCTCGGTGAGCTGATGGCCTAGCCAGGCGATCGAGTTCGACTTGCCGCTGCCTGCCGAGTGCTGGATGAGGTAGCGCCGCCCGGGACCGTTGGCCTGGACGTCCGTCAGGAGCTTCCGCACGACGTCGAGCTGGTGGTAGCGCGGGAAGATCTGGGCCGACGCCTTCTTGCCCGTGCGCTCATTCTTGGTGACAACGATCTGGGCGTAGTTCTCGACGATGTTTGCGAGGCTCGCCGGCGCAAGGATCTCGCGCCAGAGGTAGTCAGTCTTGACGCCGTCGGGGTTGGGCGGGTTGCCGGCGCCGTCCTTCCAGCCCTTGTCGAAGGGAAGGAACCAAGACTGCTTGCCCTTGAGGTGAGTGCAGAACCTGACCTGCTGGTCGTCGAGCGCGAAGTGGGCAATGCAGCGACCGAACTGGAAGATCAGCTCTCGCGGGTCACGGTCCCGCTTGTACTGGTCAACGGCGTCGTCGAAGGTCTGCTTGGTGATGTTGTTCTTCAGCTCGAAGGTGAACACTGGCAGGCCGTTGATGAAAGCCGCGAGGTCGAGCGACTTGCCCGAGTCGGTGGCGCTGTAGTGGAGCTGCCGAGTGACGGTGAAGCAGTTCGCCGCGAACAGCTCCACCGCCCGCACATTGCCAGCACTGGGTGTCGGGAAGAACAGTTCGACGTGGTGCTGTCGGTGGTCGATGCCCTTACGGAGCACGTTGACGATGCCGCTCTTCGTGATCTCGCCTTGGAGCCGGGCGAGAAACTCGTGACGGGTCGGCGTCGCGCTGCGAAGCGAGAGGGGCTCGACGAGGCCCGGCTGAGTGTCCTCGATAAACGCGGTGAGCTGAGTAAGGTCGATGGCGTACGGCGGCTCGAAGTCCGTCGTAGCGCTCTGAGCCCACCCACCGTCTACCATCTGTCGCACGATGAGCGTTTCCAGGCTCTCCTCGTTCAGCCGCACCATCAGACCTCGCTTGCGTCGACTATGTCGTCGAAGTCTGCCGGTTCGATCGCGTCGGCGTCGCCCGATTCGCCCCATGCTGCGTGCTGGTCGACGCCAGGAAGCGCAGCCGCGACGGCGCGGACGTCGACCTGGCCGGTGACGACATCAGCAACAAGTCGCGTCCGGAACTCTCGAAGCAGCGCGATCTCCCGATGCGCACGGTCGATCACCGGCGCAACGGCATTTCGCTGCTCATTCACCGCAGCAACCAATCGACGTTGTTCCGAGATTGGGGGAACAGGCATAGGGATCGCGCCAAACTCTTCGTAGTAGAGGCGCATGAAGCCCGACGCTCCCGTCCCAAGTCCCGTTGACCGCCTACGGAATTCTGCCATCGCGAGCTCGCTCTTGAAGAGCAAGAGGAAGAAGTCCGGATCAACGTCGTCGGCGACCGTCATCGTCGAGTAGTCCGGGCTCACAAGACCCGAGACGTGCGCAACGCCAAATAGCCCAATAGACGCGCGCATCCGGTTCATTACGATCTCTCCCGGGCGCACCACCTTGTATCCCACGAGATTGGAACTAGGTATCGGAGTCGATGTGTATGCCTTGGCATCGACCAAGCCCTCGCGCATTCTGAGAGAGAGGAGGCCCTCGGCGCCGGTTTGACTGCGGCGATCCACTTCGCGGAACAGTCGCTTGGCCGGAACCACCTTCCAGTCCCCGGGGATGCCGCCGGGCCAGCCCACGTCCTTGCGAGACCCGCTGCCGACGATTCGATTGGCGATCGCTCGGTCCGCCTCCGCAAGCAGGGCGATGAGGCGGCGTTTAGCGGCGATAGCCTTGTCGATGCGCGCGTTAGCGTGGATAAGGTATCGAGCGATCGCAACCTGTTCTGCGAGCGGGGGAACCGGGACGGCCATGTTGCGCATGGACGGCATATGCATGTCGCGCTGAATGTCGCCGACGCCTCGCGACGCGTGCACGTACTGATCAACCATTGGTCGGGACGGGAAGAGCAGTTCGGCGAACTGAGTGTCCAAGTCGGATGGCAAACGCCACACGATATAGGCCGGACTAATGATGCCCGTGTACCGCGAAACACCAACGGACCCTCGCCAGGCCTGCTGGTTGTTGAGCACCAGGTCGCCATCTCGAACCACCTGGTAGCCGTCCAACTTCTCACTCGGCGCATGGACACGGCGCCCACCCTCGGCGTACGGGATCACCCCACGCCCCAAATAGACCGATAGGAGCGGCAGGTCAGGGCGCGATGTCTCCTTCACCTGACCGCCGAGGCTCGCGAGCCTGCGCCGCGACCATCCGTGCGGGATCCTCGACGCGAACGGCCCGGACGCGAGCTGATAACTGGGATACGGGCGCAGCGCCTGGAACATCAGGCGCCGCCATTCGCGACGGCCAGGAGGTCATTGGGATTCCAGACCTGCTTTGCGGTGTCGCGGTAGAGGATGCCTCGCTCCACCACATCGGCTGCCTTGAATTCCTCGTGGGGCCGGAACGCCAGGCCGCTGGATTGGACGAAGTGCAAGAAACCGGGGTTCTTCTCGTAAGCCTGGGGATCGAGGCTCGCTGCGAGCAGGTTCTGGCTGAAGTAGCGCGGTCGCTTCTGGGCGTACGTGTCGTCGTTGTAGCTGGCGTTGAACTGCTTGGGCAGAAGGAGCAGGTCACCGATCCGATTGCGGTGTCGGGCGAAGTCGGACTCGTGGCTGAACTCGTCCGTGTGACGATCAGGGTGATCTGCCCAGATGTGTTCGACCTCGTACTTCACCTTCGCCCCGTTTGTGAGCTCGATATAGTTCGACGCCTGGCCGGAGCTGACGGTGATGTGGTCCGTGATCCGGGCGAGGAGAAGGTGGATACGGCTGCGGTTCTGCTGGTGGACTCGCAGGTCAATGTCCCCGTCGAACGTCTCGTCAACGGCAAGGAGACGGTCGCGCAGCGTCGCCGCGAGCTCGGTCGGCGCGAGTCCACGGATCTCTCGCATGACGCCGAACATGGGCACCTTCATGCTCGAGTAGGCCGTCGTCCGCGAGTTCCAGATGCGCCATGCGACCCAGATGTCCACGTACCGACCGACGATTTCGAGTTTGCGATCAATCGTCGTTCGGTCGTCAGTCAGGCTCAACGGAGCCAGCAACAACTGGTCTTGGAGGGTGAACCCGTTGTCGGCATTGAAGCGAACGAAACGCAGTGGGCTCACCGGATTAAAAGCACCACGGGTCGCACCCAGCAATCTCAGGTACTGAGTGCTGTAGAACTCAAGATCCCGGGTGACGAAGTTGTAGTAGTCAGCCTGCTTCCGCAGTCCAACGTGGTCGACTGCGCCGCGGAGCCAGCGGTGGAACTCGGTGCCAATTCGGTCCCAGTCCTCCGCCCGGGCTCCCTTCTTGGTCTCGCGGATCTTGGTCGAGTACTGGCTCCGCAGCCAGGTCTTGAGAAAGTCGGATCCGGCATCTTCGGCGAACTCGTCGAGAGTTCGTAGGCGGTTGCGCCAGAGTTCGTTCGCCTTGGTGCGCGGCGTTCCATCCTCCATGTTGGCGAGGAGGTAGCCCTTGAGCATGTCGGCCGGGGTGAGCTTGAGCCCGCGGTCGTTCATGGTCTCGAAGATCGCGTAGGCGTCGTCGTCGCTATAGGCGGTGATCTGGACAAGTTGTACGCGGTCCTTGAGCCAGTCTATGAAGAACGGCAGGGCCGCTTCCTTCAGCTCGTCAGGAAACAGCCCGTCGAGTTCGCCGTACCGGGCGACGAGCGTCTGCACCGACTCCGGAGCATCGGCGGGTGGGTCGTATTCGCCCTGCTCGAACAGCGCGTCCATGCAGTCGTTGCGGTCGGTGACGTCGAGGTTGAAGGACTTCTCGCCGAACTTCTCCGAATAGATGAGTTCGTCGATGTTGACCACGTCATCGCGGCCCTGCTGTAGGCGGCGGAGATAGGTCAAGAACAGTGTGAGGCTGGTGAGCCGCTGCTGCCCGTCGACGACGAACGGCTGGCTGCCCTTCTGGGAGATGATGATCGAGCCGAGGTAGTAACCCGGGTATTTCGCTACCTGCTTGCGCGCGTGATCCGTCTCGTAGATGTCGAGGAACTTTGCGGTGAGGTCCGCGACTAGTTCAGCAATCTGCTTGGACTCCCATTTGTACTCACGCTGGTAGTAGTCGATGGAGTACTTCTTCTTCTCCAGGACCTCCGCGACGGTCTTGGCGACTCCATCGACGCTGCGATCGGTCTCCGTCATTCGGTGCCTCCGGCGATGTCCGCGATCAGGTTGTCCGTCTCCGCTTCCAACGTACGGATGTCGGCCTGGATCTCGGCGAGCGTGCGCATCGGCGCTGGCTTATAGAAGTGGCGGGTGAAGGAGATCTCGTAGCCGATCTTCGTCTTCGCGCGGTCGATCCAGGCGTCCGGCGCATAGGGCAGCACCTCGCGATGGAAGAAGGCGTCGATGCCGTCCGTGAAGTCGCCGGCGGACTCGTTGAGGGGGACCTGCTCGGCGTCGCGAAGGTCGGAGTCGGGCTCGTACTGCACGACGCGCGGCTTGCCATCGACGAGGGCCTCGAACAGCCCTGCGACCGGATCGGGTTTCGCGCTGACCGGGAGAACCTTCCTAATGACGGCTGGAGCACTCTCGTCTCGCTCGCCGATCGCCTTCAGTTCCTTGATCTCGGCTGCCTTGTAGACGCGCCCCTCCTCAGCGCCAGCTATGCGAAGCGGGCGCTCAACGACGATCCTTGAGTAGCCGAAGTCGCGGTTGTCGAAGACCTTGGAGTGGTCGGGGTCGGCGGTGCCGTCGAAGGCGAGGAACGTCTTCATCACCTTCTCGATGTCTCCGGCTGACAGTTCGACTCCCTTCTCGCCAAGGTTCTTGCGCAGGGGCGTGAACCACTCTGCGGCGTTGATGAGCTGGACCTTGCCTCTGCGGGCTTCGTCCTTGCGGTTGGTGAGTACCCAGACGTAGGTGGCGATCCCGGTGTTGTAAAACATCTTGAGTGGCAGCGCGACGATGGCTTCGAGCCAGTCGTTCTCGATGACCCAGCGGCGGATGTTGCTCTCGCCCTGGCCGGCGTCCCCGGTGAACAATGACGATCCGTTGTGAATCTCGGCGATGCGGCTCCCGAGCTCAGTGTTGTGCTTCATCTTGGCGATCAGGTTGGCCATGAACATCATCTGGCCGTCGCTGCTGCGGGTGACAAGGGAGTACTCGGGGTCGTTGGCGTGCTCGACGAGGAATCGCGGGTCTCGGATGTTCTTGTTACCACCCATCCGTTCCTGGTCGGTCTTCCAGCTCTTGCCGTAGGGCGGATTGGAGAGCATGAAGTCGAACTCGCGGCTGGCAAAGGCGTCGTTCGAGAGCGTCGACCACTCGGGGCCGCCGACGATGTTGTCAGCGGCCTCGCCTTCTCCCTTGAGGATCAGGTCGGCCTTGGCGATGGCGTAGGTCTCCGAGTTGATCTCCTGGCCAAACAGATGGGTCTTGACCTGCTTGCCGCGCTCGGCGGTGAGCTCCTGGAGCGTCTCCTCGGCGACGGTGAGCATGCCACCAGTGCCCATCGCGCCGTCGTACAGCAGATAACTGCCGGACGGGATCTTGTCGGCGATGGGCTCGAACATCAGCCGCGTCATCAGCCGGACCGCGTCGCGCGGAGTCCAGTGCTCGCCGGCCTCCTCGTTGTTCTCCTCGTTGAATCGACGGACGAGCTCTTCGAAGACGCTGCCCATGCCGTGGTTGTCGAGCCCGTTCGGCGAGAGGTCGAGGCTGGGATCGAGGAACTTCGAGAGGAGACTCCCGATCGCATCGGCCTTCGACAGCTTCGGAACTTGGTTGCGGAGTTCGAAGTTGTCGATGATTTCCTGCACGTTGGGCGAGAAGCCGTCGAGGTACGCGTCGAAGTCGAGCTTGAGCCGCGCCGCATTGGAGATGGAACTGAGCGACTTCATCGTGAAGCCAGACGTGTTGTAAAAGTCCTGGCCGGCCGCCTGCCGCAGAGCAGCGTCCTGATTGACGATGCCAGCTCTGTCCAGCGTCTTCTTCGTCGCGACGACCTTGTCCTTGGTTGGCTCCAGCACCGAGTCGAGGCGTCGGAGGACCGTGAACGGCAGGATCACGTCGCGGTACTTGCCGCGTACGTACAGGTCGCGCAGGACGTCATCGGCGATCGCCCAGATGAGGGCCACTAGGCGACTGTGGCTTGCGCTGTTCACTGGCTGTTGACTCCCGAAGTCAAGTACGTCTGGCACCCATCACGGTCGAAGGCGCCCTGCTTTGCAGGACCCTATGCGCAACGCGCGCCAACTGTTGGAGATCTTGGCCCCCCGCACAGAACCTCGACGTCAAGCGCCGAGCACCGTAGCCGCCGGCACCGCCCAAACCAGTGCGGGGCCGACGGATCGTCGGCAACAGATGAACTAGGGCCTGCGGAGACGCGAACGTCGGTCTGCTAGCGGGTAGGTTTTACAGGTACCAGGTACAACGAGCCCCGCGTTTCCGCAGGCCAGAGGTTGTGTCTCACTCCCACTCGATGGTGCGCAGAGGCTTGCGGGCGCTGTGGACCGTGGCGAGGTTGATGTCGGCGACCTCGTCGGCGTGCCCGAGGCTGCGTAGGGGCACGTCCGGTTGGCGCGGTCATGGATCCGTCGTCCACCAGCGTTCGCCCTGAGCGGACACCACGGCGGGATAGCGCGGTGTGCCCCGCGCCACGACGTCGGAATCTGGAGAGATGCTTCAGACGCCTCGAGCTTCGTTGAGGCAGTCAGGAGATCGAGATGCCACGAGTCGCGGAACCCAAAGAGGACGAGCCGATCAGGCTCTTCATGACAAAGCGGTACGGCCCGCGATACCGATGCGTGCTGCGCGTTGGCACCGACCGCAAGCAGGTCACCCACACGGCTTCCACACTGAAGGCAGCCCGCGAATGGGTCGTGAGCACCCGCGCCGCCGACTTCGAAGGGCGCGCCCTCGGCCCCTGCCGGTTGACATTGAATGAGCTCGCCAACCGCTGGTTGACCGAGCGCAAGAGGGAGGTTGGAACTACCGACGGGATTCGGGAAGTCACCTATAACGGTTACGAGAGTGCGTTGAGCGGCCCTTTGCTCCACATGGGGACACTCCCTGTCGGCGACATCTCCATGGGCGATGTGCGCTCGCTCATGACGACCCTGGCGACGAAGGGCGGCGCGCGAGGCCGCCCCCTGTCCCGACGATCGGTCCAATACGCCTTAGGAACACTCCGCCAGGTGTTCAATTACGGCGTTGAGAACCGGCTCGTGGCGAGCAACCCCGCCATCGGCGTAGCGGCCCCAAAGCGCAGGGCAGGCGACGTTCGAGAGACCCGAATTTGGACCCCTGCAGAGCTCATGTCGTTCAGAGCTTTCGTTGACGCCAAATATGTCGGTTTGGCAGCTGATGCCGAACCCGCCATGCGCGCTGCCCTCAGGCTGACGATGTGCGGTCTTCGCAGATCCGAGGTGCTGGGACTCGACTGGGCGCAGGTCAGCCTCGTTGATGGCGTTGTTCGCGTGTGTCAAGGACGGGTGGAGACTGGTCGTGGGACCAAAACAGTGACGGACTTGGCGAAGTCGGACGACTCGGTGCGTAGCGTTCCAGTTGAATCCATGCACTCTGGGACCGCCAGCGCACTGAGGGAGCTCTGGGTGGCCCAAGGGCAACCAGCCAGCGGTCTTGTTGTCCTAACGGCATCCGGGGATCCGATCAGGCCCGACGCCTTCTCCAGGCGCTTTCGTGCCCTCTGCGCGGACGCAAGTCTCCCCGACCTCGGATCGATCCACAACATCCGGCACACCATCGCCACCGCGTTGCACGACTCAGGCGTCGAGCCCCGCAAGGCGGCCTCACTGTTGGGTCACAAGGTGGCAACGCACCTAGCCTTTTACGTGCCCAACTCAGACGATGCAGCGGTTGAGGCGGCTACAGCTGCGGGCGCGATTTTCGCAGACTCCAGAACGGCATAGACCCCGAGGTCAGATCCTCGTGAGCTTGTCGATCCGCTCTGGCGCGGGGCCACCCGGAGGGACATCTACTGAGTAACCCAGTTCGCGGAGGACCTGGGATGCGGTCTCCGGCGAGTCACGCACAGCTGCAGCTAGTTGCCTGCGTCGCCATCGAGCACGCCCTTGGTCGATCACGTCTTGGAACTCCGCTTCGACATCGACCCCGAGTTCGACACGGAGCATCTGGAGCACATCCTCGAGGCATGGACGCATCCGTGGTCCACCGAGCGGAAAGTGAACATCTGAAAGTTGGGGACGAGCGCGCTTGACCTCGCCCGTGACAGCCTTCGCCCTGATGGCTGGTTTGCCGTGGCCCGCCCGGAACAGGGCGAACAGAAACTCGTCGCGGTGGGCGTGGATGTGGAGATGGGCGCTCGGCACGGAGTCATTTATTGCATCGACGAACTCGTAGCGAAACAAGGGTGCGCTCTTCTCTGCTGTCTCTACCTTGAAGGACCCTCTTCGAACTGCGAGGTAGTGCTCAGCGTGATCCCACGCGCACTCGAACTCCACGACCAACGACAAGCAGTGTTCACCGCCAATCGTGAGCGCTATCGCGTTGCTTTCCTCGGTATGGACCGACACGCGACGCGTCGCACCGCTCGTCACGGGGGATGCTTCGGCCACGAACGGGACCGCGCAGGCTCCGAGCGCTCCCGACACCGTCGCTGTTAACTCATCTGCGAACTCCGCTGCACGATCTTCGAGGGTCGGCGGCGCTTGTTGGTCACTCACCGAGCAGGTAGTGGATCTCGGCAAGGCGGCGGAGGACCCGAGCCTCTTCTGGCGTCAACAAGCCTTCGTCGCCGCGAGCAACCAACTCGGCCTCGTCAAACGGCATGGCCGCAAGAAGCTCCTCGCGCTGGACTCGGAGGTCGTACTCGGTCGGAAGCAGTACGGAAGTCATCGGACACCTCTCATCCCGTTGGGCACACCGTAGCCCGTTCATCGTCACCCGTCAGGCCATCAAAGTAGCCGCGCGCACCGACAGTGGTGTGAGAGCTTTGTGAGAGCTTGGTTTCAACCGTCCTCGCAGGTCAGGGCCTTGTTGGGCGCTGACCTGCAGCTTTGCTCCCCGGGTAGGAGTCGAACCTACGTCGCTAGTCCTGATTCAAAGTCAGGCGGGCCCTGCCGGCAGACCAACCGGGGATTGTCCGGACAAGCCTAGGGCCCGCCTCGGGCGGGGCTGCCACGTGCCCGGCAGACCAACCGGGGAAAGTCAGGTCAAGCCTAGGGCCCGCCTCGGTCCATCTTCACCACACCTCCACACGTCTCGGGGCCATCCCTGATGCCGGGGGTCGGTCCCGACCGCTAGCGTGGCCGGTGTGACGGGGGAACACGCAGGACACACGGGAGCGGTGCACACCGGAGGGCTGCCGGTCATCACGACGGCCGGCCTCACCAAGCACTACGGGACGGTCCACGCGCTGACCGACCTCACGGTCGAGGTCGGCGCGGGCGTGACGGGTCTGGTCGGCGCCAACGGCGCGGGCAAGTCGACGCTCATCAAGATCCTGCTGGGGCTCCTCGAGCCGACCGGCGGGCACGCGAGCGTGCTGGGCCACGACATCGAGCACGGCGGGCAGGAGATCCGCCGGGTGGTGGGCTACATGCCCGAGCACGACTGCCTGCCGCCCGACGTCAGCGCGAGCGACTTCGTGGTCCACATGGCCCGGATGTCCGGCCTCGGCTCGAGCGCGGCCCGCGAGCGCGCCGCGGACGTGCTGCGCCACGTCGGCCTCGACGAGGAGCGCTACCGGCCGATGGGCGGCTACTCCACTGGCATGAAGCAGCGCGCCAAGCTCGCCCAGGCACTCGCCCACGACCCGCAGCTGGTGTTCCTCGACGAGCCCACCAACGGCCTCGACCCAGCGGCCCGCACCGACATGCTGCGACTGGTGGAGCGCATCGGCAGTGACTTCGGCATCGCCGTCCTCGTCACCTCCCACCTCCTCGGCGAGCTCGAGCAGGTCAGCGACCACGTGATCGTGCTCGACGGCGGCCACCTGCTGCGCTCCAGCGCCACCGGCGACTTCCTCCAGCGCACCGGCAGCCTGCTGGTGGAGGTCATCGGCACCGAGACCGAGCGCGACCGGCTCGGCGAGGCGCTCGCGCAGCGCGGCCTCACCTGCCGGCCGCGCGGCCCCATGGTCTCGATCGACCCGCCCCCGCCGGAGCTCGCCCTCGACGGCGCGGCGCACGACCTGATCCGCGACGTCGCCGCCGAGCTCGGCCTCGGCCTGATGCGGCTGCAGCCCGACCGCGGCCACCTCGAGGACGTCTTCCTGGAGGAGGGTGCGACCCGTGCCTGAGATCCCGACCGAGAGCCCCCGCACCGGGGTCATCCACGACCTCGGCTACCGCCGCTACGGCGGGCCGCGCGACGGCTCCGCCACGATCGCCCGCACCCTGTTCACCACCGGCCTGCGCCACGCGTACGGCCTGGGGCGCTCGGGCAAGTCGAAGGTGATGCCGTTCCTCCTGCTCGCCATGTCGGTGCTGCCGGCCACGATCGTCGTCGGCGTCCTGGTCCTGACCCCCGCCACGTCGCTGCCGGTGTCCTACGCCGACTACACCAACCAGACCCAGCTGCTGGTCAGCCTCTTCGCCGCCTCGCAGGCGCCGGTGCTGTTCTCGCGCGACCTGCGCCACCGCTCGATCGTGCTCTACCTCGCCCGCCCCCTCGGCGCGACCGCCTTCGCGCTGGTGCGGTGGCTGTCGATGACCGTCGCGCTGTGGGCCTTCACCCTGGTGCCGACGCTCCTGCTCTTCGTCGGCGCGCTGCTGGCCGGCCTCGACACGAGCGACCAGGTCACCGGGATGCTCAAGGCGGTGGTGCTCCAGGCTGGGCTCGCAGCGCTCGTCGCCGGCATCACCGGCCTCATCTCCTCGGTGTCGCTGCGCCGCGGCTTCGCCGTCGTCGGCTCGGTGATGGCGCTCATCGTCCTCACCGGCGTCGTCACCGCGGTCCAGGCCATCTCGGCCAGCGAGGACGCCGACTCCGCCTCCGTGGCGGTCGGCCTGGCCTCCCCCTGGTCGCTCTACAGCGGGCTCGCCGACGCCTGGGACGCCGGGATCACCACCCAGGTGCCCGTCGACGGCGCCTGGGTCCCGGTCTACGTCCTGGTGGCGCTGCTGCTGGGCGCCGGCTGCCTGCTCGGGCTGGTCGCCCGCTTCCAGAAGGTGGGGTCGCGATGAGCACCCTGGTCCTCGACTCGGCCTCGCGCTGGTTCGGCAACGTCGTGGCGGTCAACGACGTCTCGCTCTCGGTCGGCCCCGGCGTCACCGGGCTGCTCGGCCCCAACGGCGCCGGCAAGACGACGCTGATGGCGATGATGTCGGGATTCCTGGCACCGTCGTCGGGGCACGTGACGCTCGACGGCCAGCCCGTGTGGCGCAACACCGAGGTCTACCGCCGCATCGGGCTCGTGCCCGAGCGCGAGCTCAGCTTCGGCTACCTCACCGGGCGCCAGTTCGTCCGCGCCAACGCCGACCTGCACCGCCTGCCGGACGCGGCCGGCGCGACCGAGCGGATCCTCGAGGTGGTGGACATGGTCGAGCCGGCCCAGCGCCGCCTCGACACCTACTCCAAGGGCATGCGCCAGCGCGTCAAGATCGCCGCCGCGCTGGTCCACGACCCGTCGGTGCTGCTGCTCGACGAGCCGTTCAACGGCGTCGACCCACGGCAGCGGATGCACCTGATGGACCTGCTGCGGCGCCTGGGCGACGAGGGCCGCACGGTGCTCTTCAGCTCCCACATCCTCGAGGAGGTGGAGCGCCTGGCCCGCCACATCGAGGTGGTGGTCTCCGGACGCCACGCCGCCTCCGGTGACTTCGGTGCGATCCGCAGGCTGATGACCGACCGCCCCGTGCAGTACGCCGTCCAGTCCAGCGACAACCGTGCGCTCGCCACCCTGCTCATGGCGCAGGAGTCGGTGCGCGCGGTGAGCCTGCGCGGCGAGCACCTCGACGTCCAGGTCGACGACCTGGGCAGCTTCGCCGTGGGCCTGCCCGGCCTGGCCCGGCAGCACGACCTGACCATCTTCGAGCTCTCCCCCAGCGACGAGTCGCTGGAGAGCGTCTTCGCCTACCTGGTGGCCCGATGACCTCCGCAGTGTTCAACCCCACGATCGCCAAGCTCGCCCTCCAGGCCCTGCTGGGCCGGCGGCGCTTCTTCCTGCTCCTGGCCTTCCCGGTCCTGCTGATCGGGCTCGTCGCGCTGGTCACCGCCCTCACCGACGGCGACGCGGCCTACGAGATCCTGCCCGGGCTGGGATATCCCCTCGTGCTGCCGCTGGTCGCGATCCTCGCGGCCTCCTCGGTGCTGGGCCCGGAGGTCGACGACGGCTCGATCGCCTACCTGCTGTCCAAGCCGGTGAACCGCTACGGCATCGCGATCAGCAAGTGGCTGGTCGCGCTCTCCGCGACGCTGGTGGCCGGCGCACTGCCGATCTTCGTCGCGGCGCTCATCACGGGCGGCGGCGCCCGGGCGACCGCGCTCTTCGTCGGCGCGGCCGTCGCCGGGACGGCGTACTCCGCCCTCTTCCTCGCCGTCTCCGCCGTCACCCGCCACGCGGTGATCGCGTCGCTGATGTTCGTGCTGATCTGGGAGGGCCTGCTCGGCAACCTCTTCACGGGCGTGGCCTGGCTCAGCATCGGCCAGTGGGGCCTGCGGATCGGCCACGAGCTCTCCGACCAGCTGCCCGACCCGGCCAACCTGCCGTGGGCCATCGGCGCCAGCGTCGTGGTGACCCTCGTCGGTGTGTGGTTCGCCGGCGACCGGCTGCGGTCGTTCTCGCTGCGCGGCGAGGACTGACTAGCCGGATCGACGCGGAGCCGACCGGGCGGCCCCCCGCAGCAACGCGGCCAGGTCCTCGCTGGCCCCCGGTGCTGCACCCGCGTCCACGGGAATGACCAGGTCGACGGGGTGCGACCGGGCGCGCCACGGCCTGGGCGTGAGCGAGCGACGGCTGGTCGTGGCCGACCCGCTCGGCGCCACGTGCACGCTCCGGGACCACGGCGTCACCGTCCCCACGTCGCCCAGCGACAGCTCGCTGCGTACGCCGTGGTGCTCGACGACGACGCGGGTCGGCGTGAGCCACCACCCTCCCACGCGGAACCGGCCCAGGGCGCCCAGGACGGGGAAGCCCAGGAAGTAGACCGCCGGCACTGCGGCCAGCACCGCCCACAGCCACGTCTCCTCCACCGCACCCACGACCCCCATCACGGCGAACCATCCACCGAGAAGGGTCAGGACGATCATCCCCACGATCCGGCGCCGGTCGGTGCGATGCGGGTGGAACTGAGCGGGCTCACCCTCCCAGGTCACCTGCTGGGCCGCAGGCGCCGGACGCGCCGACACCGGCCGCAGCGCGACGAAGGACAGCAGCACGATGGCGCCGAGCACCACGAACATCGAAGTCCCCGTGGCACCGAACGCGGTCTCGGAGTCCCGGACGAGGGCGACCCCGACGGCCACGACTCCGAGGCCGAGGAGCACGCCGAGGAAACCGTCCGACGGGACCTGGCGGGTCGGGCGATGTCAACTGAACCAACCCCTGACCGTATCCACCACGCGGGGTTGCCCCGCGCAGGCAGTCCGCGAGGCCCGACGGGACTAGGCTCGATCACGTGGACCTCCCCGTGATGCCGCCGGTGCAGCCGATGCTCGCCAAGAGCGTGAGCGGCGTGCCGGACCCGGCCAGGCACGGAGGCCTGAGCTTCGAGCCCAAGTGGGACGGCTTCCGCTGCCTGGTCTTCAAGGACGGCGACGAGGTCGAGCTCGCCAGCCGCAACACCAAGCCGCTCACGCGCTACTTCCCCGAGGTCGTCGCGGCCTGCCGCGAGCAGCTGCCCGACCGGATCGTGCTCGACGGCGAGATCTTCGTCGGGCTCCAGGGGCCCGACGGCTGGCGTCTGGAGTTCGAGACGCTGCAGGAGCGGATCCACCCCGCCGCGAGCCGCGTCGACAGGCTGGCCGCCGAGACGCCGGCCGGCTTCGTCGCCTTCGACCTCCTGGCGCTCGGCGACGAGTCCTTCGTCGAGCGGCCCTTCGCGGAGCGGCGTACGGCCCTGGTCGAGGCGCTCGGCCACCTCGACGGCACCGGCCCCTGCTTCCTGACCCGCACCACCGAGGACCCGGCCGAGGCGGAGCGGTGGTTCGAGGAGTTCGAGGGCGCCGGGCTCGACGGCGTCGTCGCCAAGCCGCTGGGTGCGGCCTACGAGCCCAACAAGCGCACCATGCTCAAGATCAAGCACGAGCGCACCGCCGACGTGGTGCTCGCCGGCTACCGCGAGCACAAGACGTCGACCCCCGAGCAGCCCCTGATCGGCTCGCTGCTGCTCGGCCTGTACGACGACAGCGGCGAGCTCCAGCACATCGGCGTCTCGGCCAGCTTCACCGCCGCGAAGCGGGCCGCCTTGTGGCAGGAGCTCCAGCCGCTGGTGTGCGACATCGCCGACCACCCGTGGGGACGGTGGCAGGAGTTCCTGACCGCCAACCCCGACCGCGTGCCGGGCACCCAGAGCCGCTGGAGCGCCGGCAAGGACCTCGGCTTCACCGCGCTGCGGCCCGAGCGGGTGCTGGAGGTGAAGTACGACCACATGGAGGGTCGGCGCTTCCGCCACACCGCGCACTTCAAGCGCTGGCGCACCGACCGCGACCCCGAGACCTGCGGCTACGGTCAGCTCGACGAGCCGGCCGGCTACGACCTCACCCGCATCCTCAGCACCGACCACGGAGGCACCCGATGAGCGAGCACACCACCCCCGAACGACCGGGCAGCGAGTCCATCCACGACGGGCAGGGCACCTACGACGTGGTGCTGCTCGTCGAGCAGGCCCTCACCGCCGCGGACGCCGAGCAGGTGCGCTCGCTGCACGCCGAGATCGAGGACCCGGTCGTCTACCACGTCCTGATCCCCCTCGAGGACGCCGCGGCGCGGGTCGAGGCCTCGCTCGGCACGCTCGGCGCCGGTGACCTGATGGCCGCCCCCGCCCTGGCGATGAGCGACGTCGACATCGAGGCGCTGCGACGCGAGTGCGAGGAGAGCTCGACCGCCGAGCTGCGCCAGACCCTCGCCGCGATGACCGCCGCGGGCGGCACCGCCCACGGCAAGGTCACCTCCGAGCCGCCCGTGGACGCGCTCGCGGCGATGGTCACGGCGGTCGACGCCCGCGAGGCGATCATCCTGACCCGGCCCCACGTCGTCGCCGAGTTCTTCCACGTCGACTGGACCTCGCGCGCGCGGCGCAAGCTCGGCGTACCGGTGCTGCACCTGATCGAGCACGAGAACTTCGACGAGCAGTCCTCCGGGTCCGGCGAGGGCGTCACCGGGGTCTGACGCCCCGGAGGCTCAGCGCCGGGTGACGCGGCGTACGACGGCGCGGCGCAGGATCGCGGCCGCCTCGCGCCCGCCGACGGCGGGGGCCCCGGCCGAGCCGTCCCGGCGCGCGGCGTCGAGGTCGCGGCGCAGCTGCTGCAGGGTCGCGCGCTGGGCGTCGCGGGCCTCGCGCGCGGCGAGCGTCGACTCCGCGCGGGTGTGGTCGAAGGTGAGCGCGACCGCCTCGGCGTAGCGGGCGTCGTAGTCCTCGTGCACCCGGTCGAGCGCGTGCATCGTGTCGGCGTCGTGGGGGTCCTCGGTGAGGACGCCGAGCAGCTCCCACACGTTCTCGGCCATCTCGCGCAGCCAGTCGGGGGTGCGGACGTCGTCCCAGGTGAGCTGCGACTTGCGCATCGAGGGCTCGATGAAGTCGTCGACCGGGTGGTGCCCACGCTCGGACGCAGGTGCGCCGAGGTCGGTGTTGAGGGCCAGGTCGAGCTGCTGCCGCACGGGGGTGAGCGCGGCGCGCCAGTCGGCGAGCAGGTCGGTGTAGCGGACGAAGGCCCGCTTCGAGCCGCGACCGGCCTGCTCGGTGAGCAGGGCGGCGTGCACCCAGCCTGCGACGTTGGACGTCTCCTTCGTGAGCCGCAGGTCGTCGGACTGGCTGGAGAGGTAGGCGATGTCGCGCGAGCCGACCACCTCCGCGGGGTGCCGCAGCGCGGTGAGCCAGCGCAGGTCGACGTCGAGCTCGGCGGTGACCTGCTCCCAGACCTGGGCGAACCAGAAGGCGTGCGGGTCCTTGACCACGACCTGCTCGCCCACGACCTCGGGCAGGGCGAGCTGGCCCGAGAGCCACTCGTGGAGCTCCGCGGTGGGCACGCCCGACTCGACGTAGCGGGCCACGAGGTCGACGGCCGCGGGGCGGCTGTCGATGTTGAAGAGCGCGAGCTCCTTGAGGTGGCGCTTGTGGAAGTCGATGACCCACTGCGGCTCGTAGAAGCCGCGCGGGTTGGTCTCCGACGCCTCGACCTCGGGCTGCGGCACGTGCAGGCCGAGCCGCTTCAGCGCGCCGGCCAGGGAGCTGGTGCCACTGCGGCCGGAACCGGAGACCAGGACCAGCGGGGTGCCCGGCTTCTCGACCGGCTGGGCGGGGGACGTCGGCATGCGGGTCACCCTATCCGTGACGGTCCCGTCTCCTAGGATCGTCCCGACCCGCCCTGCGACACCACCACCGGACAGGACCGACGACACGTGGCACTCACCGACCGGCTCGGCGGGAAGGTGCGCGCCGCGGTGCGCCGCGCGCGCCGCGACGGCCCGCTCGACCTCGTCCTCGTCCTCTTCAACGCCGACGGCATGGGCGGCACCGCGCGCTCGGGCATCGAGCAGGCCAACGCCCTCGCCGGCCTCGGCGAGGGCCACCGGGTCCGCATCCTGAGCGTGACGCGCAGCGGCGCGTCGACCCACTACCCGCTCGCCGACGGCGTCGCGGTCGACTACCTCGTCGACGTACGCGGTGAGCGGCCCGTCGTGGTCTCCGGCCGCCACCCCGAGGAGCTGGGGCAGCGCGAGTCGGTGATCGTGCCGCGCAGCTGGGACGCCCTCTACAACGGGCTCACCGACGCCACGATGCGCGAGGCCCTCGCCGCGATCGACGCCGACGTCCTGGTCACCACCACGCCCGAGCTGCTCGCCGTCGTGGCGCAGCTCGCCCCCGCCGACGTCGCGCTGGTCCACCAGGAGCACCGCGCCTCCTCGAGCCGGGTCAACGACATGGGCGCCCTGCTGGAGTTCGCCCCGCGCGCCGACATCGTGGCGTCGCTGACCGAGTCGATGTCGCGCTGGCTGGCCGGTCGCCTCGGCGGTGCCGCGCCCGAGCTGATCGTCATGCCCAACCCGCTGCCGGCCCACCCGCAGCCGCGCTCGCCGCTGGACCAGAAGACCTTCGTGACGGCCGGGCGGCTCGCGCCGGAGAAGCAGTTCGAGCACGTCGTCGACGCGTTCTGGCGCATCCACGAGCAGGTCCCCGGGTGGACGCTGCGGATCTGGGGCGACGGCCCCCGCGCCGACAACCTCGCCGCCCAGGTCCGCAAGCTCGGCCTCGAGGACCGCGTGGAGCTGCCCGGCTCCACCGACGACCTGGCCTCGGAGTGGGCCCGCACCAGCGTGGCCGTGCTCGCCTCGCGGGGCGAGGGCTACCCCCTCGTGCTCCAGGAGGCCATGTCGGCCGGCGTGCCGGCGGTGTCGTACGACTGCCCGTCCGGCCCGCGCGAGATCATCACCCACGACGTCGACGGCCTGCTCGTCCCGCCGGCCTCCAAGGCCGCGCTCGCCGCCGCGATGCTGCGGGTCGCCACCGACGACGACCTGCGCACCCGCCTCGGGGAGGCCGCGCTGGTCCGTTCGCAGCGCTGGGACGGTCCGACGCTGGCCCGCGAGTGGGTCGAGGTGTTCCGCCGCGCGACCGCCCGCCGGGCCGACCCGCTGGCCCCGCGCCGGGTCCTGCACGGGCTGCGTCCCGGCCCGCTCGGCGAGCTGCCCGAGACCGACGGCGCCGCCGGCGTCACGCCCGCCCGGGCGCGTACGACGGCGCTCACGGCCCTCACCTCCGCAGCCGCGGCGACCGGGGACGGGTGGTTCGTGCTGCCCGCGCGCGGACTCGACCCGCACCCCGTGGTCGTCGTGCCGTCCTCGCGCCGGCAGGCCTTCCTCGCCGCGCTGGCCGCCGGGTCGGTGCCCGACTGGCTCTCGGTGCGCGACCCTGCGGAGCGCGGCTGGCACGAGCGCCGCGGCACGGTCGCGGCGATGACCGACGACCTGGCCCGCACCCGCACCGCCTCCCTCTTCCTCGAGCCCTGGCCGATGCGCGGCGGGCACGGCGGGCTGCTCACCGAGGGCGCCGAGGTCGGCGTGCAGTTCTGGGAGGAGTCCCCCGACGGCGACCTCCTCGCCCCGTCGACGAACCGCTTCGGCGACCGGGTGCCCGCGGGCACGCCCCGCACCACGATCGAGGTGGAGGGCGTCGAGGTGCCGACGCTCGAGATGATGGCGCTGCCGACCGTGGACGACGTGCGCTTCGACGTCGACGTCGTCTACACCTGGGTCGACGGCGACGACGAGGACTGGCTGGCCGCCCGTGACGCCCGCATCACCGGCCTCGGCGGCACCCCGAGCGCGCGCGCAGGCGGCGCCTCGCGCTACCGCAGCCGCGACGAGCTGCGCTACTCGATGCGCAGCATCCACCTCTTCGCCCCGTGGGTGCGCCGCATCCACCTGGTCACCGCCGGGCAGGTGCCGGACTGGCTCGACACCTCGCACCCGGCGATCGCGATGGTCGACCACCGCGACATCCTCCCGGCGTCCGCGCTGCCGACCTTCAGCTCGCACGCCATCGAGACCCGGCTGCACGCCGTGCCCGACCTCGCCGAGCACTTCGTCTACGTCAACGACGACGTCTTCCTCGGCCGGCCGCGACGCCCCGAGCACTTCTTCACCCCCGGTGGGCACTACGCCGCCTTCGTCGCCGACCACCGCGCCGTCGGCCTGCCCGGCACCGACGACCGCCCCTACCTCTCGGCGGCGCAGAACAACCGCCGCGTGCTGGCCGACGCCTTCGGCGTGACGCTGACCCACACGATGATGCACAGCCCGCACCCGCAGCGGCGTACGACGCTGGAGGAGATCGCGGCCCGCTTCCCCGAGGAGGTGGCCCGCACCACCGACGCGCCGTTCCGCTCGGCGAGCGACCTGTCGCTGCTGTCGTCCTTCGCCCAGAGCTACGGCCTGATCAACGGCCAGGCCTTCCGGGCGGGCGCGCACCACGGCTACGTCGACCTCGGTCACCAGCAGCTCCCGGTGCAGCTGAAGGCGATGCTCAAGCGCGACCGCGACTTCTTCTGCGTCGCCGACAACCTCGTCGCGGCCTTCGACGAGGAGCGCGCCGACGGGCTGCTGGTGGAGTTCCTCCGCGACTACTTCCCGATCGCGGCGCCGTGGGAGAAGACCGACCGATGACGACACCCGAGGAGGGCCGTCCCCACCGACGGCTCGCCGACCTGGCGTGGGCCGCGCCTCTCGCCGTGGTGCTGCAGGCGCTCGTGACCCTCGTCGTGGTCGGCCTCGGGCCGGAGCCGCGGGTTGCCGACGCCGGCGGCGAGATCTTCGAGGCCCACCTGTTCTCCACGCTCCACGAGCCGCGCGACCGCGTCGCGCTGGTGGCCTGGTTGCTCGCCGCGGCCGCCGTCGTGGCGCTCGTCGTGTGGGCCGTCCCCCGGATCCCGCGCGGCCCGGTCCGCGTCGGCGCGGAGTCGGTCGCCGCGGTCGCGGCGGTCGGCGTCGCGGTCGCCGCGGTGCTCTGGGCCGCGCCGCCCGCCGCCGGCCTCGAGCCGTGGACGCCGCGGCTCCACGTGTGGGAGCTCGCCGCCGGGACAGTGGTCGTCGTCGCGACGCTGGGCATCCTGCTCGCCGGCCCCGCGTGGCTGCGGTGGGCCGGCTCGGCGGTCCTCGTGCTGGTCTCGCTGGCCTTCCTCGCCCCCGCGCTCGTCCAGACGCCGACCAGCATCGTCGAGCCCTACCACGCGGCCTACACCCTCGACGAGCTGATGGCGCCGGCCGTGGGGCAGCTGCCGCTGGTCGGCTACTTCCCGCAGTACGTCAACCTGCTGGGCTACCCCGTCGCGCCGCTCCTGCGGACCTGGCCGGGCGACGCGCTCGCGATCACGCTCGGCTGGGTGCTGCTGCTCCAGGTCCTCTGCCTGGCCGGAGCGGTGCTGGTCGGGGCCATCGCGGGCGGTCGCCGGGTCGTGCCGGTCGTGCTCCTCGTCGTGACGGCACCGGTGGTGTTCGCCACCGCCGGCGGCTACTACCCCGCCTCCTACCTCGCCGCCGTGCCGCTGCGCACCGTGCTCCCGGTGCTGACGATCGTGGTGACGCTGCTGCTGTTCGCCCGGCGTCCCGTCGTCGGCACCGCGGCCCTCGTGCGGCGTACGGCCGTCGTCGGCGCGCTGGCGGGCACCGCAGCTCTCAACAACCCCGACCACGGGTTCGCCGTCGTGGCCGCCGCCGGTGGCTCGATCCTCCTGCTGCTCCCGACCTGGCGCGAGCGCGGCCTCGCCGCCGCGGCCGGCCTTCTCGGCGCGGTCCTGCCGTTCGTGGCGTACGCCCTCGCGACCGCGCTCGCCGGCGGTGCCGAGTGGTCGCGGCTGCTCCTCTTCTCGCAGATGTTCGGCACCATCGGCTACGGCAACGTCGCGATGGACGCCTTCGGCAACCACGTCGGCGTCGTCGCGTTCTTCGCCGCGGCCACCGCCGTCGGGGCGCTGCTCGTCGTCCGCCGTCGCGACGACCCGGCCTGGCGCACGCGCGGCCTGGCGCTGCTGCTGTGCGGCGGCTGGTCGCTGCTGACCCTCCCCTACTACATGGGCCGCTCGATGCCCTCGCAGCTGCTCTTCGGCTACGCCGTGCAGGTCGGCCTGGTCTGCGCCGCCCTCGTGCCGGTGGTGCTCCACGTGGCGGCAGGCCTGCGCAGCCGCACGGTCCGGCCCACCCCGGCGATCGGTGGGTCGCTGGTCCTGGCGCTGCTCGCGCTCGGCGCCGTCGTCGGCTCGCTGGGCGGTGCGCCCACTCCCACCGCGTCGCTCGACCGGGTCCGGGCGGGCGCGGGCGTCCAGCCCTGGGCGTACGACCTGGGTGCGGTGGAGGCCGCCCTGGCCGACCCGGCCAACACCGACGTGCGTGAGCTCGACGAGCAGGGCCGGCTCGGCCAGGTGCTCTCCTCGCCGTCCCTGGTCGAGCTCACCACGGGCGTGCCGAGCGTGCTCGTGACGAACCACCCGGGCTACCTCGCCATCGCCCTCGACATGCTCCGCCTGCAGTGCGAGGCGGCCCGTCAGCGCGACGAGACCGCCGTGATCATGCCGACCTGGGTAGCCGTCGGACTGGTGTCCGTGGAGGAGTGCGGCGGCGCCTTCGAGGTGGCGGACACCTATCGCGAGGTCGCGCCCGGGCTCGCGCTCGTGCCGGTCGTGGGCAACGACTGACAGACCGGCAGGAGCTCAGGTCCCCTCGACGCGGTTGCCGTCGGCGTCCCAGTGCTCGGCGACCTTCTTGCTGGGCTGCACCCGCGGCGGCTCGCCCGGCATCTTGGGGTGGTCGGGCGGGTAGTTGAGCTCGACCGGGTGTTCCTCCCACAGGTCCAGCAGCGGCTGGAGCGAGTGGTGCACGTCGTCGATGGTGGCCCACGGGTCGCCGTCGACGGCGAGGCGCGACGGCACGGAGAACAGGTTGAGGTCGTGGGGGTCGGTGAGGCCGGCGAGGTCGTCCCACGCCAGTGGCGTCGAGACGGGCGCCCCGGGCAGGGGCCGCAGCGAGTAGGCCGAGGCGATGGTGCGGTCGCGGGTGTTCTGGTTGAAGTCGACGAAGATGCGCTCCCCGCGCTCCTCCTTCCACCACGCGGTCGTCACGCCGTCGTCGCGCTTCTCCAGCTCGCGGCCGAAGGCGATGGCGGCGTGCCGCACCTCGGCGAACTCCCACCGCGGCTCGATCCGGACGTAGACGTGGATCCCGCGGTTGCCCGAGGTCTTCGCGAAGCCGGTCATGCCGAGGTCCGCCAGCAGCTCGCGCGCCACGCCCGCGACGCGTACGGCATCGGCGAAGGACGTCCCGGGCTGGGGGTCGAGGTCGATGCGCAGCTCGTCGGGGTGGTCCACGTCGGCACGCCGGACCGGCCACGGGTGGAAGGTCAGCGTGCCCATCTGCGCGCACCACACGGGCACCGCGATCTCGGTCGGGCAGATCTCCTCGGCGGTGCGCCCGGAGGGGAAGGTGATCTGGACGGACTCGAGGTAGTAGGGAGCACCCTTGGGCACCCGCTTCTGGTAGAACGCGTCGGCGTTGCGGTCCTCTCGCCCACTCTGTTTTCCGGTCCCTGAGGAGCCGAGGGACGAGGCGTCTCGAAGGGTCATGCCGGGGCGGACCCCGGACGTCCAGCGCTCGAGCGCGGTCGGCCGGTCCCGCAGGGCCCGCATCAGGCCCTCCTCGACGCTCGTGAAGTACTCCGCCACCATCAGCTTGGTCACCGCGGGCGTGTGGTCGGTCGCCTCGTAGATCACCCGGTCTGGCGAGGAGATCCTGACCTCGCGCTCCCCCGCCTGGACGTACGCCTCCGAGGTTTTCGCCATCACCCCAACCTAGCGGCCGGGTGCGCTGGTGTGCCGCCGTAAACTCGGGGACATGGCCTATGACGTGCAGAAGACCGATGAGCAGTGGCGCGAGGAGCTCAGCCCCGAGGAGTACGCGGTGCTGCGCCAGGCCGGCACCGAGCGTGCCTTCACCGGTGAGTACACCGACACCGAGACCGAGGGCACCTACTCGTGCAAGGCGTGCGGCTCGGAGCTGTTCACCAGCGACACCAAGTTCCACTCCGGCTGCGGCTGGCCGAGCTTCTACCAGCCGATGACCGACACCGTGGAGTACATCGAGGACACCTCGCACGGCATGAAGCGCGTGGAGGTCCGCTGCGCGAAGTGCGGTTCGCACCTCGGCCACGTCTTCCCCGACGGCTTCGGCACGCCCACCGGTGACCGCTACTGCATCAACTCGATCAGCATCACGCTCAGCGAGAAGAAGTAGTCCGGCTCAGCCCTCGACCGGCTGCAGGGCCGAGGTGACCTTCACCAGGCCCTCGCCCCAGGTCTGGTCCGCCCACGTCTGGATCGACCCGTCGTCGAAGACGACCTGGGCGTCGAGGGAGTCTGGGGCGTAGGAGCCGCTGGTCAGCAGGGACTCGCCGAGCGCGGCCTGGAGCTCCTGGTTGACCTGGTTGAGGTCGGCCTCGGTGCGCTCCACGGTGGTCACGCAGAGCATCCCGCCCCACGTCTTGCGCAGCTCGGCCTCGGCGCCGGCGGCGTCCTCGGTGACGGCGACGTTGATCGTGCCGCCGCTCATCCACGCGGTGGCGTACGTCGGCAGCGCTGAGGCCGCGGCGAGCGTGGCATCCATGTCCTGCGGCGTCGCTCTGGTTGTGTCGGTGGTGGCGGGCGTCTCGCAGGCGGGCTCCAGCCCGCCGGCCTCGGGCTCGCCCATCACGTCGTAGAGCGCCGCCGGGATCGCGTCGGTGACGGTGAAGGTGGTGCCGTCGAAGGTGCCGGTGAGGGCGTAGGAGCCCCACGTCACGCCGGCGGCCTGCTCAGCGCCGACGTCGCCGAAGTCGAAGTCCGCGAGCGCGGGACCGCCGCACTGGGGCGGGTAGGACTCAGCGACGGCGCCCAGGCACATCTCCGGGCCGTCGCCGTCGTCGAGCACGGTGACCAGGCCGTTGGTGCGGACCTCGCCGTCCGGCACGGGGACGGGGACGGTGTCGCGCGCGGGCTCGTCACCCGAGGAAGCGGCTGACGTGCCGTCCGCGTCGGCGGGGTCGACGGCCTTCATCTCGTCCTCGGTGGAGCACGCGGCGAGCGGGAGGGTCAGGGCCAGGGCTGCGATGACGTGTCGGAGGGTCATGGTGGTGTGACGCACCGCCTGCCGCGTGCGTTCCACCCCGAGCACGATCGGTTCAGGGCAGGCGAGCGAGAAGCTCGGCCGGCGAGACCCGGGCGCCGGTGTAGAACGGCACCTCCTCGCGCACGTGACGGCGCGCGGTCGAGGCGCGCAGGTCGCGCATCAGGTCGACGATGCGGTGCAGCTCGTCGGCCTCGAAGGCCAGCAGCCACTCGTAGTCGCCGAGGGCGAAGGACGCGACGGTGTTGGCGCGCACGTCGGCGTAGCCGCGGGCCATCTGGCCGTGCTCGGCGAGCATCGCGCGGCGCTCGGCGTCCTCGAGGAGGTACCACTCGTAGGACCGCACGAACGGGTAGACGCAGACGTGGGCGCGCGGCTCCTCGTCGGCGAGGAAGGCCGGGATGTGCGACTTGTTGAACTCCGCCGGGCGGTGCAGCGCCATCTGCGACCACACCGGGTCGAGCCGGCGGCCGAAGGCGGTGCGGCGGAAGGCGTTGTAGGCGGCCTGGAGCTGCTCGGAGTCCTCGGCGTGCCACCAGACCATCAGGTCGGCGTCGGCCCGCAGGCCGCTCACGTCGTAGAGGCCGCGGACCTTCACGTCCTGCTCGGCCAGCACCTCGAAGAGGGCCTCGACGTCGGTCGCCTCCGCGTCGCGGTCGGCGTCGCCGAGGACGTCGCGGAGCCTGAAGACCGACCACATCGTGTAGCGGATGGTGTCGTTGAGCTCCCGGGTGCGGGCGGCGTTGGTCTTCTCTGCGGTCGGGTCGGTGGCCATGACCTCATTCTGCCCCGGTGACCGAGGCCACAGCCCGGCGGGCCGAGCCGATGACCGCCGGGATGCCCACCCCGTCGTACGCCGCCCCGCAGACCGCGAGCCCGGGCTGGCGCGCGACGTCGGCGCGGACCCGCGCCACCTGCGCGAGGTGGCCCACGGCGTACTGCGGGAGCGCCCCGCCCCACCGCTGCACGTGGGTGTCGACCGGCCGGGCGGTGATGCCCGCCAGGGCGGTGAGGTCGGCCAGCGAGACGCGGACCAGTCCCTCGTCGTCGGCCCGGAGCGTCGTCTCCTCGCCGTGGCGCCCGAGCGAGGTGCGCAGCACGACCAGGTCGGGGCCCCCGAGGTCGCGGACCCAGGCCCACTTGGCGAACGAGAACGTGGAGGCCTTGATGGTGGCCCGCTCCAGCGGCGGGACGAGGAAGCCCGAGCGGCCGAAGAGCGCGTCCGGCAGGTCCTGGGCGCGGAGCACCAGCGTGACGACCGCGACGCTCGCGGTCGCGATCCCGGCGAGCGCGGCAGCCGCGTCGGGCGCGACGTCGGCGAGCAGGCGGGCCGCCGGCGCGGGTGGCGTGGCGAGCACGACCTCGGTCGCCTCGACGGTCTCGGCGCGGGTCGTGGGGCCGACGGTGAGCGCCCAGCCCGACGCCGTACGCCGCAGCGCGCGCACCGTCGCGGACGTGCGCACCTCGAAGCCACCGTCCTGCGCCAGCAGGCCGGGCAGTCGGCCCATCCCGCCGGGCAGCGACGCGAAGACCGGTGCGGTCGAGGTCGGCACGGCAGCGGCCTGCTCGAGCAGGCTGCCGCGCCGCGCCATCGCGAGCAGCTGCGGCACCGCGGCGGCGGCCGAGATGCGGCGGGCGTGGCCGGCGTACACCCCGCCGAGCAGCGGCTCGACGAGCCGGTCGACGAGCTCGTCGCCCAGACGGGCGGCGACCAGGTCGCCGACGGACATGTCGTCGGCGACGGGGGTGTCCGCCTCGTGGCGCGCGCGGGCCAGTCCCTCGGGGCTGAGCACACCGCTGGCGGCCAGCTGGTCGAGGTCGAACGGCACGCCCATGAGCGAGCGCGGCATCGCCCGCAGCGCGCCACGGGACCAGACGGCGGAGCTCGCCGCGGTCGGGTGGACGAGGTCGGCGCCGAGGGCGGCGGCGAGGGCGACCCCCTCGGGGCGACGCGCGAGCATCGCCTCCGCGCCCACGTCGACGGTGAGGCCGGCCACCTCCGCGCTGCGGAGCTTGCCGCCGAGGGCCGGGGAGCCCTCCAGCAGCAGCACGTCGCGCCCGGTCGCGGCGAGGTCGCGCGCCGCGACCAGGCCGGCGACTCCCCCACCGATGACCACCACGTCGCGCACGTGACGAGCCTAAGGGGCGGGTGCACCTAGGCTGCGGCGTGTGGACCCCAACGTGAGCTCCGACCGGATCGCCGTGCTGATCGACGCCGACAACACCTCCCACTCCTACGCCGAGGCGCTGCTCGACGAGGTCGCGAAGTTCGGCAACCCGACGATCAAGCGCGCCTACGGCGACTGGTCGTCAGACCGCCTCAAGGGCTGGGGCAACGAGCTCAACCTCCGCGCCATCCGCGGCATGCACCAGGGCGCCTTCACCCGCGGCAAGAACTCGACCGACTCGGCGATGATCATCGACGCGATGGACCTGCTCTACGCCGGCAACGTGGAGGCCTTCGCCCTCGTCACCAGCGACAGCGACTTCACCAGCCTCGCGCTGCGGCTGCGCGAGTCCGGCAAGGTCGTCTACGGCCTCGGGGAGAAGAAGACGCCGGCGTCGCTGCAGAACGCCTGCGACCGCTTCATCCGGCTCGAGTCGCTCGGCGACCCGGCCTCGGTGACCGGCTCCGACGACGCCGAGACCTCGACCGAGGAGCCCGACCAGGTCCCCGAGGTCAACCTCCAGAGCGCGCTGACCAAGGCCGTCAACGCGGTGGGCGGCGACGACGGCTGGGCGGCCCCCGGCACGATCGGCAAGCACCTCAGCCGGACCCACCCCTCGCTCGACCCCCGCAACTACGGGCACCGCGGCCTCCAGGGCCTCCTGGTCGCCCAGCCCTACCTCGAGAGCACGACCGAGGGCGGCTCGCTGCTCGTGCGGGTCAAGGGCAAGGCCAAGTCGACCGCCAAGGCCCCGGCCAAGGGATCGGCCAAGGCCCCCGCGAAGGCCACCGCGAAGTCCGCCGCGAAGGCCCCTGCCACCGCGGCGGAGACGACGCCGGAGCAGCCGGCGGAAGAGACGCCGCCCAAGAAGCGCGCGCCCCGGAAGCGGGCCGCGAAGAAGGCGGCCCCCGCCGCCCCGCCCGCCGAGCCGGCTCCGCCCGCTCCTCCGGAGGAGCCCCAGGTGCCCCGGGTCACCACCACGACGCGTACGTCCCGCGCCGCCTCGAAGGCGGCCGCGACCCGGGCGGCCAAGAAGGCCGTCGCGCCCGACTCCTGACGTCGGCGGTCACACGCCGACACGCTCGCGGACCTGCACGCCCCCGTCCTCCCGTCCCCCGCTCTCCCGGTCGAGCCCGCGTCCGCGGGTCTCGGGCAGGAGGCGCGCGCAGGCCAGGGAGATCGCGGCGACGAGCACGTTGTAGGCCGCGACCCACCACAGCGTGCCGTCGCCGCGTGTGACCAGCCACGCCGCGATGAGCGGGGTGAGGCCGGAGGCGAGGATGCCGGAGACCTGATAGAGCGTGCTGAGCGCGGTGTAGCGGTAGCGGGTGTCGAACAGCTCGGACCAGAAGGCCGCGAGCGGGCCGTAGACGGTGCCGTAGATGACACCGAGGCCCACCACGAAGACCAGCGAGATCGCCCACCGGTCGCCGGTCTGCACCAGGTAGGCGGCGGGGAAGGCGAAGAGCAGCCCGATCCACGCACCGACGCGGTAGACCGGCTTGCGGCCGACCCGGTCGGAGAGCGCGCCGGCGATCGGGACGAGGACCACGCCGAGGGCGGCGCCGACGATGATCGCGTCGAGGGCCCAGGCCCGCGGCAGCTCGAGGTTGGTGGCGACGTAGGCGAGCAGGTAGACCGAGAACATGTTGAAGGTGAAGCCCTCGATGAAGCGCGTGCCCATGCCGAGCAGCAGCGGGCGCGGCTGCTCGCGGAGCAGGTCGCGCAGCGGCAGGCGGGAGATCTCCTTGCGCTCCTGCACCTTGGCGAACTCCGGCGTCTCCATCACCGACAGGCGGATGTAGGCCCCGATCCCGAGCAGCACGATGCTGACTAGGAAGCAGGCGCGCCAGCCCCAGTCGAGGAAGGCCTGCTCGGGCAGCATGCCGGCGATCGAGAAGGCACCCGCGGCGAGCACCAGCCCGCCGGGCACGCCGATGTGGGCGAAGCTGCCGTAGAAGCCGCGTCGCTCCGCCGGGGCGTACTCGACGGCGAGCAGCACCGCGCCGCCGTACTCGCCGCCGACGCCGATGCCCTGCGCCACGCGGAGCACCACCAGCGCGATCGGCGCCCAGACACCGATCTGGTCGTAGGTCGGCAGCAGGCCGATGAGGGCGGTGCCGACGCCCATGATGACCAGGGTCAGCAGCAGCATCTGCTTGCGGCCGATGCGGTCACCGAAGTGTCCGAAGACGATGCCCCCGATCGGCCGGGCGAAGAAGCCCACCGCGAAGGTGGCGAAGGCCGCGAACTGCGCGGCGGGGCCGTCGAGGCCGTTGAAGTAGAGCTTGTCGAAGACCACAGCGGCCGCGGTGCCGTAGAGGAAGAAGTCGTACCACTCGATGGTGGCGCCGACCGCCGAGGCGAGCGCCACGCGGCGCGGGCTCGGAGCGGTCTCGACGGCCTTGTGGGCACTCACGCGGCGTCCTCCGCGCTCGCGGTGGCGTGCTCGGCTCCCCGGTCGACCTCGGCGCCGTTGATCCTGCCGTCGAGGCGGGCCGGGTCGAGGTCGTCGCGGTGCAGCTTGGCGAAGCCGGACCGGTGGAAGACGAGCGGGTGCTCGCCGTCGCCTCCCCCGACCTCGTGCACCTCGAGCAGCACGATGACGTGGTCGCCTGCGACGACTTCCTCGTGCACCGAGCAGTCGTAGGTCGCGACGGCCTCGTCGAGCAGGACCGCGCCGTTGCCGGTGACCCGGAACGGCAGGCCGGCGAAGCGCTCCTCACGCGGTCCGGCGAGCTGGCGGCACACGGCGTCGTGGTGGTCGGCGAGCACGCTGATGCCCATCCGGTCCGCGTCGCGCAGCAGCGGCCACGTGGAGCTCGTGGTGGCGATCGAGAACGACACCAGCGGCGGGTCGATGCTCACCGAGGTGAAGGACGACGCGGCGATGCCGGTGAGCTGGCCCCTCACCGAGGCCGCCACCGCGACGACGCCGGAGGGGAAGGCGCCGAAGGCGTCACGGAGGGTGCGGGGGTCGAGTGGCTGGAGGGTCATGCGGGCACCGCCTGGGGGTTCGTGGGTGGGGTCGCGGGTGAGGTGGAGGTCGGGAGCGTGGGCAGCAGCTGCTGCGCGCCGGCGAACCAGGCGTCGTACGCCTCGGGCTCGGCGTGACGGGAGTCGAGGACGAACAGCCCGCGGGTCGGCACCGTGGCGCCGAGCTCGACGAGGAGCGGACGCAGCGCGTGCTCGACGGCCAGCGCGTGGGTGTCCGCGGCCCCGAGCATCAGCGGCACGGCGGTCACCCCGCCGAGCCCCCGGTGGGGGAAGCGGTCGAGGAACGCCTTGAGCAGGCCGGTGTAGGTGGCCTTGTAGGTTGGGCTCGCCACGATCAGGACGAGGCTGCCGCAGACCTGCTCGACGAGGTCGGCGACCGCTGTCGAGCCCTGGTCGAAGAGCTCCGGCGCGTGGTCGGCGAGGTCGACGACCAGGTCGGCGCCGCCGAGGCGGTCGGCGAGCGCCAGCGCCGCGTCGTACGTGCGGGAGCGCGGCCGGGGGTTGCCGACGACGACCGCGACCCGGGCGCCGGCTGCGGGGGCGCTCACGACGCGGCTCGCTGTCCGCCGAAGGGCACCGATGCCTGTGCGGCGACGGGTGCCGGGTTGGTCCACACGCCACGCCTCTCCAGCAGCGGGAGCACGCCCTCGCCGAAGTGGTAGGCGCCCTCGAGGTGGGGGTAGGCGGAGAGCACGAACTCCTCGATGCCGAGGGCGGCGTACTCCTCGATGCGGTCGGCGACCTCCTCGTGGCTGCCGACCAGCGCGGTGCCGGCGCCGCCGCGCACGAGACCGACGCCCGCCCAGAGGTTGGGGTGGATCTCCAGGCCCTCGCGCGAGCCGTTGTTGAGCGCCAGCATGTTCTGCTGCCCGACGGACTCCGAGCGCTTGAGGCCCTCCTGCACGCGCCTGATCTCGGCGTCGTCGATGCCCTCGAGCAGGCGGTCGGCCTCGGCCCACGCCTCCTCGGCGGTGTCGCGGTTGATGGTGTGCATCCGGATCCCGAAGCGGACCTCGCGCCCCTGCCTCTCGGCGAGCTCGCGGATCCAGGCGATCTTCTTCGCCACGGCGGCCGGGGGCTCGCCCCACGTGAGGTAGACGTCGGCGTGCCGCGCGGCCACGTCGCCGGCTGCCGGCGAGGACCCGCCGAAGTAGATCTCCGGCAACGGGTCGGGCAGCTGCTGGAGCTGCGCCTGCTCGACGCTCAGGTGGCGACCGGCGAAGGTCACCTCCTCGCCGGTCCAGAGCCGGCGCACGACCTCGAGGAACTCGTCGCAGCGGGCGTAGCGCTCGTCCTTGTTTAGGAAGTCGCCGTAGGCGCGCTGCTCGTGGGACTCACCGCCCGTGACGACGTTGAGCAGCAGGCGACCCCCGGACAAGTTCTGGAAGGTGGCGGCCATCTGGGCGGCCAGCGTCGGCGAGGTCATGCCGGGACGGAAGGCCACGAGGAACTTCAACCGCTCCGAGAGCGGGGCGAGCATCGCCGTGGTGAGCCACGCGTCCTCGCACCACGCGCCGGTCGGGGTCAGCGCGGCCTCGAAGCCGAGCTGCTCGGCGCTGCGGGCGACCTGGCCGAGGTAGGGCACGCTGGCCGGGCGGCCGCCGCTGCCGTGGGAGACGCCGTGGCCTCCGCTGACGACGTGGCGGCCGTCGCCGCCGTTGGTGGGCAGGAACCAGTGGAACTTCATTGCAGTCCTTTCGTGACGATCGGTGGTCGAGGTGCGAGCGGAGCGAGCCTCGAGACCCTCAGAGCTGGCCGTGGTTGGGCGGCGGGGTGCCGTCGGCGACCCAGCGGCCCAGGTGCTGGACCTTCCAGGCCGCAGGGTCGTGGAGGGTGTGGGTGCGCGCGTTGCGCCAGTGGCGGTGCAGGTTGAGCGAGTCGAGCGCCGAGCGGGTGCCGCACACCTCGAACAGTCGGCTCGCGACGTCGACAGCGACCTCGGCCGAGTGCGCGCGGACCGCGGCCACGGCGAGGCTGGCGCTCGCGGCGGTGGCGGCGGTCAGGTCGTCGACGGCGACGTCGACGGCACGCCCGGCCTCGCGCAGCAGCGCCTCGCTGGCGCGTACGCCGACCTCCATCCGCCCCAGCGCCTGCACGACCAGCGGGTCGTCGGCCGCGCGCTCGACCTGGGCGTCCGGGTAGGGGCGCGACGTCGTCCGCACGAAGTCGGCCGCCTCGCGCAGGGCGGCCCGCGCGATGCCGACGTCGAGGGCCGCGTGCAGCACCTGCGCGAACGCGCCGTAGGTCTGCGGGCCCCCGAAGGTGAGGTGGTAGGGCGTGATCCGGTCCTCGGTGACCTCGACGTCGACGAGGCGGACCGTCCCGCTCGCGGTGGTCCGCTGCCCCATGCCGTTCCAGTCGTCGGTGACCGTGACACCGGACGCGTCGCGCTCCACCCAGGCGACGTGCAGCGGCCCGGTGCCCGGGGCGGCGAGGGTGTCCTGGTGCGCCAGCACCGGGATCCAGTCGGCGAACAGCGCGCCCGTGCTGTAGCCCTTGGTGCCGTCGAGGGTCCAGCGTCCGTTGCCAGCCGGCGTCAGAGTGGTGCGGATGTCGCGGACGTGGCGGGTGCCGGTCTCGGACTGCGCGTTGCCGAACCGCTTGCCGGCCAGCACCTGGGAGAAGAAGAAGCGCTGCTGGGCCGGGGTGCCCTGGTAGCGCATCGCGTTGACGTAGACGAAGTGGCTGTGCGGCACCTGCGCCACGCTCGGGTCGCCGGCGGCGAGGATGCGGAACACCTCGACCAGCGTCTCGACCGACAGCTCGGCGCCGCCGAAGGCCGCCGGGACCGTGACCGCGAGCAGGCCGGAGGACGAGAGCCGCTCCAGCTCGGCGCCCGGCAGGACCCGGTCACGGTCGCGCTCGGCCGAGGTCGCGGCGAGGTCGGCGGCCACCTCGGCGGCGACGGCGAGCGCCTCGTCGGCGGTCAGCACCGGGACGGTCTGCTCGTCGAGGGCGAGCGTGCTCATGGGATCTCCTCGGGACAGGTGGAGGGAGGACGGACCAAAGATGACTAATCTCTATCGATCTTGTCGACAAAGGTACCGGAGCGGAGGCCCCACCCACGCGCCGCACGGGGGTGTCGAGGGGGTGGCAGGCGCTGCCTTGCAGCCCTCTCCTGCCACCCCCTCCCGGAGCCGGTGCGTGACCGGTCAGCTCGTGGCGGCGCCCTCGCGCGGCGGGCGCGCGTCCGCCCAGTCCTGACGGCGGCGGGTGGCGCCGATCGACCAGGCGTACGGCGGCGGCGTGCCGTTGACGGCGTACGCCCCGACGACGCGGGCCTTGAGGATGCGCGGGTTGTGCGAGGCGACGGTGCGCGCGTTGCGCCAGTGGCGGTCCAGCGCGAGCGGGCGCGCGGTGGCCGACGCGCCGAGCACGTCGAACAGGTCGGAGGTCGCCCGCAGCACCAGCTCGGACACCACGACCTGGGCGGTGGAGGCCTCGACCTCGGCGGCCTCGACCAGGGCCGCGACCTCCCCGGGCCCGGCCGTCGCCGCATCGGCGACCGCCTGGATGCTCGCCGCGACGCGGAGCGTAGCGGCCTCGGAGGCGTAGACCGCCGCAGCGATCTCCCCCACCCGGGCCAGGACCTGCGCGTCGTCACGCACGCGCGGGGCATTGGCGTGGGAGAAGTTGCGGGTGCGCTTCTGCACCGCATCGACCACGTCGGCGAGCGCGGCGCGGGCGATGCCGGTCAGGGTCGCGAGGAGGTTCAGCTGGTAGAACGCGGTCTGGTGCGGGAAACGCTCCTCGAAGGCGAGCACGTGCTCGGCCGGGACCGCCACGTTGTCGAAGGTCGTCGTGCCGCTGCCGGTGCCGCGCTGCCCGAAGCCGAACCAGTCGTCGGTGACGTGGACCCCGGGATCGCGGGTGTCGACGATGGCGATCGCGGTCGGCTCCTCCACCTCGTCCGGATGGCCGGGTCGGGCGACACGGGCGTGCACGTCCGCCCACTCCGCGAAGATCGTGCCGGTCGTGTAGTACTTCGTGCCGTCGAGGCGGTACGACCCGTCGGCCCGCGGCCGCAGCACCGTGCGCGGCAGATCGATGTCGGAGCCGACCTCCGACCAGGCGTTGCCCGCGATCTCCCCGGCGACGAACCGGTCGAACCACACCCGCTGGTCACTCGAGCGGGCGTGGTGCCACAGCCGGTCCTCGACGAGGGCGAAGTGCCCGCGGAAGACCTGCGGCAGGTTGGCGTCAACCGCCGCAAGATCGATCCAAAGCCGGGCCAGGGCGACCAGGTCCAGGCCGCCACCTCCGTACGCCGCCGGGACCCGCAGCGCCCCGAACCCCTCAGCCTTGAGCAGGCGGACCGCCTCGGCGGGCAGCTCGCCGCTCAGCTCACGCTCGAGCGCCCCCTCCCCCACCGCAGCGAGCACCGGGGCCCACTGGGCGAGGAGGTCGTCGGGGCGGTCGGTCGATGGGGTCCGGCGGCGAGTCATGGATGAGTTCCTCCCGTTTTGTGTAGTTACTCAGTAGACTTTAGGGAGTCGAAGTCGTCGACCACGACACCGGCACGGCAGGTTCTGCCGACCACCCACGACACGAGAGCAGGAGCACCGGGTGCGCATCGAACAGCTGGAGTACCTCGCGGCCGTCACCGAGCACGGATCGCTGCGGCGCGCGAGCGAGGCGATGCACATCTCGCAGCCCGCGCTCAGCGAGGCCGTGACCAAGCTCGAGAGGGAGCTGGGCGCCACCCTGCTGGACCGGCGCCGCACGGGATCACGGATCAGCCGGCAGGGCCTGGACCTGCAGCAGTTCATGGTCGAGGTGCTCGAGGCCGTCGACCGGCTGCGCCAGGCCGCCGGCCAGCAGTCCGTACGCCGTCGCGACCTGCGCATCGGGACGGTCAACGCGGCGTCCGCCAGCCTGCTCGCCCCCGCCCTGCGCGACCTCCACGCCCGTCACGGGTCGGGCGGCGTCGAGGTGGTGACCGGCCGCCACTCCGACATCGAGCAGGGTCTCACCGAGGGCTCGCTCGACCTCGGTCTCCTCAACGTGCTCTCCGGCGACGAGCTGCCACCCGCCCTCGTGTCCGACCGGCTCGTCGAGGGCACCCCGGTGGCGTGCCTGCGCGCCGACCACCCCCTCGCCGCGAAGGAGGTGCTGGGCGTGGACGACCTGCGCGCGGAGCCGCACGTGCTGATGCGTCCCGGCTTCGTGATGCACCGCCACGCCCACCGGGTGTTCGGCGCGGCGCTGCCGCGGACGACGTACGCCACCGACGGGGCCGAGATGGGCAAGGCGATGGTGGCCGCCGGCCTCGGGATCTCGATCCTGCCCGACTTCTCGATCGTCGGGGACCCGCTCGTGCGCGCCGGCGTGATCACCACGCGGCCGATCCGGGCCGACCAGGGACCGACGACGGTCACGCTCGTCATGGCCCGGCGGCACGCCGATCGCGTGCCCGAGGCGCTCCGCGACCTCCAGGCCGCGCTCGTGCGGCAGGCGCACGCCTACGTCGCGTCCCTCGACCTGGCCCCGACCGCGACGGAGGACACGACCGCGCTGAGGCCGGTGACCTCGATCAGTGGGCGTGCACGAACTCCGTGAGCCGCTTCAGCTGGTCGGGGTCGGTCGAGGGGATGACGCCGTGGCCGAGGTTGAAGATGTGGCCCTTGGCCGCCTTCCCGGCCTCGATGATCTCGGCCGCGCGTGAGGTCATCACCTCGGTCGGCGCGAAGACCAGGGTCGGGTCGAGATTGCCCTGCACCACCCGGTCCCCCACGAGCGGGATCGCCTGCTCCATCGGCGTACGCCAGTCGACGCCGACCACGTCGGCACCGGCCTCCCCCATCAGGCCGAGGAGGTTGGAGGTGCCGACCCCGAAGTGGATCCGCGGCACCCCGAGCTCGCCGGCGGCCGCCAGCACCCGCTCGGAGTGGGGCATGACGGAGGCGCGGTAGTCGGCCGGGGTCAGCGCGCCGGCCCAGGAGTCGAACAGCTGCACGGCGGAGGCGCCGGCCTCGACCTGGATGCGGAGGTAGGTGGCCGCGATGCCGGCGATCTTGCGCATCAGCGCGTCCCACACGTCCGGGGCGCCGAACATCATCGCCTTCGTCTTCGCGTGCTCCTTCGAGGGACCACCCTCGACGAGGTAGGACGCGACGGTGAAGGGGGCGCCGGCGAAGCCGATCAGCGGCGTCGCGCCGAGCTCGGCGGTCAGCTGGCGCACCGCCAGCGAGATGAAGGGCACGTGCTCAGGCGTGAGGTCGGGGATGGCGTCCACGTCGGCGAGGGTCCGCACCGGCGAGGCGACGACCGGGCCGACGCCGGGCACGATGTCGAGGTCGACCCCGACCGCCTTCAGCGGCAGCACGATGTCGGAGAAGAAGATCGCGGCATCGACGCCGTAGCGGCGCACGGGCTGGAGGGTGATCTCGGTGACGAGGTCGGCGTCCATGCAGGACTCGAGCATGCCGATGCCCTCGCGGACCTCGAGGTACTCCGGGAGCGAGCGCCCCGCCTGCCGCATGAACCACACCGGCGTGTGGGCCGGCTCCTCCCCACGTGCGGCCCGCAGGAACGGGCTCTCGGACAGTCCGGGGTGGGGAGCGGGAGCGGCGACGGTCACCGGGGAATCTTCGCAGGTCAGGCGGCGTGGCGGCACATCGGCAGACGCCCGGACTGGCCTACTCTGGCCCCATGGTGGCCCGTCACGAGACCCACCCGAGCAGTGCTGCCGCGGCTGGACCCGCGGAGTTCCGCGCGGCGGTGGAGACCATGCGTCGGGCCTCGCTGCGCCCCGAGGTGTTCTGCGAGGAGATGCCGGCGCCCCAGCGCATCGCGCCGTGGTCGTCCGCGCTGAGCGCCGACGTCACCGTCGACGACGAGGACCTCGGCACCGGCCGGCTGATCCTGCTGCACGACCCGGCCGGCAACGACGCCTGGGACGGCACCTACCGCTGCGTGGCCTACGCCCGCGCCGACCTCGACCCCGAGCTCGGCGCCGACCCGATGCTGGCCGCCGTCGGCTGGTCCTGGCTGACCGAGGCGCTCGAGGCGCACGGCGCCGGCTACCACGCCGCCTCCGGCACGGTCACCTGCGTGAACACCGAGAGCTTCGGCGGCATGGCCGACGAGGCCGGCACTGCGCAGGTCGAGATCCGCGCGTCGTGGACGCCCGACGTCGGCGAGGACGACGCGCTCGACATGACCGCGCACGTGGAGGCCTGGGGCGAGCTGCTGTGCACCGCCGTCGGCCTGCCGCCGGTGCCCGAGGGCGTCATCGCCATCCCGAGCCGACGCGGGCAGCGCGGCACCTGACGATGCCCGACACCCCCGACACCGAGCCCGAGGCCGTCGAGGCCGACGCTGCACCCGAGGCCGCACCCGAGGCTGCTGAGCCCGCTGCTGAGCCCGAGGCTCTTCCCGCTCCCCTGCTCGAGCTGCGCGACGGCCTGCCCGAGGTCGTCGAGACCGACGCCCGGCTGGCCGAGGCGTGCGCGGCCCTCGCCGCCGGCACCGGTCCCATCGCCATCGACGCCGAGCGCGCCTCGGGCTACCGCTACTCCAACCGCGCCTACCTCATCCAGCTGCGCCGCGAGGGCGCCGGCACCTGGCTGGTCGACCCGATCCCGCTGACCACCCTCGACCCGCTCCAGGAGGCGCTGGGCGACGCCGAGTGGATCCTCCACGCCGCCACCCAGGACCTGCCGTGCCTGCGCGAGGTCGGCCTCACCCCCACCAGCATCTTCGACACCGAGCTCGCCGGCCGGCTGCTCGGCTACCCGCGGGTGGGCCTGGCCACGCTCGTCGAGACCGTGCTCGGCCTGCGCATGCGCAAGGAGCACTCGGCCGCCGACTGGTCGACGCGGCCGCTCCCCAAGGCCTGGCTCGACTACGCCGCGCTCGACGTCGAGGTGCTCCTCGAGCTGCGCGAGCACATGATCGCCGAGCTCGAGAAGGCCGGGAAGACCGAGTGGGCGCGCCAGGAGTTCGACAACCTCCTCGGCTTCGAGCCGGCCGTGCGGGTCGATGCGTGGCGGCGTACGTCGGGCGTGCACCGGCTGCGCGGACGCCGGGCCCTCGGTGCGGCGCGGGCGCTGTGGGAGGCGCGCGACGCGATCGCCGCCGAGCGGGACGTCACCCCGGGCCGGATCCTGCCCGACTCCGCGATCGTCGCCGCCGCCACCGCCATGCCGACCGACCGCCGGGCGCTGCTCGCGACGCCGGGCTTCCACGGCCGCGGCGCCAGCCGCTACTCCTCGACCTGGGTCGACGCGCTCCAGCGGGTGCGCGAGATGTCCGAGGACGAGCTCCCCACCCGCGCACCCCGCGGCGACGGGCCTCCGCACCCGCGCACCTGGGCCGAGCGCGAGCCCGTGGCGGACCGCCGCTTCAAGGCGGCGCGCGAGGCGATGCTCAACCTCGCCGAGGTCCACCACCTGCCGGTCGAGAACCTGCTGACCCCCGACTACCTCCGCCGGCTGATGTGGACGCCGCCGGAGACCCGCGACCCCGCCGGGCTGGCCGAGGCCGTGCGCGCCCAGCTGGCGACGTACGGCGCGCGCCCGTGGCAGGCCGAGCTGATCACCGGGGCTCTCGTCGGAGCCATCCTCGGCGCCGACGTCGAGCCCGCCGCCGGGCCCGAGGCCGAGCCCGCCGACGGGGAGTAGGCCTACTCGGTCGGGCTCTCGCTCGGCGACTCGGTCTCCTCTGTCTCCTCCTCGGGGGAGAGGACGGCACGCGAGGCGGTGTCGATCTCCTCGGTCACCTGCTCGAGGTCGAGGATCCCCGGCGCGGTGACGAGCCGGTCGAGCAGCGGCGTGACCGCGTCGACGAGCTCGTCGCGCTGGTCGATGAACGGCGGGATCACCATGTAGCGGATGCTGGAGTTGAAGGCGACCGAGTTGGCCGGCTCGTCGTCGGGGGCCAGGAAGTCGTCGGAGGCGGCGACCTGGGTGTTGGCCGGGACGATGTAGCCCGTCTCGGCGACCGTGGCGATGGCGGCGTCGGAGACGGCGTAGGCGATGAAGTCGGCCGCGTCACCGACGTTGTCGGACTCCGCGGAGATGCACAGTCCGGCGATGTCGCCGACGGTCGCGCGGTCCTCGATGGTCGGCATCGGCATCACGTCGAACTCGAGGTCCTCGGCCTCGCGCAGCTCCGGCACGAGGTTGCGGAAGCCGGCGACCATGGCGAGCTCGCCGCGCTTGAACAGCTGGACCGGCGTCGCCCGCGCGAGCTGGGCGTTGGTCGGGGTGAGGGTGGGGTCGCGCAGGATCTCCAGGGTCTGCTCCAGCGCCTCACGGGTGCCGTCGTCGGAGAAGGCGAGCGAGGTGGGCTCGGTGTCGTCGTCGAAGACCTGGCCCCCGCCGGAGTAGATGAAGGGCGCGAGGCCCTGGAGGGTCGGGTCGATCCAGACGCCGCGGCGGTCACCGCGCCGCGCGGCGAAGGTGGCAGCGGCACCGAACTCGGCGAGCGTCCACCGCTCGCGCACGCCGTCGTCGTTGGGCGTGGGCACGTCGAGCTCGCGCCGCTCCATCCGGTCGAAGTCGACGATGTCGGTGTTGTAGTAGACGACCATCGGGGACACGGAGTAGGCCATGCACTGCAGCTCGTCGTCCATCGCGAACGCGTCGACGGCGTCGCGTGAGAAGCGGTCGCCGAAGTCGACACCCCGCTCGTCGAGCAGCAGGCTCACCGGCTGGAGCGCCTCGGCCTCCACGAGCTGGTCGAGGTCGATGCGCGAGGTGAGGAAGGCGTCCGGTGCGTCGCCTGCGAGCACGTCCGCGAGCGCGGACTCGTGGTCGGGCCACGACCGCAGGCTGACCTGGCGCGTGGTCGAGCTGGCGTTGAAGGAGTCGACGACGCTCTGGAACGCCGCCACCTCCTCCTCGCTGCCGTAGGCGCCGAAGACGATCTTGCGCGGCTTGTCCGCACCACCGCCCTGGCCCTGGGTGGGCGACGGGTCGGGCTGCGGGCCCGGCTCGGCGTCGCCGGTGCACGCGGCCGTGGTCAGCGCGACCACGAGGGCGGTGCCCGCCACGGCAGCACGGCGCGCTCGGGCGCGGGGGAACAGACGGGCAGCGCGACGACCGGACACGGCGAAACCCTAACCGGGCAGCCCACGGACCGCCGCGACCACCTCGTCGAAGATCCGGGCGTCCAGGGCCGCACCCTCCCGGCGTACGCCGTCACGCTCCAGGTGGATGAGCCGGTCCAGGCGCACCTCGCTGGGCCGGCCCTGGGAGTCCCAGCCGCCGGAGCCGACGTCCATCCAGTAGCGCCCGTGGCGCGCCTCGTCGGCAGCGTCCCGGTCGTGGTCCTGGCTGCTGAGCATGAGGCCGACCCAGCCGTCCGCCTCGCCGCTCCCAGCGGTGTCGAGCACCAGGACCGGGCGGTCCTTGCCCTGGCTCGGGTCGTCCTCGTAGGGCACCCACGCCCAGACGACCTCGCCCGGGTCGGGCTCGCCGTCGATCTCGGGGGCGTAGCGCGAGGAGACCCCACCTGTGGGGGCTGTCGCGGTGGTTCCGGACGTCGTGCCCGACGTGGCTCCGGAGAGGAGGTGGGCGACGCGGCGCAGGAGGCTCATGCCTCGAGACTAGAGGTGTGTGCGAGTGCGCCGGACCGGGAGCGCCTCACGGCGCGTGGCCGCTCGTAGCGGCTTATTGTGGGACCCGGGGCTGCCACGGCCCGACGCACTCACACTGATATTTTAACGGCTCATCCCAGCGCGTCACGCATTTCCCCCTGACCGGCAGCCTCCAGCTGCTCCGAGAGCACCAGCATCCGGGTGATCTCCTCGTGGGGGGCGCCGAGAGCAGCGCGGCCCGCGGCGACGATCCGGGCGAAGGCCGCCGCCCGGAACAGGGTGACGGCGAAGTCACCGCCGGCGATGCCGCGCAGCACCTGGTCGACCATCGCCCGCAGCTCCTCCGGACCGGGCGGGTCGGCTACCCCGGCGACCACCCGGGCCACGTCGACGCGGCGCTGGCCGGCGTCGTACTCCTTCGCGACCCGCTCGGGGTCGGCGTGCACCCACGAGCGCAGCAGGAACAGCCGCCACAGGCTCCCCGCGAGGGTGTCGGCCGGCGCCCCGGACCACACCTCGGCGAGCGTCTCCAGGCCCTCGGTCTCGGCGAGGTGCACGATGCGCTCGGCCAGGGCAGGATCGTCGGAGCTGCGCGCCCCGCGCACCAGCACGGTGGCGGCGAGGTCGCCGGCCTCGCGCAGCATCGCCGGGTCGGAACCCCCGGCGATCTCGGCGAAGAAGCCGGCGCCGGGCGTCATCGGACGGTGGTGGGTGCGGTCGCTCACCCGCCCCAGCCTAGGTCGTGGCCAGCCTAGGTCGTGCCCATGACCTTGCGGATGCGCTGGTCGCTGACCTTCTCCCGGGTGCCGAGCTGCTGGGCGAAGAGCGAGATGCGGTACTCCTCGAGCAGCCACCGCGCCTCGCGCAGGTGCTGCGGCACCGGCTGACCCTCGGGCAGCGCGGCCACTGCGTGCAGCCAGGCCTCCTGCAGGCCCGAGAGCTGGTCCATCAGCTGCCGGTCGCGGGCGACCTGCGCGTCGAGCCGCTCGCGACGGTGCGCCACGCCCGCGAGGTAGCGGGGGTAGTCACGCAGCCGGCTGACGCCCGCCTCGCCCACGAACCCGGCACCCATCAGCCGCCCGACCTGGGCGCGCATGTCGGTGAGCGCCGGCAGGGTGGCCAGGTCGGCCCGCCCGGAGATCGCCTTGTCACACGCGCGCCAGGCCTCGAGCACCCGCATCACGTCGTGCACCGCGATGCTCGTGCCGTCGGCGACCGCGTCGCGTGCCGCGGCGACCAGGGCGTCGTACGCCGCCTCGTCGCGCACGGGCGGCCGGGAGTCGACGACCTCGCCGACGATCCCCGCGCGCAGGTCCGCGAGGAGGTCGGCGACCGACGGGTAGGGCGAGCCGACGAGGGCGAGCTTGGCTCGCTGGTCGAGGCCGGCGGCGGCGAGCACGGTGTCGACCGGGTCGGCGGGACCGAGCGCGAGCAGCACGAGGCGGCGTACGCCGAGTCGGTGGTGGGCGGCGGCCTCCTCGGCCGTGGCCAGCACCCGGAGCCCGACGGAGGCGCCCTCGTCGACCAGGGCGGGGAAGCCACGCACCTCGTGGCCCGCTCGGCGCTGCACGAACGACTCCTCGATCGTGCCGAAGGTCCACGACGCCTGACCGGTGGCCGTGACGCCGGAGTCCGCGGCCACGTCGGCCATCGCGCGCTCGAAGGTGGGCCGCAACGGCTCCTTGAGGGCGTCGAGGTCCTTGCCGCGACCGGCCTCGGTGCCCTCCTCGGTGACGACGCGGTAGGTCGGGCGCAGGTGCTCGGGCACCTTGGACCAGTCCCACGCCTCGCGGTCGATGACCAGGCTGCGGGTGCTGCGGGCGAAGCGCTCGAGCGCGTCGAGCAGCGGCTCGGCGCCGGGAGGCGTGGCGGCGAGGAACTCACGCGCGGTGTTGGGCGCAGGGACCATCGCGACGCGCAGGTTCTTCGGCAGCGAGCGGATCAGCTCGGTGACCAGCTCCTCGCGCAGGCCCGGCACCAGCCACGAGAAGTCGTCGGCCTCGACCCGGTTGAGGGTGGCGACGGGCACGTCGATGGTGAGGCCGTCGTCGGCGGACCCGGGCTCGAAGTGGTAGCTGATCGGGAAGGTCAGCCCGGCCTCGTGGGTCCCGGGCCCCTCCGAGAGCCACTGGGTCGGGAAGTCGTGCGCGCGCACCTGGTCGGCGGTGTCGTGGGTGAGCATCTCCGGGTCGAAGGTGAGCAGGTCGGGCCGCTTCTGGCGCGCCCGCTTCCACCACTGGTCGAAGTGCTGGCCGCTGACGACGTCGGCGCCCACGCGGGCGTCGTAGAACTCGAAGAGCGTCTCCTCGTCGACGACGATGTCGCGGCGCCGGGCGCGGTGCTCGAGCTCCTCGGCCTCCTCGAGCAGCCGGGCGTTCTCGGCGAGGAACGTGTGGCGCGAGTCCCACTCCCGCTGGACAAGCGCGTGGCGGATGAAGAGCTCGCGGGCGAGCGGCGCGTCGATCCGGCCGTACTGCACGAGGCGGTCGGCCACCAGCGGCACGCCGTAGAGCGTGACCCGCTCGCGTGCCATCACCGCGGCGCGCTTGCGCGACCAGTGCGGCTCGGAGAACGTGCGCTTGACCAGGTGGGCACCGAGCCGCTCGGCCCACTCGGGCTGGATGGCGGCGTTCTGCCGCGCCCACAGCCGCGAGGTCTCGACGAGCTCGGCGCTCATCAGGAAGGCCGGGTTGCGCCGCTTGAGCACGCTGCCGGGGAAGATCGCGAAGCGCGCGTTGCGGGCGCCGACGTACTCCCGCATCGGACGCCGCTCCCCCGGCTTGGCCTTGTCGCGCTCCTCCAGCGCACCGATGTGGCTCAGCAGGCCCGACAGCAGGGCCTGGTGGATGCCGTCCTCGTCATACGGTGCGCCCGTGGCCGCGCCGTTCTCGGTGGTCGAGTGCGCGGCGAGGGACGAGCCGCGTGTATCGAGACCCATCTCCTTGGCGACCTGGCGCAGCTGGGACTCGTACTCCTGCCACTCGCGCATCCGCATGTAGTTGAGGTGCTCGCGCTTGCACATCCGGCGGAAGGCGCTCGAGGACAGCTCCTTCTGCTGCTGCTTGACGTGGCGCCAGAGGTTGAGCCAAGTGAGGAAGTCGCTGGACTCGTGGGTGAAGCGGGCGTGGAGCTGGTCGGCCTGGGCGCGCTGCTCCTCCGGGCGCTCGCGCGGGTCCTGGATCGACAGCGCGGCCGCGATAACCAGCACGTCGCGCACGCAGCCGAGCCGCTCGGCCTCGAGGATCATCCGGCCCAGCCGTGGGTCGATCGGCAGGCGGGAGAGCCGCTTGCCGACCTGGGTGAGGCGTACGCCGGGCGCCCCTCGCTGGTTGAGGTGCGAGGCCGCCTGCGGCCGAGCCTCGAAACCTGCGGCCTGGATCGCGCCCAGCTCCTCGAGCAGGTCGGTGCCGGCCTTGATGTTGCGGCGGTCCGGCGGCTCGACGAAGGGGAATCGCGCGATGTCGCCCAGGCGCAGCGAGGCCATCTGGAGGATGACGCTGGCGAGGTTGGTGCGCAGGATCTCCGGGTCGGTGAACTCGGGGCGGGCCTCGAAGTCTTCTTGCGAGTAGAGGCGGATCGCGATGCCCTCCGCGACGCGGCCGCAGCGGCCCGAGCGCTGGTTCGCCGAGGCCTGGCTGATCGGCTCGATCGGCAGGCGCTGCACCTTGGTGCGCACGGAGTAGCGGCTGATGCGCGCGACGCCGGTGTCGATGACGTAGCGGATGCCGGGCACGGTCAGCGACGTCTCGGCGACGTTGGTCGCGAGCACGACGCGGCGCACGGCCGAGGGATGGCTGGAGAAGACCTTGTGCTGGTCGGCCGCGCTGAGGCGGGAGTAGAGCGGCACGACCTCGAGCCGGTCGCTCTGCAGGGCATCCAGTGCGTCGGCGGTGTCGCGGATCTCGCGCTCGCCGGGCAGGAAGACCAGCACGTCGCCGGGCCCCTCCGCGGACAGCTCGCGGACGGCGTCGAGGATCGCCTCGGTCTGGTCGCGCTGGACCGGCTCGCCCTCCTCGTCGTCCTCCGGCAGCTCCAGCAGCGGGCGGTAGCGGACCTCGACGGGATACGTACGCCCCGACACCTCCACCACCGGCGCGCGACTCCGCCCGTCACCGAAGTGCTCGGCGAAGCGGTCCACGTCGATCGTGGCGCTGGTGATGATCACCTTGAGGTCCGGCCGGCGCGGCAGCAGGCGCTTGAGGTAGCCGAGCAGGAAGTCGATGTTGAGGCTGCGCTCGTGGGCCTCGTCGATGATGATCGTGTCGTACTTGCGCAGGTCGCGGTCGCGCTGCAGCTCGGCCAGCAGGATGCCGTCGGTCATCAGCTTGACCCGGCTCGCCCTGCTCGTGCGGTCGGTGAAGCGGACCTGGTAGCCGATGACGTCACCGAGCTCGGTGGCGAGCTCCTCGGCGATCCGCTCGGCCACCGAGCGGGCGGCGATGCGGCGCGGCTGGGTGTGGCCGATCAGCCCGCCGCCCTCGGCGCGACCCTTGCCACGGCCGAGCTCGAGGCAGATCTTCGGCAGCTGGGTGGTCTTCCCCGAGCCGGTCTCGCCGGCCACGATCACGACCTGGTGGTCGCGGATGGCCGCGGCGATGTCGTCGCGGCGCGCGGAGACCGGGAGCTCCGGCGGATAGGTGATCTTCACAACGGGCGACATTCTCGCCCACGGCGGCAAGGGGTTTGCGGGCGACCGGCCCCGCCGGCTCAGGAGCTGGAGCTGTCGTCGTCCTCCGGCGCGGTGGTCGGGGGCAGCTGACCGGGTACGCCGCGGGGGCCGCGGTGCATGCCCCGGTCGCCGGGGCCGTCGTCGCCGCGCCGCTCCACCCACGCGCCGCGGTCACGGTCGCGCCCACCGTCGTCGGTCACAGCGTGCACGGCGGCGAACCCGAGCCCGCCCACGATCACCCCGGCCAGCGCCGAGGCGATCAGTGCCGCCAGGCCGAACGTACGGCTCCCGTCGGTGCGACGCAGCGACCGCAGCCGCTCCCGGAACCCGCGGCGCTCGGCGGTCGGTGGCGGGGTGGCGGCCTCGTCCGTCGCCGGGGTGGGCGCCTCAGCGGCAGGGGCGGGCGGTGACGCCGGGGCCGGGGTCGGCGCGCCGGGGCGTACGGGCTGGGTCTGGTCGTCGTCGCTCATGGCAGCAGCGTGCGCGCCGAGCCTGTGCGCGACCTGTGCGCGGGCCGTGAGATCTCCCTGACCGATGTCGAGAACACGCCGGCGGCTCCGACCCCGGGGTGGACGCGGCCATGATGGGCTGCACCTGACCCAGGAGAACGAGATGCCGAAGTACCTGATCCTCAAGCACTACCGCGGCACCCCCGCGACGGTGAACGACGTCCCGATGGACCGCTGGACCCCCGAGGAGGTCGACGCGCACATGGCCTTCATGGAGGCCTTCGGCGAGCGCCTCGAGGCCGACGGCGAGCTCGTCGACGCCCAGGCCCTCTCCCCCGAGGGCGCCTTCGTGCGCGCCGACGACGAGGGCCGCGGGCCCGTCACCGACGGTCCCTTCGCCGAGACCAAGGACCTCATCGCCGGGTGGTACGTCGTCGACGTGGACGGGTGGGACCGCGCGGTCGAGCTGGCCGGCGAGCTGTCGCTGGCGCCCGGCGCCGGTGGGCGCCCGATCCACGAGTGGCTCGAGGTGCGCCCCTTCTACGGCGCCCCGTCCGCCACCGGGGACTGACACCCGCCCCTGATGGACCCGTTCGACGAGGTGCCGCTGCGGGAGCTGGTCCCGGCGGTCATCGGCGTCCTCGTCCGTCGCGGAGCAGGCTTCGCGGCGGCCGAGGACGCGGTCCAGGAGGCGCTGGTGGAGGCGCTGCGGACCTGGCCCGCCGACCCGCCCCGCGATCCGAAGGGGTGGCTGGTGACGGTCGCGTGGCGGCGCTTCCTCGACGTCGTACGCTCCGAGTCCGCGCGCGAGCGGCGCGAGGTCGCCGTCGAGGTCGAGCCCGCTGCCGGCCCGGCCCGCGACGCCGACGACACGCTGGAGCTCTTCTTCCTCTGCGCCCACCCAGTGCTCACCCCGGCCTCGGCGGTGGCGCTGACGCTGCGGGCGGTCGCGGGCCTCACGACGCGTCAGGTGGCCGAGGCCTACCTCGTGCCCGAGGCCACGATGGCGCAGCGGATCAGCCGCGCGAAGCGCACGGTCGCGCAGGCGTCCTTCGACCGCCCGGGCGATCCCGCCACCGTCCGCCGGGTCCTCTACCTCGTCTTCAACGAGGGCTACTCCGGCGACGTCGACCTCGCCGCCGAGGCGATCCGGCTGGCCCGCCAGCTGTCCGCGCTCGTCGACGATCCCGAGAACGACGGCCTGCTGGCGCTCATGCTGCTCCACCACGCGCGGCGGCCCGCGCGGATCCGTGCCGACGGCTCCCTGGTCCCGCTCGCCGAGCAGGACCGCACGCTGTGGGACACCGCGCTCATCGAGGAGGGTGTGACGATCCTGCAGTCCGCGCTGGCGCAGGAGCGCCGCGGCGAGCTGCAGCTCCAGGCCGCGATCGCGGCCCTCCACGCCGACGCCGCGACGGCTGCGGAGACCGACTGGGTGCAGGTCGTGCAGTGGTACGACGAGCTGTTGGCGCTGACGGGCAGCCCGGTCGTGCGCCTCAACCGGGCCGTCGCCGTCGGCGAGGCGGACGGCGCCCGCGCGGGCCTCGCGGCGCTCGCCGACGTCGACCCCGCGCTGCCGCGCCACCGGGCGGTGGCGGCGTACCTCCACGAGAAGGACGGCGCGCTCGCCGACGCCGCGCGGCTCTACGCCGAGGCGGCGGCGCTCGCGACCGACGTCGCCGAGAAGACCCACCTGACCAAGCAGGCAGCGCGGCTGAACTCCGTGGTCGAGTAGGCACATTGCCTCGGTGGTCGAGTAGCCGAGCGAGGAACGAGCGAGGCGTATCGAGACCCTGACCGGCACTCGACAGCCGTCGCACAGCAACCACACAGGAATCGACGGCAGGATGCTGCCATGCAGCAGCTCACCCGCCCCGACGGCTCCCCCGTGCGCGTTCTCGTCGTCGACGACGAGGTCAACATCGCCGAGCTCCTCGCGATGGCGCTGCGCTACGAGGGCTGGGACCTCCGGATGGCGCACACCGGCACCGACGCCGTGTCGGCGGCGCGCGACTTCCGGCCCGACGCGGTCGTCCTCGACATCATGCTGCCGGACTTCGACGGCCTCGAGGTGCTGCGCCGGATGCGCGCCGACGGCAGCGACGTGCCCGTCCTCTTCCTCACCGCCAAGGACGCCGTCGAGGACCGCGTCGCCGGGCTGACTGCCGGCGGCGACGACTACGTCACCAAGCCGTTCTCGCTGGAGGAGGTCGTGGCGAGGCTGCGCGGGCTGATCCGTCGCGGCGGCACTGCCGCGCAGGCCGACGCGGGCAACGTGCTCGTGGTCGGCGACCTCACCCTCGACGAGGACAGCCACGAGGTGCACCGCGGCGGCGACGAGATCGCGCTGACCGCGACCGAGTTCGAGCTGCTGCGCTTCCTCATGCGCAACCCGCGCCGGGTGCTGAGCAAGGCCCAGATCCTCGACCGCGTCTGGCAGTACGACTTCGGCGGGCAGGCCAACGTCGTCGAGCTCTACATCTCCTACCTCCGCAAGAAGGTCGACGCGGGTCGCGAGCCGATGATTCACACCATGCGCGGCGCCGGCTACGTCCTCAAGCCGGCGCCGTGAGGCAGCTCCGCCTCCCGGGTCGGCCGCTGACCCTCACCACCCGGCTCGTCGCCGTGGTGGTGCTGCTCGTCGCCGTCACGGCCCTCGCGATCGGCACCGCCACCACGATCGCGATGCGCGAGAACCTCGACCGACGCCTCGACCAGGACGTGCGCGCCGCGCTGTCGCGCACGCTGGAGGGCCCGAGCGCTCCCCGGCCCCAGGCGCCCGACGGGTCCCGCGACGACGACTTCGGTCCGGGCCAGGAGCTGGGCTCGCTCTCGGCCGTGCTGCCCGACGACGCGACCCCGCGGGGCATGGTGCTGTCCGGGGGCAGGGGCTGGGACCCCGGCACCGCCCTCACCGACGAGCAGCTCGCCGCGCTGTCGGGGCTGGAGGAGTCCGACCGCGACCTGCGCACGGTGCGGCTGCCCGGCCTCGGCGACTACCGCGTGGCGGTCGCCGGCCTCGAGGGCGGGCAGGTCGTCGCCGGGCTGCCGCTCGACGAGGTCGAGGACACCGTCGCGGACCTGCTGCGCCTCGAGCTGCTCGCCACCCTCGTCGGCATCGCGCTCGCGGCGGTCGCCGCCGTGGTCGTCGTACGCCGCCAGCTGGCGCCGCTGCGCGAGGTCGCGGCCACGGCGCACCGCGTCGCCGAGCTGCCACTGGCGTCCGGGGAGATCGAGATGGCCGAGCGGGTGCCGGCGGGGCTCACCGACGAGCGCACCGAGATCGGCCAGGTCGGCTCGGCGCTCAACGCGATGCTCGACCACGTCGAGTCCTCGCTCGCCCAGCGCCACCGCAGCGAGCAGCAGGTGCGGCAGTTCGTCGCGGACGCCTCGCACGAGCTGCGTACGCCGCTGGCGACGATCGCGGGCTACACCGAGCTCGCCCGCCGACGCCACGAGACCACCGGAACCGCCCTGGCCAAGGTCGAGACCGAGTCCGCGCGGATGACCGCGCTGGTGGAGGACCTGCTGCTGCTCGCGCGGCTCGACTCCGGTCGACCGCTGGAGCGCGAGCCGGTCGACCTGTCGCGGCTGCTGCTCGAGGCGGTCAACGACGCCCGCGTCGTCGACCCCGACCACCAGTGGCGCCTCTCCCTGCCGGACGCGCCGCTCACCGTCACCGGGGACGCGGCCCGGCTGCACCAGGTGGTCACCAACCTGCTCACCAACGCCCGGAAGTACACCCCCGACGGCAGCACCGTCACCGTCACCGGGACGCCGTCCGGCTTCACGGTGCACGACGACGGGCCGGGCTTCTCCCCCGAGCTGGCGCCGCGCGCCTTCGAGCGCTTCGTGCGCGGCGACGTCGCCCGCACGCGCGCCGGCGGCGCCGGGCTCGGGCTCTCGCTCGTCGAGGCGATCGTGGCCGCCCACGGCGGGACGGTGGCGCTGGTGAGCGTTCCGGGCGACACGACGATCACCGTCACCCTCCCCCGCTGACCGGGCGGTTCCTCGCGCTGCAACCCGCCGAGCGGGCACTTCGTTGCGCGGGGCCCCGCCGAGCGGGCACTTCGTTGCGCGGGGCCCCGCCGAGCGGGCACTTCGTTGCGCGGCGCCCCGCCGAGCGGGCACTTCGTTGCGCGGGAACCCGCCGAGCGGGCACTTCGTTGCGCGGGGCCGCGAGCTTCAGCGCAACGAAGTGCCCGGTCACCACCTCTGAGCGCGAGGAAGTGCCCGGTGGGCCACCCTCAGCGGAACGAAGCGCCCGGTCGCTAGGTTGTCGGGCATGGAGCCCGGGACCCAGATCCGCTGCGAGATGACGAAGTGGGGCGAGCGCCCTCACTGGCAGTTCGAAGGGATCTTCCTCGGCGCCGATGAGCACGGCGAGTGGGTCGGGTTCCCGGCGGGCACGCACAACCGGCGTCCCGGCCTCGAGCTCGTCTCCGAGGCCGCGTGCGTCACGCTGGTGCCCGAGGGCGGCTGGCGCCTGCCCACCTTCCACGCCCCGGGCATCTGGTGCGACCTCTACGTCGACATCTCCACCCCCGCCGTGTGGGACGGCGACGTCCTCCGCGCGGTCGACCTCGACCTCGACGTGATCCGGATGACGTCGGAGCCACCGGTCTCCCGTCGCTCGGCCCCGCAGAACCTCTCGGCCGGCCCCGGGGAGATCTTCGTCGACGACGAGGACGAGTTCGCCGAGCACCAGGTCGCCTTCGGCTATCCCGCCGAGGTCATCGAGGCCGCGCAGGCCAGCTGCGACGAGGTCCTCGCGGCCGTGCGCGCCGGCGAGGCGCCGTACGACGGCACGCACGAGCGCTGGCTCGCCGAGCTCAGCCGTCTGACTGCTTCCTGAGCGCCCGCCGCTCAGCGCGCGTCATCGCCCGGAACGGGCCGACCAGGCGCGGCCCGGCGAGCCGGCTCTCGAGCTTGCGGGCCTCGCGCTTGAGCGGCTGGGCGACGTACTCCCCCAGGATCACGCCGGACGCCAGTGCGATCGCGACCGAGATCGCGGTCATCAGCGCCAGGATCCCCTGGGAGACGAAGTAGCCGCCGTCGGCGAGGAACGTCAGTCCGCGGTAGATCGACAGGCCGGGCAGGAACGGCACGATCGCGGGGACCGCGACGACCAGCGGGGGCACCCGCACCCGGCCCGCGACGGCGTAGGCGACGAGACCGATGAAGAACGCCGCCATCCCGGCGCCGGCCACCCGGCCGAAGCCGTTGAGCTCGACGGCCTGCGAGACCAGCGCGGCCATCGCGGTGGTCACCGCGATCGGCAGCACCGCACGGCGCGGGGCGTAGCAGGCGACGCTGAAGGCTGCCGCCGACACCGCTGCCCCGGCCAGCACGAACGGGAGCTCGGAGATGCTGCCGAGCTTGCCGGGCACCAGCCGGCCGAGCTCGAAGCCGAGGGTGTCGGCGACCGAGATGCCCAGCGCGACGCCGGCGATGATGCCCGCGGTCGACATCATCGCCTCGATGAGGCGCGCGCTCGAGGTGAGGTAGAAGCCGGTGAGCGCGTCCTGCACCGCTCCCATCAGGCCGATGCCGGCGAGGAGCATGATGATGTTGGCGGTCACCGCGAGCGACGGATCGACCTCGATCGGGGTCGCGGCCACCCCCGCGGCCAGCAGCGTCGCGATCGCACCACCGGCGACCTGGAGGTAGAAGAAGGGCAGTCGGCGTCGGGCCAGCACGATCTGCACCCGGTCGATGAGCGTGGCCGAGACGGCCGCCACCGCCGACACCACGAGGCCGCCGCCGAGGAAGACGCCGACCGCCGCGGCCATCACCGCCCACGCGATGGTCACCGCCCATCGTGGGAAGGCGTGACCGAGCGAGACGATCGTGGCCATCCGCGAGCGCGCGAGGTAGAGGTCGGCCTGGTCGGTGAGGATGTCGCGCACGAGGTGGTCGACGGCGGTGAGGTCCTCGTAGTCGATGTCGCGCTGCTGGACGTGGCGCATCATCAGCATCGGTACGTCGTCGGGCGAGCGCTGGAAGCTCATCGACAGCGCTGTGAAGGTCACGTCGATTTCGGCCTGGCGCAGCCCGAGGTGGTCGGCCACCGAACGCATCGTCGCCGTGACGTCGGCGGCGCCCGCCCCCGAGGAGAGCAGCATCTCCCCGATCCGCAGGCACAGGTCCATCGTCAGGTGCACCTCGCGGGTGGCGTCGGCGCGCGCGGCGGCCTCGGCCTCCTCGGTCGGTTCGCTGTCTCCGGAGAGCTGGTCGTGCTGGTCCACCGGGCCATGCTCGCACCGCCGTCCGGCCCACGGTCACAGGGGTGAGCCCTGCCCGCGGACCCCTCCCTAGAGTGGTCGCATGCGCATCGACTTCCACGCGTCGCAGCGGCCCACGCTCGGCGTCGAGTGGGAGCTCTCCCTCGTCGACCGGGTCACGCGCGACCTGGTCAGCGTCGCCTCCGAGGTCCACGAGCTGGCCGGCGGCCGCCTCGACGACCCGACCCGGCTGCACAAGGAGCTGCTCCGCAACACCGTCGAGGTCGTGACCGGGATCTGCGACACGGTCGGTGAGGCCGTCGTCGACCTGCGCGACACCCTGTCGGTCGTCGTCCCGGCCGCCGCGGAGCTCGGCGTGGACCTGCTGGGCGCCGGCTCCCACCCCTTCGCCGACTGGTCCGACCAGCAGCTGACCGAGGGCCACCGCTACGCCGAGCTCATCAACCGCACCCAGTGGTGGGGCCGGCAGATGCTGATCTGGGGTGTCCACGTGCACGTCGGGATGCCCGAGCGCGACCGCGTGATGCCCGTGCTCGCCTCGCTGCTGACGACGTACCCGCATCTCCTCGCGCTGTCGGCCAGCTCGCCGATCTGGGCCGGGCAGGACACCGGCTACGCCTCCAACCGGGCGCTGATGTTCCAGCAGCTGCCGACCGCGGGGCTCCCCTTCACCTTCGACACGTGGGCCGAGTTCGAGACCTGCATCGCCGACCAGACCACGACCGGGATCATCGACTCGATGTCCGACGTGCGCTGGGACCTGCGGCCCGCACCGCACCTCGGCACGCTGGAGAACCGCATCTGCGACGGCATGTCCGACCTCGGCGAGGTCGCCGCCCTCACCGCCCTGATGCACTGCCTCGTCGTCGACCTCGACACCCGCCTGGCGGCGGGCGAGACACTCCCGACGCTGCCGCCGTGGCAGGTCCAGGAGAACAAGTGGCGCGCCGCGCGCTACGGCCTCGACGCGATCGTGATCCTCGACGACACCAACCGCGAGCGCCTCGTGACCGACGACCTCGACGACCTCCTCGAACGGCTCACCCCGGTCGCGAAGCGCCTGGACTGCGAGGCCGAGCTGCGCACCGTCGCCGACATCCCGCGGCGCGGGGCGTCCTACCAGCGCCAACGCGCCGTCGCGCACGAGTCCGGCGGCGACCTGGTCGCCGTCGTCGACGCCCTGGTCGCCGAGCTCGCGCACTCCCTCGAGGCCTGACCCGCACCTCCTTGACCCGGGCCGTCGCTGGACGGCGCCCTTGTGGCTGTCGTCACCGGACGAGAGGATGCCCCGACGACCTCGACCCGGGGGACGAGGCGCACGCGCGGAGGAGAACCCAGTGGTGGACCCGATCGACCCGACAGCGACCGGCTTCCTGCTCGCGGAGAACCGCAACATGCCGATGCACGTCGGCGGGCTCCAGCTCTTCGAGAAGCCCGAGGGCGCGGGCCGCGGCTACGTCCGCGAGATGTACGAGCAGATGCGCGACGTCGAGCAGGTCGCCCCGCTCTTCCTCAAGCACCCGCACCGCTCCGTGCGTACGGCGGGCCAGCTGGTGTGGCAGCCCGACGAGCAGTTCGACATCGAGCACCACGTGCGCCACAGCGCGCTGCCCAAGCCCGGCCGGATCCGCGAGCTGCTCGAGCTGTGCTCGCGCCTGCACAGCACGAGGCTGGCGTGGGAGCGCCCGCTGTGGGAGGCGACCATCATCGAGGGCCTGCGTGACGGCCGGGTCGCGATGTACACCAAGACCCACCACGCACTCGTCGACGGCGTCTCCGCGATGCGCCTGCTGGCCAGCGTGCTCTCGACCGACCCCGACGAGCGCAACATGCCCGCCCCGTGGGCGATGCGTCCGCGCGCGCCGCGCCAGCAGCAGCCGAGCGACGACGGCGGCGCGTCGCTCGCCGACGTCTCGGCCGCCACCGTGCGTACGGCGCTCGCGATCGCGTCCGAGGCGGCGGGGATGCCCGGCGCGCTGGTGCGCACCCTCAACAAGAGCGTGCGCAACGAGACCTCCGCGCTCTCGCTCTACGCCCCCCGCACGATGATCAACCAGAACATCACCGGCTCGCGCCGCTTCGCTGCCCAGGACTGGCCGGTCGAGCGGCTGCGCGCCGTCGGCAAGGCGACCGGCACCACCATCAACGACGTCGTGCTCGCAATGGTGAGCGGTGCGATGCGCACCTACCTGCTCGACATGGACGCGCTGCCCGAGACGACGCTCGTCTCGATGGTCCCGGTGGGCCTGAACGCCAAGCAGTCACAGCTCGCCTCCTCCGACGGCGGCAACGCCGTGGGCGCGGTGATGGTGCAGCTCGGCACCCACCTCGCCGACCCGGCCGACCGGCTCACCGCGATCAACAGGTCGATGAAGGACGGCAAGGACGGGCTCTCGGCGATGACGCCGACGCAGATCCTCGCCATGAGCGCGCTCGGCCAGGCACCAGCGATCCTCGGCCCGGTCTTCCGGATGCAGGGCATCGTGCGCCCGCCCTACAACCTCATCGTCAGCAACGTCCCTGGCCCGCGCACCACCCACTACTGGAACGGCGCGAAGCTCACCGGCACCTACCCGCTCTCCATCCCGATCAACGGCATGGCGCTCAACATCACCTGCACCTCCTACGACGGCAAGATGTGCTTCGGCCTGACCGGCTGCCGGCGCACCGTCCCGCACCTGCAGGTCCTGCTGACCCACCTCGACGACGAGCTGAAGGCCCTCGAGCGCGCTGCCGGCGTCCGCTGAAAGGCCACTCTCGACCCCTCGCTGGTCGAGGTGCGAGGAGCGCCAGCGACGAGCCTCGAAACCCCCTCGCTGGTTGAGGTGTGAGGAGCGCCAGCGACGAGCCTCGAAACCCATCGCTGGTTGAGGTGCGAGGAGCGCCAGCGACGAGCCTCGAAACCTGCGAACCCGCCACGTGGTTTCGAGGCTCGCTGCGCTCGCACCTCAACCACCGGAAGGGGGCTTGCCGCCGCGACGGGACGACAATCCAGGCAGGACCTCGAAGTCGCCGCGTATCAACGCCTCGCGCTTCTTGCGACCCCATCCCTGGATCTGCTTCTCGAGGCTGAACGCCTCCCCCACGTGTTCCACCTCCGCTTGCCAGACGAGTGTCACGGGGCGGCGCGACCGCGTGTAGGAGGCCCCGTCCCGGTCCGAGTCGTGCTGGAACATCCGCAGCTCGAGGTTGCGGGTGCTGCCGACGTAGTAGGAGCCGTCCGCGCAGCGCAACATGTAGACGTAGGGCATCTTCTGATGATGTTGCCGGAGCACCGCCCGTTCGATGGTCTCCCGCAATCTGTGGACAACATGGTTTCGAGGCTCGCTGCGCTCGCACCTCAACTACCGGAGGGGCGACACCCTCGCTGGTTGAGGTGTGAGGAGCGCCAGCGACGAGCCTCCAAACCTACGAAACCGCCATGTGGTTTCGAGGCTCGCTGCGCTCGCACCTCAACCACCGACGGGAGGGGGCGCTCGGCTACTCGACCACCGAGAAGCCGCCGCCGACCTGCTCGGCGACAGCGGTGAGGCGGGCGCGGGTGATGTCCGCGACGGTCGCCAGCCCGGCGACGTGGGCGTTGGACCCCGGTCGGGTCGGCTCGGTGGAGTTGATGCTGATGCAGCGGCGGGTGCCGCCGTCGGCGGCGTTGGCGAGGGCGACGGCGTGGCCGGTGGTGCCGCTGCCGGCGAAGGGGTCGAGCACGACGACGTCGTTCGGCAGGGTGGCGAGGATGCGGCGTACGAGCCCCGTGGGCTTCGGCGACTCGAAGACGTGGCCGACGAGGGCCTTGAGCTCGGCGACGGCGGTGTCGGTGGAGCCGATCTCCTCGGCGAGCCAGATGGTGCGCAGCTTCTTGCGCCGGCCGCCCTCGCGGTGCAGCCAGTCGCGCTGGAAGATGTCGGCCCGCTCGCCGGTGCGCCCGCGGATCACCCGGCACTCGAGGTCGTCGGGGCGCTCGTCGACGCGCGGTCGCGACCACCGCCACACCGCCGGCCGGCCGTCGCCGAAGACGGGGGTGAGCGCCAGGCTGCCGGGGAACTCGGTGGTGGCCACGCGACCGGTCGCCGGGTCGCCGTACAGCGCGAAGTGCAGGGTCGGCGCGGTGATCGGGTTGAACTTCTTGTTCGTGTTGCGCAGAGGCAGGTAGCGGAAGCGCCGCCCGTCGGCGGTGCTGAGCGGGAAGTCCGACTCGTCGACCGAGTCGGTGGTGCTGCCGTCGAGGGCGCACGCCGGCAGGTGGCGGGCGTACGCCAGGACGTACTCGTGGCTGGTCGCGAAGCCCCGGCCGAGCTGACGGCCCTTGGGGTTGAGGTTGACGACGATCTGGGCGAGGAAGTTGGCCTCGCCGAACACCTCGTCCATCAGCAGCCGCAGGTGCGCCGCCTCGTTGTCGTCGATGCTGACGAAGACCGCGCCGTGCGGGGCGAGGACCTCGCGCACGGCCTCGAGGCGCGGGCGCATCATCGCGGTCCACGCGGCGTGGCGCCCGGCGTACGGATCGGCGTGGGAGCCGTCGCGGAAGCGGTCGGCGTAGGCGAAGTCGTTGCCCGTGTTGTAGGGCGGGTCGGTGTAGACGACGTCGACCGAACCGGGCTCCAGCCGCGGCAGCACCTCGAGGTTGTCGGCGGCGTGGAGGGTGTTCCACACGACGGGTCCGGGCGCGACGGGCACGAGCCGCAGCCTAGGCGCAGACGTACGCCGCTCCGGGACGCTTCGTCCCAACAATCCCACGAGTCCCACGACGTCCTTTACTCTGGAACGCGTGTCCGTCTTCTCGCGCCGCCCTGCTGCCTCCCCGTCGACCCCACGGTCGACCTCGCCGCTGTCCCGCACCCGACTCCTGACGATCGCCACCGCGGGCGTGCTGGTGGCCGGGCTCGGGGTCGCGCCGTCGGTCGCCGACGAGGGCAGTCGCACGGGCTCGGGTGACGCCGCCTCCGACCGCGGCAGCCTCTCCGGCGCGCAGAGCGGCTACCGCGGACGCAACCAGACCTCCGACGGCAAGCCGGGCACCGTCGTCGGTCCCCCGCCGAGCCTCCGCGGACGCTCGGTGCAGGTGAAGAACGACGTCAGCTACCAGATCGCCCCCGGCGTCGTGCTGCGCGAGTGGGACCAGGTCGACGGCCGCCAGCCGGTCGGCCAGGTGCGGATGAACCTCGTCACCATCGACCTCAACGCCCCGGACCTCTCCTTCGAGGAGCTGTCGCCGACCTACGTCACGAGCCGCAAGAAGGTCAGCCAGCTCGGCGGCTGGAACGACGCGCTCACCGCCGTCAACGGCGACTTCTTCGACATCGGCAGCACGGACGCCCCGCTGGGCATCTCGGTCAACCGGGAGAAGGGCGTCCTCAACGGCTCCCGCGACGGCTGGATCCCGGGGGTCAACTCCACGCTGTGGTTCGACGACTCCGGCCCCCACGTCAGCCCGCTGAGCCTGCAGTACACGATCCGCCAGCGGAAGGCGTGGACGGTCAGCGGGCTCAACCACCCGAGCATCCCCGCGGGCCAGATCGGTGTCTTCAACTCCGACTGGCACCGCACCGAGGGCTACAAGGTGACCGCGGGCAAGAAGCGCGCCCGCGAGGTCGTGCTGCGCAAGAACCGGGTCATCTCCAACCGGCCGAAGCTCTCCGACGGCCGCAAGATCAAGAACAAGGAGCGGGTGCTGATCGGCACCGGCCGCGCGGCCGCCAAGCTCAAGACGCTCAAGCGCGGCAAGAAGATCACGCTGTCGCAGAACATCGTGGGCGGCCGTCCCACCGTCGCCATCAGCGGCGACCGGCCGCTGCTGGTCAACGGTGTGCGCACCGTCATCAACAACACCATCGCCCACCCGCGTACGGCGGTCGGCATCGACGCCGACGGGCGCAAGCTCTTCATCCTCGTCGTCGACGGCCGCTCGGCCGCGAGCCGCGGCTACACCATGGTCGAGCTCGCCGACCTGATGACCGCCCTCGGCGCGGAGAACGCGATCAACCTCGACGGCGGCGGCTCCTCGGCGATGTACACCCGCACCGGCACCGGTGCGATGGGGATCGTCAACGAGCCCTCCGACGGCGGCGAGCGCCTGGTGCCCAACGCGTTCGGCGTGGTCTACCACGCACCGCTGCCCCCGGTGGTCCCGATCCTGCCGCCGACGGTGCCGCCGACCGAGACCCCGACCACGACTCCGATTCCGTCGCCGACTCCCTGACGGGCGCTCAGGCGTTCGGCGCGGCGAACAGCACGACGTACGTCACCGGCGCCAGGCACTGCACGGTGCTCTTCGGCAGCGCCGGGACGACCTCGAAGCCGGCCTCGCCGGCCTCGATCGCCACGCTCGTCGGCGCCTCGCAGCCGATGTGCGCGACGGCGCCGTAGGTCGTGGCGTCGGGCGACTCCGCGGCGAGGTCCGCCACGTTCGCCGAGACGCGCTCCCCCAGCCCGGAGCGGAGCTCGACGGCGAAGTCGGCGACGGCCTGCTCGGTGTCGAGCGCGAAGGCGAGGGTGGACACGGAGCCGCCGCCCTCGGTCGCAGCCACCACCGTGGCCTCGGCCACGCCGGCGGATCCGGTCGCCTCCACCACCTGGGCCTCGGGAGCGGGCGGCTCCTCGCTCGGCGCCGGCTCGCTCGGGTCGGGCGCGGGCTCGGTCGTCTCGACCTCGGTCGGCGTGCTCGACGAGGGCGCCGGGTCGGTGGCGGTGTCCTCGGTCGCGTCGTCGCCGCAGGCGGCCAGGCCGGCCGCGAGCCCGAGGGCGACGAGCGCCCGGGCGGCGGAGCGGGTGCGGCGGGGGGCGGGCTGGGTCGTGCGCGTCCGAGTAGTCATGGTGGTCAGACGTTAGCCGTGACGGGGCGGATCCCGGGCCGGACCGGGCGCGCCGTCGACGCCGCGACACCCCGACTGGCAGGCTGGGCGCCATGAGCGAGCAGGAGCCGGTGCGCGAGGCCGTACGCGCCTATGCGGCGCGGCAGCCGCAGCTCGCGTCCGCCACCCAGGCCTACGTCGCCCTCATCCAGGTGCTCCTCGACGACGCCGGCATCGACTACCTCAGCGTCACCGGGCGGACGAAGAGCGTGGCGTCGTTCGCGGCGAAGGCCAACCGCACCGAGGGCGGACGCCCCCTCTACCCCGACCCGCTCGACCAGATCACCGACCAGATCGGTGTCCGCGTCATCACCTACGTCCACAGCGACGTCGCAGCCGTCGCCGAGGTGCTCGACGACGAGCTGGTGATGCTCGACGACCGCGACCTGGGCGAGGAGACGGCCCGGTCCGGTCGCTTCGGCTACGCAAGTCGGCACCTGCTGGTCGAGACCCGCGCCGGCGCCGAGCTCCCCGTGCTCGAGGGCCACCGCGCCAGCGTCCAGGTGCGCACCGTGCTGCAGCACGCGTGGGCGGAGTTCGAGCACGACATCCGCTACAAGGGCAACGTCCCCGAGGACGCCGCCGCCGACCTCGACCGCCGCTTCACCCTCGCCGCCGGGCTGATCGAGCTCGCCGACCGCGAGTTCGCCACGATCCGCGAGCGCATCCAGGCCGCCGCGCCCGGCAGCACCACCGAGCCGGAGGCCGACCGGATCGTCGGCCAGGACCTCGCGACCTTCCTCGCCGGCCACTACAGCGACGCCGGCTGGTCGCACACCGACCACTACGACTGGATCGCCGACCTCCTCACCCAGCTCGGCATCGACAGCATCGACGACCTCGCCGACCTGCTCACCTCCGTCGACGCCGACGCGGTGATCCGCCGGATGGGCTACCGCTACCCCGCCGGAGCCGTACGCCGCCTCGACGACGCCCTGCTCGCGATCTTCGGAGAGCAGTACGTCACCCTCGCCGGCAACAGCCACCGGGTCCCGCTGCTGCGCGCGCGGCTGGAGAAGCTGACGACTCCCGAGACCTGAGGATCGCGCTCAGGCGGGCGCCCTAGGGTTGAGCCATGAGCCGCCCTTCCTGGACGACCCTTGCCCCGATCGTGGCCATCGTCGCCCTCGTGCCAGCGTGGTTCGCCCATCCCGAGGGGATCGTCCTCGGCGTGCTCGCAGTGCTGCTCGTGGCCGCCGTGCTGGCCGCCGTCCACCACGCCGAGGTCGTCGCGCACCGCGTCGGTGAGCCGTACGGCTCACTGGTGCTGGCGGTCGCGGTCACCATCATCGAGGTCGGGCTGATCGTCACCTTGATGGTCACCAGCGACAAGGACGCTGCCGGCCTGGCCCGCGACACCGTCTTCGCCGCGGCGATGATCACCCTCAACGGCATCGTCGGCATCTCGCTGCTGGTGGGTGCGCTCAAGCACCACCTCGCAGTCTTCAACCCCGAGGGCACCGGCGCCGCGCTGGCGACCGTGATCGCGCTGGCCGTGCTCTGCCTGGTGGTGCCGGCCGTCACCACGTCCGAGCCCGGCCCGGAGTTCACCGGCGCCCAGCTGGCCTTCGCCGCGATCGCGTCACTGGCGCTCTACGGCATGTTCGTCTTCACCCAGACCATCCGGCACCGCGACTTCTTCCTCCCGGTCGCCCCGGGGCAGTACGTCCCGATGGTCGCCACCAAGGCCGAGGCCGCGGCCGCCGCGTCCGACCGGGCCGCCGACCGGACCGCCGAGCGCGAGGCGGCCTCCGACGGCTTCGAGCACGAGCCGGTCGACCTCGACGAGGACGGCCACGCCGACCCGCCCACCGACCGTGCCGCGCTCGCCAGCCTCGGCCTGCTCGTCGTCTCGCTGGTCGCGGTCGTCGGCCTGGCCAAGATCGAGTCCCCGGCCATCGAGTCCGGCGTCGCAGCGCTGGGCTTCCCGCAGGCGGTCGTCGGTGTGGTGATCGCCCTGCTCGTCCTCGCCCCCGAGTCCATCGCGGCCGTCCGAGCGGCTGCCCGCCAGCGGGTGCAGGTCAGCCTGAACCTCGCGCTCGGCTCGGCGATGGCCTCCATCGGCCTCACCATCCCCGCCATCGCCATCGCCAGCATCTGGCTCGACGGCCCGCTCGAGCTCGGGCTCAACCAGCTGCAGACGGTGCTCCTGCTGCTGACCGCGGCGGTGTCGATCCTCACCGTCGTGCCCGGGCGCGCCAAGCCGCTGCAGGGCGGCGTGCACCTGGTCCTCTTCGCCTCGTTCCTGTTCCTGACCATCGCACCCTGAGGCCGACCGCCACTGCCCGGACGCACGAGAGCGGTGCCCCGGCCACCTTCCTCACGTGAGGTAGGTGGCTGGGACACCGCTCGTGGCAGGCTCTCGGAGGAGGCTCAGCCGAAGTACGTGCCGTAGATCTTGTCGTAGCTTCCGTCCTGGCGCAGATCGGCGAGCACGCTGTTGATCTGGCGCAGGAGCGGGATGTTGCCGTCCTTCTTCACCGCCATGCCGTACTGCTCACCGGTGTCGAACTCCCGGGCCAGCTTCAGGCGCGGGTTGTCGGAGACGAACTGTCCCGACACCGTGTTGTCGAGCATCGCGGCGTCGAGCTCGCCGGCGGCGAGCGCCGCCTGCAGGCCGGCCGCGTCGTCGTACGCCCTCACCTGGGTGCTGTCGGGGGCGAAGTCGCTCAGGTAGGTCTCGCCGGTGGTGTCCTTCTGCACGCCGACGCGCTTGCCGGCGAGCTCCTCGACCGCGTCGAGGCCGGAGCCGCGGGGCGTGATGAGCGCCTGCTTGGCGTCGAAGTAGGGGCTGGAGAAGTCGAGCACGCGCGCCCGCTCGCCGGTGATGGTCATCGCGGAGATGGCCACGTCGCAGACGTCGTTGTTGAGCGAGTCGCCCGAGGTGATGTCGTCGAAGGACACGTCGATCACGTCGAGGTCGGCCTCCAGCGAGTCGGCCACCTTGCGGATGAGGTCGATGTCGAAGCCGGTCGGCTTGCCCTTCTCCTCGTACTCGAAGGGCGCGTAGGGCATGTCGGTGCACACCGTCAGCGCGCCCTCGAAGACCAGGGACACCTCGGTCAGGGAGTCGGCCGACTCCCCGCTGGCGGCACCTCCGCAGGCACCCAGCGTGGCCATCAGCGCCACGGAGGACAGGACCGCGGAGGCGGTGCGGAGGACGGGAGAGCGACGGACGGTCATGGTTCAGTTCGCATTCACGGTGAGCGACTCACGAAGCCGCATGAGCGAGTATTCGGTGATCTTCACGAGCGCGCCCTTGGCCTGCTCGCGATCGCGGGCGTCGAGGCTGATGATCGGTACGTCGGCGGGCAGGGCCAGCGCGGCGGCGATCTCCTCGGCGGGGTAGCGCGGGACGCCGTCGAACTCGTTGACGGCGACGATGAAGGGGATGCCCTTGGACTCGAAGTAGTCCAGCGGCGAGAACGACTCGTCGAGGCGGGCCACGTCGACCAGCACGATGGCGCCGATGGCGCCGCGGCACAGGTCGTCCCACATGAACCAGAAGCGCCGCTGGCCGGGCGTGCCGAAGAGGTAGAGGACCAGGTCCTCCGCCAGCGTCAGTCGACCGAAGTCCATGGCCACGGTGGTCGTGGCCTTCGTGGGCACGGCGGCGAGATCGTCGACGCCCTCGGACTCGTTGGTGACGAGTGCCTCGGTGCGCAGCGGGTCGATCTCCGAGACGGCGCCGACGAGCGTCGACTTGCCGACGCCGAAGCCGCCTGCGATGACGATCTTCGTCGACGCAGCCGCTCGCTGTGCCTTAGTAGTTTCGAAGTCCACGGAGGGTCCTTTCGATGAGCTCGAGACGCTCATCTGTCGACGACTTGTCGGTGATGGTGGCCTGGATCCGGATGAGTCCCTGCTCGATGAGGTCGCCCAGCAGCACCCGGGTGACGCCGATCGGCATCTTGGTGAGGGCCGAGACCTCGGCCACGGATCGGCGGTCGCAGACCTCGAGGACCTGCGCGGCAGAAGGGGAGAGGACGGGCGCCTCCGCACCAGCCTGGAGGCGCAACGTGGCCTCCATGGCCAGGTCGACACTGGTGGCCGTCCGACCTGCGGTGATGGTGTAGGAGCGGATCAGGCGGGGGCGGTAGGCGCCCTCGTCCTCCGGCTCGTGTGGCGGCGTCATGGCGGTGGGCTTGCTCAGCCGCCCGTACCGACGCGGGCCTGGGCCTCGACGGTACGTCCCACGCGGTCCACCAGCAGTGCCATCTCGTAGCCCACCTGGCCGATGTCGGCCTCCTCGGTGGTGAGGACGGTGAGGTTCGACCCGTCACCGACGCTCATCAGCATGAGGAAGCCCATCTCCATCTCGACGATGGTCTGCATCACCGAGCCGCCCTCGAAGAGGCGGGCGGCGCCGACCGCGAGGCTGGCGAGCCCGGAGGAGACGGCGGCGACCTGCTCGGCACGCTCACCGGGGATGCTGGTGCTCGAGGCCATCAGGAGGCCGTCGGCGGAGACGAGGATGGCGTGCGCGGCGTCGGGAACCTCCTCGACGAAGCGCGACATCACCCAGTCGAGGTCGCGGTCGTCACCGGCGTTGTTCATGCCGACGGCGGGGGCGGCGGATTCGTGCGTCATGCGGGGCCTGCTTCCGTGTGCTGAGAGGGACTCTGGACTGCCTTGCGGCCGCGGGACACGCCCGCCTTGTGTGCCTGGAGGCGGCGGCGGATCGCCTCGGGGTCACGCGTCTTCGCCGCCGTGGGCGGGGTCACGCTACCGGGGACCAGGCGCTCCCCGGGGGCACGTCGCGGCAGTCCGGTGACGGTGGACTCGGCCACCGGCGCCTCCACGGTTGCCTTCTCCGCGGCCTTCTCCGCGATCTCCCATCCGCGGTCGATCTCGGTGTGGTGGAACTCGCCGTCGCCCTCGCTGGCGAGCCAGCCCGAGCGCATCGACTTGAAGATGGGCGAGTCGCTGCCGGCACGCACCGTGGCGCCGTTGCCGTTGCCGTTGCCGATGCCGTTGGCCGCGTGACCGTTGCTGCCGTTCTGGCCGTGGCCGTTGGTCGCGAGGTTGGTGGTGGCCAGTGGGGCGTACGCGGTGCCGAGGACGTCGGCACCGTACGCCGCCGCAGCGGGCTCGCGCTCTGGCGCGGGCGCCTCCTCGGCGACCGGCACGGGCTCGGGCTCGACCTGGGCGACGACGGGCTCGGGCTCGACGACGGGCTCGGGCTCGACGGCGGCCGGCTCGGGCGCGGTCTCGGGAGTGGTCTCGCGCTGCGAGCTGCCGAGGCCCAGCGGGTCGTCGGCGTCGACCTCGACGTCGGGACGTCGGGTCGCGGCGACGGCCGTCTGCTCGGGCTCGGCGTGCACCTCGGGCTCCGGCTCGACCTCCGCAGCGGGCTGCTGCGGGGCGTCGAAGGCGTCGTCGGGCAGCGGGTCCGAGAGCGGGTCGGCGGCCCGGGCGGGCTCCTCGACCGGCTCCTCGGTGGCTGCGACGGGCTCGGCGGCGGGCTCGGGAGCCGGGGTGGGCTCCGCGGTCCGGGCGTCGGTGCGGGCCTCCTCGACGGCCTGTGCCCGCTGGCGCGAGGCCAGCGCGGTGATCGGGACGACGGAGGCGACCTTCTCGGCCCTTCCCGCCGCGGTGTCCGAAGCGGCCGGTGCCTGGGAGGCGTCCGCGGCGGGCTCGGCGCGCTTGCCGAACAGCGGGCCCGTGGCGCCGGAGGTCTCCGGCGGCAGGAAGGCGTCGGCGCCGGTGCGCGGGATGTTGGCGCCGGGCTCGCGACGGGGCAGCAGGCTCTCGAGCGAGGGTCGATCCGGAGTCGGGACGGACGCGGCGGCGGCCGGTGCGGCGGCCGGTGCGGCGGCCGGTGCGGCGGCCGGCTCCGGGGTGGCGGGAGCGGCGGGGGCGGCCACAGGGGCTGCGGCGGCAGCAGCCTCAGGCTCGGCGGCCTTCTCGCTCACCTTGGCAGCGGCCTTGTCGGCAGCCTTGGCCTGGGCCTTCTCCACGCGGGCCCGGTTGCGCGCCTCGCGCTTGGACTCGGTCTTCGCGGCGACGGCGGAGGTGTCGAGGGTCTCGGCCACCGGCGCGGCGACCGCGGCGGCGGCGGCGACGGCCGGAGCGGCGGCAGGCGCGCTGGTCTGCGGCAGGTCGGGCAGCACCGACGGCGGGAGCACGACGGAGGCCGTCATGCCGCCACCGGGGTTGCGCGCCAGGCTGGCGGTGATGCCGTGGCGCTCGGCGAGACGGGAGACCACGAACAGGCCCATGCGACGGGCGGTGTCGGGCGTCGCCTCGGCGCCGTGGCGCAGGTCGCTGTTGAGCTGCTCCAGCTCGGCCGGGGGCACGCCCAGGCCGGAGTCGGTGATGGTGATGGTGACGCCGTCCTCGCCGAGCTTCGCGGCCAGGCGCACCGGCTCGGCGGGCGGCGAGAAGCTGAGCGCGTTGTCGACCAGCTCGGTGAGCAGGTGGACCACGTCGGCGGCCGCCTCGTCACCGACGCGGGTGCTGAGGTGCGACAGGATCTGCACGCGCTGGTAGTCCTGCACACCGGAGGTCGCGGCCTGGAGGGCCTCGCCGACGGTGAGGCTGAACTGCCCGGCCGCACGGTTCGGTGCGTCGGCCAGGATGAGCAGGGAGTCGGCCGTGCGGCGCATGCGCGAGGCGAGGTGGTCGAGGCGGAAGAGCGACTCGAGGCGCTTAGGGTCTTCCTCGTCGTGCTCGAGGCGCTCGATCTGCGCGAGCTGCTGGTTGACCAGCGAGGTCGAGCGGCGCGACAGCGTCACGAACATCGCGTTGACCGTCTGGCGCAGCTGGGCCTCGCCCGAGGCGAGGTGGATGGCCTGGCGGTGGAGGTCGTCGACCGCACGCGCGACCTGGCCGATCTCCTCGTTGGTGGTGACGTCGATCGTCCGGATCGGCTCGGGCTCCTGGCCGGCACGGATCCGGGCGACGGCGTCGGGCAGGCGGTGGCGGGCCACGGCGAGGGCGCCCTCACGGACCTTGCCGATCGGCTCGAGGAGGCTGCGGGCCACGAACAGGGCCAGGAGGACGGCGGCGGCGAGGGCCATCAGTGTGAGGACCGCACCGACGAGGGCGTTGCGCTGGGCGTCCGAGGCGGCCTCGTCGAGGGTCTCGGTCACACCGGTCACGAGCGTCTGGGTGATCTCGTCGTAGGGCGCGTAGGCGTCGCGGCCGTCGAGGTTGGTGGCGGAGTCGTCGCGGATCTGGCCCGCGTGGCGGGTGTTCTGCGTACGGAGCAGGGCGGTCTGCTCGTCCGCGCCCTCCACGGAGCCGGCGAGACGGTCGATGGCGGCCGCCTCCACGCCGATCTCCGAGAAGAGCTCCTGCGAGCTCGACTGCGAGAGCGTGGTGGCGATGAGGCCCTGCTGCAGGGCGAGGGAGAGCCGGCCGCTCATGGCCTGCGAGAGCTGCTCGAGGCGGGGCTCGGGGGTCTCCTGGGCGGCGTTCACGCTGGTGATGAGCTGCGAGACGCTCGACTCGAGCTGGCGCACGAGGGCGATCCACGTCGCGGGGCCGAGGTTCTCTGCGCCGGCGCCGCGCATGGCCTGGCTGAGGTCGAGCAGCGCGTCGACGTGGGCGGCCTGCCGCTCGTCGAGGTCGGCGCCCTCGCGGGCCTGGCCCAGTGTCTCCGCGGACGTGGCGATGTCGCTGATGGAGTCGATGAGGTCGCCCTGGCTGGCTGCGCTGTCGGTCTGCGCAGCGACCATCGCCGCCTCGGATGCGGTCAGGTAGTCGATCGCCGGCTGGATGATCGTGACCTGGCGGGCACTGCTCGCGGCCTGGCGCGAGTCGCTGTAGTCGCCGGTCACGCGAAGCCCACCGAGCACGGCGGCGAGCAGCAGCGGGATGGCGAGCGCGAGCGCCATCTTGCGGCGCAGCGGCCATCCTGCGACCGAGAGACCCGCGCCCCTGCGGGGCTGGGCTGCATCTTGAGTCATGTGTGCCTCGCGATTGGTGAGCGACTTCGACGACGAAACGTGCCCCGGGGGGACCGAAGCAGACTCAACCTAAAGAGTCCCGCGACATTCCGTGGCGTTTTGGCAGAACTGTGGTGATCAGGGTGTAAGGGGGTCTAGCGCAGTGCATCTGAGCGTGCGGAGCGTCCCACTGGCACCGCTGGCACCACCACTGCTGGGTCCAGAGCGTGGGAAGTGACGAGTGTGTCTCAGGCACTACGAGCTGCGCAGACGATTTCTGGACACTTCCCTGACATCTCGGACCTCTTCCCTCCGCCCTCGTGGTGCGGCACGATCACCGCCATGACCCTCCTTCTCGGGAAGGGCCGCTCCCGCACGAGCGCCCTTGTCACCTCCGTGACCCTCGCCCTCACCCTCGCCCTGTCCCTCTCGCTCTCGCTGGCCCTGTCGCTCGCGGTGCCGGTGCTGGTGCCGTCGGCGACCGCCCCCGCGGCCGCGGCCACGCCGATCACCGTCAGCCAGGCCATCGGGCAGCAGACCGGCGCCACGCAGACCGTCCGCGGCTACGTCGTCGGGCAGCCGACCGCCACCAGCACCGTCGTACGCTCCGGCTTCCCCAACGACTACGCGCTGGCGATCGCGGACTCCGCGTCGACGACCAGCACCTCGTCGATGCTCTACGTGCAGATCCCGTCTGCCTTCCGCTCCCAGTGGGGCCTGCGCACCAACCCGTCGCTGATGGGCAAGCAGATCGACGTCACCGGCGCGCTGTCGGCCTACTTCTCCCACCCGGGCATGACGAGCACGTCCGCCTTCGCGCTCGCGGGCGGCGGGACCACCGAGCCGCCGCCCACCGGCGGCACCAGCCCGTGGGACTCCACCTACTACGCCCCCGCCGTCGGCAAGTCCGGCACTGCGCTGCGCACCGCGCTGCACGACATCATCGACAACCACACGAAGCTGTCGTACGACGCGGTGTGGACCGCGCTCAAGGACACCGACCAGGACCCCAACAACTCCGCCAACGTCCTCGAGCTCTACACCGGGCGCTCGATCTCCAAGTCCAGCAACGGCGGCAGCACCGGCAACTGGAACCGTGAGCACGTGTGGGCGCAGTCCCGCGGCGGCTTCACCACCAGCGCCGGACCGGGCACCGACCTGCACCACATCCGTCCCGAGGACGTCACCGTCAACAGCATCCGCGGCAACAAGGACTTCGACAACGGCGGCACCGCGATCTCCGGCTGCAACGACTGCTGGACCGACTCCAACTCGTTCGAGCCGCGCGACGCGGTCAAGGGCGACGTGGCGCGGATGCTGCTCTACATGGCGATCCGCTACGAGGGCGGCGACGGCTTCAACAACCTGGAGATGAGCTCGACGGTCGGCACGTCCTCCACCCTGATCGGCGACCTCGAGACGCTCCTGGCCTGGAACGCCGCCGACCCGGTCAACACCTTCGAGATGCGGCGCAACGACCGCATCCACAGCCAGTGGCAGGGCAACCGCAACCCCTTCATCGACCACCCGGAGTGGGCCGCGGCCATCTGGAACTGAGTCGACGCCGCCCCTCAGCCGCCCGAGCCGTGGCTGTGGGGCGGCACGACCGGCCCCTCGGAGGGCTGCACCACGACGAAACCGGGACCCTGGAAGGCGTACTGGAAGGCCTCGCCGGTGCCGCCGCGGAGCATCGACTTCATGTTCATCGAGTTGACCACCTGCGGCACCAGGCCGGCCGTCCAGCAGACCGCGGCGTTGATGTCGACGAAGGTGGGCGTCTGCGAGCAGTCGAGGATCAGCGGCTGCCCGTCGCAGGTGAGTGCCACGGTGCCGTGGCCCTGGACGAGGGTGTTGAACATCCCGCCGCTCATCATGCCCGCGCCCTTGACCCGGTGGACGTCGTACTCGAGCGAGGCGTCCATCGCCAGCAGCGCGCTGCCGTTGACCGAGAGCCCGTCGCCCTCGAGGCCGACGAGGAAGACGTCCTTGGCGGCGTCGGCGAAGAAGACCTCACCCTGTCCCGCGACGGTCATCAGCGGGGTGTCCTCCGAGGTCACCAGCCGGCGCATCATCTTGCCGATGGAGCCGGCCGACTTGTGCTCGAAGCTCACCTGCCCCTGGTAGGCCACCATCGATCCCTTGGCGGCGAGCACTGGCTCGCCGAGCACCACCCGCAGGGTCTTGCGGTGGTGGAGGCTGAACCGCTCGGCGGTCGTGTCCTCACGGTTGGCCTGGTCGAAGAGCTCGCTGCGCATGTGTCCCCCAGTGCTGGTCGTGTCGCGGGCGGCCCGATCGGCCGCTCCGGCGCGAGCCTAGCGATCCGGCTCAGGGGGCGCGGTTGCCGCGGGCGTCCTCCTGCGCCAGCAGCCCGTCGAGGTCCTTGAGCCGGTCGAGGCCGTTGACCGCACGCGCCATCCGGTGGTTGCCGGCGAAGGTCTCGCGGTGGCGGTCGAGGAACCACCAGTAGCCCGCGGTGAACGGACACGCGTCATCGCCCACGCGCACCTTGGGGTTGAAGCGGCACGAGCCGCAGTGGTCGGACATCGTGTTGATGTAGGCGCCGCCGGACGTGTAGGGCTTGGTGGCCATCACCCCGCCGTCCGCGTGCTGCGACATGCCCACCACGTTGGGCACCATCACCCAGTCGTAGCCGTCGACGAAGGCCCGGTGGAACCAGTCGGTGACCTGCGTCGGCGCCCACCCGCGCTGGAGGGCGTACGAGCCCAGGACCATGAGCCGCGGGATGTGGTGCACCCAGCCGTGCTCGGCGACCTTGTCGAGGGTGTGCGAGAGGCAGCGGGCGTCGGTCGCGGCGCCGTCGAGCTCGGCGAACCACTGCGGCATGCGCTCGGTGGCGCGCAGCGCGTTCTCCCGGCGGTAGTCGTCGCCCTGGTGCCAGTAGAGGTGCCAGACGTAGTCGCGCCATCCGATCACCTGCCGCACGAAGCCCTCGACGCTGGCGATCGGAGCCGCACCGCTCCGGTACGCCGCCTCGGCACGCTCGACGACCTCGAGCGGGTCGAGCAGGCCGAGGTTCATCGGGGCGCTGACGAGGCTGTGCGCCATCCAGTCGTCGCCCTCGAGGATCGCGTCCTCGTGGGCGCCGAAGTCGGGCAGCCGGTGCTCGACGAAGTGCTCGAGCGCGGCGAGCGCCTCGCGGCGGGTGGCGGCGAACCGGCGCGGGCCGTCGCGACCGATGGTCTCGATGCCGAGGTCGCGCTCCCACCGGTCGAGGTCCTCGCGCACCTCGGCGTCGACGTCGTCCTCGGTCGGCCACCACGGCTCGGTGACGCCGAGCGTCGACGCATCCTTCGGCGCGGGCTCGCGGTTGTCGTGGTCGAAGTTCCACCTCCCACCGGCCGGCTCCGCACCGTCGACCAGCACGCCGTGGGCGAGCCGGGCACGACGGTAGAAGTCCTCCATCAGCAACCGCTTGCCACCCCGCCCCTCGGCCCAGCGCTCGAAGTCCTCCCGGGCGGTGGCGAAGCCGCGCGGCGGCAGGACGGTCGCGCCGAGCCGCTCGACCAGCCCCAGCGCGGCGTACGACGTGGGGTGCAGGACCTCGACCTCGTCGCGCTCGGCCACCTCGCGCACGACCTCGGCGTAGGTCCCGGCCTGCACATAGGTCATCCGGTCGCCGAAGTCGGCGGCGCGGTGCCGCATCGCGCTGAGCACGAGGTGCGCCTTGGCCCGGTGGAAGCGCCGGCGCCGGAAGACGCCGGTCGACTCCACCATCAGCAGCGGGCCGCGGTGGTCGTCGACGAAGTGCGGGCCGAGCTGGTCGCCGAAGAGCCAGCGGGTCGTCATGCCGGCCAGCCTAGGAGCGGTGCCCTCAGGCGCGCTCGACCTCGCTCTGGAGCTTGAGGACCGTGGTGCCGTCCTCCTGCTCGATGACGTAGGCCGGGTCGTCCTCGCTGCCGTGGCGGGTGACCTCGTTGCCCTTGGTCGTGCGGGAGACGTCGTCGTGGTGCACCTCCGTCACGGTGCCCTCGGCCCACGAGGAGCCCCACTTCCACTTCACTGTCGTGCCGGTGCGGATCGCCATGCCTCCACGGTGCCACCGGGCACCGACACCGGCCTCACCCCAGGGCGTGACCTCAGGAGCGGACGTGCATCCGCTCCCCCTGCGGCCCGAAGATCGCCAGTACCTCGGCCGGCGTCGGGCCGGGGTTGCCGATCCAGTGCGGCGTACGGGTGTCGAACTCGACGACCTCGCCGGGCTCCAGCGTCAGGTCGCGCGTGCCGAGGACGAGCCGGACGCGACCGCTGAGGACGTACAGCCACTCGTAGCCCTCGTGGGTCTGCAGCGTGGGCGACGTGTCCCCCCGGTCGACCGGCATCACCATCTTGAAGGACTGCAGCCCGCCCGGGCGCCGGGTGAGGGAGATGAAGGTGCGCCCGTGCCGCACCACCGGCTTCGACCGGATCCGCGGGTCGCCGGTCTCGGGGGCGTCGACGAGCTCGTCGAGGGCGACCCGGTGGGCGCGCGCGAGCGGGAGCAGCAGCTCCAGCGTGGGCTTGCGCTGCCCCGACTCCAGCCGGGAGAGCGTGCTCACCGAGATGCCGGTCTCCTCGGCGAGGTCGGTCAGCGTCGCCTCCCGCTCCAGCCGCAGCTGTCGCAGGCGGGGCCCGACGTTGCGCAGCACTCCCTCGTCGTCCATGCGGGCTAGTTTGCCATCGCGGCAATAATGTTTGTCAAGACGGCGAAGACCTGCGCATGATCGTCGGCATGAGCGATGACATGACTTTCGACGTGGTGGTGGTCGGTGGCGGCGTGGCCGGCCTGAGCGGTGCGATGGCCCTCGGCCGGTCCCGGCGGTCGGTGCTGGTGATCGACGCCGGCGAGCCGCGCAACGCCCCCGCCGACCACGCCCACAACTACCTGGGGCGCGAGGGCATCCCCCCGCTCGAGCTGCTCGAGATCGGACGCGCAGAGGTGGCGGCGTACGGCGTCGAGGTGCTCGCCGACCGGGTCGTGGGCCTGTCCGGCGAGGCGGGCTCGTTCCTCGTCACCACCGAGGGCGGTCGGCGCGTCAGCGCGCGACGGATCCTGGTCGCGGGCGGGGTCACCGACGAGCTGCCCGACGTGCCGGGGCTGGCCGAGCGGTGGGGCAAGGACGTGCTGCACTGCCCCTACTGCCACGGCTGGGAGGTCCGCGACCAGCGCATCGCCGTCCTGGGCACCACGCCGATGGCCGGGCACCAGGGGCTGCTGTTCAGCCAGCTCTCCGACGACGTGACCCTGGTCGTCTTCGACGGCGTCGAGCTGCCCGTCGAGGAGCTGGAGAAGATGGCCGCCATCGGCGTCACGATCGTGCACGGCACCCCGCAGGAGGTCGTCACGGATGGCGGTGGCGCGCTCGTCGGGCTCCGCCTCGCCGACGGCTCGGTGCTCGAGCGCGACGCCATCGTGGTGGCCTCGCAGCCGCACGTGAGCGCCGACTACCTCGGCCCGCTCGGCATCGAGCCGGCGCCGTTCGAGATGAACGGCGTCGCCTACGGCTCAGTCGTCCCGGTCGAGCCGACCGGCGCCACCTCGGTGCCGGGCATCTTCGCCGCCGGCAACGCCACCGACATCTCGATGATCCTCATCGCGTCCGCGGCGCACGGCGTCCGCGTCGGCGCGTGGATCAACGCCGAGCTAGCGAACGAGGAGGCGGCGGCCGCGGTCGCGGAGCGGAGGGGCAGTCTCTTCGAGCGACCCGCGTGGGAGGAGCGCTACTCCGGCAACAAGGTGTGGAGCGGCCGGGTCAACGTCCAGCTCGCGGCCGAGGCCGCCGACCTCCCACCGGGTCGGGCGCTCGACATCGGCTGCGGCGAGGGCGGCGACGCCCTGTGGCTGGCCGAGCGGGGCTGGCAGGTCACGGCGTCGGACTTCGCCGAGGCGGCCCTGGCCAGGGTGACCGAGCACGCCGCGGAGGCCGGTGTCGGCGACCGCGTCGAGACCCGGCTGCTCGACGTCCGCACGTTCGAGCCCGACGGCGAGACCTGGGACCTCGTCACGGCGCACTTCGTGCACCTGCCCGACGGCGGCATGGTCGATGTCGTACGCCGACTCGCCTCCGCGGTCGCCCCGGGCGGGACGCTGCTCGTCGTGGGCCACGCGCCGAGCGACGTCCACTCCGGGCTCCGCCACGGCCACGACTCCTTCATGCACACCGCCGACCAGCTGTTGCCCGCGCTGGGCGAGGAGTGGCAGGTCGAGGTGTGCGAGTCGCGGCCGCGGACCCAGGCGCACCCGGAGACCGGCGAGGAGATCGCGATCGCCGACGCGGTCCTGCGGGCCCGCCTCGAGGGCTGAGGCCTGCCTCAGGGGCGGTCGGCATGATGGGGACATGACCTCTCGGGACATGCCCCTCGTGCCGCCCGCCCGCCAGTGGTGGACCGTCATCCCCTTCCTCGTCGCCGTCACGGTCGTGGCAGGCGTCGGCGGGCTGGCGGCCTCGTCGGCACAGGCGACCTACCGCGCGCTCGAGCTGCCGCCCTTCGCTCCCCCGGCGTGGCTCTTCGGCCCGGTGTGGTCGGTGCTCTACCTCTTCATCGCGGTCGCCGGGTGGCTGCTCTGGCGCGCGCGCGGCTGGGACGGCGTGCTGTGGCTGTGGGCCGTCCAGCTGGTCCTCAACCTCGTGTGGACGCCGCTGTTCTTCTCCGCCGACCGCTACGTCCTGGCGCTCGCCGACATCGTCCTGCTCGACGTCGCGGTGGCTGCGCTGATCGTCCTCGCGTGGCGCACCTCGCGGGTCGCCGCCTGGCTGCTCGTGCCCTACCTCGCGTGGACCTGCTTCGCGACGGCGCTCAACGCCGGCATCGTCGTCCTCAACTGAGCCAGCTGGGTTGAATTGACGTCAATACAGCCGCGTAGGTCGGTCGCTCAGAGCCCGAGGCGTGCCAGCACCAGCGCCGCGATGCGGTCGACCGGCAGCGCCGGGTCGACGTCCATCCCGCGCTCGTCCGGGTGCAGCGGCTCGAGGGTGTCGAGCTGCGACTCGAGCAGGCTCGGCGGCATGAAGTGGTCGCGGGCGTTCATCCGCTCGAGGATCATGTGCTTGTCACCGGTGGAGTGGACGAAGAACGTCCCCTCGCCCCCGCGCCGCAGTACCTCACGGTAGGTCCGACGCAGGGCGCTGCACGTGATGATCGTCGGCTCCCCCCTGGCGTCGCGCTCCGCGGTCCAGGCGGCCAGCGACTCCAGCCACCCCCACCGGTCGGCGTCGGTGAGCGGGATGCCCTCGCGCATCTTCGCGACGTTGGTCTCCGGGTGGAAGTCGTCGCCCTCGGCGAACTCCCAGCCCAACCGCTCACGGACGGCCTCGGCCACCGTGGACTTGCCCGACCCCGAGATGCCCATGAAGACGAGGTGGATCGGCGCTTTCTGCTCCGATGTCATCCGACCGCCCACACGCCCAGGGCGATGACGAAGATCGCGAGGCCGAGGGTGGTCTCCATGACCGTCCACGTCTTCAGCGTGGTCTTGACGTCCATCCCGAAGAAGCGACCGACCAGCCAGAAGCCGGAGTCGTTGACGTGCGAGAGCACGGTCGCGCCGGCGGCGATGGCCAGGACCAGGGCGACGAGCTGCAGCGACGACGGGTCGGCCTCGGCGACCGCGGCGGACAGCAGGCCCGCGGTGGTGGTCAGCGCGACCGTGGCCGAGCCCTGGGCGACGCGCAGGATCGTGGCGATGACGAAGGCCGAGACGATCAGGGGCAGCCCGAGGTCGGCGAGGGAGTCCGACAGCGCCTCTCCGATGCCGCTGTAGCGGAGCACGCCGCCGAACATGCCGCCCGCGCCGGTGATCAGGATGATCGCGCAGATGGGACCGAGCGCGTCGTTGAGCAGGCCCTCGATCTCGGCGCGCGAGTGGTGCCGGATCGCCAGGGTGTAGGTCGCCACCAGCAGGGCGATGAGCAGCGCGACCGGGGTCTGGCCGATGAAGATGAAGAAGTCCGCGACGCCGCCGTCGGCGGCGATCGTCTCGTTGGTGCGCAGGGTGGTGAGGATCGTGTTGCCCGCGATCAGCAGGACCGGGAGCAGCAGGATCCCCAGCACGTGGGCGAAGCCGGGGCGGGCGCCCTCGTCGACCTCGCGGCCGCCGGTGAGCACCGAGTCGTCGACCGGGACGTGCACCTTGCCGAGCCAGCCGATCGTCACGGCGTAGACGCCGACGGCCCACGCGACCACGGCAGCCACGACGCCCACCAGCAGCGTGAGGCCGATGCTCGCACCGATCTCGGTGGCGGCGGTGACCGGGCCGGGGTGCGGCGGGACGATCGCGTGCATGGCCGCGAACGCGCCGGCGGCGGGCAGGGCGTACATCAGGACCGAGCCGCCGAAGCGCTTGGCGACCGAGAAGATGATCGGCAGGAAGACCACGAGGCCGGCGTCGAAGAAGATCGGCAGGCCGAAGAGGAGCGCCGCGATGCCGAGCGCCAGGGGCGCGCGCTTCTCGCCGAAGCGGCTGATGAGGGTGTCGGCCAGCACCTGCGCGCCACCCGTCACCTCCAGCAACCGGCCGATCATCACGCCGAGCCCGACGAGCAGCGCCACGGCGCCGAGCGTGCTGCCGAAGGCCGCTATCGCGACCGACGGGACGTCCGCGAGCGGCACCCCCGCGGCCACGGCCGTGCCCATGCTGACGAGCACGAGCGCCACGAAGGCGTGCATGCGGAGCACGATGATGAGGACGAGCAGGACTGCGACGGCGAGCGCGGCGATGAGCAGCAGGGTGCCCGAGCCGTAAACGGGGGTCATGGTGTCCACGAGGTACCTCCGAGGTGGGTTGGCCTCACCCTAGGCGCCGACCCGGACACCCGGCACCTCCGTCGGGGCACTTGTCCACAGATTGCCGCGCAGGGGTGTCGCCGCGGGCGACCGGCTCGCCACCATCGGAGCCATGATCCTCTCGGGAAACCTCAGCCTCGACCGCGCCGCCCACGCCGCGGCCTCGTCCTCGATGTCGGCCCGCCTGGCCGAGCTCGACCAGCGCCGTCGCGCCGCGGCCACCACGGTCGACGCGCTGCTCGCCTCGTGGCGCGGTGACGCCGCGACGCACTTCTCCTCGCGCTGGCAGGAGTGGGACGGTGCCGCCACCGACGTCGTCGACGCGCTGTCCGCCCTGCTCGGCGCGATCGACCTCGCGCGGCGCGACCTCGAAGCCTCCGACACCGGCACCGCGGCGCGCGGCGACCAGCTGACGGGACGCCTCGGATGACGGCGTACGACGTCGACCTCGACGAGCTGCGGGCCGCGGTGCTCGAGCTGGCCGCCTGCCAGCGGGGCCTTCTGGCCCTCGCCGGCGAGGTCGACGCGGGGCAGGAACAGCTCGACGCCGGCTGGCTGGGCATCGCGAGCAGCGCCGAAGCGACGGCGTACGACGGCTGGCGCCGTGGCTGCGCGGACATGGTCACCGCCCTCGCGGCGCTGCGCGCGATCGCCGAGGCGGCCGACGGGCAATACTCCCACGCCGTCGGCTCGACGGTGGCGCTCTGGCGCCAGGTCTCCGGCTGACAGTTGGCCGCGCGACAGCATCACAAGTCCCCGCGCCGACCCGTCAGGCGATTCTTGACACAGTTCCACGATTGTCCCGCGCTGACCGACCCGGGCTCCCTACACTCCCGCGGGTGACTGACCCAGATCTCGGCGCCTCGCCGCGCCACCAGCCCTCCTCCACGCCCGCGCCACGGCCCACGCCCGGCATGCCGGCCGGCCTCCTGCTCGCGTGGCGCGCCCCGCTGGTGGCGTACGGGGTCACGCTGGCGGCGAGCGTGCTGCTCGGCGTGCTGACCCTGGTGGCGCTGGCCTCCGGCGACGCCCCCTCCGAGGCCGAGGAGCTCTCCGACGCGACCGACGGGCTGCTCGCTGTCCTTGCCCTTCCCTTCCAGCTGACGGCGATGGCGCTCGGCGGGCGCATCGGGCTCTCCACCGACGACTTCTCCGTGTCGTTGCGGGCGCTGCCGCTGGTGCTGACCGCGACGTACGTCCTGGTGCTGGCGCGCACGGCCAGCAGGGTCGAGGGGCGCTCTCCTGCAGCCTCGCGCCAGGAGCGGGCCCTCGTCTCGGGCGCGACCGCCGTGGGAGCGACCGTCGCCATCGCCCTCGTCACGAGGCTGCTCGCCCTGCGTGCCGACGACAGCGCCATCCACGCCCTGTCCGTCTCGCTCGTCGTCGGCACCCTCGCGCTCACCTTCATGGGCGACTTCCTTGGCCGCGAGCTGCGGGTGGTCGGACTTCCCGCTGCCGCCCGCTCGTGGACGCCTGCCGTCGTCGCATGGCTGGCGCACATCGGCCTCTGGATGGTCGTCTCGCTGCCGATCCTCTTCGTCCTTGCGTGGATCGACTCCGGCTTCCGCGCCGCGCTGTCGATCCCGCTGTGGTGGCCCACCGCCGCCTTCTGGACCTACGCGATGGGACACCTCTCGGGCATCGGCGCGTCCGGGTTGAACACCTACGCCTGGAGCGGCGACGGCGTCCTCGCGCCAGTGGTGCTGCTGCTCGGCGCCGTGGCAGCCACGACCTTTGCCTCCTTGGTGTGGCACCTGCGTGCGCGCCGGACCCCCGCCGAGCTCGCCGGGCCCGCCTCGTGGGTGCGCCTGCCCGTCGCCTTCGCCGTGGGCGGCATCGCCGTGACGCTGCTCTCGACGATCAGCATCGGTGGCGGCCTCCTTGGCGTCAGCGGCTCCTTCACCGTCATGCCCGCCGCGTGGACCTGCCTGCTGCTCGCCCTGTGGGGCCTGGTCGCCGAGGCGCTGTCGCGGAGCATCGCCCCACGCCTCGCCGCCGCGCTCCCGGCGACCATCCTCGCCCGCCTGCAAGGACCCGCGGTCGCGGCGGCCCCTGAGGACGGGCCCGCTGCGGACCCGGTGGCCACCACGCCGATGTCACCCGAGCAGGCCCGCAAGGCGCGCCGGATCGCCCTCGTCGTGGGCGCCGGCCTGGCGCTGGTCGTCGCGGCAGTCGTCGCGGTCAGCGTGATCGGGTCCACCTTCTTCACACCGGAGAAGGCGGCGGAGGACTACGTCGAAGCGCTCGCGGACGGTGACGTCCAAGCCCTTGCGGAGTCACTGCCCGAGGGGCAGGAGCTCTCTCCGCTGCTGCTCACCGACGAGATCTACGAGGCTGCCGGGGACCGGCCGACCGGCTACACGCTCGGTGACGTCAACGTCCTCGGCGACGACGCGATGGTCGAGGTCGAGGCAGACGGCGGTGTCGGTGGCAGCTCGTACCTCTCGCTGGAGAAGGGCGACAAGAAGTTCGGGATCTTCCAGGAGTGGAAGGTGACCGAGGGACTCACGTCCGCCCTCAGCATCACGACCGACGACGCGGAGGAGTTCGCGATCAACGGGGTGGCCGTCGAGGCGCCCGCCGAGGGCTACGGCACCTTTGCCGTGCTCCCGGGCTCCTACGAGGTCGACCCCTTCGCCGGCAACGAGTGGGTCGAGGGCGCCGTGAGCGAGGTGGCTGTCGCACTGGGTGACTACGCATCCCCCGACATCTCGGCACCCGAGCCCTCGGCCGCCTTCGTCGAGCAGGTCGACTCCGAGGTCACGTCGTGGCTGGACGAGTGCATGGCGAGCACCGAGGCCGAGCCGCCCGGGTGCCCGCAGTCCGCCTTCGTCTTCGGCGACGTGCGCGGCCTCACCTGGGAGCTCACCGAGGCCCCGACGGTCGACTACGACTTCTTCGACCCCACCTTCCCGATGGATCTCTACGTCTCGGACGGCGCCGCCACCGCGACCTACGAGGTCGATGAGTCGTACGGCTTCGGTGCGCGGCAGTGGGTCGAGGAGACCGATGAGTCCTCGCTGAGCTTCTCGGTCGAGGTCGACGAGGTCGACGGGGACCTCGAGGTCACTCCGGACTCCTACTGATCCGCTTGTCCACAGCCCGGCCCGCGGGGGTGGCGATCGCCTCCCCCGCAGCGCTTGGCTTGCTGCATGCGGATCAGCGTGGAGTGCGGAGGGTTCACCAAGGCCGCTGACGCCTGCCTGACGGCCAACCAGACCGCGGCGGTGCTGACCGAGTCACTGGCCTCCCGCCTGTCGTCCCACGCCGGGATGGCCGGCAACGACGCGACGAGCGCGGGCTTCGCAGCGTCGTACGACACGGGCGCGACCGAGGCACTCGCCGCGCTCGCCGACCTCACCCACGCCTTCATCGGGGCAGGCCGACTGCTCGCCGCGACAGGTCGCCACCACGCGGTGGCGGAAGCGGGGGCAGCCGGACTCCGCACGTCGGCGTACGTCGGCGGCGACCTGCACGAGAACGACTACGTCCGCGTCCAGCCGGCCGCTCCACCGTCCACCCTCGGCGGCCAGGAGCCGTCGCTGGGCAGGATCGACGCGTGGATCCTCGACCAGGTCGAGGGCTTCGTCTGGCCGGGAGCGGACGTCGAGGGACTGCGCACGGCTGCCACCGACTGGCGGCGCGCGGCCGCGACCACCTCGCGACTGGCCGATCACGTCGACGCTGCCGTCGCGCTCGTCGAGCAGCAGCGCTCACCCGAGGTACCCCTCGCCGTCGACGCGCTGACCGACCTCGCCGGACTGATCGGCGACACCGCCTGGCAGCTCTCGACGGTGGCGAGCGCCTGCGAGGAGTACGCCGCCGCGGTCGAGGAGGCCCGCGAGCGCACGCGCGCCCTGCTGGCCGAGATCGCGCAGATGGTCGTCGAAGGTGCCGCAGTGACCGCCCTCGTCGCCGGCGTGACCGGCGGGCTGGGCGGGAGCGCTGCCCTCGGCGCAGCCGCGGCCAGGGTCCGGGCGCAGGCGCCGCGCTTCCACGCGCTGCTCCTCGCCCTCCGCGCAGGCACGACGACCGCTGCGGCGCGGCTCGACCGTGCCCGGGACGACCTGGTGCGCATCCGTTCGCAGGTCGAGCGGTTCATCCGCGTACCGGCGCGCAGCGAGCGCGGGAGCATGAGGGGGCCGGGAGGCTGGGGAGGCCCGGACCGCAAGCCCGGCTGGCTCAACCGCCACGAGCACCCACCGGGACACACGATCGATCGTCATGTCGGCAAGACCACCGACGAGCTTCTTGAACGCCTTGCTGCCAATCCCAGATTGTCAGCCGGCGAACTCAACCGGTTGTTGCAACTCGATCGTGAGTGAGAGGTTGCGGCGCATGCCGGGAGTGAGGTTGACCGCGGATCAGCGGTTGGTGATTGAGCGGGCGTTCATGGCGGGTTTGCCGCAGGCGACGATCGCGGCGTTGGTGGGCAAGCATCCATCGACGATCTCGAGGGAGCTGCGCCGGGCGGGTTCGTTCGGGGCTGCTTCGCCACGCAGGCGCACGGCGCGGGCCGGTGGGTGTGGCTATCAGCGCAAGTACAGCGCGAAGTGGTCGCAGCGTGAGGCTGCACGCAAGGCCCGCCGGCCCAAGGCCAGGCGCTTGGATCATGGGCCGTTGCGGGAGAAGGTGTGGGAGCTGTTGCGGGCGAACTGGTCGCCGGAACAGATCGCGGCGATGCTTCCGGTGTTGTTCCCACGCGATCTGAGGATGCGGGTGTCGCACGAGACGATCTACCAGTCGCTGTTCGTCCAGACCAAGGGTGAGCTCAAGCGCGAGCTGACCGCGCACCTGCGGACCCAGCGGCAGCGCCGCAAGGCTCAGGCCGGTGGCGCTAAAAGGGTCACGCTCGGGATCACCGACGACATTCGGATCTCCGCACGTCCGGCTGAGGTCGATGACCGGGCCGTGCCGGGGCACTGGGAGGGCGACCTGCTGCTCGGCGGCACGGGCAAGGGTGCGGTGATCACGCTCGTCGAACGCTCGTCGCGGTTCGTGCTCCTCGCACCGCTGCCGGGGCGTCACACCGCTGAGATCGCGCGGATGAAGCTGAGCGAGATGATCGCGACATTGCCGTTGGAGCTGCGGAAGTCGATCACCTGGGACCGCGGCACGGAGATGGCCCAGCACGCCCGGTTCAAGACCGAGACCGGCGTCCCGATCTACTTCTGCGACCCGCAATCACCGTGGCAGCGCGGGACCAACGAGAACACCAACGGGCTGCTGCGTCAGTACTGGCCCAAGGGCGCAGACCTGCGCCACCTCACGATGGCCGAGTGCGACCAGGTCGCGCTGCAGCTGAACACCCGGCCCCGCAAGACCCTGGAATGGCAGACTCCAGGACAGGCCCTCAACCAGAGGCTCGTTGCAACAGCCGATTGAACTCGCG